>Ga0194132_10010656_pt1 | contig 12143 bp, 13 predicted proteins | sample TA2KigOf80mmetaG_FD_148612 | JGI IMG/M metagenome (GOLD analysis project Ga0194132, IMG submission 148612) | Freshwater microbial communities from Lake Tanganyika, Tanzania - TA2015054 Kigoma Offshore 80m | ecosystem: Environmental > Aquatic > Freshwater > Lake | place: Tanzania: Lake... | reverse complement strand
GGGGGGGTGTAAGGTGCAATGGCAAGCAGTGGGCTTGTGGGGGAGGGTGAAGGGTGGGGGGTGGGTCGCCGGGAGCTTCCGGGCGAGTTAAAAAGTGGGTGGTGGCCTCTAGTTCGCATCAGAATCAGCCAGTGACACCTAGGATGTAGCACACACCGTGCATCGAGGCGGGCTGCGGCTCGGAATCATGCGTCGGGCAGGTTGGGATGTGCAGGGCGGCTTTGAGCTGCGGGGGGGCGGCAATGGGCCACGTTCGGTCGCAAAGGGGTGTATGAACTAGGCAGAGACATTCAAAAACGTTGCACCTGAGAGAGTGGAGCGAGCGAGACCCTTACCAATTCGACGCATGAGGGCGAATGCCGGGCGAATTTCTTTGGATGTTTCCGATTCCCGTGCCTCACGTGTCTCTCGAAACTGGCTACTGTCTCGAAAAGGGGGGTGGTGTTTTCGAGACGTTTTCGAGACACCTGGCGTCTCGAAAGCCAAGATGGCTCATGAGCGGGCCGCGCGGGAGAAGGACGATGCATTGAACCAGGACGTCACATTTAGTTTGAGGCTTCTCACAAAATGCCGTTCATGCAAAGTCTACGAATCCGCATGCATTGACAACGGCTCACAGCTGCACGCCCCGCGCACCTTCCGCCGTTCCGGAGTCCCAGTAGCGGCAATGCTCGTCCCGCAGCCGCCTGGAAGCAAGGGTGCTCAGTGAGAATGCAAATTTTAAGGTTGGTGTCTGAGGTCGGTTAATTCTCGATTCGTGCACTCTATTTAGGCCACGACGTTCAGACCGAAGTACCTCCACAAGTACAACTTTGAGACAAAACGATTTCCATTCTGTGGGTCGGCTTGCGAGAGCTGTTCATGAGGTGTCAAGGGAGCCCGAAGGAAAGCCGGAGGGAACCCGGAAAAATGTCATACCTGGAGCTCCGCAAGTGAGCGCGTGCAGGCACCCCGCGTCGTAGGCCAGCAACCAATTCGGGTCATCTCGTCTGCCCCTCACCTCGACGAGCAAAGCGTAAGATTGGCTCAGCCCACGTTTGATTCCAGAGCATCATGGTGCATCTTATCTATTCGATTAACGAGTGGCTTGCTATTTTGCCCTGCTGGGGCTGCATGCAGATCTGCGCAGCACAGGTTTCTTCATCGTGAAACGGTTGAAGGTGAGCGGCGTCGATGCCAAGCAGTGGTGGTCGGGTGGCATCAGCATCAGAGCCCTCCGCGGCGTGGCGGACAAGAGCTTTCAAGCATTTGTCACGGAGAAGGGCCACACCGATTTGTCGTCCGATTTGTCGAGCCGGCACTCCATTTACTTCCCGGGTTCGTACACGTTTGAAGGACCGTGGTGTTTCTTGTGTTTTTGATACGTGTGGTTCCCTCTTCTTTCGCAATCGGCACCACAGCGTCAAGCCTTTTGCTGTCTGTGGATGAAGCGTTTAGCAAGTGCTGCATCAGAGGGGAGGAGAGAGAGAGAGAGAGAGAGAGAGAGAGAGAAACAAGGTAAGAGAGAGGGAGGTGAGAGTGAGAGAGAATGGGCAACGAGAAGAGAATGGGCGACGAGACAACAGCAGACATCGACTAGAGTTCGCGCCAACGTCGCGAAATCCTCAGTGAGTTAGATGGGCACACCGCAAGTGGTCAAGTGTATTTTGTTTTGTTCTGACTTGTACGAACCGCGTCAAAGAAAAAACGGCCCGGAAGGGCCAAAAACGGTGGCGGAGGCCGTGACGGCCACGCACGATTCAAACAACGAAAGCGAAACACACACGATGGAAATAACGAAAGCTAGTGCCTCCAACACGGCAGAGGAAACCGCCGTAACTTCTGAACAGCGGAGGACTTTTGGAACATTGATGCGTAAAGCTGGCTACACCAACATAAAATTGGAACATAGGATGGAGCCTACTCTGGCAAAAAAGGCATCACCAAATTCCAAGTAAATTCTCCGTCGGTCTGCATCAGCAATGCTTGAAGCTCATCGGCGGTCTTCGTCAAGTTCTCGATGGCCGCTTGCTCCGTGGCGGTGTGCTCCTCCGTCAAGTTCTCGATGGCCGCTTTCTCCGTGGCGGTCTGCTCCTTCGCTTGCTCCGTGGCGGTCTGCTCCTTCGTCAAGTTCTGCTCCGCGGCGGCCAACAAGTTCTGAAGCTGATCGTTCACCGAGACGAGATCTGTGGCCGCCTGCTCCGTGGCGATCTGCAGGTCGTGAACCTCGTCCCTCATCAGGCCTTGCCGCTCGCTTACCGAGGCGACATGGCGGGTCGTCTGTTGGAGGCTCGACCTCTGCTCCTGCATGAACGTCTCGATTAAGTCCATGCGATCCTTGAGTCTTCTCAGCTCCTTATTCTGATCCCTGATCGACGTGATCATCCTTGAGTCCAGTGCCTCCACGAACTTCTCCAGTGAGGCGAAGCGATCCTCGAAACTGGCAAACCGATCGTTGGCAAACCTCCGATCTTTGGCCGCTTGAAAGTTGGCGTATTGCAGTTCAACGTGCTCGCCGGCTAACTGATCGCTCACTTTCTCGATTTGGCCCATGCGTTTCTCGAGCTTGTCCTCACGATCGAGGGCACGGTCCGCGACCGCCTCCACCGTTTGGCGAAGTAACTCCACGCGATCATCCAGAGTAGCCTGCGTGTCGCCGAGTGACTCCATGCGATTCTCGAGGCTGGCCTGCCGATCCGCTAAGTTCTCGATTGACTCCACGCGGCCCTCGAGGCTGGCCTGCCGATGGCTTGCCCAGATGGAATCTCTGGCCGCCGCCTGCTGGAACGCCGCTAACTGCCTCCGCAAATCCTGAAGCTCGCCGGTCATGGACTCCATGCAACTCTGAAGATTGGTCAATGTCCCGATTGACTCCATGCGACTCTCGACCATGGCTTCCTTTGCGGTAGTATGCAATGCTTGGGGGTGGGGACGCCGGAACAACGGGAAACTACATATGAGCTGAAACGGTTGCGAAACTGAACTGGTTGCATTCCGGGCCGGCACTTCATCTCTTGTTACTGTGGCCGCTCGTGAACTCATTGGCTCGGCAACTCGACCCGAGAATTGTTCCGACGTCTCTGTGCTCGCGTGACAAACTAGGCTTGTGTGCAGCACGCACTTTCTCTAGGCTCGCACGCTGAGCCTCAACACCCAACCCCCCTATCCCGACCGATGCCCGCACGGACACTCCCGGAAAGTGGCCGGACGACTTACTTGCTTGTCGTGAAACCCGAAAACCGTGAGACCACTAGCACGGCTCACTTTTATCGGTGTCAATGATCACAAATAAAGCCGTGCTGTCAGGATGCGACATCCTCAACTTGTTCGTCGATGAAGCCGGGGCCTTCAACTCACGATGCCTCGGCAGCGCAGCTCTGCCCTCGGTACTTTGGAGGGACGGCTTCGTGGGCGAGGTTGCCTTGAACGGCGTCCGCGGCACCGTCTCCGTTGCCATTGAGCCACTGGAGGCCGTGAGTTCGATGCTCGACGACAAGATGCCGATGCCAGAGCCGACGGCTCCGACTCAGCCGACGGCTCCGCCTCAGGCAGCGCCGACGGCTCCGCCTCAGCCGACGGCTCCGCCAGAGCAGCGTAAGCCAGAGCCGACGGCTCCGCCTCAGCCGACGGCTCCGCCTCGGGCAGCGACGCCGACGCACAGTGAGGCCCGCGGCAGCAGCGAGGGCCCGGCGATTGGCCAGCCTTGGGTCACAGCCATGCTCAGTCCGAACAGTCTGGCAGCACTGGCCGACGAGACGGACAGCGAGGAGCCGGCCGCCGCGGCGGCGGCGTGGCAGGTGTCACGGTACAGTGAGGCCCGCGGCAGCAGCGAGGGCCCGGCGATTGGCCAGCCTTGGGCCGCAGCCGTGGGTTTCGGTGTTCCGGCTGTTCCGGCGTCCCAAGCTCAGACCGACGGCAAGGTGGCGGCTGCGTTGCCAATTAACTTGGCCGTGGCGACATTGAACGTCGCCGGGATCATGCCGCTGTTGTGTGAGCAGCACCGGCGGAGGAACCACAATTTCTTGCCCTTCTTGCAACGGGGAGTTGATCCCACCAAGGACTTGACTTGGTTGGCCTTCGGCTTTGACTTGAAGACGAAGTCGTTCCCTCTCGGGGACGAAATGGAGTACGAGTCCGGGCCTGCGAAGGTGGAACTGGCGACCCGCCTCCGTGCCTCCTTGGAGACGTTCAACCGCAGCCAGTTGAGCCCGCAATTCGGCTTGATCTTGACCTGCCTCCAGGATAGAATCGGTCGGCAGCTCTGGGTTCTTTGCCCCACACACACCGTCTGAGTCGATCGAAGCATTTCTATTTTGCGGTTTGTAAAAACTAGCCGTGACAAGTGCTTTGGCCGCATATAGGCCTATTACATCAAGGCGGGTGTTGTGGAGTTCGTAGATTGGGTTATTGTTCACTTGAAGTCGGGCCCAGCCCAAAAAAATCCACAGTGCAGACTAAGTCGGTGACTCACGTCGACGATAGGCAGTCCGAGCAGTTACGCCAGCCAATCGAAATCGGAGGTGAATAGGGGACCCCGAGTCAACACCAGAGGGGAGGGGAAAGGAAGTGCAAGGATGAGGAGGAGACGAGGGGGAGGGCACACTTAGGACTTGAGCGTGCGATATCGTCAAATTTTGGGCGAGAGAAGGAAAAGCCGGGCCCCGAGGTACCGCAAGGTCAGACCAGCACGCGGCAAAATTCGTTTTGCAAGTTTGGGTGCTTTTGTGAGTCTTGTGCAACAATCTCCAGCCAGCTCGGTACACCGGCATTCGTGGTTGAAGGAGTGGTTGGCGGCAATCGAGAAGGGGAAAGTGATCTACAGCCCCTTCATCGCGAACGCCTGGGTCAGAAGACTCGACATCGAAGACTGCAAGGACTGAGAAACAGTAAGAATCATGTAAGTCTTTTTTCCACATGTTTCGCCTCAGCAATTCGATGTCTGGTAAGTTGTCCTTGCCAACCAGTTTCGCCCAGTCAGCACAACAGGTTCTGGTAATCTTTTGCGTGTTCCAAGTCTTATTGAGTTCTTGGTGTTACTTACCCACATGACGGAGCGAAAGGCGCAGTCGTCGTCTTACGTCATCGTAGAATCTGCAAGGTCAGTTCTGCGAGAGCTTGCCGGCGTTGGCGGCAGGACCCTTGGGACAGGGTCTACCCTTGCTTGAAGTCCGTCTTGCGCGAGGATTACAATTTGCACATCGACGACGGGCTGACAGGGATTCAGAGGATGTGTGAACAGCTTGGCGTCTTCCGGAGTTCCGCTGTCCTGGCAATCAGGGCCCCGGTCCAAGCGTTGTCAGCGAAGGACCACAATGTGCAAATCCTTCAGTCGACTTTCCCCAAAGAAGCTTTCACTGCCGTACGCTTCCCCGCAGGGACTGTTTTGTGGTGGGAGGACCCCGTTCTCAGCCAGTGCAAAGCTCACGTCGTCTCAGACGCAAGCTCGATGGCCAACGAGGTGCTTTTCCGCGAAAGCGCTTGGGAGAGTTGGTATGTGAATGGCCGCTGCCGCTTCTGGATGAGGATTTATTCGACACCCGAAGGCATCGAGGTCCGAATCTTCGCTAAACTCGTCGGTGCTACCGCTCAGCCATGCTTATACATCACGTGTGGATCGGTTTTGGGTAACTTTTGGTTCGATTTTTTACCGCTGCTTGGAGATTTGAAATCCTTATAACCTCATTTCGAATCAGACCGTCAACAGCTAGTGTTTGCAGACAGAACTCATCTACCTCTTGGCCCATTTCCCTCCTCCTCGCGACTCCTCCTCTTCACCTTCCTCCGAGTCGTCGTTTATCATCCTCCCCGTTCTTCTTCGTCGTCCTCGTTCCCTCGTCGTTGCCAACCCATTGGGCCCATCGCTACCTCGTGTTCACGATAGCTTTCGTTCGACATGCTGGCCTGTGGTGTGTGGTGTGACTCGTACGGCAGTGCGTCTCACAGACTAGGCTCCCGAGCTCCGCTTTTCTTCTATTGCATCAGTGTTCCGGAGTTCCGGCGTTGCGTTCAATCGGCTACGTCGGGCACGCATTGTCAGGTCTGCAAGTTGCCGGGGGACTTGCGCGACGGCATTTTCTTTCCCGGCAAAGTCGAAGATGCCCGCTACGGGATCCAAGGACAGTGCGTTGCCAGTGACTTGGCCCGCAACCCGGAACTGGGGCAAGACCAGCAATCTCTCCATGTGCGGCCGGTAAAGCCATCGTCAGTCACTCACAAGCTAGTGAGCCAGCCGTTGCGACAACTTGTTTCGCTCGAAGTTGCAGCATTCCACCGCTTGCTCAGCCACGAGGCCGGGTCCAAATTCCTTCGCGGCGTGACACAAGTCTGGTCTTGCCCCAGTTCCGGGTTGCGGGCCAAGTCGTGCTCCGAGGAAACACCATCTTCGGCTTCAAGAACCAGACGGCCATCATGATTGAGATCGCGGGCCGCCCGCTGTGGGTGATGATCCATGGCCGCAAGCCGAACTCGATGAAGGCGGGTGCGATGGACCACGACCAGCACCTCATCTATTGCCCCCAAGTGCCCCAGGATTGCTTGCAACCCGAGTGCTTGGCCACTGGAGCGTCTGAGCACTTTGCTCGGCCATCAAGGCACAATAACGCGGCTGTCTCGAGTGAGCAATCGAAGCACAAGAAATCAGTGAGCCAAATCGGTCAGTCTGCTGAGTGGCACTTGCGCCCAGTGCTTGTATGGCTTCGGTGTTGTGGCGTCTTCTCCTTCAATCTTTTCTGAAAACGGGGGCTAGGGAAACAGTTGTTTCACCAAGAGTGAACTTAGAACAGCTGTGCACGGTAACCTCTGCGTTGCCGGCTTGTCCTCCCAAGTGCCACTCAGCAGACTGACCGATTTGGCTCACTGATTTCTTGCGCTTCGATTGCTCACTCGAGACAGCCGCGTTATTGTGCCTTGATGGCCGAGCAAAGTGCTCAGACCCTCCAGTGGCCAAGCACTCGGGTTGCAATAGGAGATCCGGGACGCAGTTCTGAAGCAGCGGGGCCTTGGCATGGACAGTCAGCGGCATCAGTGGCGCCGCGTCCAGTGGTCGTGGCAGGCGGAGTGGTGGTAAGCGGCCGTCGTTTTTGGTAATCGTTTTGGGCCCACAGGGCCAGGAATCTTTGCGGGGCTCGACATTTCGGACACGGGACCGTCCTATTGAATTTTGAGCAAATCGTGTTGAACGTAGTTCGGCTTGATGTTCCGGTGTCCCGGTGTCCCGGTGTCCAGCACTCGCCCCCATTCGCAGCCTGCTGGTTGTAGATCGCAGCCGGCTGGTTGTAGGCGGTGTCCCGGTGTCCAGCACTCGCCGCAATTCGGTGAAAATGCGTTGCGTTTTGCAGAGCAGGGGTTCAATTTCAGAGCATTTTTGCCTACGACTTTGTCGCCATTCGTGCAAGAACCGACGTTGCTTCGGCCCCGCTGATCGACAACTTCTTCTACAATGCTTTGTGACCTACATCGGACTGAAGACTGCGAGTAAGATGTCGACCGACAACCACGTGCACCCACGGAGCCGATCGATTATTTTTTTGCTTGGCTGGCCGATGTGGCTACAAACGATTCCACACCGACGGTTGGGGTTTGCGGCGAAGTTGAAGAGGCCACCTGCGGCCCACGAAAAGACAAGCTGGCTCTGTTGCGACAAGGCAAACTTGTGACCTCCACGATGACAGCCAATGAAACTGCACTAGGCACTCGGGCGATGCCACACAGCAGAATGCAATCAAGTGTCAGACTCAGCGATACACAAAGCTACCGGCCGTAAAGAAGTCCTCAAAAAATGTGGACTGAGGGGTCAAATGTACAATGTGCACAAAGGGGAGGGTCTTGAAATGCTTGCAGTTGTCGGTCATACATATTGACCAAATCGCAGGTCACACAACGTAGAGGATGTCGCCGGCCACAGCGCAGAGTAGTCAATCATCACACGTTAACGCCAACAAATGTAGACAAAGTCGGCGGTCAAAATGTTGGGAGAAAGTAGTCATGCTTTGGGTTTCTGTAACCCAGCGAGTTGTTCCGCATTGTACGACGGCCTCGTCTATGCTTCGTATCTGTGGCCTTTTTTTTGCATGTAGTGACCGGCTTTTTTGTTTACGCGTTATGAGCGACGACTTTGTCTACAAGTCGCTCCTGGCGACCACCGTTACGTGACCGACGGCCTTGACTACGTGATCTGACCGACGACTTTGTCTACACGAGTGTCTGCCGACTTCGTGTTGCGTGATGCATAGTGTCTTGCTCTCCATAAGTGTATCCCGAGCTTCGCGCCAGGCCTTGTCATCGGCGGCGTGTCCACAGAGGTGCCGCCCCTCGCAGTTGCAGCAATACTGGCGTGCGGCATCAGCGTGCACGCTGGAAGATCATGTTGTTTTCAGTCGCAGGTGATTTTAGGATTGCGGCGGGTCGTCATTCAAAACCGTTGTTTGTTGCTTAAACATGTAGCTTCTCGTTCCGGAGTCCGTGGCTTGGTTTGCTGGCCGGCACTTTCTGCTCGGAAGTGGCGGGGTACTCTATGTTGATTGACGGCGACCTTTGTGTACGCAGCTTGCCAGTCAGCGGTCCGAGTGCTTGCAAGCACGTGTGCATCGCTCGCATGGCCCGCCTAGCGTTCCGACAACGGCCCTTCCGCGAGCATCGCGGTTGGATTGCTCAAGTCCAAATCTTAGTTGTGTTTGGCTTGCAACGCTCGACCTAAGCAATCAGCCATGTCAAAACAAACTCACAAGTTATCGCATAGTCGACGTCATCGGTTTGTATCCCTTCCATATGCAAGTCTTCGAATGTGAACAGAATGAGCGACGCCTCTTGTGCACACTTTACGCCTTACGAACGTCTGACCACTTTGTATCTTATATAACCGCGTGACTGCGCGGCCACCGATTCTGTTTATATTGCACAATGACAAACGACGTATGCTGAGTGACTGACCAGGATGCCCGACGTCACCTTGCTGCTGGCCACGTATTTCAGGGCATACGAAGTGTGCAAAAATATTTGTCTGTCCTTCTCGACGTTGCCTCGCGACCTCTTGCGAGAGTCAGCGACCGGGCACGCAAGTGGGTCATGCTCGGCGTCGTCACCAGTCAGTGGTCGGCTCCGTGGCGACGTGTGCTGAGGTCCCGGGAGTGTTGCACCTGGAGCTGGCGGCCGCCGGAGCTGTCGGCGCGGCCTCGCTCAGAACGGTCAGCTGCTCGTCCAAGTCATCAGTGCAGTCACTTGCTGCGGCACGCGTTTCGGTGTTCTGGCGTCCAGCATCTAGTTTCTTCAGAAGCAATGCCGGTGCGGAAAGGTGCCTTGTTCGTTGCTTGGTATCCTGGGCGGAATTGCTGGATCACTCGGGCGCCAACTGATGGCTACGCCAAGAAGTATTTCTCGACCAGGGCGGAAGCGGCATTCAGAGGGTAGATTACAGTAACCCGTTAGGTGTGGGTTGCATACATTTGGTTTCGCTCGAAAGTCTAGACCCTCCTCGCACGATGTCAACAGTTCACAGTTTGCCCCTGCTTTGTGGCCGGTCGCTCGTGGGGTGTTAGGTTCGTCAGTAGTGTTCTGATTTTGGATGAACGTCGATGCAAGTTTTTACATTCGTCGCTCGTGGTGGTCAGCTTGTCTGCTCGCTCGCTCCTCAGGTTGCCTACGTAAGCTCGCAGACTAAGATGCGAGGCACGCAGTTGGAGAAGGCAGCCTTTCAGCGCAAGTCCGCAAAGAACCTCGACAGGCAGATCAAGCTCTTCCGAAGCCTATGGTGGGTATACTCACATTGCAGCGCAGGGCGGCGGTGCGAGGTACTGCCGGGGGACGTGACAGCAATGATGAAGTACAAAAACTTGTTGGCGGATGCCTTCGAACGTTGCCCTGGTTTGTTTGTTGCACTTTTGAGAGGAAAAGAGGGGCCGTGGTACGCTGCTGTCCTGGTAGCCTGGGGACGCTATTGCAAGCGTTCCGCCGTTCCGAAGTCCTCAGACGTTCCGGCCGAAGGCCTCGCATTCATTTTGCAATCGGCTGCTCGGGAGATGACTTTCGCATGTCGCGATCGTTGGACCGAAAATGTTGGTCGGAATGTTTCTCACCATTCCGGATGGATTGCCCTCTTGTTGCAGAAAGGGTTGCTCCGGAAGGCGCAGTCGGCCCGCAAGCTGGATCTCGTGAAGGTTTCTGGTGGCATCTACAAAATTGCACCGGTTACTGCAGCGGTCCTTTCAAATATGCAGAAGATGTCTGCGGCGGGAAAGGTGCTTTTGGAGATGAAGGTGCCGCGGACGGCTTGCGAGTGGCGTGCTAGAGTGACGCAAGCGGCCAAGGATGCCCCGCGATCAGAAACAAGAACTAGGTACATCTGGCCGTGGTTGGTGAGGCTTGCCCTCATCATCTCAATGCGGGCGGCAGGTGTGAAACGGTTGCAGGTCCCGAAGGATTTGCGAGTGAGGGACTTGCACGGCTTGTTTCCCGATCAAAAGCAACACTTGAAGCGGTTCGGGCCCTCCGAGACGCCGTTTAAGGAGTTTGCGAAAAAGATTGGCTACGACGGGCCGCTGGAGCTCTTGACGATGCATCTTTGCTTCTACTGCAGCTGCACGATGGCTGGATATTGCCCCGAGGAGGTGCACAAGAACCGCCGCCTGCTGGTCCGCAACCGTGAGCAATACGAGAGCGAGCACGGCTTGGCCCCGCACTGCGCTGTGCTTTGCAAGTCGATGAGCTCAGTTCCGGCGTTCCGGTTTCGCGACTCTATAAGTAGTTCCGATGTTGCGGGGCCTCGGAGGATGAGTTAGCTGAGTTCCGCAGTTCGCGTCGCTCAGTGAGTGCAATTGTGCGGCGAACGTAGGGTAGGCTGACGTGCGCGGTGGCAAGGCAGAAAACGCTGGAACTTGCAGTGCCCGTCTATCGGGGCGGCAGTGAGTCGCCATCATTGTGCTCCGACGCCCCCCCCTCCCCCCAGTTTGCAGGTGCTATGATGCAAGCACGCAGAGCGGCAAGGTTCGAAAACGTTGAGAATGCACCGCTAAGTGTATTGACAACAACCCCTTGTGGGGATCACGTTTCTGGCCCACAAGACTCAGCGGTTTTTGAAAGTCTTGGACTTTGTTGCCTCATCGACTTCCCTTCCGCACGCCCCCACGGTTGCCCAACGCGCCCACGTCTGAGTCCAGCTCGCCTAGGTGCCCCCTCGATCGCACGAAGTGGGGAGGTGTAACTGGCTCAATTTGAATTCGCTCCCTCGACGAGCTAGGCCTCTAGGTGTGTGAGTCTTCCCGAAATTGACCCGAGGTGCCTCCCATAGGTCGAACCCAATCGCGGAATGTTAAGAGGTCGTCCCCAATTACGCATGGCAAGTTCGGAAGCAGGGGGGCCACCCTGTCTGTCAAGGTTGTCTTGCTTCGCCCGAGCACGCGTGACTGACGCGGGGCATAAGTGTCGCAAGGTTGCTCGTTGGTCTGCTAGCTCGCCCGTACACTCCATCATCCAATCTTTTCCCGTCCCACCCCTTCACAGTCGTGCCCGGGAGAGTGAGAGGCTGGTCGCCAACTGACCGTAATTCCGACTGCGGGGGCTGTTTCTCTACCATCTCTGACCGGCCGCTCGTCTGCGCCAGGTGCTGGATGCCCTCGGTGGCGATCTAGGCACGACTTGCTGCGTTGGCTCGCGGATGCAACTGCTCGCTTCGCAGCGATCCGTGACGTGAGTTGCGGTTTTGTGTGTCGCTCCTTGCAACCATTCCGAATCCGAAGGGACCCTGAACAAACCGAAAGTGAGCCACCGCCCTTGCGTTTCAGCTCAATCGCTCGAGTTATTGTTGTCGCTTACATGCCCAGATGCTCAGTTGGGTAGGGTGCCTTGCAGTGAGCGCCTCGCCGCCCGTAGGGTTTGGAGGGGAAGGGAGAGAGGGAGTGCACGAAGATTTGACTTGTGACGGAGTGTTTTAGTTTGAGCGTGCACTTAAGACCTTGGCCCCTAGTGAGCATGTTGCAGCCCCGCTTGAAGTGTCTCAGTCGAGAGCGACTCCGTGTTCCGGCGTTCTAGATGGTGCTCCGGTGCCCTAGATGAAAAACGCTAAACCCTAAACCCTAAACCCTAAACCCTAAACCCTAACTAAACCCTAAACCCTAAACCCTAAAACCCTAAACCCCGGGCGGCATCCGCGACGGCGACATAAGGGAAAATAG
>Ga0194132_10010655_pt1 | contig 12145 bp, 10 predicted proteins | sample TA2KigOf80mmetaG_FD_148612 | JGI IMG/M metagenome (GOLD analysis project Ga0194132, IMG submission 148612) | Freshwater microbial communities from Lake Tanganyika, Tanzania - TA2015054 Kigoma Offshore 80m | ecosystem: Environmental > Aquatic > Freshwater > Lake | place: Tanzania: Lake... | reverse complement strand
CGGTCGCCTGGACGTCAGTGAGATCGGACGAAACCAGAGCCTGCCCAGATCCCGCCCGCCGCGACAGACCACTCTCATCACGCTTCGGCGAGATTCTTCAACAGCCTGCTAGGGCGTCGGCCGCGCGGGACGCCTGGACCTCGAGGCGGCCTGGGGTCACAATCCGGCGTATCTACGTACCGTAGGCCGGGAGCGATGTGTTCATGGACCAGCAGATCGCCACGATCAGCAAGTGGTGGGACGTCGCCGCCGCCTTCCTGGTCGCCTACAGCTTCCAGATCATCGGCGCGATCGTCTTCTTTCTTATTGGCCTCAAGGTCGCGCAATGGGTCGCCGGTCTCGTCGTGCGCCTCGGGCTACGCAACGGACTCGACGCGACGATCAGCAACTTCGCTGCCAACGTCGTCCGCATCCTGATCCTGGCGATGGTGATCATCGCCACGCTTGGCAATTTCGGCATCTCGATCGCGCCGCTGATCGCGCTCCTCGGCGCCGGCGCCTTCGGCGCCACGGTGGCCATCCAAGGTCCGCTTTCCAACTACGGCGCCGGGCTGACGCTGATCCTGACCCGACCCTTCGCCATCGGCGATACCGTCACGATCAAGAGCATCTCGGGCGTGGTCGAAGACATCACGCTCGCCGCTACCTTCCTCGTCGGCGAGGACGGCGAACGGATCATGGTGCCGAACCGGCAGATCGTCGGCGAGATCCTGGTCAACTCGCGCGGCCACCGCATCGTCGAGCACACGCTCAGCATCGCGCCGGACCAGGATATCGCCGCTGCCATCCGCGCCGTGAAAGGCGCGATCGCGCAGGTGCCGCAGGTAGTGAAAGAGCCGGCGCCGGAAGTCGGCGTCAAATCCTTTTCCTCCCTCGAGGTGACTCTGGCACTCCGCTACTGGGCGCCGGCACGCGCCTTCTTCTCGACCCAATTCGCCGTCAACCTCGAAGCCCGCGCGGCGCTGACCGCCGCCGGCCTTCGCGCCGCCTAAGGAGAAGACCATGAAGAAGCTTCTCATCGCCGTCGCCGCGCTCATCGCCCTCGTCATCGTGGCGGCGATCGCCGCGCCCTTCTTAATTCCGGTCTCGGTCTACAAGGACCAGATCGAGGCCCGCGCCCAGGCGGCGACGGGCCGCGCGCTCGCGATCAAGGGCGGCATGAGCCTCGCGCTCTTCCCCTCGGTTGCGATCGAAGCGAAGGACGTCAGTTTCGCCAACGCCCAGGGCGCCTCGACCCCACAGATGGCGCAGCTCAAGAGCCTCAAGGTCGCGGTCAAGCTGATGCCTCTGCTCCGCGGCAGGCTCGAGATCGACAGCTTCGTGCTCGAGGAGCCGGTGATCGTGCTCGAGATCGACCGCCAAGGCCGCGGCAACTGGGTCTTCGGCACGCAGCCCGCCGCTGCCTCGACGCCCTCGGCGAGCGCGCCGTCCGGCGCGCCGGGCGACATCCGCCTCGGCGAGGTCAGGCTCAAGGACGGTCGCGTCACCTATATCGATGCGCGCAGCAATACCAAGGAAGAGCTGACCGCGATCAACGCCACGCTCGACCTGCCCGATCTCGACAAGCCGATGAAGCTCGACGGCGGCGCCACCTGGCATGGCAAGGCGCTGACCGTGAAGCTCGACGTCGACAAGCCGCGCGCGCTCATGGCCGGGCAGCTGGCCGGCATCTCGCTGCAGCTCGGCGGCGATCCGATCAAGCTGAGCTTCAAGGGCCAGGCGACGACCACCGGCCGCGCCCAGGGCGATGTCGACCTCGCGATTCCCTCGGTCAAGGATCTCGCCACCTGGGTCGGCAGTCCGATCAACGCGCGGCCGAACACGATGGGCGCGCTCGCGATCTCGGGAAAGATCGAGCGACAGGGAGCGAAGTCGTCCTTCACCGGCGCCAAGGTGTCGCTCGACCAACTCAAGGGCTCAGGCGACATCATCGTCGATACCGCCGCCGCCAAGCCGCACCTGACAGCGAAGCTCGCGGTCGAGAAGCTCGACATCAATCCGTACCTGCCGCCGGAAGCCCCGGCGCAGCGGAGCGGTTCCGCCGGCACGCAAGGCGGCCAGCAGGGCTGGAGCGAAGACCCGATCGACCTCTCGCCTTTCCGTGCTGCGAACGCGGATCTGGACCTCACGGTTGGCGGCCTCGTCATCCGCAAGATCGAGATCGGCAAGGGCGTGATCAAAGGCCAGCTCCGCGATGGCAAGCTCACGCTCGACCTGACCGAGCTCGCGCTCTACCAGGGAAGCGGTCAGGCCCGCGTCGTCCTCGACGGCTCCGGCCAGGTCCCGGCGGTCGAGGCGCGCCTCACCCTCGCCGGCGTGCAGGCCGAGCCGATCCTCAAGGCCGCCGCCGAATTCGAGCGCCTGACTGGCACCTTCGGCACCGAAAGCCAGGTCACCGCGCGCGGCCGCTCGCAGAAGGAGATGGTCTCCGCCCTGGCCGGCCAGGGCAAGGCCGCCTTCACCGACGGCGCGATCAAGGGCATCAACCTTGCGGCGATGGTGCGGAACATCACCAGCGCCTTCACCGACTCGAGCGCGCGCGAGACGCAGAAGACCGACTTCTCCGAGCTCGGCGGCACCTACACGATCCAGCAGGGCATCGTCCGCAACAACGACTTCGCGCTCAAATCGCCGCTGCTCCGCGTCGAGGGCAAGGGCACGGTCGACCTGCCGAAGAAGTCGCTCGACTACCGCGTCGAGCCCAAGGCGGTGATGTCGACCGAGGGCCAGGGCGGACAGATGCAGGCCTTCGGCATCATGGTGCCGGTCGACATCAAGGGACCCTGGGACAATCTCAGCTACCGGCCTGACCTGGCGGCGCTGATCCGCGTCGACCCATCGCGCGCGCTCGATACGCTGAAAGGGGCGATCCCGGCGATCCCGGGCGTGCCGTTGCCGGGTGCGGCGAGCCAGCCGGCGCAGCCGCCGGCCGCCGGCCAGCAGCAACAGGCACCAGCCTCGCAGAATCCGCTCGGCACGCTGAGGAACCTGCTGAACCGCTGACCTCTTGCCTCCTCCCCCGCGCAACGTGTGGGGATTAGACACGACGCACTTGGCGGAAGCGCATCGCGCTCCTAGTCTGCCGCCCCTTCCCTAGGGGCGGCAGATGGCGGATCTCTGGATACCGGTGACGATCGCGGCGGCGTTCCTGCAGTGCCTGCGCACGGCCCTGCAGAAGCGGCTGACCAAGTCGCTTTCGGCCGAAGGCGCCAACTTCATCCGTTATGTCTACGGCTTTCCGATCGCAATCCTGCTGCTCGTGCTGCTGTCGAACGGATTCGGCCGCGATCTCCCGATGCCGAACGCGGCCTCGCTGAGCTACGGCGCCATCGGCGGCCTGACCCAGATCGCCGCGACCTCGCTGCTGATCCGCGCCTTCACCTATCGGAGCTTCGTCGTCGGCACGACCTATTCGAAGACCGAGACGATCCAGGCGGCGCTGCTCGCCGTGCTCATCCTCGGCGAGCATCTCGACTTCTGGGGCTGGGGCGCGATCATGATCGGCTTCATCGGCATCGTCGTGATGTCGCGGGCGGCCGCGGCCGGCGCCGGCTCATGGGCTGACGAGGGGACGCGCAAGGCGGCGCTGGTGGGCTTGGGATCCGGCACGCTCTTCGGCATCTGCGCGGTCGCGATCCGAGCCTCGGCGCTGGCGCTGCCTGAAGGCAACGAGCTCGAGCGCGCCGCGGTCACGCTCGCCTCGATCACCGCGATGCAGGCCGCCATGATGGCCGTCTACCTGCTGCTCCGTGATCCGAAACAGATCGCCGAGGTCTTCCGCCTCTGGCCCAGGACCTTCCCGGTCGGCCTCCTGTCCGTCGCCGGATCCTGCGGCTGGTTCTTTGGCATGACGCTCGAGAATGCGGCGCTGGTGCGCGCGCTCGGGCAGGTGGAGCTGGTGTTCACCTACCTCGCCTCGCATCTCATCTTCCGCGAGCGGGCGACGGCGGGCGAAACCCTCGGCATCCTCCTGGTCGCCGGCAGCGTCGTGCTGTTGATCCTTCGCTGAGGCCCGACTAGGTTCCGATCATGTCGATCGACCTGGAAGACGATCCGCTGACGACCGCGCCCGAGCGGCTGGCGGAGCTCTATGGCCGGCCGGGCTTCATGATCCGGCGCGCCCACCAGATCACCATCTCGGTGTTCCAGGCTCATGCCGGCGATCTCGGCCTCACCAACACTCAGTTCGGTGTGCTCTACATCCTGAAGCGCTACCCCCGGATCGACCAGGTGACGCTGGCGAAGCTGCTCCGCCTCGACCGCTCGACCACCGGCACCGTGGTGCAGACGCTCGAGAGCCGCGGCCTCGTCGCCCGCGACGTCGGCGAGGCCGACCGGCGCAGGCGCGTGCTGGCACTGACAGGGGATGGCGACAGCATGCTGCAGCAGGTCCAGCAAAAGTCGGCCGGCACCTCGAACACCCTGCTGGCGGCGCTGAACGCGGACGAACGCCGGGTCTTCCTCGACCTCCTCACGCGCCTCGTGACGCATTTCGAGGAGACCGAGATCAATCCAGGGTCCGTCGATAGCGGAGAATAGCCACCGTCCACGCGACGGAGGCGAAGATCAGCAGCGGCCAGACCTCGGGCCAGATCTCAGGCGCGCCGTTCCCCTTGAGCAGGATGCCGCGGACGATACGGAGGAAGTGCGTCAGCGGCAGCACTTCGCCGATCACCTGCGCCCAGTCCGGCATGCCGCGGAACGGGAACATGAAGCCCGAGAGCAGGATCGAGGGCAGAAAGAAGAAGAACGTCATCTGCATCGCCTGCAGCTGATTTCGCGCGATCGCCGAGAAGGTAAGCCCGACGGCAAGATTGGCGAGCAGGAAGGCGAGCAGCGCGGTGGTCAGCAAGCCGATGGAGCCCAGCATCGGCACCTGGAAGAGGAACTTGGCGGCGAGCAGGACGACCGCAACCTGGACATAGCCGATGACGATGTAGGGCAGTACCTTGCCGGCCATGACCTCGGCCGGATGCAGCGGCATCGCCAGCAAGTTCTCCATCGTGCCGCGCTCGGTCTCGCGCGTGACCGCGAGCGAGGTCATCAGCACCATGGTCATGGTCAGGATGACGCCGAGCAGTCCGGGCACGATGTTGTAGGCGGACAGGCCTTCCGGGTTGTAGCGACGATGGACGACCACCTCGAAACCTGGTTGCTCGACCAGGTTTGGCAGGTCGTGACGCAAGGCTGTGCGCGGAAGCTGCGCCAGCGCCGCCACGGCATTCGAGGTAGCGGCCGGGTCGGTGGCGTCGGCCTCGATCAGGAGCTGCGGTCGCTCCCCCTTGAGAAGATCGCGGGTGAAGCCGTCCGGGATGGTCACGACGAAGGCGACGTCGCCCTCGGCGACCAGGCGCTCTGCATCCGCCTCGCCCGAGACCTGGGCAACGACGCGGAAGTATCCCGAACGCTCCAGCGCACCGACGATATTGCGCTCGATCTGGCCGGGATCGCGCGAGATGAGGGCGGTCGGCAGATGCTTCGGGTCAGCGTTGATCGCGTAGCCGAAGATCAGCAGCTGCATCACCGGCACGCCGAGGATCATGCCGAAAGTCAGCCGGTCTCGCCTGAGCTGGGTCAGCTCCTTCAGCGTCATGGCGACGACGCGGGCGAGCGCGGCGAGCATCACGCCGCCTTCCCGCGAGCCGCCGTGGCGCTTTCGATCAGGTGGATGAAGACATCCTCAAGGCTCGGCTGTGCCTCGCGCCAGGTGAGCCTGGGATCGTTGCGGTAAGGCTCGATGGCGCGGCGAAGAGCTTCCGCATCGGTCGAGCTCACATGCAGGGATGGACCGAAGACGGCGGTGGCGATGCCCGGAACCCCGGCAAGGCGGAGCGCGACGTCGTTGCGGCCAGGACCGGTCGCGATCCAGGTCGAGAGCCTGGCGCCGGCGACCACCTCCTCGACCGTGCCGATGGCGAGCAGCTTGCCATAGGCGATATAGGCGATGCGGTCGCAGCGCTCGGCCTCGTCCATGTAGTGGGTCGAGACCAGCACGGTGACGCCGTCGCGCGCGAGCGCATGGATCTGCTCCCAGAACTCGCGCCGTGCCTGCGGGTCGACGCCGGCGGTCGGCTCGTCGAGCAACAGGAGCTTCGGCGTATGCATCATGCAGGCGGCGAGCGCGAGGCGCTGCTTCCAGCCGCCGGAGAGCGATCCCGCGAGCTGATTCCGCCGCGGCGCCAGGCCCACGCGCTCCATCGTCACCTCGACCTGCTTGCGGCGGTCCGGCAGCGCGTAGAGACGCGCGACGAAATCGAGGTTCTCCTTGACCGTCAGGTCCTCGTAGAAGCTGAAGCGCTGAGTCATGTAGCCGACCTGGCGCTTGATCGCCTCCGCCTCGCTCACGATGTCCAGGCCGAGGCAGGTGCCGCTTCCGCCATCGGGCTTGAGCAGGCCGCAGAGCATGCGGATGGTCGTGGTCTTGCCGCTGCCATTGGGACCGAGGAATCCCCAGACCTCGCCTTCCGGAACCTTGAGCGAGACGTTGTCGACGACCGTGCGGCCTGAGAAACGTTTGGTCAGGCCTTCGACATCGATGGCGAGCGCTGTCACGGGAGCAACCGCGCTTCGATCGGCTGTCCCGGCTTGAGGCCGGTGGCCGCCGGGCGCGCCTTCACCAGATAGACCAGCTTCTGCCGGCTCTCGATCGCGTAGAGCACCGGCGGCGTGAACTCCGCCTCGCCGGCGACGAAGATGACCTGCGCTGCGAGGTCCTTGGCGCAACTGTCGCAGGCGATACCTAGCCGGCTTCCGATGCGGAGCTGCGCCAGGTCGCGCTCCGGAACATAGACGCGCACATGCACGCTCTCCGGCGGCAGCAGGCTCACCACGGTCCCGCCCGATGGCGCGAACTCGCCGGCACGCCGCACCAGGCGCTCGACCCGCCCGGCGGCACGGGCGGAGATGGTCCGGTCGGCAAGCCGGATCTCGGCCTCGGCGAGCTGCGCCGCGGCGGCTTCCATCTGCGCACGGCCTGCTGCGATCTCGTCCTCGCGCGCCGGCAGCCGCGCGACGCGGAGCTGGGCCTGAAGCTCCGCCAGCCGCGCCTGCTCGACACCGAAGCTGGCGCGCGCCTGATCGAGGTTGCGCGGGTTCGCGGCGGGAGAGCTCGCCAGCTCCAGCTGGCGCGTGAGCTCGCGCCGCGCCAGGCCGAGATTAGCCTGGGCTTCCGCGATCTGCGCTTCGACCGCCCTGATCTCGTCGGCGCGCTTGCCGGTCAGGAGATTGGCGAGCTGCGCCGCCGCCTGGTCGAGACGCGCCTTGGCTTCGTCGCGTTGCGTCGTCTCGCGCTTCGCCTCCAGGCGAAACAGCTTCTGCCCGAGCGCGACCGCGTCGCCCTCGGCGACGAACAGCTCCTCGATCCAGCCCCCTTCCGGTGCGGCAATAGCGAGACGTTCGCCTTCGACGTAGCCGAGATAGCCGCGATTCTTCGGCACATCGTCGCAGGCAACGAGCGCAAGCGTGACGGCAAGGAAGAGCACGTATCTCATGCGAGCCCCCTCAGCAGCGTGTCGACATGAAGCTCGAGCAGCGGCGCCGGATCGAACGGTTTCTCGTCATAGCGCGCGAAGCATGTCTTCCAGAGCGCCGTGAACAGCATGGGCGCGATCACCAGGCGCGCGGCGAGATTGGGATCGGTCGGGCGGAACTCGCCGGTCTCGACGCCGCGCCTTATGATCGAGGCGAGGACCCCGAGCACACGCTCGACTACCGCGCCGCGATAGAAGCGCGCCAGATCGGGGAAGTTGGAGGCCTCGGCGATGATCAGCTTCGGGAACGCCGCGAGCTCGCTCTGGACGACGATGCCGGCGATGGCCCGGACGACGTTTTTCAGAAGATCCGCGGCACTGCCGCGCCACTCCGTGACCAGCCGCTCGAAGCGCTCGACATTGGGCAGCACGGCCGAGCGCACCAGCGCCTCGAAGATCGCCTGCTTGCTCTCGAAATAGAGATAGAGCGCCGCCTTCGAGACACCGGCCTCGCGCGCTACATCATCAAGGCGCGCGGCGGCGAAGCCTTTCTCGGAAAAGACGCGAAGCGCGGCGGCGAGAAGGTCGTCGGGGCTGGCGATCTTCCGAGGCCGGCCGCGCCGGCCGGAGGTTGAAGCGGCACGAATCATTTATGACTGACTGGTCAGTCATAAAATGAGGCGTCCGGACGGCGCGGTCAATCGGCGTCACGCGGCGGCATCGGCAGGCAACGTCTCGCGTGCCGCCCCCAGGGCGGCGAGGAAGCGCCGGGTCCAGTCCTGCTGGGTCGTGTGGCCGAGCACGGTTCGCATCTCGGCCCAGCGCTCGCGCCGTTCCTCAAGCGGCATGACGAGGCCGCGATGGATGGCCTCGGCGACGCTCTCGACATCGAACGGATTGACCAGCAGGGCCGCCTGAAGCTCATGCGCGGCGCCGGCCAGATGGGAGAGAACGAGCACACCCGGATCTTCCGGGTTCTGTGCGGCGACGTACTCCTTGGCGACCAGGTTCATGCCGTCGCGCACGGGCGTCACGAGGCCGATCCGCGCATGTCTGTAGAAGCCCGCGAGCGTCGGCCGCGCCACCGGCTTGTTGATGTAGCGGACCGGGGTCCAGTCGACCTCGGCATATTTGCCGTTGATACGGCCGGCCAGCGCCTCGAGCTCGCGGCGCAGCGACCGGTACTGCGCGACCTCGCCGCGCGAGATCGGCGCCACCTGCAGGAAGGTGACGTTGCGGCGATGCTTGGACCAAGTGCCGAGCAGCTCCTCGAAAGCTTCGAACCGCTTCGGGATACCCTTCGAATAATCGAGGCGATCGACGCCGATCATGAGCTTGCGCCCGCTCAGGCTGTCGACGAGGTTCTTCGTCTCCCGGCTGCTCGCGTTCTTCTCCGCCCAGCCGGCGAACTCGTCGACATCGATGCCGACCGGATAGGCGCCGGTCGTCACGCGTCGCTCGCCGGAGACCAACCGCCCGGTTTCGTCGAGCGTGCCCTGCCCATGCTCGATGACACAGCGCTCGAAAGCATGACGATCTATCTCGGTCTGGAAGCCGACGAGGTCGTAGGCAAGAAGCGAATGCGTCAGCTGCTCGTGTCCTGGCAGCGCCGAGAGAACCTCCGGCGCCGGGAACGGGATGTGCAGGAAGAAGCCGATCGGGTTCTTGACGCCGAGGCGTCGCAGCATCTCTGCCAGCGGGATGAAGTGATAGTCGTGGACCCAGATCGTGTCGTCGGGACGGATCAGCTCAACGAGGGCCTGCGCGTAGCGCGCGTTGACGGCCAGATAGCCCTTCAGCTGTGCACGGCGAAAGTCAATAAGCCCGAGCCGGTAGTGGAAGAGCGGCCATAGGGTCGCATTCGAGAAGCCGGCGTAATAGGTCTCGTGCTCCTCGGGCGAGAGATCGAGCGCCGCATAGTCCATGCCCTCGGCGCTGATGCGCTTCGGATTGGCCGGCGGCTTGGCGACGATCTGGCCGCTCCAGCCGAACCAGAGCCCACCGGTCGGCCCGAGCGACTCCTTCCGCGCGACGGCAAGCCCGCCTGCCTTGAGCGCCCGGTCGCCGGGAATCGCGACACGATTGGAGACGATCACGAGCCTCGCCAAAACGCTTCCTCCCATGTCTTGGAGAGCCGCATCGCCGAATTGATCAGGCCGACCATGGCGTAGGTCTGCGGGAAATTTCCCCAAAGCTCGCCGGTGTGCGGGTCGAGGTCCTCGGACATCAGACCAAGCGGCGTGCGCCAGGTCAGCGTCTCTTCGAACAGCGAGCGCGCCTCTTCGCGCCGCCCCGCCGCGACCAGCGCATCGATGTACCAGAAGGTGCAGACAGTGAAGGAAGTCGCCGGCCTGCCGAAGTCGTCGGGGGTGTCGTAGCGAAAGATCTGGCGTCCCTTGCGGAGCTTTCGTTCGACCGTGGCAAGCGTGCCGGCGAAGCGCGGATCGTCGGCGGTCAGGAACCCGATCTCCTGAAGGAGAAGCAGGCTGGCATCGATGTCGGTGCCGCCAAAGCTGTCGACGAAGGTGTTCTCCTTCTCGTACCAGGCCTGATCGAGGATCGCCTTGCGGATGCGCGCGGCTTCGTTCCGCCAACGGGCGGCGCGGTCGTCGAGGCCGATATGCGCAGCGATCTTGGCGAGCCGAGCGACGCCGGCCCAACACATCGCCGCGGAGTGCGTGTGCACGCGCGCGCGGCCGCGGAACTCCCAGATACCGGCATCGGGCTCGAGCGCGACGCGTGACGCGACCTCGCCGAGGCGCTCCAGCTCCGCGAAGAGCGCCGGGCCGCCGGGCCGAGGCAGTCGTGTGTCAAAGAACATCTGCGCCGCCGCCAGGATGACGCTGCCATAGACGTCGTTCTGCACCTGCTCAGCCGCCTGGTTGCCGACGCGGACCGGCCCCATGCCGCGATACCCGATCAGCGCCTCGACGACGTGCTCGGTAAGCGGCTGGTCTGGGACGATGCCGTAGACCGGCTTCAACTGCATCGCCGGCTCGCTCGCGGCGACCGAGGCGATGTAGCCGAGGTAGTCTTCCATCGTCTTGGTGGCGCCGAGCCGGTTGAGCGCGTGGACGACGAAATAGGTGTCGCGCAGCCAGCAGAACCGGTAGTCCCAGTTGCGTCCGCTGTTGGCATGCTCCGGCAGCGAGGTCGTCAGCGCGGCGACGATGGCGCCGGTCTCCTCGAACTCGCAGAGCTTGAGCGTGATCGCCGCTCGGATCACGGCGTCCTGCCATTCGAAGGGGATCGCGAGGTCGCGAACCCATTCCAGCCAGTATTCATGCGTGCGCTCGAGGAGATCACGGGCGGTGTGGGAGATCGAGGCCTCGAAGCTCTCGTCCTGGCTGAAGATCAGATTGATCGGCTGGTCGAGCACGAACATCGACTCGCGATCGATGTACGAAACCGGCGCGTCGGTGGTCACGCGCAGCGCCATGTCGTCGCCGGCATAGCGGATATGATTGCTCCCCAGCACCTGTCGCGGCACGGTCGCGCCGTAGTCGAAGCGCGGGCGGATACGGAGGCGGATGCGAGCGCGGCCCTTCACCGGCTCGATACGCCGCACCAGCATGATCGGCCGGAAGTCGCGGCGCTGGTTCCTGAACCGGGGAGCGAAGTCGGTTACGCGGATCTCGGCTCCGTTCCTGTCGACCAGGACCGTCTCCAGGATGGCCGTGTTGCGCAGGTAGCTCCGCCTGACCTCGACCTGGTCAGCGACGGTCACGTCGGCGAATCCCCACTCGGCATTGCCGGCGAGCAGATTGCAGAACACCGGATCGCCGTCCAGCCGCGGCATGCACCACCAGACAATACGCCCTTCGCGATCGATCAGCGCGGCGATGGCGCAGTTGCCGATGGCGGCGAGATCGAGACTCTCCGAGCTCATGCCGTAACCTTCTCGAGATGCGACGGAAGCTCGGCGAGCCAAGCCCTGACCTCGGGCGGGCCGGCGAAGCCGGGGCCGGGCATCAGGTCGCGGACGGGCAGCGCGAATCCGCCGAGGCGGCGCGCGCCGGCGAAACCGTCGAGGTCGGTCTCGTCGTCGCCGACGAAAACCGGGACACGTCCGGCGAAAGGCCTGCTCGCCATGAAGGCCTCGACCGCTTTGCCTTTGTCGATGCCGTTGCGGCGTACCTCCCACAGCATCTTGCCGGGACGCATGCTGAAGTCCTGGAGATCTTCCTCTGCGAGCACGGCCTCGATGCGGCGCGCGAGCACGTCGCGCACGTCCGGCGCCAGGCGATAATGGAGACCGACCGCCGCAGCCTTGTCCTCGACGATGACCCCGTCGAGCCCGAGTGCGCAGCCGGCCAGCTTGAGTCGCTGCTCTTCGCTCATCAGCGGCGCAACGCGGCGCGGCGCTCCGGTCCTCGGCCGGAGTTCGAAGCCGTGGATGCCCGCGGCCGGAAACTGGACCGGATGGAAAAGCGTGTCGATGTCGGCGACGGCGCGACCGCTGACCAGCGCCAGCGCGCCGTCGAGCGCCTTGCCGGCGCGCACCAACGCAGAAAGCAGGCCATTGGGGACGACCACCGCCGTCGGCGTCTCGGCGAGGTCGAGCAGTGTTCCGTCGATGTCCAGGAACAGGGCCCAGTCTGATCGCGGGATGAGCTCTGGGATCGTAGCCATGCCGTCCGTGAAGTCGATTTGAGCCCGGCGGCACTCTGCCAGAC
>Ga0194132_10010651_pt1 | contig 12148 bp, 10 predicted proteins | sample TA2KigOf80mmetaG_FD_148612 | JGI IMG/M metagenome (GOLD analysis project Ga0194132, IMG submission 148612) | Freshwater microbial communities from Lake Tanganyika, Tanzania - TA2015054 Kigoma Offshore 80m | ecosystem: Environmental > Aquatic > Freshwater > Lake | place: Tanzania: Lake... | reverse complement strand
ACGGCTGGAGCACCGCGGCGGGCCCGGTCGCGTACAGCGCGTCGAGCAGCGGCTTCACCCGGGCCGCGTCCACGCGGTAGGCGCGGTGGCGCCCCATCGCGACCGGCGTGACGAGCCCGACGCCGCGCAGGCGCGCGAGGTGCGTCGACACGCGCGGCTGCGGGAGCGCCGCGCGGGACGCGAGCTCGGTGACCGTGGCCTCGCCTTCGAGCAGCGCGGCGAGGAGCGCGAGACGCGCGGGGTCGGCGAGGGCTCCGGCGACGGTGGCGGGCGTCGGGGTCGGCATGCGTGCAGTGTACGCGCATTGACATATCTCCATCCTGAGATATGTTGCGGCTCACATGACGCCGCCCTCCGGTCCGCTCGCCGCGGTCACGCACGCCGACCCCTACCCGTACTACGCCGAGCTCGTGGCACGGCGGCCGTTCGCCCGCGACGAGGGCCTGGGCCTCTGGGTCGCCGCGAGCGCCGCCGCCGTCACCGCCGTCCTCGCCCATCCGGCCTGCCGCGTTCGGCCGGCGGCGGAGCCCGTGCCCGCGTCGATCGCCGGCACGGCGGCCGGCGACATCGTCGGCGCGATGGTGCGGTTCAACGACGGCACGCGCCACGGGCCGATGAAAGCGGCCGTCGGCGCGGTGGTCGAGGCGCTCGACCCGCCGCGCCTGCGCGCGCTGAGCCGCGACACCGCGCATGCGCTCGCCCGCGAGCTCCGGCCGCAGGACGACTCCGCCGCACTCGACGCGTATGCGCGGCGGTTGGCGCCGTCCGTGGTCGGGGCGCTACTCGGCGCGCCGGCCTCCACGCTGGCCGACGTCGCGCGGTGGGCGGGCGACTTCGTGGCGGCGACCACACCGGGCGCGACGGACGACGTCGTGTCGCGCGGCGCCGAGGCCGCCGCCGCGCTCCAGAGCCTCGGGCGCACGCTCGTCTCGGGTGACGGCCTCGGCGCCGCGCTCGCGCGCCACGCGCCGCCCGGCGATCACGACCGCGTGGTCGCGAACGCGCTGGGGTTCCTGTGGCAGGCGTACGACGCGACGGCGGCGCTCATCGGCAACACGCTCCTCGCGTTGGCGCGCACGCCGGCCCTCCGCGAGGCGCCCGACCTGTTGCCCGTCGCCGTGGAGGTCGCCCGCCACGATGCGCCGGTCCAGAACACCCGCCGCTTCGTCGAGGACGACGGCCGCGTGGCCGGCGTGGAGCTGAAGCGCGGCGACACGATTCTCGTCCTGCTCGCCGCCGCCAATCGTGACCCGGCCGCCAATGCGGAGCCGGCCCGCTTCGACGCCGCCCGGGCCGCGCCCCGCACGTTCACGTTCGGGCACGGGCCGCACGCCTGCCCCGGAGCGATCGTCGCGGCCACCATCGCCGGCGCGGGGGTCGAGGCGCTGCTCGCGGCGGGCGTGGATCCCGTCGCGGTCGCGCGCGGCGCGCGGTACCGGCCGTCGGCGAACATCCGCCTGCCGCTCTTCGGCGCCGGGCCCGCCTAGATCTTGAGCTGCTTCGCGACGAGCTCCTTCATGACCTCGTCGCTGCCGCCGCCGATCGTGCCGAGCCGCCAGTCGACGTAGGCGCGCGCGGCGGGATTCTCCCAGATGTAGCCGGCGCCGCCGAAGAGCTGCACGCACGTCGTGGCGACGTACTGCTTCATGTTCGCGATGAACACCTTGGCCATCGAGACGTCCGTCGCGATGTCCTCGCCGCGCGTGTACTTCGCGATGCAGCGGTGGGCGAGCTCCTCCGCCGCCGTGATCTGGATCATCATCTCGACGAACTTGAAGCGGTTCACCTGCATCTGGGTGAGGGGCTTGCCGAACGCGACGCGCTGGCGCGCGTGGTCCAGCGTGATCTCCCAGAGGCGGCGCGCGCTCACCGGCCCCGTGACCACCGGCACCATCCGCTCGTCCTGGAACTGGTTCATCTGCTGCTGGAAGCCGCGGTTCGCGTCGCCGATCGTGTGGCTCACCGGGACCCGCACGTCGTCGAAGAACAGGAGCCCGGTGTCGGAGCCGCGGTTGCCGATCTTGTCGAGCAGCCGGTACGAGAAGCCCGGCGTGTCCGTCGGCACGACGATCTGGGTGAACCCCTGGTAACCCGCCCCGGGATCCGTCACGGTCAGCAGGCAGAGCCAGTCCGCGTTGGCGGTGTTGGTGATGAACATCTTCGAGCCGTTGATGACCCACTGGTCCCCGTCGCGCACGGCGCGCGTCTGGATGCCCGCGACGTCGGAGCCGGCGCCCGGCTCGGTCACGGCGATGGCGGCCACCTGCTCGCCGCGGATCGCGGGCACGAGGAACTTCTCCTTCAGCTCCTCGCTGCCGAAGCGCGCGAGCGCGGGCGTCGCCATGTCGGTCTGCACGGTGATGCCCATGGTCACACCCGAGTTGTCGCTGAGCGCGAGCTCCTCGAGGAACACCGCGTGGTACGAGTAGTCCAGCCCCTGCCCGCCGTACCTCGGGTCGTAGCGGATGCCGAGCAGCCCGAGCTCCCCGAGCCGGCGGAAGATCGCCTTGTCGGGCCGGCCCGCCTCGTCGAACTCGCGGGCGCGCGGCGCCAGCTCCTCGCGCACGAACTTCCGCACCATCGCGCGGAACGCCTGGTGCTCCGCGCTGCCGTAGACGTCGCCCGCCATTCGCTCAGCCTCCCGGCATCGTCCCGCGCGCGCCCACCCAGTCGCGCAGCGCGTCGCGCGTCGACGGAAAGGCCAGCTGCTCCCACGGGATCGCCTCTGGGGTGCACCACTCGAGCAGGTCGTTCTCGAAGCATGCGGTGAGCGTGCCCGACAGCACCCGCGCACCGTAGACGATGATCACCGGCGCGCCCGGATACGTGTAGACGCCGACGAGCCCGGTGAGGTCGACCTCGAGGCCGGTCTCCTCCCACGTCTCGCGTCTCGCGGCGTCGGTGACGGTCTCGCCGAAGTCGACGTAGCCGCCGGGGTACGTCCACCGCCCGCGCGACGGGTTGATCGTGCGGCGCGTGAGCAGCACGCGGCCGGCGTCGTCCTCGGGGATCGTGCACCCGACGACCTTCGGATTCAGGTAGAACACGAAGCGGCACCCGCTGCAGACGGGGTGCTCGCGCTGGTCCGGGGGCACGGCCTCACGGGCGAGCGGCGCCCCGCACAGCGGGCAGAAGCGCACCGTCGTGGGCGCGAGGATGCGGTACGACTCGTGCGGAGTCAGGCGCCCCGGCGACGGATCCTCGGACACGGCGCCAGTGTAACGTGCTATGAACGCGGCCATGAAGATCGATCGCGCCCGGCTCGAGCAGTCCATCACCGATCTCGGCCGCATCGGAGCCACCCCGCGCGGCGGCCTCACGCGCGTCGCGCTCACCGACGAGGACAAGCGCGGCCGCGACTGGCTCGTGGCACGCATGAAGGACGCCGGGCTCCGCGTCACCGTCGACCAGATGGGCAACATCTTCGGCGAGCGCGCGGGCACCGAGCCGCTGCCCCCCGTCATGATGGGCTCGCACGCGGACTCCGTGCCGACGGGCGGCAAGTACGACGGCCAGCTCGGCGTGCTCTGCGGGCTCGAGGTGATCCGCGCGCTGAACGACGCGAAGGCGCGGACGCGGCATCCCGTCACGCTGATCGTCTTCACCAACGAGGAGGGCGCGCGCTTCCAGCCCGCGATGATCGCGAGCGGCGTGCTCGCGGGCAAGATCCCGCTCGAGGACGCCTACAACGCCAGGGACAAGGACGGCATCCGGCTCGTCGACGCGCTGGAGCGGATCGGCTACCTCGGCCCGGAGCCGTGCGTGCCGCGCGCGTTCCGCGCGTACCTCGAGCTGCACATCGAGCAGGGGCCGTTCCTCGAAGAAGAACACCTCTCGATCGGCGTGGTCGAAGGCATCGTGGCGATCGCGTGGTCGCGGCTCACGATCACCGGCGTGCAGGACCACGCGGGCCCGACGCCGATGCGGATCCGGCACGACGCGCTCGTCGCGGCCGCCGACGTGATCGGCCGCGTCCGCGGCATCGCGCGCGAGCTCGGCGGTGAGCTCGTGACGACGGTGGGCCACGTGGTCGTGCACCCCAACATCGTGAACGCGATCCCCGGCACGGTGCAGCTGTCGATCGACATGCGCGACCCGCACGACGCGACGCTGGACCGCGCGCGGGGGCTGCTCGATGCGGCGGTGCGCGAGGCGTGCGAGCAGGAAGGCGTGCGCTACGAGCTCGAGCACTACTGGCGGGTGCCGCGGACGCCGTTCGCTCCGGACGTCGTCGCGGCCATCGAGCGCGCGGCCAAGACCACCGGCGCGGGCTACCGCCGCATCCTGTCGGGCGCCGGCCACGACGCGCAGTACATGGGCGCGATCGGCCCCGCGGGGATGATCTTCGTGCCGTCGCACGGCGGCCGCAGCCACTGCGAGGAAGAGTTCACGCCGATGGACGACATCGAGCACGGCGCGAACACGCTGCTCGGCGCCGCGGCCGAGCTGGCCGGCGCTACGCCCGCCTGAGCAGCCCCCGGTCGATCGGCAGCGTGCGGATGCGCTTGCCGGTCGCCGCGAAGATCGCGTTCGTCACCGCCGGCGCCACGCTCGGCACCCCCGGCTCGCCGAGGCCGCCCGCGGGATGCCCGGAGTCGAGGATGACCACCTCGACCGGCGGCATCTCGTTGATGCGCAGCATCGGGTAGTCGTGGAAGTTCGACTGCATGACGCGGCCCTTGTCGAGCGTGATCTTGCCGTAGTGCATGGCGGTCAGCGCGTAGACCGCGCCGCCTTCCATCTGCGCCTTCACCTGGTCGGGGTTCACGGCGAGCCCCGCGTCGATACCGGTCACGAGCTTGTGGATCACGGGCGTGCCGTCCGCGCTGACCGACACGTCGGCGGCGGTCGCCGCGTAGCTGCCGTACGAGAAGACGACCGCGATGCCGCGTGCGCGCCCGGCGGGCAGCGGCGTCCCCCAGGCGGCCTTCCGCGCCACCGCCTCGAGGATCGCCGTGTGACGGGGCGACCTGCCCAGCAGTCCACGGCGGTACTCGTACGGGTCCTTCTTCGCCGCGTGCGCGAGCTCGTCCACGAAGCTCTCGATGATGAACCCGTTCTGCGAGGGCCCGACCGAGCGCCAGAAGCCGAGCGGCACGCCGTAGTCCCTGTTGACCCACTCGATGCGCAGGTTCGGGATGTCGTACGGCATGTTCCGCACGGCCTCGACGGCCGCGGGGTCGATCGTACCGGCCTGCGCGCGGCCCTTCTGCACGAGGATGCCGGGGCCCACCACCCGCGTCGACCAGGCGCGCGGCGCGCCGTTCGCGTCGAGCGTGGCGCGGAAGACGTTGTAGGTCGCCGGGCGATAGAACCCGTGCGTGATGTCGTCCTCGCGCGTCCACATGGTCTTCACCGGCGTGCCCTTCATCGCCTTCGCGACGTCGACCGCGTCGGTCACGAAGTCGGGCTCGCTGCGCCGGCCGAACCCGCCGCCGAGGAACGTCGTGTGGATCACGACCTTGTCGACCGGCAGGCCCGTGAGCCGTGCGGCGAGCTGCTGGTGGCCGCCCGGGTTCTGCGTCGGGAGCCACAGCGTGATGCCGGCGTCCGTGAGCTGCGCGGTGCCGTTCATCGGCTCCATGCACGCGTGCTCGAGGAACGGCACCTGGTACACCGCCTCGATCGCCGGGCCCGCCGCGAGGACCTTCTCCGCGTCGCCGTCGTTGCGCGCCACCTGCCCCGCCTGCTTCGCCGCCGCCGCGTACTCGCGGTCGATCATCGGCGTCGAGACCCGGGCGAGCGCGCCCTCGTCCCACTCCACCCTCAGCGCCTTGCGGCCCTTCAGCGCGGTCCAGAAGCTGTCGGCCACGACGGCCACGCCGTTGGTGACCTGCACGACGTTCTTCACGCCCTTGACCTGGCGCGCGGCGGTCGCGTCGACGCTCTTCACCGTGCCGCCGATCACGGGGCAGCGCTCGATGGAGGCGCGAGCATCCCGGGCAGGCTGACGTCCATCCCGAAGATCGCCTTGCCCGTGACCTTGTCCGGCGTGTCGCGACGCTTGACGGCCTTGCCGATGTAGCGGAACCGGTCCGGCGTCTTGAGCGTCGGGTTCTGCGGCACCGGCAGCTGCGCGGCCTTCTCGACGAGCTGGCCGTAGCGGAGCGTGCGCCCGCTCGGCGTGTGCACGACGGTGTCGAGCTCGGTCTCGACCTGCTCGACGGGCACGCCCCACTCGTTGGCGGCGGCCTGCTTGAGCATCGCGCGCGCGGCAGCGGCCGCCTTGCGGAAGGTCTCGATGTGATCGCGCACGCCGCGACTGCCGCCGTAGGCCTGCGCCTTCGTGACCGGGTTCGCGTAGAGCGCGGGGTTCGCGGGCGCCTGCACGACCTTCATCGTCGCGAGGTCGGTGTCGAGCTCGTCCGCGATGATCATCGGCGAGGTCGTGAGCGAGCCCTGCCCCATCTCGGGCACGGAGTTGATCATCGTGACCACGCCGTCGCGGTCGATCTGGATCCACTGGTTCGGCGCGAAGACCCCGCGCGCCTGCGCGCCGAGGTGCAGCGGAAAGCCGATCGCGAGCCCGGCGCCCGCGGCGAGCCCGCCCTTGATGAGCGAGCGGCGGGAGACCCTCATCACCGGCCGCCCTTCATCGCCGCCGCCTTGTGAATCGCCGCGCGGATGCGCTGGTACGTTCCGCAGCGGCAGATGTTCCCGGACATCGCATCGTCGATGTCCGTGTCCGTCGGCGTGGGCTTCGCCGCGAGCAGCGCCGCGGCGGACATGATCTGGCCCGGCTGGCAGAACCCGCACTGGGGGACGTCGACGTCCATCCACGCTTTCTGCACGGGATGATCGCCCGTCACGGACAACCCCTCGATCGTCGTGACCGTCTTGCCCGCCGCCGCGGACACCGGCGTGACGCACGCGCGTACCGCCTGGCCGTCGACGTGCACCGTGCAGGCGCCGCACAGCGCCATGCCGCAGCCGTACTTCGTCCCGGTGAGAGCCAGGTTCTCGCGCACGACCCACAGGAGCGGGACGTCGGGCTCGACGTCGACCTGCTGCGGCTTGCCGTTCACGGTGAGCGAGATCATTGGACGGGCCATCTCCCCTTGGGCACGGCCGTCTTCGTACGCGCGAGCAGTCCTTCGCCGAGCTCCTGCACCTTCGCGAACAGCCGGCTCTCGTCCACGAACGACTGGCGGTAGGCGTCCACGACCACGCGGCCGTCGATGACGACCGTGTGGATGCTGCGGCCGTCCGCGTTGTAGACGAGGTTGTTGACGGGATTGAACATCGCCTGCCACTCGGGCCGCTCGGTGTCGAACAGCACGAGGTCGGCCTTCTTGCCCGCCTCGATCGCGCCGATCTCGGGGACGCCGAGCGCCTGCGCGCCGAGCCGCGTGGCCATCTCGATCGCGGACTCCGCGGGGATGAGCCGCATGTCCTGGCGGGCGTCCTTGTACTGCACGGCCGCCATGTTCATCGCGCGGACGATGTCGAGATAGTTCGAGTTGTTCGGCGAGTCGCAGCCGAGCGCCACCGACACGCCCTTCGCGAGCAGCTCCGGCATGCGCCCGTGCTCCGGCACGCCGCGCCCGCCCTTCGCCGCGGTGCTCGGGCACATCGCCACGGCGGTGCCCGTGCGCGCGATCGTGTCGATCTCGGAGTCGTCGATGCCGAGCACGTGCGCGAGGCAGACGTTGCCGCCGAGGACGCCGATCGATTCCAGATAGCCGGTCGGCGTGTGGCCGTGCTGCGCCTGCGCGTCCTTGCGCGCCTGCGCGCCGCTGTTGTGGTGGAGCGTGAGCCCGGTGCCCGTCTCGTCCGCGATCCGCTTGGCCGCCTGGAGCAGCTCTGTCGTGCAGGTCTCGGCGGAGAACGGCATCGCCCACGCGCGCATGCGCCCGTCGAGCCGCCCGTCCCACTTCTTCACGTAGGCCGCGGTCCGCGCGATCGCCTCGGCCGTCGGATAGCGCGGCAGCGCGAGCGGCGAGTCGCGGTCGATGACGCACTCGCCGATCACGACCCGGATGCCCGCGTCCTGGTAGGCCTGCAGGCACGCGTCCGGGAACTTGGTGCTGCCCGGATCGAGGAAGCAGACGTTGCCGTTCTTCACGAGCTCGAGGAGGCCGAGGAGCGTCGTGTGGTACTCCTCCTCCTCCGTCATCGCGTTCTGGAGCGCGAAGACGGTCTTGAGCGGGCTGCCGACGTCGTCGGGGAAGATGCCCCGCACGCAGTGCGCGTAGCTGATGTGCATGTGGCCGTTGACGAAGCCGGGCGTGACGACCATGCGCCGGGCGTCGATCACGCGGTCGGCGCGGACGTCCGCCAGCTCGGCGGCCTTGCCGACCCGCGTGATGCGCTGCCCTTCGACGAGGATCGCGCCGTCGGCGATGATCCGCCGCCCGGCGTCGACCGTGATGACGTAGCGCGCGTGATCGATCTTGAGGGTGGCTGCCATAGGCGGCAGTCTACTCCAGAACGTTACTCCGGCGGCGGCAGCGCGTCGCCCACGACGTACGGCGCGGCGGCCGGCGACGGGGCCTCCGCCGCCAGCCGCAGCGTGCAGATCACCGGCAGGTGGTCCGACGCCACCCGCGCGAGGCGGCTGCGATGCACGCGGAACTCCCGCCCCTCCAGCGCGACGTCCCAGTAGATGCGATCGAGCTTGAAGAGCGGAAACCACGACGGGTGCGTGCGGCGCAGGCGCCGCATGGGCGAGGTGAACTCCCGCCGGAGCCCGCGCGTGATCGGCCCGAAGTGCCACTCGTTGAAGTCGCCCATCAGCACGCGCGGCCCCGGCAGCCGGTGCGAGACCGCGATGAAGCCGCCGAGGAGGTCGAGCTGACGCCGGCGCTCGCGCAGGTTGAGGCCGAGGTGGCAGTTGAACACGTGCAGCGTCGAGCCCGCGACGCCGACGTCCACGCGCAGGCAGCCGCGCGGCTCGCGCGTGCCCCAGCTCAGGTCGCAGCGCGCCGAGCCGATGACGGGCAGCCGCGTGAGGACCGCGTTGCCGTAGGTGCCGGAGCCGTGGGCGCGCGTCTCGCCCATGACCAGCGCCATGCCGAGCCGGGAGGCGAGGAACGCCGCCTGGTCGGCCTCATGGCCGTCCTGGCGGATGACCTCCTGCAGCCCGATGACGTCGGCGCCGGTCTCCGCGATCACGTCCGCGATGCGCGCGAGGTCGAGGCGGCGGTCCATCCCGACGCCCCGGTGGATGTTGTAGCTGGCGATGACGAGCTGGGTCACGCGGCGACGGTGTCGGCGGTCTGCTGGTACCGGATGAAGACGTCGTAGAGCTGAAGTGGATGCAGAATCGGCGCCGGCAGCGCCGCACCCCGCGGCGCCACGATGAACGTGTGCAGCTCGTCGTGGGAGGGGCCCGCGTGCGCGCCCACCTCGGCGATGTACGAGACGTCGCCGTCGGTCGCCTCCTGGCCGTAGATGACCAGGTCGCCGGCCGTGCGCATCGCCATGAGGTCGCGGAGGCCGTCGAGCACGACCGGCAGGTCGTCGCGGCCCGCGAACGGCCCCGCCTCGTCCCGCAGGTCGTACCGCTTGCCGCGGAACCCGCACACCGGCCCCTGCGGCCCGCGCGCGAGCACGAAGCCGATGCCGCGGCGGCGCGACAGCTCTTCGATGAGGTCCGGGTAGCGCGCGTCGATGGCCGCCGTCGTGAGCGGCTCCGGCGTGTCGACGAAGTACACGAACGCGTTCGGCCCCGCGCAGATCACACGGATCCCGTGCCGCTCGGCGCTCTCGGGCACCGCCTCGATCGTCGCCCCGAAGTCCTCGTCGAGGTAGTTCATGAACCGCTGGAAGAGGCCGTTGCCGCGATGGCTGCGCACGGCCTTGATGCCGCTGGCCAGGTGCCGGCCGCGGGGACGGCCCGGGCTCACCTCCTGCTCGCCCCCGTCCGAGAAGAACTCCTCGAAGAGCAGCTTCTCGAGCGGGCGCCCGCCGGTGAGCACGTGAAACGGCGTGCAATGCGCCTGCCCGTGATCCGAGAGCACGTACACGTCGTAGGCGTGCTCGGGCACGCGGCGGCACACGCGCCAGAGCTGATGCATCGCGGCGTCCACGCGGCGCAGCGCCCGCCGGGCGCGCCGGTCGCGCGGCCCGAAGCCGTGCGAGTACACGTCGTAGTCGAGGTAGTTCACGTACACGGCCGGCGCCCCCGCGTAGAGATCGCGCGAGGCGGAGAGGGTGAACAGCTCGCGCATCCAGATCGACATGCCGATCTTGATGGCGAGCCACTTCCAGCCGCTGGGGCGCGCCACGAGCGGGTTGGCGAGGATGCGCATGAGGAACCGCACGATCGCGATCGCGCTGAGCGTCAGGCCCTTCACGACCACCCACAGCAGGACGAACAGCGCCGAGAGCGCGGTGAGCACGCCGCGACCCGTCGGCCGCTTGATCATCGCGAAGCTGAACAGGTTGTTGAGCGCGCCGCCCGTGAACACGCAGCCGTACGTGCTGCCGCCGCTCACGATGCCGGGCCGCCCCTGCGACTGCTCGCGCTCCACGAGCGCCGCGTCGCCCGCCCGCGGAAAGTAGACGTCCGCGCGGCGGCGCTTGTCGTGGAAGTGGAAGCCCGGAATGTCGGGACGCGTGCCGTACATCGCGGCCATCTGGAACGCGGGCGTCGACGTCGGCATCCCGACCGTCATGGGCTCCATCCGATGCGAGCGGTGCAGCAAGCGCGCCAGGAACGGCATGCGCCCCTCACGGAGGGCCTGCTCGAGGACCGAGCGGGAGAGCCCGTCGATCTGGATGATCAGCAAGCGCCGGCGCGGACCGGGCGCGGGCGCGGGGCCGATCCGCAGGCGGCGCACGAGCCGGTCGAGGCCCCGCTGGAGCGCGAGCACGAGGTCGTCGAGGGGCATCCCGCCTTCAATTGTAGTATTCAGGCTCGATGGCGCCAGCAATCGTCGCCGCGGTCCGGGACTTCGTCGTCCGCGAGGTCCAGCCCCACGCCGCCGCCCTCGAGCACGCGGACGCGTACCCGCACGCGATGGTCGCCCGCATGCGCGAGCTCGGTCTCTTCGGCGCGCTCGTCCCCGTCGCCCACGGCGGGCTGGGCCTGGACGTCACGACGTACGCGCGGATCATCGAGGAGCTCTGCCGGGGCTGGATGTCGCTGGCCGGCGTCATCAACAGCCACACGATGACGGCGCTCATCGTCCTGCACCACGGCACCGACGAGCAGCGCGCGCGCCTGCTCCCGCGGCTCGCGCGCGGTGAGGCGCGGGGCGGCCTGTGCCTCACGGAGCCGCACGCCGGCTCCGACGTCCAGGCGATCCGCACGGTCGCGCGCCGGGACGGCGCCACCTACGTCCTGGACGGGAGCAAGATGTTCGTGACCAACGGCCGCGAAGGCACCACCTTCGCGCTGCTCGCGCTGACGGACCCGAAGGCGGAGCCGCGGCACCGCGGGATGTCGTGCTTCATCGTCGAGACAGGCCACCCGGGCCTGCAGGTGGTGAAGTCGATCGCGAAGCTGGGCTACAAGGGCGTCGACACCGCCGAGCTGCTCTTCGACGGCTTCGTGGTGCCCGCGGCGAACCTCGTCGGCGGCGTCGAGGGCCGCGGCTTCAAGCACGTGATGAGCGGGCTCGAGGCCGGCCGCATCAACATCGCCGCGCGCGCGGTCGGGGTGGCGCAGGCGGCGTGGGACGACACGCTCGCGCACGTGCGCGAGACCGGCGTGCCGGCGGACCCGCGCGTCGCGGACATGGCGGGACGGCTGCACGGCGCGCGGCTGCTCACGTACTGGGCGGCGGGCATGAAGGATCGAGGCGAGCGGTGCGACCTCGAGGCCGGCATGGCGAAGCTCCACGCCTCGGAGACCGCGCAGACCCTCGCCGAAGACGCGATGCACGTGCTCGGCGAGCGCGCGCTGCTCGCCGCCGGCAACGTCGAGCGCTACTACCGCGACACGCCGCTGATGATCATCGGCGAGGGCACGAACGAGATCCAGCGCACGATCATCGCGCGCAACCTCGTGGACCGGTACGGCGAGCGCGCGGGCGCGCTGCGCGGCGCCGACGGGGCCTCCGACGAGCGCCGCCACATGGTCCTCGCGGTCCGCCAGCTCGTCGACAAGGACGTGGCGCCCGTGGCGGCGGCGCACGAGCAGGCGGGGCGCTCGGCCGCGGTCCTCCTGCCGCGCCTCGCCGAGCTGGGCGTGCTCGCGGCG
>Ga0194132_10010650_pt1 | contig 12149 bp, 7 predicted proteins | sample TA2KigOf80mmetaG_FD_148612 | JGI IMG/M metagenome (GOLD analysis project Ga0194132, IMG submission 148612) | Freshwater microbial communities from Lake Tanganyika, Tanzania - TA2015054 Kigoma Offshore 80m | ecosystem: Environmental > Aquatic > Freshwater > Lake | place: Tanzania: Lake Tanganyika... | reverse complement strand
TACTTGAACCCGCGCCCTGAGATTCGGCTAAAATTCTCTAGAAATTAATCTTTTCCGCGTCCAGGGCGAAAGCAGGGGAAGTCGAGTTGCGTCAGCAGGCGGGTGCTCACGCTCGGGCTCTCGGCGTGTTTGTTGCGGCCTTGGCCGTGAACGCGGCTGTCCCCGCTTGGGCCCAAGACGCAGCGATGCCGGCCGACCTCGTTTATTCCGGACTTATCGCACTGATCGTGCTTTTCGCTGCCTGCGTGGCGACCGCTTGGCATTACGAGCGGCGCCGGCGTCTGCGGGTCGAGGAGCGGCTCAACGACTACGCTGCTACCGCGTCGGACTGGTACTGGGAGACCGGCCCCGAGCACAGGTTCTCCTTCCTCTCGGAGCGCAGCCGGCCGATCGGCATCGATATCCGCACGCGCATCGGCAGGACGCGGCGCGAGTTGGCGCTGGACGCCCAGACTGAGCCGGAGAAATGGGCAGCGCATGACGCCTTGCTCGAGCGCCGTGAGCCGTTCCGCAGCTTCGTCTATAGCGTCGGCGCCGCTGACGGCGGCGTGCGCTACGTCTCGGTCAGTGGCAAACCGCATTTCGACCGGCACGGACGCTTCCTCGGCTATCGTGGCACTGGCACCGACATCACGGAGCGCCAGCGTACCGCCGAGAATCTTCGGCGCAGCAACGAGCGATACGACATTGCGGTGCGACAGGCCGGAATCTGGGACTGGGACCTGATCGGTAACGCCGTCTACTACTCACCGCGCATCAAGGAACTCCTCGGCTACGGCGACAGGGAGTTCGATGAGCTGACCGCCGGTTCGATCAAGTGGTTGGTCGATCCCGACGATTGGCACCGCTGTCTCGAGCAGCTGCGCGGCCATCTGCGCAAACCCTCGCAGCCCTACAACGTGGAGCACCGGCTGCTCACCAAGGATCGCGGCTATCGCTGGTTCCACATCCGTGGCCAGGCACTCTGCGACGCCGAAGGGCGGCCGATCCGCATGGCGGGCATCCTGACGGATATCGACGACCGTAAGCGTGCTGAGGAACGCTTGCGCGATGCGGTTGAAAGCTTGGCCGACGGGTTTATCCTGTGGGATGCCGATGATCGCCTGATCATGCGCAACGATGCCGTCGGCCGCATGGACCCCGAGATGGGCGAGATGCTGGCGCCAGGCATCAGCTTTCGCGGGTTCATCGAGCGCCGCGTCCAGCTCGGCCGCGTTGCCCAGGCTATGGGGCGCGAGGCAGCCTATGTCGATGAGCGTGTGGCGCATCACCGTAACCCCACGGGCGAGCCGTTCGAGCAGCGACTGTCGTCGGGACGCTGGATCCGCATGCGCGAGCGGCGGACACGCGAGGGCGGCATTGTCAGTGTGCGCACCGACATCACGCCCCTAAAGAGCGCGAAGCCGATCTGCTCGCTGCCAAGGCCGAGGCAGAGAGCGCCAACCGGGCCAAGAGCGAGTTCCTGGCCAGCATGAGTCATGAACTGCGCACGCCGCTCAACGCCATCATCGGCTTCTCCGACCTGCTGCGCTCCGGGCATTTCGGAACGCTCGAGGCCAAGCAGCGCGAGTATCTCGACAATATCCACGACTCAGGATCGCATCTGCTGGAGCTGATCAACGACATCCTCGACGTCTCAAAGGTCGAGGCTGGACGCTACGATTTGCACGAGGAGACAGTCGATCCGCTCGAAGTGATCGCTGGTTGCATTGCGCTGGTCGCGGTCAGGGCCGGCGGGCATCGCGTGACTGTCGATTCCGCTCATGCCGGGCCGCATGTCCACCTCCACGCCGATCGGCGCGCACTTAAGCAAGTAACCCTGAACCTGCTGAGCAACGCGGTGAAATTCAACAAGGCCGGCGGCAGCGTCACCGTCCACACGCGGGTCGACCGCGACGGCTCGTTCCTCATCACAGTGACCGATACCGGCATCGGCATCAGCGCCGAGGCACGGCCGCGGATCTTTGCGCCGTTCCAACAGGCCGATCCCACGCTCAGCCGCCGTTTCGAGGGCACCGGTCTCGGCCTGTGGATCTGCAAGGCGCTGGTCGAGATGCACGGCGGCAGCATCGAGATCGAGAGCGAGGAGCAGGTGGGCACGACCGTGACCACGCGCTGGCCGGCCCAGCGGGTCATCGGCGGGGTGGCGACGGCAGCCGACTGACCCCGAATGGGTGAGACGGCCGGCCCCCGGCGTGGGATGGCCTACGATTGCGCCGCTGCGACCGCTTCGCCAATATCGGGGCCAGCGAGAAACGAGGAGAACGCCATGATCGCATCCGCCCTGATGCGCCGCGTTTGTGCGGTAGCAACCTTGACCCTGCTGGCCGGCTGCGCCGGCGACACACCGATCGCTCTCAAGGACATGGGCTCGTTCCATGTCGGCGGTCGCGAGGTGACCGTCTCCGGCAAGCCGACTAAGGAAGTCGTGTTCACGCCGGGGGGCGTGCCGGCCCGGGTCGATCCCAACGGGGTGTACCAGGTCGAGCAGATGTACGTGCAGTACTTCATCCCGGCGCGCCAGCGCGGCAGCCTGCCGCTGCTCATGTGGCACGGCGGCGGGCTCACCGGCGTGACCTACGAGAGCACCCCGGACGGGCGCGAGGGCTGGCTCAACTACTTCGTGAAGAAGGGATGGGCGGTTTACAACTCGGACGCGGTCGAGCGCGGCCGTTCCGGCTGGGCGCAGTTTCCCGACATCTGGCCGGCCGAGCCGGTCTTCCTGACCAAGGAGAACCCGTTCGAGCGCTTCCGCATCGGCGCCGCGGGCTCGGGCGCCTATAACAGCGATCCGGCGAAGATGAGGGTCCTGCCGGGGAACCAGTTCCCGGTCGAGGGCTACGACAATTTCACCAAGCAGATCGTGCCGCGTTGGACGACCACCGATGCCGCGATCATCGCTGCCTACACGGCGCTGGTCGACAGGGTCTGCCCCTGCGTCGTCCTTGTCCACAGCCAAGCCGGGCAGTTCGGGCTCAAGGTCGCGCAGGCCCGCCCCGACAAGGTCAAGGCGCTGGTGCTGGTGGAGCCGGCAGGTGTCGGCGACGCGCCGACCGCGGCGCGTCTCAAGGACACGCCGATCGTTGCAATCTACGGCGACTACATCGAGCAGGATTCGCGCTGGCCGCAGATCAAGGCCAACGGCGTGCGCTTCCTCGACTTGGTGAAGAACGCCGGCGGTGCGGCGCCGGAGGTCGTCGACCTGCCGAAGATCGGCGTGCGCGGCAACTCGCACATGATGATGAACGACCGCAACAATCTGGAGGTTGCCGCGGTCATCCAGAAATGGCTGGAGGGGAAGGGCCTGTATCGCTGATCTGCCGGCACGCCGGTAAGGGCGAAGATATATATCCCGGTTGCGGAGGCGCCGCCGCTTCGCCAATATCCGGCCTTCCGCAAAACGAAGCCTGAGGGGGAAAGCTCAATGAAACTGGTGCGTTATGGGGCGGCCGGCAAGGAAAAGCCGGGGATCGTCGATGCCAACGGCCGCATCCGCGCCCTGCCGCGGAAGTTCAAGGACATCACGCCGGACGTGCTGTCGTCGTCGGGCTTGGCTGCCTTGCGCAAGCTCAAGCCCGAGAAGCTGCCGCTCGTCCCCGGCAAGCCGCGCCTGGGCGTGCCGTTCACCGGCTGCAGCAAAATTGTCGCGGTCGGTCTGAACTATTCCGATCATGCCAAGGAGGCCGGCATGCCGATTCCGGCCGAGCCGATCCTGTTCATGAAGGCGATCACCAGCCTCAGCGGCCCCAACGACAAGGTCCGGCTGCTACGCGACTCCAAGAAGGGCGACTGGGAGGTCGAACTCGGCGTGGTCATCGGCCGCAAGGCGCAGTACGTCAGCGAGGCCGATGCGCTCAAGTACGTCGCCGGCTACTGCGTGGCGAACGACGTCTCCGAGCGCGAGTTCCAGCTCGAGCGCGCCGGCCAATGGGTCAAGGGCAAGAGCGGCGACACCTTCTGTCCGGCCGGCCCGTGGCTCGTCACCACCGACGAGATCAAGGACCCGCAGAACCTCAAGATGTCGCTCAAGGTCAACGGCGAGACCAAGCAGCACGGCTCGACCTCGACCATGATCTTCGGGGTGAAGCACCTGGTCAGCTATATCAGCCGCTTCATGACGCTGATGCCGGGCGATCTCATCGTCACCGGCACTCCGCCCGGGGTTGGCCTCGGTATCAAGCCGGTGCCGCAATTCCTCAAGGCCGGCGACACGATGGAGGTCCATATCGAAGGCCTCGGCACGCAGACGCAGCAGGTCGTCGCCGGCTGACCGCGCCGGATCGAGACAGACAACGGGCCGGCGCCGCAAGGGCCGGCCCGTTTGCTTGTCGCCGTCGCCCGATTCGATACAGCCGGCGCTGTCGCGAGGCAGGCTAGCGCCGGCTGCGCCGGCATCGCAGCCAAGGTCCGGCGGCCGGTATTCTTGTGATCGTTAACCATTGATCCCGTCGCACGGGGCAACTACCCGATACTTAAGTCGAAGCGGCCATTCAGCTCCGTCAATTCGATTAACTATCTAGCAATCGTTTGCACACTACTGTCGCGCGCTTCCAGCGGACCGGCCTTCGCCACACTGGATTCCCGCAGCCAACGCTTTCCCTCGTCAAACACCATGGGCATCAAGACCCGGCTGAGCATCGCAATTCTGGGCGTCGTTGCAGCGGCGATTCCGCTTACTGGCGGCTGGGGTCTGCTGACCCTCCGTTCCGTTATCTCCTCGACGGAGGAGGAGCTCGCATCGCACGCCCGCGCGGTGTTCTTTCGCGCCGTTGAACGCCAGTCATCCGCCAACGAAGTGTTGGCGCGGCTCCTGGCGGAATCGCCGGGTGTGCAGGAGAGAATGCGCAATAACGATCGTTTGGGGCTCCTGTCGGATCTCGCGCCGACTTTCGCGACCTTGAAGGCCTACGGGATCAACAACGTTCATTTCCACCGGCCGAACACGACGACGCTGGCAAGGCTCCACGCGCCGAACCAGTACGACGACGATCTTTCGGCGTTGCGTCCGATGATCGCCGAAGTCAACCGGACCCGCACCGCGCGGCAGGGAATCGAGCTGGGTGTCAACGGTTTGCCGATCCGCGGCGCCGTGCCGGTTACCGCTCCCGACGGGCGGTCGCTCGGCGTCGTCGAGATTGGCTCGTTCATCAACGCGGAGTTTCTTCGTGGCATCGCGGAGGCGGATGTCTTGTACACGGTCTACTTCTCGGGCCCTGGCGGCCTGCAGCGGCTTAGCGGGACATCGGATTCCGGTGCAACACACTTGAGCGCTGAAGACCTGGCCAAGGTCTTCGAGCGTGGCGATGTCACGGTCCGCACGACCGCCGGCGGCATGAGTCGGCTGTGCACGGTAACCGTCCTCCCTGACTACGCGGGGCGTTCGGTTGGGGTGCTCCAGGTCGATATCGACACGACGGGGCTCGAGGGCGCCTATGACACGGCGATCCGGCGTTTTCTCATTGGGATCCTGCTGCTGGGGCTCATGGCCGCGTCGGTTGCCGCGCTGACGGCCTTGGGCATACTGCGCCCGCTGAGCCGGCTGATTCGCTCGGTGGAGTTGATCGCCACGAACGCTTCCGCGCCGTCCGTGCCGTTTATCGGCCGATCCGACGAGCTTGGGAGATTTGCCCGGGCGATCGACGAATTCCGCAACAGCAAGTCACGGCTGCAGGCCCAGGCGGCCGAGCTCGACGAGCTCAGCCGCCGCTATGCTGCCGAGCGTGAAGCCGCAGTCACCGCCATGCGCCTGCTGCAGGATGTCATCGACACGGTGCCCGCGGTCATTAACTTCAAGGATCTGAATCTTCGTTACGTCTTCGTCAATCGGCAGTGTGCGCGTCTTTACGACAGCACGCACGAGGCGATGATCGGCAAACGCACCTCCGACATGAATCCCGACTATGACAGGACGGCTCTGGAGAAAGCCGAACGACAGGCCCTCGAAACCGGCGAGGCTGAGGGGCCGCATGAAGTCAGTGGCATTAACCCCGGCAGAGGCCGTCTTGGCGCATGGTGGATCGTCAAGGTTCCGTTTCGCGATCCCGAGGGAAAGATCGTCGGCCTGGTCACGGTGGCAGTCGACGTAACGGACATCAAGAGCGCCCAGTCCGTTCTGGAGCGGCGCCAGGTGGACCTGGAGGAGGCCAACCGCCTGCTGACCCGGCAGGCGGCCGATCTGGAGCGCCTCAACGTTCGCTACCAGGCGGAACGGAAAACGGCCCAGGAAGCGAGCCGGGCCAAGAGCGAGTTCCTCGCCACCATGAGCCATGAGCTGCGTACGCCGCTCAATGCCGTGATCGGCTACTCGGAAATCATGCTCAAGCAGATGTTCGGCCCGATGCTGCCGCGGTATCTCGAGTATACCAACGACATCCTGACGTCCGGCCGCCATCTGCTGGAGGTAATCAACGAAATTCTCGACATGTCGAGAATCGAGTCGGGCACCTACAATCTCAATCTGCAGGCCATGGATGTGGGCCCGATCGTGGAATCGGCTGTTCGCTTCATGCGCGAACGCGCGCAAGCGAAGAAACAGGAGCTTCGGCTGACTGTCGCCGGGGCTCTCCCGCCCACGATGGTAGAATCCCGAGCGCTCAGGCAGATCATGCTCAACCTGATCGGCAATGCGGTCAAGTTCACGCAGCCGAGCGGCCGGATCGACATCGAAATCCGCTGCGAGGCTGGCCGTCAGGTCGAGATCTCGGTTCGGGATAACGGGCCGGGCATTGAGGCGCGTCATCTGCCACACGTCACAAAACCGTTCTGGCAGGCCGAAGAAGCCCGGCACCGGACTCACGAAGGGACGGGGCTTGGATTGTCGATCAGCAACAAGCTCGTCGAGCTGCACGGCGGCTCCTTGGAGGTCGCCAGCACGGTGGGCGAAGGGACCTCAGTGACGGTCCGGCTGTCTGCCGCCGAGACGGCAGTCTCGGCCGATTCTGCCGTAGCTTCCGGGGAGAGCCGGAAGCTCAGCCGGCCGGCTTAGTGCAGGCGGGCGCCGTCACGCGGCGCGCTGGCTTGGAGTGCAGTGATCGCTCTGGCGATCAGGGCATAGCGGGCGAAGCCCTCGGGATCGCCGATCTTCTTGAGCTCGGCGGCGCGCTCGCCTGCTTCCTTGCTGAAGTGTTCGGTCAGCCGAATGGCCGCCACCTCGACCTCACGCTCGAGCAGGGGAGCCCTGCTCAAGCGCTTCAAGTCATCAATCCGGGTAATGGCAATGGAGAGACCACCAGATCGCCCCGTTGATCTTTGGTCTGGGGATGGATATATAATCATTTCGTCTTGGGCTTCTGTCGCATAAAATCCTGGACGTCAATCTTTTATAACTATGATATAATTATATTATTATCGAACCTGGAGCACCTTGTCGTAGTCAAAATGTCTATAATCTGTTCAGGGCCGTTCGGAAGCCCTATAAGCAGGCGCTTCGAGCAACGGGACGACAATTCAAGGCGGCTGGCGTGCAGATTTCGGGTTGGCAGTTCTGGATCGACCGTGGCGGCACCTTCACCGATATCGTGGCGCGCCGGCCCGATGGTGGGCTGATCACTCATAAACTTCTGTCGGAGAATCCCGAACGTTACCGGGACGCCGCGCTGCATGGGATCCGCGAGCTGCTCTCTCTGCCCGGCGATGCCAAGCTGGCCGACAGGCCGATCGAAGCGGTGAAGATGGGCACCACCGTTGCCACCAACGCGCTGCTCGAGCGCAAGGGCGAGCGGGTGGCCCTGGCTATTACCAGGGGCTTTGCCGACCAGCTGCGCATCGCCTACCAGAACCGTCCGAGGCTCTTCACCCGGCGTATTAATCTGCCCGAGCTGCTCTACGAGCGCGTGGTCGAAATCGACGAGCGCCTCGACGCGCATGGCAAGGTACTGCAACCGCTCGACGAAGACGCGGCGCGGCGCTCGCTGCTGCCGGTCTTCGATGCCGGCATCCGGGCGCTGGCCGTCGTGCTGATGCACGGCTACCGCTATCCCGACCACGAGCGGCGTCTGGGCGCCATCGCCCGCGAGATCGGCTTCACTCAGATCTCGATCTCTCACGAGGTCAGTCCGCTGATGAAGATCGTCGGGCGTGGCGATACCACCGTGGTCGATGCTTATGTCTCGCCTATCCTGCGGCGCTATGTCGACCGCGTAGCGGGCGATCTCGCCCCGGCGTCTGCGGGGGCGGAGGCCCCCGCCCAGGATGGGCCGCGCCTGATGTTAATGCAGTCCAACGGCGGGCTGGTCGACGCGCGCTATTTCCAGGGCAAGGATTCGATCCTCTCGGGCCCGGCTGGGGGTATTGTCGGTGCCGTGCGCACCGCCACCATGGCGGGCTTCGAGCGCATTATCAGCTTCGACATGGGCGGCACATCAACCGATGTGGCGCTCTACAACGGCGAGTACGAGCGCGCTTTCGAGACACTGGTGGCGGGCGTGCGCATGCGCGCTCCCATGATGAAGATCCACACCGTCGCGGCCGGAGGCGGCTCGATCCTGTTCTTCGAGAACGGCCGCTTCCGCGTCGGGCCGGAGAGCGCCGGCGCCAACCCAGGCCCGGCCTGCTACCGCCGCGGCGGGCCGCTTTGCGTCACCGATGCCAATGTCCTGGTCGGCAAGATCCAGCCGGAATTCTTCCCCAGGGTCTTCGGCCCTCACGGCAACGAGGCGCTCGACGCTGCCGTCGTGCGCGAGAAGTTCGCCGCTCTCGCTCAGACGATAGAAAAAGCCACTGGCGAGAAGCGCTCGCTGGAGGAGATCGCCGACGGTTACTTGCGCATCGCCGTCGAGAACATGGCCAATGCCATCAAGCAGATTTCGGTGCAGCGCGGTTTCGATGTCAGCGGCTATGCCCTCAACTGCTTCGGCGGCGCCGGAGGCCAGCATGCCTGCCGCGTGGCCGACGCGCTGGGCATGACGACAGTGTTCGTGCATCCGCTGGCCGGGGTGCTCTCGGCCTACGGCATGGGCCTCGCCGACCTCCGCGTCATGCGGGAGAAGGCCGTCGAGGCGCGGCTCGAGGACGCGCTCATGCCGTTACTGACCACGACGCTGGGGGCGCTGGCCGGCGACGGCATGGCCGAGATGCGCCGACAGGGCATTCCCGACACCAAGATCGAGGTGCTGCGCAAACTGCACGTGAAATATGAGGGCACGGATTCGACGATGATCGTCGATTTCGGCACACGCGCGGCGGTGGCCGAGGCCTTCGCCGAGGCCCACCGCCAACGCTACGGCTTCATGATGCCCGGCAAGGCAATGATCGTCGAGGCAGCAGCGGTCGAGGTCGTCGGCCATACCGAGAGCGCCGACGACGCGGTGCAGCAGGCCGGCGGCGCAGAACCTCCGGCGCCAGCCGGCACCGTGCCGATGTATGCCGCCGGTCGGAACCACGACACCCCCATCTATGTCCGCGAGGCGTTGAGACCCGGCATGCACCTGGCCGGGCCGGCGGTCGTCGCCGAGAAGAACGCCACGACCATCGTCGAGCCGGGCTGGACCGCCGAAGTGACGACGCGCAACCATCTGGTGATCCGTCGCACCACGGCACTCAAGCGCGAGGCGGCCGTGGGTACCCAGGTCGATCCGGTGATGCTCGAGGTGTTCAACAACCTCTTCATGTCGATCGCCGAGCAGATGGGTGTGGCGCTGCAGAACACAGCCTATTCGGTGAACATCAAGGAGCGGCTGGACTTCTCCTGTGCCCTGTTCGACCGCGACGGTTCGCTGATCGCCAATGCGCCGCACATGCCCGTCCACCTCGGCTCGATGGGCGAGAGTGTCGCAGCCGTGAAGCGGGCGCGCGGCAACTCGATGCGGCCGGGCGATGTCTTCATGCTCAACGCGCCCTACAACGGCGGCACGCATCTGCCGGATGTCACGGTGGTGACACCGGTCTTCGACGATGCCGGCCGGGAGATCCTGTTCTTCGTCGCCTCGCGCGGCCACCAAGCCGATATCGGCGGCATCACGCCGGGCTCGATGCCGCCCGACTCCACGACGGTCGAGGAAGAGGGCGTGCTGATCGACAATTTCACCCTGGTCGAGCAGGGCCGCTTTCGCGAGAGGGAGACGATCGAGCTGCTGAGCTCAGGCAAGTACCCGTCACGGAACCCGGCACAGAACATTGGCGACCTTAAAGCCCAGATCGCGGCCTGCGAGAAGGGCGTGCAGGAGCTGCGCAAGATGGTGGCGCAGTTCGGAATCGACGTCGTTCAGGCCTACATGGCGCACGTCCAGGACAACGCCGAGGAGCAGGTACGCCGGGTGCTTGGCGTGCTCAAGGACGGCAGTTTCGCCTACGAGATGGACGATGGCTCGGTGATCCGCGCCAGAGTTTCGTTCGACAAGGTCAAGCGCACCGGGATCATCGATTTCACCGGCACCTCGCCGCAGCGCCCGACCAACTTCAACGCGCCCTCGGCGGTATGCATGGCGGCGGTGCTCTATGTCTTCCGCACCCTGATCGATGACGAGATCCCGATGAACGCCGGTGTGCTCAAACCGCTGCAGGTCATCATACCGGAGGGCAGCATGCTGGCGCCGCGCTATCCGGCGGCCGTCGTGGCCGGCAACGTCGAGACGTCGCAATGCGTGACCGACATGCTCTATGGGGCGTTGGGCGTGCTCTCGAGCGCCCAGGGCACGATGAACAACGTCACTTTCGGCAACGCGCGCCACCAGTATTATGAGACGATCTGCGGCGGCTCGGGTGCGGCGGCGGAGTTCGACGGCTGCGACGCGGTCCATACCCACATGACCAATTCGCGGCTCACCGATCCGGAAGTGCTGGAGTGGCGTTTTCCGGTCATCGTCGAATCCTTCGGCATTCGCCGCGGCTCGGGCGGTAAGGGACAGCATCGCGGCGGCGACGGCGTGGTGCGCCGCTTGCGTTTTCTGGAGGACATGACCTGCGCCATCCTCGCCAACCGGCGGCGTGTGCCGCCGTTCGGTCTTCAGGGCGGCGAGCCGGGTAAGCCGGGGCGCAACTGGGTCGAGCGCACCGACGGGCGGATCGAGGAGAAGGGTGCTACGGCGCGCTGGGATGTCGGCCCCGGCGATGTCTTCGTCATCGAGACGCCGGGCGGCGGCGGCTACGGGCGGGCTTAGCGGGCACGCTTATGCCCACACGGCTCAAGGTCTGTTGCATCGCGTCGCGCGAGGAGGCAACCTTGGCCATCCGTAACGGCGCCTCGGCCATCGGCCTGGTCTCGGCCATGCCCAGCGGCCCCGGGCCGATCGACGAGGCCCTGATCGCCGAGATCTCGGCTGATGTGCCGCCGCCGATCGCGACGTTCCTGCTCACTTCCGCGACCAGGGCCGATGCGATCGTTGCGCAGGTCCGGCGCTGCCGCACCTCGGCGGTCCAGCTGGTCGATGCAGTGGAGCTCACGGTTTACGGCGAATTGCGGCTGGCTCTGCCCGGCGTGAAGCTCGTCCAGGTGATCCACGTGCAGAACGAAGAGTCGATCGGCGAGGCGCGGGAAGCGGCGCGCCACGTCGACGCGCTGCTGCTGGACAGCGGCAGGCCGAAACTGGCGGTCAAGGAGCTGGGCGGCACGGGCCGCGTCCATGATTGGCGGCTGAGCCGCCGGATCGTCGAGTCCGTGTCGATTCCGGTGTTCCTGGCTGGCGGGCTCAACCCGGGTAACGTACGCGACGCGATCGCGGCAGTGCGGCCCTTCGGCATCGACGTCTGCTCGGGTCTGCGCAGCGATGGCCGGCTCGACGAGGCCAAGCTGGCGCCCTTCGCTGCGGCAGTCCTAGGCGCCTGAAAACAAAACGGGCGCCGTGAACGGCGCCCGTCATTGCAGCCGCGCGGCGGCGGACTATTTCTGCTGGTTCTCCTGCTCCTGCAGCAGGCTGTCCATCAGGCTGCTGACGACCTGCGGCCGGTTGTTGACTAGCGGCAGCGTCTCCTGGCCCAGCAGCTTCTCGACGCGCTGCGCGGTGGCGCGCGCCGTCTCGCTGCTCAACTCGGTGTTGACCAGCGGCCCCAAGCTGCCGAAGGAGATATTCGGGCGCGTGGCGACGCTGTCGCCGTTGGGCTGACCCGGCACGGTGAATACCGCGCCGCTCTGATTGCTCTTGGGACGGTTTTCCGTCGCCGGTGTGCGGGGGGAAGGTGCACCAACGCCCGGAATGATGGGATTGGTCACCCAA
>Ga0194132_10010646_pt1 | contig 12154 bp, 8 predicted proteins | sample TA2KigOf80mmetaG_FD_148612 | JGI IMG/M metagenome (GOLD analysis project Ga0194132, IMG submission 148612) | Freshwater microbial communities from Lake Tanganyika, Tanzania - TA2015054 Kigoma Offshore 80m | ecosystem: Environmental > Aquatic > Freshwater > Lake | place: Tanzania: Lake Tanganyika... | reverse complement strand
TCGGAGCAGGCATCGGCATCCTGATGCTCGCCGCATTCAGCTGGATGGGACTGCAAGACATCCATGAGATGAACGCGCTCAAGACGATGCTGGGTTCGCTCATCAACATGACCGCGTCCCTGTTTTTCGCGGTTTCGGGACTCGTCGATTGGCCAAGAGCAGGCGTTATGACCCTCGGGGCGATCGCAGGCTACTACCTGGGTTCGAGGTTCTCCCAGGCGATCCCGCAGATTGCGATCCGGAGGCTCGTGGCAGGCATCGGCCTGTTTCTGTCGGCGGCCACCTTCTACAAGGAATTTTACGCCCGATAAAGTCGGGGTTGTGCCCGCCCGAGCCCGAGCATAGTCTTCCAGGGTGATTCGCAATATCATCTTCGACTGGTCAGGCACTCTCGTGGACGATCTTCCTGCCGTGTGGATCTCAACGAATCACGTTCTTGAGATGACAGGCGTCCCCCTGCTGACGTTGGACGAATTCCGCGCAGAGTTTCAGCTCCCGTTCCAAAAGTTCTACCAACGTCACACCCCGCAGGCCGACATGGTTCAACTCGAGAGCTGGTTCCACTCCAAGTTTCGTGAGTGCCAGCATGAAGTGAAACCGCTCGCCCACGCCAGGGCGTTTCTGGAGTTCTGCCGAGACCAGAGCCTGAGAACATTCGTACTTAGCACCATCCACCCCTCACATTACGCGACGCAATGTGGACTGACAGGATTCGGCGAGTTCATTGAACGAGCCTACCTGGAGGCTTGGGACAAGACGCAGTGGATTCACCGGGTCCTCGACGAAAACAGTCTTGATGCCGCTGAAACACTCTTCATTGGTGACATGACGCACGATGTGGAGACCGCCCGTCACGGTGGGGTTCACTCCTGCGCAGTCCTGACGGGTTACAACAGGCGCGAACAGCTGGAGAAGAGCAGCCCCGGGTTGATCGTGGATGACCTGGGGGTGCTTCAGGATCTGCTCAGCGCCCATGGCCTCGCCATCCCGCCGGCAACGAAAGCGGGTCAAGGCATCAGCGTTGCGGAGGCCCGCCCCGATGTCGACGGCGAGAGCGCAATCAACTCCCGCCCCATCGCCACAGTGGGAGCGGTCATCTTCAACGACCGGGAGGAAGTGCTCATGATTCGAACCCACAAGTGGTCGGATCTCTGGGGGATTCCCGGTGGCAAGATTGAATACCGGGAAACAGCGAAGGCGGCACTCATCCGGGAACTTGGAGAGGAGACGGGGCTGACGGTGAGGGACATCGAGTTCGTGATGACGCAGGATTGCATCGGATCGCGTGAGTTCTACCGAGATGCTCACTTCCTGCTTCTCAACTATCGTTGCCGGGCCGTTCCTCCGGCCAACGTGATACTCAACGACGAGGCGGAGGAGTTCAGATGGGTCTCGCTGGACCAGGCGCGACGACTTCCGCTCAACCAGCCGACCCGGATTCTCCTGGAAGCTGTTTCAGCCAAGCTGCCCCATCGATCAACCTGACCATGGACAAGATCCTGATTGAAGAACTGGAAGTGTACTATCGCGTCGGAGTGCCTGACGAGGAGCGCAGCAAGCCCCAGCGGCTGCTGCTCAGCGTGGAGATGACAGTGGACCTCCGCAGGGCCGGGGCCACGGACGATCTGCGGGACACCATCAACTATTTCGACGTGGTTGAGTCGCTAAAGTCTTTGGGCAAAGGCCGGGAATGGAAGTTGATCGAGTCCGTGGCTTCGGAGATCGCCGGGATGATTCAGGTCGCCTACCCGGTCACAAACGTGCGGGTGGAAGTCCGGAAATTCATCATTCCGGAAGCGCGATACGTGGCCGTATCGATCGAGCGTTGATCAGTCCTCCGGTTCGAGCGGGGGCCGATAGCCATGCTTTTTGGCCAGGGCTTCGCAAGCGGCGAGGGGCTTGACGCCCTGGGTGCAGGTGGGATCGGACAAGGAAGCCGCTGCCACGGCCACACCTGTCTGCAAGCACTTCTTGAGGTCCCAGCCCTCGTGGAAGCCAAGCAATGTTCCCGCACAGAAAGCATCGCCCGCTCCGGCTGCTCCAGCGATGGCCTTGGGCGGCAGCTTGAGAGAGGTTTGCCAGACATCTTCGCCCTTGCGCGTCCTGGCGAAAGCGCCTTCAGGGAAGTGAATCACAACCAGCTCACGAACCCCTTTCTGCAACAAAGCTCCTGCGGCATGACGAAGCGAAACAGTGTCCAGGGAACCGTCGGGCTGGCGGATCTTGAACCCCGCGGTCTTGCCTGCCTCGATCTCGTTGAGGATGCAGTAGTCCACGTATTTGAGAGCCGGACTGACCACCTTGGCAAAACGATCGCTATCCTCACTGACGACATCGACACTCGTTTTCATTCCGGCTTCCTGTGCGGCGGCAAGCATCCGAGCCGCCTTGGTGCCGAACTTCAAATCGGGCTCATCGAGAGCGTCCAGCAGCAGCAGGTAACCCAGGTGAAACAGCCGTGCCTTGCTCTTGGAGAAATCGAGATCTGCACCTTTCCACAACGCATTGGCTCCACGCAGGTGGAAGAACGTCCGCTTACCCCCCGCCACCTCAGTCATCACATCGGTGTAAGAGGTCGGAGCGTCAGGCGTGGCCTTCAGGAACTTGGTATCGATCTTGAGATCCGAGCACTGCTCAAGAATGGAGGTTCCGAGCAAATCCTTGCCTACGAATCCAGCTCCCGAGAGCGGGAAATCGACACCCAACTTGGCGAGATCGACGAGAACGTTGTAGGGCGCTCCGCCGGTCCCGCTGGACTGGCTGAGGATATTCGCGAGGGATTCCCGTTGGGGAAATACATCGACGATCTTCACCTGGTCGATTATCCAATTCCCGCCGCCCAGGATGCCCTTGCGGGATGAAAAATGTTTGGTGCTCATTCTAGAGATTATGCGCCGCGAGCTCGTGCCAGGGGAATTCGACAGAAGGCCCATTGCTTCGAAGGCGGCAACGACCAAAAGTGAATGAAAACCACATCCCCCATGGCAAGCGGTTTTTTTGGAAAACATTTCCAGGTGCTTTCCAAGCCTCATTTCACCTAACATCGCGCCGGCCATGAAACAGGCATTTGACTCCATAGAGAAGGTCATCCGCGAAATCCAACGCGGCAGGATGGTGGTTGTCGTGGATGATGCGGACCGCGAGAACGAAGGTGATCTGCTGATGGCAGCCGAGAAGGCCACTCCTGCGAGCATCAACTTCATGGCACGGTTCGGACGCGGACTTATCTGTGTCCCAACCACTTCAGACCGTTTGGCCCAGCTTGGAATCGACGAGATGGTGGCTGAGAACCGCGACAACTTCCGGACTGCGTTTCAGGTGACGGTCGATGCCTCGACAGGGATTACAACAGGGACCAGCGCCGCAGACCGCGCCAGAACCATCCAGGTCATGGCAGATCTGAGGGCGGTGAAATCGGATCTGGTCCGCCCCGGGCATATTTTTCCACTGCGAGCCAAGGCAGGCGGTGTGCTCCAGCGGGCAGGCCACACGGAGGCTGCGGTGGACCTGGCTCGATTGGCAGGATGTCGCCCCATCGGGGTTATCTGCGAGGTGATGAATGATGACGGGACAATGGCTCGACTCCCCGACCTGAGAAAGTTCGCCAAACGCCACAATGTCCTCATCTGCACCATCGAAGATCTGATCAAGTACCGACGTTCCAGAGAGCGTCTCGTCGAACGCGTCGAAACCGTCCAGATGCCGACCGACCATGGAATGTTCAAGCTGCACCTCTACCGCTCCCACATCGATGGCCAGCATCACCTGGCACTGGAGAAAGGTTCGGTTGCAGGCAAGAAAAAGGTTCTCGTTCGAGTGCATAGCGAGTGCCTGACGGGCGATGTCTTCGGCTCCAAGCGGTGTGATTGCGGGAGCCAGCTGCATCAGGCCATGCGTCAGGTGGAAGCGGAGGGCACAGGAGTGATCCTCTACATGCGACAAGAGGGCCGGGGCATCGGATTAGGTCCAAAAATCCAGGCCTATAAGCTCCAGGAACAGGGATTGGACACTGTCGAAGCGAACCTGAGGTTGGGCTTCAAGATGGACCTCCGCGAGTATGGCATCGGCGCACAGATCCTCTCGGACCTCGGGCTGAAGAGCATCCGGCTTCTGACCAACAATCCCAAGAAAGTGGTCGGCCTGGACGCGTATGGATTGGAGATCGTCGAGCAGGTCTCCATCCGGGTTCATCCCAATCCCCACAACGAGAGGTATCTTCGCACCAAGCGCGAGAAGCTCGGACATCGTCTGTAGCCCGCGCGCTTGGAATCGAACCGAGAGACCCGGGTCGGGAGGGCCCCCGCTGTGGCGGGTTGTTGCGCCCATCCCTCGCCCCCCTGCCCAACATTCAACCGGCCCTCCGCCCGGACAGCCACCCGCCCAAAACAATCCCCGCTTCCGACCTTCATGGTTCACTTCACCAAAACCTTAAAGTTTTGCTGTACTAACTTTCCTTGTTGACGATAAAATTCTTTGGTGTAGGTGAGAAGCCATGAAAACGCGATGGAAGTGGATGCTGAGTCTTTATGCGATGTGGGTCTGTGCAGGAATCGGAACAGGCTTCGCGGCTGAAGCGGAGAAGCGGCTGAAGGTTGTTGCGACGACGACGATGGTAGCCGACCTGGCCCGTGACCTGGGCGGGGATAGGGTGGATGTGGCAGGGCTGATGGGGCCGGGAGTCGATCCTCATCTCTACAAGGCCACCGCGGGAGATCTGAGGCGCATGCAACGGGCGGATCTGATTCTCTACAACGGCCTGCATCTTGAGGGAAAACTCCAGGAAGCCATCGAACGTTCAACCGGCTCAGGTCGGAAGATCAAGGCGGTGACGGATCGAATTCCCAAGGATCGGCTGCTCGAGGCCGAAGGGGCGGTGGATCCGCATGTCTGGTTCGATGTCAGTCTGTGGATACTTTGTGCGGAGGCCGCCACCGAGGCTTTCAAGGAATTGGACCCGGCAGGCTCCCCGTATTACGAAGAACGGCTGCAGTCGGTGAGAGCACGGCTTACGGCCTTGCATGAATGGTGCAAGGCACAGGCGAAGGACGTCTCCCCTGAACAACGGATCCTGATCACGAGCCACGATGCCTTCAGCTATTTTGGCCGGGCCTACGGCTTCAAGGTTATTGGGTTGCAGGGCATCTCCACAGTGACGGAGGCGGGGCTGGCTGATGTCACGCGGCTGACGGACTTCGTGAAAACGAACAAGGTCAAAGCCGTGTTCGTAGAAACGAGCGTCTCCCCGGCAGCCATGAGACGGATACAGAAGGACTCAGGAGCCCGGTTGGGTGGCGAACTATTCTCCGACGCGACAGGATCGCGTGGAGAGATGAAGGACGGTTATGACCTGGGCACCGTTGAAGGGATGATCCGGCACAACATGAACACAATTGTCCGCGCGCTGAAGTAGCGGGATCAGGCGGCGTGTGCGTGGTCGGATGTGGTGTTCCCCCCACGCCGAGGCAGCGGTTGCGCTTCCTGATCGAGGACCTGGCGCACCACCCGCACCAGTTGATCGGGCTTGTAGGGTTTCTGAAGGAAGTTGACTCCCTCCTGCACCCCCTCTGCTCCGTTGTCCATGAAATCAGTGGAGTAACCGCTCATGTAGACAACACGGAGGTCCTGCTTGAATCCACGGAGTCGTTCCGAGAGATCCAGGCCGCTTATGCCCCCGGGCATCACCATATCGGTTAGGAGCAGGTCGATGCGCCCTCCGCTTTCCGTCCAGACGCGGAGTGCGTCCACGCCGTTCTCGGCCACCATGACACGGTAGCCATGCTTTTTGAGAACCGCCTCCACCAGCATCCGAAGGCCCATCTCATCCTCCACCACCAACACGGTCTCAGTGCCGCCCCCTGCCTTTGAATCCTGTCGGCCAGGCGGGCCCTCTTGTTTCGGCGGTTTGACAGCGAGGGCCGGGAAATAAACACGGAACAATGTTCCCGCTCCCGGAGTGCTTTGAACATCTATCCAGCCGTTGTGTTGCGAAACCACACCATAGACGGTGGCGAGGCCCAATCCCGTCCCCTGCCCGAACTCCTTCGTGGTGAAGAACGGCTCAAAGATCCGCTCCAGGATTGAGGCGCTCATTCCGCATCCGCTGTCCATCACGGTCAGGCAGACAAACCTCCCCTCCCTGGCCTTCGGGTTCTTCCGCGCCGCCTCTTCATCCAAAGTCACCAGCGAGGTATCCACGGTCAACACCCCTCCCTGGGGCATGGCGTCGCGGGCGTTAACGACGAGATTCAGGAGAACCTGATCGATCATGTTGGAATCGCCACGAACCATCGGAGGCTGATCGTGATAGTAGAAGTCGAGACGGATGTTCTCCCTCAGGAGACTCCTCAGCATGCCGGCAAGATCCTGGACGACCCTGTTGAGATCGAGTTCGCACCATTGCACGACCTGCTTGCGGCTGAACGTGAGCAATTGTCGCGTGAGCTTGGCTGCACGGTCTGCGGCAGAGGAGACGCACTCGATCGACTCGACGGCTTTTGTCGAATCCTTGGCTTCACCCCGGAGCAGCTCGGCATGCCCCTGGACCACGGTGAGGATGTTGTTGAAGTCGTGTGCAATCCCTGCGGCCAGCTGACCGACTGCCTCCATTTTCTGTGATTGGCGCAGTTGGTCCTCAAGTTTCATCTTCTCGGTGATGTCCTCCACCACCAGCAGGACACACTTGACGGACCCCACCTCCATGGGCTCGGCCGAGATCCGAAGCTCCCGAGGCTCGCCTTTTCTGGTCCTCCACCGGCAGTGGAATCCGCTCAGGGATCCCTTCCTTCTGAGCTCATCCACGAACCGCACCTCGGCTTGAGGTTCATCCCATAGCTCGAGCTCGGCCATGGAGCGCCCGGTGACCTCCGCCTGGGAACGCTCCAGCGAACCGAGAAAGCTTCGGTTGATCTCCACGATGACGCCGGTATCGCATCGGAGAATCGCAGCCCCAGCCGGCGAGGCATGAAAGGCCTTCGAAAAGCGCTCCTCGAGTTCCTTGATCGCCACCTCGGACTTGCGTCGATCCTCTATTTCCTTGAGCAACATCTCGTTGGCAAGAGCCAGCTCCAGGGTTCGTTCATTGACGCGTTCCTCCAGCTCCAGATGAAGCCCGGGGAGGGCGCTTTCCGCATGCGTTCGCTGGGATACTTCCTCGACGAGCGCATCGTTCGCAGCCGAGAGCTCCTCCGTCCGTTCTCTCACCCCCCGTTCGAAATCCGTCAAAGCCTTCATCATGGCCTCCTCTGCCTGTTGTTTGCGGCGTATCTCCTCTCCGGTCCTCGCCTGCGCAGCGACCAGATCGGTCTTTAACTGGACGGCCTCGCCCTCCAAAGCGGCATTCCGTTTGCGCAGCTCATCGAGACGATGCACGACCACATCCAAAACCGCATCCAGATGCTGGGCGACCTGAGCCACCTCATCATCCCCCTGGATCTTGCGTCGCAGGCTGTAATCCCCCTGCTCACGGACCTGCTGCAAGTGTGCGACCAGGCCACGCACCCTGGCTGAGAATTCCCCCTTGCTGGCTGAAGCCGCCAACCATGATCCGACCCCCATGACCCCAAGGGCGATCAGTGCTCCGAGCACGACCACGGCCGGGCCCTCGACCGATCGCGAATGGGCTACCCAGCCTGTCCACGTGCACAAAAAACCCGCAATCAGGACGGCGACTATCGCTTTGGCTCTGTAACTCATGACTGAAAAATCGTTTGCATTCTAGCGGTCGATCATTCCTCCTATTGGTCGGCATTCGCAGTCCGCGCTGTAGCGATCCTTCGCAGCCCGCTCCGATCTGGCCAACCCGGCAACACTATGCTGTCTCACGAACTATTCGGAATCATGTCCACCGAGCTTGGCTCGGAGATCCTCGACTTTGCCCATCAGTCCGACAAGAAGCTCTATCGGGCAGTTCTCGACTCCGTTGCCTCGGTGAAAAGGGTCCGGCCGGTGTTCATCGAAAGGCAGAGCCGGGCAGAGCGTAACCCCTTCCTTTTGTCCGCCCTCAAGCGATCTGATCTGGGGGTCATCGGCGACAACCTCATCCGTCACTGGCTGCTCGAGAAGCACGGGGGCATGCTGTCGGACTTCCTGAACGCCCTCTCCATCCCTAACAAGGCGGGAGTCGTGGATAACCTGCCCTCCACGGTGAGCGACGTTCCGTTGCGTTCTGCCGTTGACACCCTTTTCGCCAAGTATCCTCCGGAGCCGGTCAAGGTTTACCTCCATGCCTTTAACCAGTTCAACCAGGCAGAATGGGCGAATCTCGGCAAGCTGCTGACGGAGGATCCCCGACTCGCTGCTTAGCCATCCGCCTGATCCATGCGATGCCTGCTCCTGCTAACACTCCTCGCATTCACGCAGGTCGCAACCAGGGCAGCAAGCCAGCGCGACGAGTGGCAGCTCGCTCCTGGCTTCAAGGCAGAGATCTGGGCCGACGAAAAACTCATTCAGAATGCGGTTGCGATTTCCTTCCGTGATGACGGCGCGCTCTTCGCGGCTGAGACACACCGATGGGCCACGTCGATTTTCGATGTCACCCGCCAAACATCCTGGCTCGAATCCGATCTCGGCTTCCGAACCCTCGCTGACCGTTCCAATTTCCTCGCCCTCACCTTCCGCACCAACGCCTCCTGGCTGACCAAGGACTCGGAGCGGATTCGACTCCTTCGCGACACCGATTCCGACCATCGTGCCGATGAGTCAGCGGTATTTGCCGATGGGTTCAATGAACCGACCGCTGGAACGGCTGCGGGAATCCTGCCCTTGGGAACCAACGTCTGGTTCGCATGCATCCCGCACCTTTGGAAAATCTCCCCATCGGACACTCCGGGAAAGCCAGCCACCAAGCAGCAAGTCCACTCTGGATTCGGAGTGCACGTCGGCGTCAGCGGCCATGATCTGCATGGGCTCGAAGCCGGCCCTGATGGACGCATCTATTTTTCGATAGGCGACCGCGGGTTTCACATCCCCTCCATTCAGGGATCTACGCCTCCCGGAGGGGTTGGATGGCAGTTTTCCGGCGACCAACCCGACACCGGAGCTGTATTCCGCTGCGAACCCGATGGCTCGCATCTCGAGGTATTCGCCATTGGTCTGCGAAACCCCCAGGAGCTGGCATTTGATGAGCACGGAAACCTTTTTACGGGCGACAACGATACCGCGGGAGCTGATGACTCCCGGCTCCTGCATGTCGTTCAGGGTGGTGATTACGGCTGGCGATGTGGATACCAGCATCTGCCTGGGTTTGGTCCCTGGGTCGCCGAAGAGTTCTGGCGAGGCGGCATCGATGACATCCTCCCCAGCTGCGGCGTCGTAGCTCAAGGCCCCTCAGGGATGGACTTCTTTCCGGGCACGGGCATGGACGCGGAGTTCAGGCACCGGTTTGTCACGTGTGATTTTCCAGGAGGCATCTGGGACTTCGCCCTCGAAAAAGCGGGAGTTTCCTTTGTCGTGAAGGACAAACGAAAACTCCTGTGGAACACCTGGCCCACCGATGTGGAGTTTGGTCCTGACGGTGCCCTTTATGTCGCAGACTGGGTGCACGGATGGGGCAAGCCGGACAAAGGGCGTGTGCTTCGAATCACCAGCGCGGGCTTAGGGGGATCAGCAGAGACTCAACGGACCCAGCAACTGCTACAGAAAGGAGTGCACCGCGAGTCACCAGAACAACTCACGTTGCTCCTCGGTCATGGGGATCAGAGAGTCAGGCTTCGAGCCCAGTGGGCATTGGCGGAAGATCCTCAGACAGCTCTGAGGGTATTTCCCACAATCCTGAGATCCCAAACCAACCTCCTCGCCAGCCTCCACGCTGCCTGGGGACTTGGGCAGGCTGCAAGAAGGCTGGATGCAGGCAGGCTGCGACTGGACCTGTCGGAAAGTCTGCGGCTGGGGCTCGACCATTCGCAGGAGGAGGTGCGCGCGCAGTGTGCGCGGCAGCTCGGTGAACTTCGGCATTGGGTCGCGACGGAACAAATCATTGAGCTATTGGAACGTCCTGCCCCCAGAGTTCAATTCGAGGCAGCTGTTGCGCTAGGCCGTCTTGGCTTCAGGAAAGATCTGACGCCGGTGTTGAACCTGCTTCAATCCAACAAAACGAACGATCCCTGGATTCAGCACGCTGGTGTCATGGCGTTGCTAGGAATGGCCGAAGCGGTCGAGCTCGGAAAGCTCCACCGGCACCCCTCCTCACAGGTCCGGGCAGCTGCGATCCTGGCCCTCCGCCGCCTTCGCAGTCCCGTGATCCAGACGTTCTTAAACGATCCGGAGAAGAGGCTGGTGGGGATGGCTCTCCGGGCTGTTTACGACGCACCGATCCCTGAGTCGTTGCAGGAAGTGGCCAAGTTCCTTGGGAAGGTGGATTGTCCCGAGGAGTTCGTGTCTCGATCCATCACCGCCAACCTCCGGATCGGAGAGGCTCGCAACGCGACGATCCTGACGGCGTTCGCCAGCCGCCGGGATCTGCCAGAGAAATCCAGAGCCGCGGCTCTCGACGCCCTCAGTGACTGGGAGGCTCCTTCGCCCATTGACCGGATCATCGGGCTTTGGCGGCCGATGCCAGCTCGAACGGTTGAGCATGCGCGCCGGGCGTTACGGTCTATCGCCGGCTCGATCATGGAATCCAAGTCCGAATCCGTTCGGATCGCGCTGCTGAAGGCCGCCGCTCGGCTGAACGTGAAGGAACTGGGCCACCCCGCCTATTCAGTGCTCGAAACTCAGGTCGCACCCAAGCTCCTCCGGCTGGAAGCTATCCGGACCATCGCCACGCTCAAACACAGCCGGTGGTCAGACGCTCTTGCCATCTGTCTGTCCGATCCTGACCCCGACATCCAACTGCTGGCCCTGAAGCTTGCGGCAGAATTCTCGGGAGGAACGATGCCCGGGGGACTGCCGGGCTTTCTTGAACCCAAGCATCCCCTGCGAGTCAGACAATCCGCCTTCTCGATCCTCGCCCAAGCATCGGGTCCGGAGGCGGCGTATGTCGCATCGCGTTGGGCCAGGAAGCTGGCTTCCAATGAAGTGGAGAAACCCCTCCTGCTGGATGTGCAGGAAGCCCTGGTCCGGTTTCCGATTCCCCAAGTCCAAGCGGCCTTGGAGGGGTTCAGTCAATCCCTGACTCGAGACCCTTTCCCAGGAACAAACCGGGTCGTTTTGGAAGGCGGTGATGCAACCAAAGGGCGACAAATTTTTATCCAAAAAGCGGATACCGCCTGTCTGCGATGCCATCAAGTGGACGGCAATGGCGGCCCGGTCGGGCCTGCCTTGGACGGGATTGGAAAACGCGCATCAGCTCAGCAGATTTTGGAATCGATATTGCTCCCGAACGCGAAGCTCACTCCGGGTTATGCCCAGTGCACGATTGTCGTGGAAGACGGCAACATCTACTCCGGCGTGGTGCGGAAGGAGACTGAAGACCTGATTGAGATTGAGAATCTGGAGGATGGCGTGCTCCCGATCTCGAGGAAGAAGGTGACCCGTGTGACTTACAGCCTTTCGGCCATGCCGGAAGGTTTGGGAGCTCTGCTCACTCAGCGAGAACTTCGTGATCTGGTCGCTTTCCTGGCGGAGCTCAAGTAGGGCGCTTCTGCTGCTTCACAACCGGTTCGGCGCACCACGAATCCGATCAGTGACCTGCGGCGGAGCCGGACCTTGTTCGAAAGTCACCGGGCTCGTTGTCCATCCTTCAGGCTGCCCGGGCTCTGCCCGCTTCGCCTCCGCCGATCGAACGCTGAACACTGGGTCATCGTGCCCGCAGTGGGGGAGTTTCGCGGCTCCTTCTCAGACACGCCTTGGGAGGCGCACCCTGAAGGGTGGACAACGAGCCACGCGTCCGACGTTGGTTGTTGAAGCGAAGTCTTCCATCGTCTTGTGGGCGATGGTGGCGGTTTGCATGGCAGGCTGCCATCCAGCCAACGCTTCCATGGGAATGGGGCGTGGACACCCAGCATGATTATTTATTTTCCTTCGCCTCACGGCTTGGCTCGCCCATGCTTCGGCCCATGTCGGGAATCATAGCCATTGTGGGTCGCCCAAATGTTGGCAAGTCTGCGCTCTTCAACCGGATAGCCCGGCGGCGCATCGCCATTGTACATGACCAACCGGGGGTCACACGGGACCGGGTGAGCGCGGAGATCGAGTGGGAAGGAAAACCCCTGACCTT
>Ga0194132_10010645_pt1 | contig 12154 bp, 14 predicted proteins | sample TA2KigOf80mmetaG_FD_148612 | JGI IMG/M metagenome (GOLD analysis project Ga0194132, IMG submission 148612) | Freshwater microbial communities from Lake Tanganyika, Tanzania - TA2015054 Kigoma Offshore 80m | ecosystem: Environmental > Aquatic > Freshwater > Lake | place: Tanzania: Lake... | reverse complement strand
CGAGGATTACAGAAGCGCTCTAGCATCGTTATAGACTGCACAGGTATTTATGTAGGGCGCTTAGCTCAGCGGTAGAGCGGCTCGTTTACACCGAGTAGGTCGGGGGTTCAAAACCCTCAGCGCCCACCAAAACTGCTCAATTTGTTCTTATTCGCCCAATATGGGCGATGTATGAACATGAAGTGGCAGGGAATTAGCGCCAATATTTGCTAAGTCCAAATTGCTTCTCATCTTGACCAATATGACTTCAATATTGGAATAGGTGCCAAAATGCTTGTATCAGAATATGTAACAAAGTTGAACGATTCACGACCATATAAGTATTCAACTAGATTAATGAATATTAGAGATGTGAAAAGACTGGGCATCTGGGATATGGATGTATCTGAGATTAATTCAGCAATGATTAGAGATATAGTTGAAAAAGTTTCCAATCACAATTCCAGGAAAAGACTTTTTATAGTAGCCCGCTCTTTTTTCCGAGAACTTGGAGTTTGCCAGGACTTGCCCTACTTGGAGGGGACTGGGCGTATCTATGACATTCCTACACAGGAACAATTGGAGTGGCTGATTGCTAAATCAAAGTATCGTCTTCAGCTTCTTCTATGCATGTATGGAGGCTTACGAGTAGGCGAGGCTTGCGCTGTAACTCCTGAAAAGTTGGAGGGCAATTACCTAGATGTTAATCAGGCCTATTCACAAGACGGGCTACATCTAGGCAGTCCCAAGACCTACGGCAAGATCCTCCTGCCCACTTGGCTTGCAGATGAAGTCCGAGCAATGACTCCTGAGCAGTATTGGAAGATTGGTAAGCCAACAAAAAATGTAACTAACTCCTGTATCAAGCTATCTCGAAGTAAGAAATGGCGTGAGATTGCTGGTTCAAGAACAGTTAATCCTCACATGCTCAGACATTGGTATGCCACAGACATGATTCGGAGAGGGGTAAATCCCGAAGTCGTGAGACGGCAGATGCGCCACAAGAATGTATCTGTAACCTTAAAGATTTACACTCAGGTTCAAAGCGAGGAGATCGAAGCCTCACTCCCTGACCGACCAAAGCCTCCTGCTAATTCAGGACCAACAAAGATAGGAAATGTGATTCAACTGTTTCGGGGTGAGGTCTCGTAGAAGCCACATCTGACCGATTCAGAATTTGTCAACACCTAGTTCATCCTGTCTAAATACTCTTTGTTGAGCCATCCTCTTTAGATGAAACCCGAGATTCGTTATTTCTGCTTAGCCTGTCTGGGAACTGATTTCTACATGGCCACCTTGGACCTTATCGATGGGACAGAGGCCTGGGTGCATATGTGCGTTGAGTGCAATATCAGGATGGAGTATTCGGGAACTATCTAAAAAGCCATCAGTTGGCCAAGATTCAAACGTCAGAAGGTGCGGCCCCAGCGTTTGCCCTCTCTTTCCCTACTTTCTATTTTACTTCCCCCATCCTCCTTTCGAGAGTGTCGATACCGATCATACTTGTCGAGAAATTCCTCCTTTTTAACTTTTTGATCACGAAGGTCTCTAAGAATATCTTTCAATTTTTTGTTCCTTCTAGTTGCTACCTTTATATTTTCTGTTGGGTGAGTAAGTATTTCCTTGATTGATTTGTTCTTTAGAAATTCTGCATGCCACTTTGGGTCTAAATCACCGTAAACCTCTTGCCAGAACACCAAGAGATCAGCTGGCTTATATATGTTCAACTTAATTACCTATTTCCTTTTGAATTAGGCTTACAAACAAGACAAGGCTTCTTCCCATACCGAGTAGCCTCGTCCCGTTTAATATACTGAGGGTTGTAAGTGTCCTTACCCTCTGAGTTTGCTTTCGATTGCCCATCCGCTAGCGCCTTGCATTCTCGGGTCTCGTGGAATCTGAATCCTCCTCGTGTAACCCAGACTCGGTCACCACTACCACTAGATAGCTCGTATACGGCATCTATCCAATCGCTCGGAAGCAATTCATATTTTTCTTTCCCGACAACTTTGCGGGCTTTTTCTCCTGCCTTTATTCGAATAGGACTCTCATGCATGCTCAAACGTCTAACCGCTTCATGATCAAAGAATTTAAGTTCCTCCTCTGTTGAGAGAACAGAGTTTGTCAGCACTAGGTAGTCACGCAGAACGCTCTTTAAACGTTCAGGCCTATCCCTCACACTTCCAAAAATTACCAGCTATGACTCAAGCTGTGAAGGACTACTAAGCTACGTATAACAATTTAATTTGTCGGTTTAGCTCGAATGTCCTTTCAATGTTGTATATTTGAAAGAGGTCAAGAAGCAACCGAAAAGCCCTTTAGCTTGGTTGCTACCAACCCGCATCCTCTGCGCCTGGTGGTACTAAAGGAAGACCTGCTGATGATTATGGACTCCATCAGATGAGCAGGAGGTTTACATGGGAAAGATTATTCTGACAGGCATTTCTTGGGGCTCACACAAATTCTCACTTGAGTATCCCTCAATTAAGGGAAAGATCAAGTGCTTTGCTATCTGCACCTGTGGCTATCAGGTCGAGATACTTCACTATGAGAGTTGGGGAGGGTCAAGGCAGGTTCAGTTTGAGTGGGATAAACATGTAAGTACCCTTCGTTAGTGGGAAAACCTACCGAGTGCGAACCAGTTACTCCCAGAGAGTCTGATGTCGGTTGTCTCTCGTAGCCTTATTCCTAAAGAAAGGAAGATATGACACCTAAGAGGATAACCACTTGGAGGAGCAGGTGGATATCTATGTAGATACTTATCAATTTCTACATTGAAGTCTGTTGAAGAGTTAAGGTCTGTAATAACCTAGAACGCTAGCCTTAGCGTGTTTCTCAAGGTCTTAGGACGAACTTCCTGTAATTTGTAATGTGGTAAAAGATTCCTAGCATCAATTCCTCTAAGCCAGAGTAGGTAGAACTCATCTAGGAGCTCTGCGGGGGTCATCCCTCTATCCTTTGCATGACATTGAAAGATGTTTTCATAGACCTGATACTTAGCAAACTTTCCAGAGTTCTTTAGCCCTTGGCCACTTTCAGAGCCCTCCCATTCGGCCATCCGATCTAGGCAGAGGTCTTCGGCAATCGAGAGGCTCGCTTTATTCTCAAGGTCAATAATGAGATCTACAAAGAGAAGATTCTTTCGACCCAACGCCTCTGTCAGAAGTAGGAAGAGAAAGAGCTTTCCCAAACCCTTGCCGTGATATCCGCCCCGAATCCAATAGGTGATCTGAGTCCCGAGAACGAAAGGGAGCTTATGAAAGCTTGCAGCTCCAATTAGTAGTTCGCCATCAAAGAGTCCATATAGATCTAAGGTCTTATCTTTTAGTAAGGCATCTAGCAGGTTCCAGTAGTCCATAGAGAGGTATTGATCCATGCCGATACCCATAGAGAGATACTCGGTGAGCTCCTTTTCCGAATCCCTGCATGCTGTCTCAAACTTTAATAAGTCATCCCAGCCAAGCATACGGATATAAATCTTTGAATAGTCATATCTTGGTTCCAATTACTATCAACTCACAATAGAACACTATTAATTTAAAAGCGGGGGGCTTTCAGGAGATTACCCAAGTTATATATAAGTCTTAAATGGGCAAAATGTGCTCTTATCTAATTTTACTATTTATCTAATTATGAAGTATGGGCGCACTATTCCAAAGATACATCTAATTAAAGATATGTTTAATGCATCTAAAAAATATATTAACATTTTTTGAAAAGCTATTGACATAGAAATTGTAAATAGTATAATTAGCTATACAACTTAATAAACACCCACACCAAATTTGGTGAGACCCGCATGGAGCGGCAGATGCGAAACGTTGAACTGCCCAAAGAAACAAATTGCTATTTATTAGCAAAAGAGAAATTAATCAGCAAGGTAATTCGCTTGGCCTATCTTGATTTGCAACAGAATTAATTTCATTCGGCGCCAAACACAGAGCTAGTTACTCGTGCCCAGAAACTTCAGATGGAAGCAAACGGGGCTAAATTGTTTAGCCCCTATATGTTCTTAGAGTGGAAGCTGTTATGAATAAAGAAATAATTGAAATATGTAAATGGTGTTACAAATTTATAGGTCTAGATGACCATAAAGAATGTAAATCTAAGTTGAAGAAGACATTAAGAAGTAGAAGACAAAATCTTGACTTGATAAATACTAGGGTAGATAAATTTAGCTCACCTAGGCACAATCAGAATAAATACTTAACTGAAGCCCAGAACATGGAGATTCTTGTTGCTTATTATGAAATAGGTTGGCTTAAGAAAGATCCTAGAATTTTGTAGAAAGAACTGATGAACATGGAAGAGCATGCAAATCACACGTGAGAAAAAAATAAGCTCAGCCCTTTCTTCCGAGCCTGATCTAGTTGGCTAATCAAGGCAAGGATTGGCGTTTCCTTGACTTACACTCGAATGGGCGGTCGTTTCCTTGACTTACGCTCGAATGGGCGGTAAATCTTCCCCCTCACCGACCAATAGAGCACGGGGGAGACATCATTTTAAGGGCATCACTTGAGGCTGCTTTAACTGAGACTCGCAAGATTCTTGCACAGGCGATAACGACGGCCACGTACGAAGGTAAGAAGCATAAAGATGGCCAAGAGGCCAAGAATGCTGCAATCCGTAGTCAGGGGCCGATTAGAAAGCTACATCAAGTCGTTGGCGACAGTGTCTTCGCTGAACTGAAATCAAAAGGTATCAGTCCTTCTATGTGGCCCCCTGTTGGCAAAGATTCTCCAGAATTGTCTGTTACTGGACTTCTCAAAGCCAAGAAGCAAGACATCGCTGTAACGGTTGATCCACACAAAGCTGAGAAAATACGAACTGGCGTGCAAAGCGGATCAATCGATCCAATTGGCTTCCGTGCCACTAATCGCTCACTTGTAATTGGAGTTAGAAGTCAACTAAGTAGCATAGAAAAAAACTTCGATACTCTCGCTGAGAGAGCATTTGCTGAAACTCTTAACTTGAGCTTGAGATGTCCAAACATAACTCTTGGTGAAGTGTATTTAATTCCTCTAAATGAATTTGATGATTTAAAGCTAAAAGCAAATAGAGTCGGTTTCAAATCTAATGCAGTGAACGTTGCTAAATTCGTGCGTTTTTTCAACGCCATCACTCAAGAAACAAATAGCAAAAAACTTCGGAAAAGCTATCAGTACAACGCCACAACATTAATAGTTGCGGACTTTTCACAAATCAAAGTAAAGGTTCTTTGGGATGAGAACGAAGTGAAAAGTGCGATTGGAGAAGAAATGGCTACCGACATGGCTAATCTACTGCCCAATAAATTTGTTAAAAGTATTACTCAGCGATACTTGGATAATCTAAATCGTCGCTAGATAGTGATGTAAGCACTTTTCAAGATCGATTTCTGATATTTGGTAAAAGTTCAATAGTTGACTTTCAAATGTGATTCCTTTGCTATCTTCATTCTCAATGCATTTATTGAGAAAGTCATTCGAAGGCAAAGTCAATTTTTCGATAAAGTTTTTTTGGTAACACTGGTATCCTCCCGAAATTTCAAAACTGGTTACTAGTGCATAGGCGTGGACGAGCCTGCTTTCCAGAAATCTCTTTAGGGTATGAATGTCGTAGGCCTCCATAATGGCCTTAGGTTTAACGCTATATCCATTGGCAAACAAACTATTGCTAATGTCTAATCGGAAGTTAGGAGCAATATCGAAAGTTTTTGTGAGAAGTTTTGGTCCTTCGCTAATCAAACTTTGCCTTCGCCCCCAAGCATGCCATTGCAGATCATCGGTTAACTCTCTTGCTTTTAGTTCTTTCTCCCAAGACATGAGGTGAAGAAATGCTTGAGGAAAAATTTCTTTGAACTCTTCAATAGGAATTAGGGGTCGGTCAATACGGGACCGAACATACGGATAGATGATTGGCCTTATAAATTTGGCAGGGGAATCTGAGTCGTCCAATTCTGAAACTTTTATGTAAGAGAAGATACTGTCAATTTCTAATTCACGTGTTTTACCATCATTTCCTATGAAGATAGGTTTACCGTCAACATAGCTACCGACAAAAGCTTTATCGCACAAAGTTGCGAATCCTACTTTGATTTCAGCAATCTCCTTCAGCGGAGCGCCAAAAGTCTCGAGCTTCTCGACGATGCTTAGATGAGATGTTTCAGCAAGGCGCCATTTACGATAATTCAACTTGCTATAAGAAATGTGTGACGGCTGAAGTTTGTCCAAGTCCAAGCTAGATGGATGAGAAGATGTTGCATTGAATTCAATCGAATCATTTTTAGTGGCAGTTAAGAAAAGCAAGCATGTATATGCGCTCGCAGAGAAGACTGTAAAGTGTCTAAAGTCAATAATTCTTGAAACGGAGCGAGATTCTTCCCAGTACATACGTAATTTCTCACCAGCTAAAGAGGTGAAAATATTATTCAAGGTAATCAACCCCGCCACTCCACCTTTAGCAAGATATCTTGGTGCTTGATAAATAAAGAGATTAGCAAGACTAAATGCTCCACCTGCAATTTCTGGAAAGTATTCACCCAATTGATCCGCATACTCTGTTGATAGATTTTGAAGTTTCACGTAAGGAGGATTCGTTACTACACCTGAAAACCCACTTGGTGCATTCAAGATCTTCCTCTGCTCTTCGATGCTCGCAAGTAAACTGTCTATTTGCTCAATACGAGCCTTGGATGGAAGACCCGACTCCGCAAGGCAAGCGATATCCAATAGATATCTGCTTCTCAAAACCGCTCCCTCAGAAACATCCAGGCCCGTGATCACTTTTGACGCTTCATAGAACGAGACTTGAGATAATTCGCTGATTAGGTAGGCAGCTCGAATTAGAAAAGCACCGCTCCCACATGCTGGATCAATTAGAGGTGTTTCACTTGTTGGGGTTAACCCCTTTCTAATTGTTTCTCTAATTATGAAATCAACTATGTAATCAGGCGTGTAAGCAATTCCTGTCAATCTTTTTTCGTCGGGTTCAAGTTGATATTCAAATTCCGATTCAATTTCCTTAAGCGGTTTAACAACGGCCATATCTAAGTTTTCGAAGAGAATTGACAAATCTGAATCTATTCCATAGAACTCGGCAAGATCCTTCAAACTGGGTAAGTTCTCCAACACTTTGAGGAGTTCAGGCCTCCTCTGTATCACTATCAAAAAAGATGATCTGATGATTTCTTTGGCGTTTTCTTTCTTCATCATCCTAGGAATTACTTTTTCCTACCGACCATGAGACTGCGAAGGTACATTCCATCCTCATTGGAGATTGCGGAAAAACCTTTCTGTAATCGACTTCCATGAATAGATGTGCTTTTCATGAACCTGTCTTGGAATTCAATTTTGACTGGCTCCTTCAAGTCAATCTCCAGCTCAAATGGAAGTAGAGCGCCATATCGGTACAGACCTCCAGGCCAGGGAACTTCCTCTCTGGATAACGGCCTCTTCATAGGAGAAGTAGTCCGACCCAGGCCCACGAGTCCTACACCCGACTTATAGAAAACCAAGTGATCTCCTGGCTTTGATCTTCCTAGAGCAGGCTTTCCAAAGCTCGATGCAATGCCCCAGAGGCCAGTCTCTTTGCAAATTTCCCAGTTGTTGGCGCTTTGCTTGGAAATAGTGCAAATGAACCATGTCCCACTTGAGTCGAATTTCACGACGGTAAGTTACCAGTGGAAGTTTCTTCAACCTTATTTTCATGGCAAACGGCACCCTCTTGACAACATCAAACCGTTCTTTGAGAGTCTTCATGGTCTTAAAAGCGCTCCTCTGAATCCCGACCAAGGACATTCTGTGCATGCTAGTTCTGGTGGACTTTCGGGAATGCAACATCCACCGAGTGCGAATCTCTCTAGATCTATCGCTTCTGCTGGCAATCCCCAGACTATTCGTCTTAAGCTACCGACTGCTCCACAATTCGGACAAGGAGAGGTCTTTACAGAAACCTTCTTTGAACTCATTTGAATCCTTTCTCTTGGCTAAGAATCTACGTTCAACCACTGACGTCCCCTTCGCTTCTAGTCCTTTGTCATAGCTGACGAATAGAGTCAGTTTGTGGAGGTAAGCAGCAAATGACCGAATGGACTTTGAAGCCTGGAGAAAGTCTTACAAGAGATCAAAGAAGAGAAATATTCGGAGGTGCCTTATACGGCGGTATCGAGCCCTCGGCAAAATCGCCAAACATTTTCATTTATTCGGATCCAGCAAGAGGGTCTGCATACGGCTACAAGTACGATGGCTGGAATTCTGATGATTCGGTTTATTTATATACAGGCGAAGGAAGAGTTGGAGATCAACTACTGACGCATGGGAATAAGGCCATTGTCGAGCATAAATTGACTGGTCGTTCTCTACGTTTGTTTGTTGCTGATGGACCAATATCGAATGAAAGTAATGAGAAGAACCATATCTATTTGGGTGAGTTTGAAATTGATGAAGACTTTCCGTATTACCAAGCAGATGCCCTAGATGAATCACAAACAGAGATAAGAACTGTCTTTGTTTTTAGATTGAAGTCAAAAGGTCAGGTGATAAAGCGAGAAATTGATGCAAGTCAAGAAACCGAGGCGAAGTCAAAACAAACAGCAGAACTGATTGACTTGGAGAGGAATCTAACTGACACTTTTTCCACGTCGGGCACCGAACCTTCAATAGGGGAGCGACGTGAAGGAAAGTTGGTCCAAGACTTTACGATTTATCTGGAAGGGCTGGGCCACAAAGTAAAGCGGTGGAAGTTAACCCCGAAAGGAGAAATCAAGTCCTTCCTTACCGATCCTTATGACTTGACGGATGAGCACTTGTACGAGGCAAAGGGATCTGCAGCCAGAGAAAAGGTTAGGATGGCGGTGGGCCAACTTCTTGATTACAAGAGACTGATGGAGACACCTCCACGAAAACTCAGCGTCCTTCTCCCACATGAACCCTCTTCTGACATCAGGAGCTTCCTAGCCGCCTATGGGATTGGCTGCACCTGGCAGCAAGAGGATGGCAGGTTCAAATCACTTTAGTCTCAAAGTGAATTCTGTTAAGTGAACAATCGCCTATATCCGTCCAAGTTCCCTTCCATATTCCCAAATGTCAGACCAATTGACTAAAATGGGTGCTAAGTCGAGAAAAATTGAATACATATGGCTCAGGTACTGAGCAAGTTCAAACGCCAAGATATTGTTCTTATTGACCAATATCAATAATATGTATTACAAATTGAATAAAGAAAATAAAGTGAAGTTCGGGCCATACATATTGCCGATGTTGGTCATGACTTCACTTATTTTTGCCGATCTGCATCATTCCATATTACTTGAAAGGAATGATATGTCCAATAGCCCCAACATGTATGAATCAAATTGTGCAGAGTTTGCACGATATACGCTGAAACATAAACAAGTAAAAGCTAGCACTAGGCATAACTGGAACAAGATGATTGATTATCTTGGATTGAATGACTTTCCCTACCCGCCTGTAGAAATTGATCTCTACAACATGGATAGCGATAAGTATCCAAACCCACGCACAAAAAGGGGTGTTCTACAGGTTCTTAACTGTCTATTACAAACCAAGATGAAGACTGGCAAGCCAAGTCATCCAGTTTTTGACCTACCTGATTTTGAAGAACTTGATTCTTATATTCAAACTCCCAAGAACAAATATCAGAAACGGGTTCAGATGTATGCCAACTTGATGCTACATGGCGGTTTAAGAATTGGTGAAACTATGTATAAACACAAAATTGTCAAGAATAGTATTTTGGTTGAATATCAAAGGATTGTTCAGGACAATTCTATTCAGTCTTCAAAAACTGTGGGTCAGGTCTTATTGCCTGATTGGTTATTGCAGGAATATAAAGATTGGAAAATTGATTGCCCCACACATAGAACACTTAGGGAATGGTTTAACATTTATTTTCATTCGGAAGTAGGTATTCCGTTTCCTAACCTTTCCCCGCATAAATTGCGCCACATGTATGCCACTTATTATGCAACAAAATTGCCACCTATCGTTCTACAGAAACAATTAAGACATAGCAAGATTGAAACCACTATGTCTTACTATGTCCATATAGATGAAGGGCATGTTTTAGATGTTCTAAATGCCAATAGAAGGCATCTAAGGGCAATAAGTAACTAGCTAATTATAGATAAGGGCTATGGGATTATTCCTGTAGCCCTTACTTTATGTATTTGTAAAGTTTTTGATATTCAGCACATAAATCCTTTTGAAGTGCCCATGAAAATTCATCTTTTCTTGCCTTTTCACAATCCGCTTTCATGCCCCTGATACCTTTATAAATGTCATTTATTTCTTTTTTAGTTAAACACCCTTTATGGTTCAAAGCCAGTGTGTAAGCCTTAACTATTTGTTGCCCAAGATGTGCAAAAGCCTTATCAGGGTCACCTTTATATTCCCCTTCAAAAAGTTTCTTTGTTTGTGCCGTCACCTGCTTACATGACAGTTTTGCAGTCTTATTAGCATTTGAAGGAATAGGTGTAAGTAAGGCAAGGGCTAATACCAAACTAACCAGTTTCTTCATTCTCTATACAGTTTCTTTAAGTGATTTTCAAAGAAAGGTATGACCTGGAGGTGACAGGTAGCCTTTTAAGGAATAAGAACTACTAATGCCCCCTACTAACCAGACCAGGTCCTTGGCTCATTTTTGATCTCCTTGTTAGTAAGGGCATTATGAAGATCAATTCCTCTTTGCTCTCTCTGAGGCAATCACCTTGGCAATAATCGGGTATGCGCTCTTCCAAGGTGTAGCAAATACATTCTCAAATGCTTCATCCATAGATTTACCTTGAGCGATTTGTCGGACAATTTCCATTTGAGCTCCAGGTCCCTTTAGGGCAGTAAAGATCTCAGTAATTATAAAACCTACGGTGTAGATCTCCCCAGTCGGATCAAAAGCAATCCATTCTTGGTTTGAAGCTGGATTAATAAAATTCTCATACCATGCAGCATTTCGTCTTGGTACCGCATTAACATCTCTGAGTCTGGCTTCGCTATATCTCAAAAATGAGTCATAGTGAGTAGAGACTATGCCGCCGAAATCTGCACCTCCCTCAACGAGCCACCAAGGCAAATACTGCTTAAGGGATGCCAGTCCATTTATTTCTCTTGGGGACTTTATGAACTGCTGTTGCTGTACCACATGTGTATATTCGTGTGACTGTAGATCACCATTTGTCTCTCCCAAGTAATTGACGCGAGTTGGTGTGTAACCCACCAAAATAATCGAAATTCCTGCTCTATTGGTATATGGTGTTGAGCTATGACATCGATCTGGAGAAGGACAAATACCCCTTGCTTGATAAGGCCCACCTCTATTTGGAGCCTGAATTTCCTTTAAGAGTTCAGGGTCAGAGAAAAGCTCTTCAAATTTGGATTGGGCCCAACCCATATCATCGTAAGAGAAACTAATCGAATAAAACTTTGATGGTTGCGCAAAGTCAGAAAATAGTCGTGAGGTGGCATCAAAGGCGGTTAGCGGAGTCTTATTTAAGATTCCAGAATTAGGTGCAATGATATTTTCGAACTCATTAAACGTTCTTTTACTTGATTCAATCTTGTCCTTGGACTTCTTCCAAGCCCAATATGAAACGCTCTCGTAGTTCTGTTCGATGTCTATAAAGCTCTTGGGCTCTGCCGGAGTCAATTGACTTGGTGTTGGAGTTGGTGTTGGTGTTGGGTTTGGTGTTGGAGTTGGTGTTGGTGTTGGGTTTGGTGTTGGGTTTGGTGTTGGGTTTGGTGTTGGGTTTGGTGTTGGGTTTGGTGTTGGGTTTGGTGTTGGGTTTGGTGTTGGTGTTGGTGACTTTACTGATACCCCCTTACTCCAAACCAATTTCTTTCCAGATTTGATGCAGGTGTATTTCTTGCCTTTGTAGTTCTTTGTAATACCCTGCTTTGAGCAGACTGATCCAGACTTGATTGGAGTGGCGGAATAGGCAGGAATTAGAGAGAGGCTAAGCAAAAGGGAAAGACCAATAACCCCTTTTCTCATGGATAAAAGAATAAATTAATTCTGAAGAAATGGAAGTGGTTAGGCAGTTGATTCACCTACATCTGTCCAAATTCCCTTCCATATTCCCAAATGTCAGACCAATTGACTAAAATGGGTGCTAAGTCGAGAAAAATTGAATACATATGGCTCAGGTACTGAGCAAGTTCAAACGCCAAGATATTGTTCTTAT
>Ga0194132_10010644_pt1 | contig 12155 bp, 8 predicted proteins | sample TA2KigOf80mmetaG_FD_148612 | JGI IMG/M metagenome (GOLD analysis project Ga0194132, IMG submission 148612) | Freshwater microbial communities from Lake Tanganyika, Tanzania - TA2015054 Kigoma Offshore 80m | ecosystem: Environmental > Aquatic > Freshwater > Lake | place: Tanzania: Lake Tanganyika... | reverse complement strand
CCACGATCCGGAGCGCGGCGAGAGCACCTGGCTGATCGAGGTGGCTGCGGATCCGGCTGCAGACGCTGCACCGCTGCGCCCCACAGTCAGCCCTGCGGTGGCCGAAGAAAGTGATGTTCTAAAGGGCGAGATCGCCACGCCCCGCGGCACCATGAAAAGCGGCGCTTATTCCTGGCGCGCCCCGGGCACGCCTCGCGGCCCCTGGGGTTCGCGCACCGGGTATCAGCTTCTGGTGCGCAGCCGCCGTGGCGCGCTCGCTTGAGCGGAGTCCGCAGAACCTGCCAAAGTGACCTGGGACGCCCAGTGCGATCCGGCGATTTCGGAGAGCATGCGGGAGTTTGCCTTCGGCGTGCGTAGTTCCGCAACCGCGTACCAAAGGTGGTGAGCACCGACTAAATAGGTTGAAGTTCGGCGCCTGTCTGTAGTACTACGGCATGCCATATGTACAAAATCCGTGGCGGAAGGGAGGATAGAGGATGACAACAACCACCGAATTGAAACGGCAAATTGCCGCCGCCATCACTGCCGCACTCATCGCGCCCGTTGCCAGCGTCGTCAACGCCCAGCAGGGCAACGAAGATGCCATCGCGCTCGAGGAAGTCGTCGTCACGGCACGCAAAGTCGAAGAAAACCTCATGTCCGTGCCCATCTCGATCACCGCGTTCTCGGGACCTGAAATCGAGGCCGCCGGAATGAAGGATCTGAGCGACGTCATGCGCATGACGCCGAGCTTCAACTTCGTCAACCAATTCGGCGCCTCGGGGCGCAATGATCGTTCGACGAATTCTTTAGTGTTTCGCGGCTTGTACCTCAACGCAAACGCCAACTTGAATGCCGGCGGTCTGATGTTCATCGATGGCGCGCCCGTGATCGGTGCGCAGCCGCCGCCGATTACCGACGTCGCCCGCATCGAAGTACTCAAGGGGCCGCAGAGCGCTTACTTCGGCCGTTCCGCCTTTGCCGGTGCCATCAACTTCGTCACTCGTGAGCCGACCGGTGAATTCGGCGGTCGCGCCTCGGTCGAGTTGTCCTCCTGGGACTCTTTTGATGCCAACCTAAGCATGGAGGGCGGCCTGACCGAGTCGGTGTCTGCCCGGCTCAGCCTGCGCTCGTTCAAGCGCGGCGGGCACTACACCAACTTCACCGATCCGAACGGACAGGAACTCGGCGAACAAAACACCGAGTCGGCATCGTTGGCGATCGTCTGGAATCCCTCCGAAAACCTCAAGGTCAAGAGCTACTTCAACGTCTTCCGCAACGATGACGGCCCGCCCTCGCAGCTCGCGCTGAAGGACGAATCGTTTACCGGTCGCGCAAACCCCGACAAGACGTGCTCGCCCTTTTCACAGGTCGCTCCGGGCACACCGATCCCCGGCAATCCGGCAACCAACCCGCGCCCGACTTTTGGGTACGTCTGCGGCACAGTGCCACGGATGAGCCAGATCTCGCCGTCGTTGGCCTCGGGTGACTGGAACGTCGACAGCTCGCCACTCGCGCGGCAGGCACTCTTTAACCCGGCTTCGCTGAGCCCGCTTGGCCCGCTCGCCAACAACTGGCTGATCTTTGATCCTACTTTCAAGCAAGACGGTGGCACCAAGCGCGAAGCAGCCCAAGGGGACCTGCGCATCGACTACGAACTCGGCAATGGCATGTCGGTGACCGCCTTAACGGCAATGCACATCGACAAGTCCGCGACGATGATCGACCTGAACTATCGGAGCAACGTCGGCAGGGCCAATCTGTACCAGCAGATACCGACCTTGCGCGCCACGACGCCGACCTATCCGCAGATTCTGCTGATGTCGCAAAGCCGGTTGCGTGACATCAGTCAGGAGCTTCGGCTGACTTCACGTCAAGATGCTTCCCTTCGCTGGACGCTCGGCGCGAACTACTTCGAGGGCAGGATTCCGGGTAGCACCGTCTACGGTTGGTCACCCTCGGGTGTCGGCTTCTTCGCGGCGGTGACGGAGCAACGCGCCACCACGCCGGCGGCGTTCGGCGGCGTCTATTACGATCTGTCGGACAAGTGGACCCTCGGCGTCGAAGGTCGCTACCAGAAAGACGAAGTCGAGCAGATCCCGAAGGTGGGCACCAACGGCAGGCCAGTCACCGGGGCCGCAGCCACGGCCCTGTCGAGCAACTTCAGCAGCTTCTCACCACGTGTTTCGATCGACTATCAGCTCACCGAAGACACGCTGCTCTACGGTCTCTTCTCGCGCGGCTTCCGTCCCGGTGGATTCAATGCGGGATTGGTGACCTCGGAGCCTGCGGTCGTTGCCGCCCTGCAAGCTGCAGCGCCTTCGGCTGGCGTGGTTTACGACCAAGAGCAGCTTGATAACTTTGAAGTCGGCATCAAGTCCACATTCCTCGACGGCCGCGCCCGCGCGGTGTTCACGCTGTTCAAGAATGACTGGAAGGACGGGCAGGTCGCAAACGTCATTCCGGTAGTGATCGGCACTACCCAGAATCTGATCAACGTCGTCATCAATAACGGCGAGGCCGAACTGCAAGGCATCGAGTTCGAAGGGCAGCTGCAAGTCAATCGCCAGCTCAAGCTCGCAGCGACTCTGGGTTACATCGAATCCGAACTGACGAGTTACGGCGCTGGGAGCACAGGCAACTGCACCGATTGTAGCTTCGTGTACGGCAGCTTCGCGGGAGCGATCGGCAACCAATTACCCACCGTGCCCAAGCTCACCTACAACCTGACCGCCGAGTGGGCGGACAAGTTCGGTGCCGATCTCGAGTGGTTTGGTCGCTTCGACTTCATGCATCAGGGCGAGAAGTTCACCGACTTCTCGAACGTGGCCAAAGTGGGTGATAAGCAGACCGCTAACGCCCGTCTCGGCATTCGCGCCGACAAGTGGAGCGTCGAGCTCTTTGGCAAAAACATCTTCAACAACGATGTGCTCGAGGCAGCGCTGCTCGGTGTCGACGCAACGTCATTCTTCTACTCGTTCGCACGTTTTGCACCGCAGAAGAACGAGTTGCGTGCCTCGCCGCCGCTGCCGCGGTCGATCGGTATTCGCGCCGCCTACAGTTTCTGATCACAAATGCGAGCAGGGGCCGGATCGGATAGGGTCCGGCCCCTATTTTTTGTGCATAACGATTCACGTAGTGACCGCCCTTTCGCAGAGTGATTAGGCAGCACGATAGTCTTGGGCAAGCGCCGTCTCACTGTAGTACGAAGGTCTTGAGGAGGGGGCAGTCGTGCCCAATCAGCCACGAGCTCCCGTTCGAGGGACAAAGCCGTCTGTCAGTGCCGTTGAAATAGGGAGTCACTCAATGTCGACACTGTTGTCATCTCGCGCGCGTCTTTCGGCTATATCCGCAGCGAAGTGCCGACGATGGACAAGATCCCGGCGAACGTGATCTCGGGCGACTGGGACACCTCTAATCCGAAGAACTTCAAAGCGCTGTTCGAGCCCAACCCGATCTGGACGCGCTTCGACACCAATTTCAATCGCAAGGCTGGCCTGAAACGTAAATCGCTGCATACCGACGTCCGCATCGACTACGACTTCGACAACGGCTATTCGCTTACCTCGCTCACCGCCGCGCACCGCGACAAGACGATGACGCTCATTGATCTCAACTATCGCAGTGGCAAGAACGAGGTGAATCCCTTCAATGCCACACGGCCGACCGCCTGGGTTGGCCACGCGCTCGAGCAGCGCTAGCGTCATGTGTTCGCGCAGAAACTCTCACCCGCGACGCAGCTGCTGCAATAACTGACCGACTGTGCCGTTAACGACCGCGGCGTGGGGCGCGATTGCGCTCGGCGATCAGCAGCGCGAGCTCAAGCGACTGCTCGTAGTTAAGCCGCGGATCGACCGTCGATTTATAGGCGCGCTGCAGATCGAGATCGGCGAGCCCGCGCGCACCGCCAGTGCACTCGGTCACGTCTTCGCCGGTAAGCTCGACATGCACGCCGCCGAGATGCGAGCCGAGATCCTGGTGAATGCGCGTTGCCAAATCGAGTTCGCGCAAAATGTTCTCGAAGCGCCGCGTCTTGAGACCGCTCTGACTGCTTTCGGTGTTGCCGTGCATCGGATCGCAGATCCAGAGTACCGAGTGACCCGTAGCCCGCACCGCCTGAATGGCCTTGGGTAGCGCCGATTCGATATCTTTGGCGCCGAAGCGATGAATGAGCGTGACCTTGCCCGGCGTATTTTGCGGATTAAGCGTCGTGACGAGACGTTGCAACCAGGCCGCATCCATCGCGGTGCCCACCTTCACACCCACCGGGTTAGCGATACCCCTGCAGTACTCGACATGCGCCCCGTCTGGTTGCGCCGTGCGCATGCCGATCCACGGCATGTGCGTCGATAAGTTGTACCAACGATTGTTACGCGCGATGAAACGTGTCTGTGCCTGCTCGTAGTGCAGCACCAAGGCCTCATGGCTGGCGTAAAAATCTGCGCGCAGCGCAGTGTGGACTTCTTTGGAACTGATGGTCTCGAAGAATTCGAGCCCATCAGCCACCGAGGCTACGATGCGTTCGTATTCGACCTTGAACGGCGAGTGTCCGACGAAACCCAGATCCCAATACTCGGGGTGGTGCAGATCAGCGAAGCCACCGTCGATCAGCGCACGAATGAAATTGATGGTCAGTGCGGCGCGCTCGTAACCGCGCAGCAAGAGTTGCGGATCGGGCTCGCGCGCGGCGGGCGTGAAGTCCGCATGGTTGACGATATCCCCGCGATATGACGGCAGCGTCACGCCGTCACGCGTTTCGGTGTCGGCTGAACGCGGTTTCGCGTACTGACCCGCCATGCGACCGACGCGGACGATCGGTTTTTTGAGTCCATGGGTCAGCACCAGACTCATCTGCAACAAAATTTTCAGTCGCTTCGCGATCTTGTCGGATTCGCAATCCTCGAAGCTCTCCGCGCAATCGCCACCCTGCAGCAAAAAACGCTCGCCGCGCTGCGCTGCCGCGAGCTCCTCACGCAGTCGCTCGACCTCCCAAGACACGACGATCGGCGGCAAGCGCGCGAGCTTGGCGACTGCGTCCGCCAACGCCGCGGCATCCCGATAGGTCGGCTGTTGTTGCGCCGGGCGGATCTGCCAACTGGTCGGATTCCAAGCCTGATGTTCGGGAGTTTTCATGGCGAGCCAGAGCCTTCGGGCCCTCAATTCTAGCCTGATACAGCCGGCAGGGCTGCCGCCTCGGTATCAGGGCTTGCGGGCACCCGCGGGCGGTGCGCGCTCGGCGCGCTTGGCCTCTTGCCAGAGCCGCTCCCAAGCGCCGGCATCAAGACTGGCGAGTGAGCTTCCTGCAGCCGTCGCCACCTGCTCCATATGCACGAACCGGCGCTGGAATTTATCGTTAGTACTGCGCAGCGCCGCTTCCGGATCTAGCTGTAAATGCCGCGCCCAATTGGCGATCACGAAAAGTACATCGCCGAGTTCATCTTGCTGACGTGCCAGGCCCTCGGCCTGCGCGAGGGTCGCCTCGAATTCGCCGAGCTCCTCGTCGAGCTTGCGACGCAGCCCTGACGCATCAGGCCAATCGAAATTGACGGCGGCGGCTCTTTTTCCGAGCTTCACCGCTCGGGTCAACGCGGGCAGCGCAAGCGCCACGCCATCGAGCACACCACGTTCACCCGCTGCAGCGCGCTCGTTCGCTTTTAAAGATTCCCAGGCTTTGGTTTGCTCTTCGGCAGTGAGACCCGTCTGCACTGCAAAGACATGCGGATGCCGCCGCACCAACTTGTCGCCGATGCCACGCGCGACTGCGTCGAAATCGAACAGCCCACGCTCCTCGGCAATACGCGCTAAGAAAATCACTTGAAACAGCAGATCACCGAGTTCGTCGCAGATCCGTGCCGCATCAGCGAGCTTGACAGCCTCGGCCACTTCGTACGCCTCCTCCAACGTATGCGGCACAACACTTTCAAAAGTTTGTTCGCGATCCCAGGCACAACCGGTCTGCGGATCGCGCAGTTGCCGCATGATCTCGATCAGACTTTGCAACGAGTTGCTCATCGCTGCAGTCAGCACAACTCGCCACGCACAGTGCGATAAAGAGTCATGAGCATGCCGGCAGTCGCACCCCAAATATTGTACGGACCGTACGGGAGGTCGGTGAATTCGATGCTTTCACCCTCGAACTCGCGTACGCGAGGCACGTGATTGTTCGCATCGAGCACATGGGCGAGCGGTACCTCAAACACACCCTCGACCTCGGTCGCATCGAGCCGCAGCGGCACATCGGGCTGCAAGATGCCGACTACCGGTGTCACGCGATAGCCCGAAATCACCAGGTGGTCCGGCAAAAATCCGAGTACCTCGACGTGGCGGCACGCGAGACCAATTTCTTCCTCCGTTTCGCGCAGCGCGGCGGCCACCGGACCCCCATCCTGCGGCTCGATCCGGCCGCCCGGAAAACTGATCTGCCCGCCGTGGGTTTTAAGGTGGGCAGCCCGCTGCGTGAGCAGAATCGTCGCGCCGTCTCTGCGCTCGACAAACGGCACGAGCACTGCCGCAGGAATCGGCTCATCGGCGAAAAACTGCCGCAGGCGAGCGCGTCGCTCGGGCGTAACCTCGCCGTGCCGCCAATCATTGATCGGGGCGTGACAAGGCTCGCGCAACAAACAAGTGCGCAAAGCCTCCCGCAAATCGGGCGGGGGACCGAACACGAGGGCAGCATCGGGCATGGGGTATGATTCGTATATTAACATTTTCAGCGTGACGGGCCCGCCATGGCTCTCGACAGTCTCGACGCCCTCTCCCCCATCGACGGCCGCTACGCGCGCAGCACGCTGCCGCTGCGGGCGCACCTTTCCGAAGCGGCGCTGATCCGCGAACGCATTCGCATTGAGGCGGAGTGGTTGCTCGCACTCGCCCGACATCAGCCGACCGACCTTGCCGCGGCCGCCGCGGTCCCGCAGGCCGTGCTCGAGGTCGCACGGCGACTCTCGGAGGCGCCGCCTGCAGCGGCTGCGGCCGAGGTGAAGGCCATCGAGCAGCGCACGAATCACGATGTTAAGGCGGTCGAATACTATGTGCGCGGTCAGCTCGCGAGTGCGGGCGCGAGCGACGCCGTGCTCGAACTCGTGCATTTCGGCTGCACCTCCGAGGACATCAACAATCTCGCCTATGCCCGTATGCTGCATGGCGCTCGCGCAACCCTGCTCGCCGAGCTTGCGCTGATCAGCGCGGCGCTGCGGCAGTTCGCGGAAAAGCATGCTGATTTGCCGATGCTCGCGCGTACGCATGGTCAGATTGCAAGTCCGACAACAGTCGGGAAAGAATTCGCGAACGTGCTCACGCGCCTCGAGCGCGCATTGTCGCGTTGGCGGGAGGTAGCCATCCGCGGCAAGTGGAACGGCGCCGTCGGCAATTACAACGCGCATGCTGTCGCCCTGCCCAATAACGACTGGCCCGCCATCGGCGCGGCCTTCGTCGAATCAATCGGGCTAGAGGCAAACCCGCTCACCACGCAAATCGAGCCGCACGACTGGATCGGCGAATACTGTGATGCGCTCGCCGCCATCGATGTCGTGCTGATCGACTTTGCGCGCGATGTTTGGGGGTATATCGGCCTCGGCTATCTGAAGCAGCGCGCCGTTGCTGGCGAAGTCGGCTCGTCGACCATGCCGCACAAAGTAAACCCGATCGACTTCGAAAATGCCGAGGGCAATCTTGGGGTGGCCAACGCGCTGCTGCGACACTTCGCCGAGAAACTGCCGGTGTCGCGCTGGCAGCGCGATCTTACCGACTCGACGGTGCTGCGTAATTTAGGCGTAGCCCTCGGACACGTTCTGATCGCGGCGCACGCCTTACAACGCGGTCTCGGCAAGATCGAGCCCGAGCCGCTACGCCTAGCGATCGACCTGGAGGGCGCTTGGGAGGTGCTCGGCGAAGCCGTGCAGACCGTGCTGCGCACCGCCGGGGTGCCAAACGGCTATGAGTTACTCAAAGATTTCACGCGCGGTCGACGTATCGACGCTAAGTCGTATGCGGATTTTATCGCCGGGCTGCCGATCTCCGCTGCGGACAAGGCGCGGCTGGTCGCACTGCGACCCGAAAGCTACGTTGGGGTCGCACCCATGCTAACCCGCACCGCGACGGCGCAGCCCGCTGCGGGGTCTTGACCGCAGCGCGAGCGCCGGCGAATGTTAGTACCGGTTCATGGCCGCATCTTGCCAGTGTGATCACCGAGTGATCGTCTCGTGATCGTGGTCGGTCTATCGGGCGGTGTCGATTCGGCCGTAGCTGCACTACTGCTGCGCCAGCAAGGGTACGAGGTGCAAGGTCTTTTTATGGCCAACTGGAGGGAGGATGACAGCTACTGCAACATCTCGACCGATTATCAGGATGCCCGTGCCGTGTGCCGTGAACTCGGTATCCCGCTGCACCGCGTCAACTTCGCAGACGAATATCGACAAAGAGTTTTCGATTATTTACTAACCGAGTATCGCGCTGGTCGTACGCCGAACCCCGACGTACTCTGCAATCGCGACATTAAATTCGGCGTGTGTCTCGAGTACGTGCGCCGCCTCGGCGGCGATCGCTTCGCGACTGGTCACTATGCGCGTCGCCGAGAGGGTGGCGCAGGCGTCGAGTTACACAAAGCGCGTGACCGCGCCAAAGATCAATCGTATTTCCTGCACGGCCTCGAGCGCCTACAACTCGAAGCGGCGCTGTTTCCGGTCGGTGAATTGCTCAAACTCGAAGTGCGCGAACGCGCACGCGCCGCGGGGCTGCCAGTACACGACAAACCGGACAGTACAGGCATTTGTTTCATTGGCGAACGACCCTTTCGCAAATTTCTCGGCCAGTACGTCGCGGACCTACCGGGGCCGATCGAAACGCCCGAGGGCGAACGGCTGGGTACGCATCACGGACTTGCGTTCTACACTCTCGGGCAACGCGGCGGGCTAGAGATCGGCGGTCGTGCGGGTCACGCCGAAGCGGCTTGGTACGTGGCGCGTAAAATACTCGAGCGCAACGCGCTGATCGTGGTGCAGGGTCACGATCATCCGCTGCTGCTCTCGAGTCGGGTGATAACGGGTGTCGCCCACTGGCTGACCGACGCCCCGACCACGGCGTTCAAAGCCGGCGTCAAACTGCGCTATCGACAGGCCGATCAGGACTGCGAGGTGCTGCCGCTTCAAGACGGGCGCCTGCAGCTACGCTGCAAGGAGCCGCAGCGCGCGGTCACTCCGGGGCAATTCGCTGTACTTTATGACGGTGCGCGCTGCCTGGGCGGCGCTGTGATCGAGGCTGCAGATCACTGACACTCCCACAGCGGCTATAATTCAGCCGCCTTTTTTTGGCGAGTCTGGTTTCTTGATCGGGGTTTTTCATGACGGACACTTACAAGGCGCGTACCACCCTCAACGTGGGTTCTCAGTCGTACGACATTTGGAGTCTTGCTGCGCTGCCCAAAGAGAAGGTCGCGAGGCTGCCGTTCTCGCTCAAGATTTTGCTCGAGAACCTGCTGCGCTTCGAGGACGGCGTCAACGTCACCCGGCAGGACATCGACGCCCTGCTCAACTGGGACGCCAAGGCAACGCCCGATCATGAAATCTCCTTCACGCCCGCCCGCGTCATAATGCAGGACTTCACCGGCGTGCCCTGCGTAGTCGATCTCGCGGCGATGCGCGAGGCCATCAAAAAGTTGGGTGGCGATCCGCAAAAAGTGAATCCGCTGGCGCCGGCCGAACTGGTCATTGACCACTCGGTGCAGGTTGATCATTACGGCACGGCAGACGCGCTGGCGCAGAATACCAAGATCGAATTCGAGCGCAATGGCGAGCGATACTCGTTCCTGCGTTGGGGTCAGACCGCGTTTCGTAATTTTAAGGTGGTGCCGCCCAACACTGGCATCGTCCATCAGGTCAACCTCGAATACCTTGCGCGCGTCGTGTTCAAAAACACTGACGGGCAGCGCCTGCAGGCCTATCCAGACACATTGGTGGGTACCGACTCGCACACCACCATGATCAACGGGCTCGGCGTGCTCGGCTGGGGAGTGGGCGGCATCGAGGCCGAGGCCGCCATGCTCGGTCAGCCGGTCACTATGCTCATCCCGCAGGTCGTGGGTTTCAAACTCACAGGTCAACTGCAGCCAGGCGCCACGGCGACCGATCTCGTGCTTACCGTCACCGAGATACTGCGGGAAAAGGGTGTGGTCGAAAAATTCGTCGAATATTTTGGTGATGGCCTTGCCAATCTGCCGCTGGCCGATCGCGCGACGATTGCCAATATGGCGCCGGAATACGGCAGTACCTGCGGCATCTTCCCGATCGACGAAGAAACCCTGCACTACCTCGAACTTTCTGGCCGTCCGGCAGCGCAGATTTCGCTGGTCGAGGCCTATGCAAAGGCGCAAGGCCTCTGGCGCTATAACAAGGCGCCGCAAACCGACTACACCGACGTGCTCGAACTCGACCTGTCGACCGTCGAGCCCTCGCTAGCCGGGCCGAAGCGACCGCAAGATCGCGTGCCGTTACGCAGCCTCAAGGGGGTGTATCGCAAGACGCTGGCGCAGATGTCCGAAGAGCGCTCAAAGAAAAATCCGTTGGTTACAGGTGTCGGCGCGGTCTTACCGGGCGGGAGCGCGGGCAATCCGAGGACGGGCTACGAGATCCGCGATGGCGCCGTACTGATCGCTGCCATCACGAGCTGCACCAACACCTCAAATCCGTCCGTGATGCTCGGTGCCGCGTTGCTCGCCCGCAATGCCGCTGCGCGCGGGCTGCGCGCCAAGCCTTGGGTCAAAACCAGCCTGTCGCCGGGATCAAAGGTGGTGACCGACTATCTGAGCAAAGCGCAGCTGCTCGGCGACTACGCCGCCGTGGGCTTTCACGTCACGGGCTATGGCTGCATGACCTGCATCGGCAATTCAGGTCCACTCAAGCCCGAGATCTCAGCTGCCGTCAGAGCAGGCGACGTGATTGCCACCTCACTGCTTTCCGGTAATCGCAACTTCGAAGGCCGCGTGCATCCGGAAGTGAAAATGAACTTCCTGGCCTCACCTCCGCTGGTTGTCGCCTATGCGCTTGCGGGTACCACCGATATCGACCTCAACAGCGAGCCGCTCGGCACCGATCGCGACGGCAACGCCGTGTTCCTCAAAGATATCTGGCCAACGCCGCAAGAGGTTGCTGCCACGGTGTGCGCCTCCATCGATTCGAGCATGTTCCGCAGGAGTTACGACGATGTGTTTGCGGGCGATGCCCTCTGGCAGGCCATCAAGGTACCGGCCGGCAATCTGTACGCCTGGGACGCGAAATCGACCTACGTACGCATTCCGCCCTACTTCGACGGCATGGGCAGGCACCCGAGCGCCATCAAACCGATTCGGGGCGCGCGCGTGCTCGCTTTGCTGGGAGACTCGGTCACCACAGATCACATCTCCCCGGCCGGCGATATCGCTAAAGGCAGCCCGGCTGCCCAGTACCTCGAGGCGCGTGGCGTACAAAAGGCCGACTTCAATTCTTACGGCGCACGGCGCGGCAATCACGAGGTCATGATGCGCGGGACCTTTGCCAATATCCGCTTGCGCAACCTGTTGGCAGCGGGCACCGAAGGTGGCGTGACCATTCACATCCCGAGTGGCGAGCAGATGTCGATCTACGATGCTTCGATGAAGTATCAGGCGACCGGAACACCGCTCGTGGTGCTCGCGGGGAAAGAATACGGCACCGGCTCCTCTCGGGACTGGGCAGCCAAGGGCACCATGCTGCTCGGCGTCAAGGCCGTGCTCGCCGAGAGCTTTGAGCGTATCCATCGCAGTAATCTCATCGGTATGGGTGTTCTACCCTGCCAGTTCGTCGACGGACAAAATGCGCAGAGTCTGGGGCTGACCGGACGCGAAATTTTCGACTTCGGCGATCTCGAGAATACCGAGGTACGCAAAGTCACCGTCACGGCCACCCCGGAGAACGGTAGCGCACCCATCGTCTTCTCGGTGCGCGTGCGCATCGATACTCCGAAAGAGCGAGACTACTATCGTCACGGTGGCATCCTGCAGTACGTGCTGCGCCAGCTCGCGGGTTAGTGATCGGCGGCTCTTGTGGACGACCTCGAGCATCCACGCGAGCCCGCTCCAAGGTTAGTTTTCTTTGATCTCGACGGTACGATCACCCGCCGCGATACCCTGATCACCTACGTGGTGGGGTTTGCCCTGCGCCATCCAC
>Ga0194132_10010642_pt1 | contig 12158 bp, 14 predicted proteins | sample TA2KigOf80mmetaG_FD_148612 | JGI IMG/M metagenome (GOLD analysis project Ga0194132, IMG submission 148612) | Freshwater microbial communities from Lake Tanganyika, Tanzania - TA2015054 Kigoma Offshore 80m | ecosystem: Environmental > Aquatic > Freshwater > Lake | place: Tanzania: Lake... | reverse complement strand
CCGCATGAATCGCTCGGCTACAAACCGCCTGCACCGGAAGTGTTCGTGCCTGCATTCGCCGCATGGCCGGCTGCGCTACGCCGATCGGCTTCGCCGGCCACGCTCCAACTAGCGCAACGGCCAACTCTGAACTAACATTCCATCTGGACCACTCGATGGGGGCCGATCAGTAGCGGGTGACTTTCCCGCTCTCGATCGCCTGATGCGCGGCAGCGGCAATGGTCGCGTAGCGTTCGACCAGCAGCTCGACCGGGCCCTCTTGCAGCGTCGCCTTGTCGGGGAGATCGAGCACGGGCTTGCTGCCGGCAGCGATCGGCGGTGACGCCTTGCCAATCTCGGCATCGAGAGGCTTCGTCTTCGCCGAGGCCGTTGCCAGCGCCTCCATCAGGATCTGTCCGCGCTGACGCCGCGCATCGGCTCCGTCCTTGCCCTTCAGCGCGTCGGTCCTGGCCTTTACCTCGCGCAAGGCTTCATCGAGCGGATGCGAAGATTCAGATCCTGATGGGCTCTGCTCCATCTCCTCCATCAGCCGTGCGAGCACATCCGGGATTCCCGGTGTCCTTTTGCCCGTCATGTTTCCCTCCCCTTTCTTCGTTCACGCGAACAACCCGTGCATCGACCAGCTTGGCGTGTCCCCGTCCTCAGTCAACCCGTCGCGGCGGAGCCAGAAGCGGCGGCCATCCTCGTCCTCGACGCGGAAATAGTCGCGGGTCGGCTTCCGCTCGCGCCACCATTCATCGGCGATGCGTTCGGCCGGGTCGGCGCGGACGACGCGATGCGTGCGGCCGCGCCAGCGGAAGCGCGCCGGCGGATGGTCGGGCAGCAGCGCCAGCGTGTCCTGCAGCGGCTCCGGCCGGTCGAGCAGACGCTGCGGCCGGCGGCGGGCTGTCCGCCACACATCCTTCTTCGCTGCGGTGAGCGGTGCGCGGCGCTTCTGCGCGCGCTCCGGCAGGTGGCTGTCGACCGGCGCGAGCGCGTGGACATTGGTCTCGCCCAGCCGGCCGGCGAGGCGATCGACCAGGCCCGCGACATCGTCGCCGGCCTCGCGCGCGTCGGCGAGCAGCGGCGTCTGCACGGCGATGGTCGGCTCGGCGATGAGCGCGGAGAGGATCGCGACCTCGACACCCGGCCCCGGATCGATCTGCTCGATGCGGTCGCGGAGGAGACGATACATGCGGTCGGGATCGCGCACCGCACGGCCGAAGCCGACGGTGATCCTGCCGACCTCGCCATCGAGGCGGTAGGCGGCGAGCTCGAGCTTGCGCACGCCTTTCTGCGCCTGGTCGAGCGGTCCCGACAGCCGCTCGCAGAGGCGATGAGCGGCAAGCGCCAGATCCTCGGGATTGCCGATACCGTCGGGGAAGACGAGACGCGCACGGAAGGCCGGCGCCGGGCGCACCGGCGAGAACGGCTCCTCGACCATGCCGAGCGCCTGGTCGAGGCGGCGCGACAGCACCTCGCCGAAGCGCGCGACCAGCGGCGCCCGCGGCGCGGCGGCGAGATCCTCGATGCGCTTGAGGCCGAGCCGCATCAGCGCGCTGACGATGACGGCCGGCAGGCGCAGCGCCGCGACCGAGAGACCGGCGAGCTTCGCGCGCTCGGCCTCGGGTTCGGCGACGATCACGCCTTCGGCGGCTTCGGCATAGCGGGCGAGCGCCCAGGCGGCGCCCGGCGTGCCGGCGATGGCGACGCGGGCTGAGAAGCCCAGCTTCTCCATGCGGTGGCGAAGATCGAGCCCCATCGCCTCCTCGCCGCCGAACAGATGCGCGCAGCCGGTGGCATCGATCCAGAGCCCGGCATCGCCGCCGATATTGCCGGAGACCGTCGCCGACTGGCGGTCGAGCGCGACGATCGGTGCATAGCGCTGCGCCCAATCGGCGAGCGCTTCGAGGGCGCGCGCATCGCCGACGGCATCGGATGTCGCGACATGCAGTTCCGGCACGCGGGCCCGCGCATCGGCGACGGATTCGCCGGGTGCAAGCCCCAGCAGCGTCGCGTTGCGATCGAGCGCTACCACCAGCGGACGGCCGCCGATGGCGCGCGCGGTGGCGAGCGGCCTATCCCGCCACTCGGGCGCCCGCCGGAAGATCCGGTCGGTCGCGAAGCGCGGGAGCCAGAGAGAGATCACCCGTCGCATCGTTCTTCTCCATCAGCCAGTGACCGGGACGACCGCCCCGGCAGCGTTCGAGCGTGACCTGCCAGCGCGGATCGCCGACGCCTTGGGAATCATCCGCCGGCGCCAGCGACGGCGCCGACGCGATACGCCAGCGGGTCTCGACCGCCGAAGCCGCGGCATCGCCGCCATCGAGGCGGAGCGCGAAGCCGGTGGTGCCCTTCTCCGCCGCGAGCTGGAGCCGGCGGCTGCCGGCAAGGTCGAGCGGCTTCTCCAGCTCGGCGACGGCAACCGCGAGACCCTTGGTGCGAAGGCCTTCCTCGAAGGCCCAGAGGCGATCGACCTCGGTGCGGGCACGGACGAGGATCAGCCGGGCCGGATCGAGGCCGTAGGCAGCCAGCGCCGGCGCGTAGAGCCCAGGATTCCGCCCGCACCAGAGGACCGGGCCGGGCTCGACCTGCATGACGCGGATGACCAGCGAGAGGAGAAAGCCGGTCGCCGCCCCCGCCTCGCGCTCGCCGGCCGCGGCAACCTCATGCAGGCGCTTGAGGGCCAGGCCGCGGAACGGGAGGTGGCTGTCGATGGCCTCGATGCCGAGCGGCAGGACCGCAGGCACGCCGGTCCCCGCGCCACGCTCCATCCGCTCGATCTTCTGGCGAAGATCGGAGAGACGGGGAGCGGTCCCGGGAGCCCCGGGTGAAAAGGAGAGAAGGTTCGCCATGGGAATGTTCATTCTTTGTTCTCATTCCTCGTTTGTCAAGACGCCGTTCGCTCTGGTCGTGTCTCACTTTGAAATCGGCCCTTCCGACAGAGGCTTGCAGGCGAATGCGGCAATTCTTCTGCCGTAATTCGGCAAGCCCTTGGCAGCCGGTTCGTTCTCAAACCGCAAACCGTCGAATCATCAATGAGTTGCGGGACTTACCCACAGGGTTCGCGCTATCCCCGGTATGTCACCGCATTGCCCCCGCAAGATGTAGACTAGGCGCATGGGGTGGTTCGGCGACCGACGAGAGACTGTTCTCGAAGCGCTTACGCTCAAGCGCGCCCTGGCGATTCCACTACTTATTGCGGCCGTCACCCTCATTGTTCGGATCGCTCCGCATGTCGCGCCGGGGAGCGACTTGATGCTGTGGGGAGTGCCGGATTGGGCATGGGGTGTGATCGCTGGCTTGGCGCTCTTGCTCTACTTCCTGCTCGAGTATGCGAACCGGATGCGCCTTCGTTTAGTGCCGCGCCTAGTCCTCACTTTCGATGCTGATCAAGGCGGCGTTGTTGAAACGCCAGAGAAGATCAGGGACGGGATGGGAGCCACGATTGAGGAATACAAGGCTGCCTATGTTCGGATTCACGCGAACTCAGCAACGCAACGGACGATCAGGAACGCCGTAGCATTTTTGACACGGATCGAATTTAAGCCGAAGGGCGAGCCCACTTTCCGCATAACACGCCTCTCATATGCGCTTTCCTTGGGTCAGTTCGATATCCATGCCGGCATCTCGCGGCATATCGACTTTGTGAAATCCAACGACAAAGACAACACGTTGAACTTCACCGTTCCGTGGCCGTTGACCTTGCGGGAGGCGTTCAAATTCCCCGGCACGTATCGCTTCACGATCGTTGTGTCAGCCGAAGATGTTTCAAGCTCCATCGAGGTCGATATTGTTTGGACCGGGAAGTGGGACGAGATGGTCGCCCACCAAGTCCGCGCCTGACGCCTAAAGCAATGGAATTGGCAAGCCACCAATTCCATTGCGCGTTCGACGGGTTCGCAACCTCAGGCTTGTGCTTCTTGTAGGTCGTCGGCCGGTTCGGCTTCTTCGCGCGGGCGTCGATCAGCGCGACGATCCACTCCATGTCGCGCACCGTATCGCTGAGGCCGGCAGCCATTGCCGGAGTGACGCGAAGCGACTTGTGGATGCGGCAGAAGTTGTACCAAACGAAATAGAGCGACAGCGCGTGGATATGGTTGTCGATCTTCTTTGAGAACGCATTGGTTAGGCGCGTGAAGCGGCGCATTCCCATCCGCATGTTCAGGTTCATGCGCTCGACGTAAGACGTGCTGACGTGGCGCTCGTCGGGCTTGCCGACAATCGGCCGCTTCACCGCACCGATGCAGGGGTCCGGGCTGTACTTCCGCTCGGGACCACGGGCACCGAGATCAACGTACAGTTTGACCAGCATTGCGTAGTCGATCGCGCGATCATGGAACGCGCCGGCGACGGCATCGAGATAGCTCTTGTGACCGTCCGTCGTCAGCTGCATCCGGCCGTCAACGCGCTCGCGAAGATCATCCATGAAGTAGGAAGCAGTCTCCGCGTCACGGTCGCCGACCATGTAGCTGACGATCATCTTGCTGTCGGCATCGAGCGCGGTCCACGTCCAGACGTTGCCCGCATCGAACGGTGCCGCCTTCGCATCAGCGACGTTGGCTTCCTTCGCGTAGCAGAAGCTCCAAATCTCGTCGCACTGGATGCGCTTTGACTTGAGACCGCGCACCGCATCGAAGTGGTAGGCGGCGCACGCCTCGCCAGCCTCGACCAGGATCTTGCTGACCGTGTTGATCGACACGTCCACCACACGGCTGACAGACCTCATGCTGCTGCCTTCGCAGAGCATCGAGAGGATCTGGACGCGCTTCTCAAGGGGCAGCTTGTTCATGCCCCTACTATCTGAACTTATATGCTTAGCGTCAAGCAATTATCTCACTTAGTGCGGGGAGCCCCCTGCGCGGCACGCGCCTCGACTGTGAACTCCTCGACGAGTTCAGGCTCCGAATCCATGGAAAGCATTATTTGATAGGTCCCTGGTGCGGCAAAAGTCGCGCCGACGAAACCTGACACTATCACTTGCGCTAAGTGGGAGTCGGTTAGTCTCAAGCTCCCCATTTTCATTATTCCCAAATCTTTTTGATCTGGCCCTCTAATGGTGAGGACGCAGTTTTCATAATTTTCTTTTGAACTGAACAGTACAATGCGAACCGTCAGCGCCGGCAAGCGGAATGGAAAAGCCGGAACTACAATTCCAGATGTGTAGACGCCAACCAATATTTCCTTTCCGTTGTCTTCGCGACGCGCATCGTCGCAAATTATTACGGATTTTATTTTAAACGTAGCGGGCATTTACTTAGAGCCGGTTCCGTCTTCCTTTAAGCGTAGAGGGGGAGGCGAAGCGGTGCCCGTTCCCCAACCCGGTCCCTCATAGAAGTTAGATCGACCTATTTCTTCGATTGGTCGAAACTCGACAAATACCCTGCAGTCCATAGCTGAAGCCATGGCGCTCATAATCTTTAGCGTCATGTTTTCTTCGCCCTTTAGTCTCCTCGAAATAAGACCTTTATCGATTCCGAGACGAGCAGCGAGAGTGTCTTGATTGTTTCCTTGGCTCGCGCGGAGTTTGTATGCTTGGCGCATAGAATTATACGCAGTGTGCTGAGCCTCAAAGTAGTCGTCCCAGACACGCTGCTTGGGGAGGGCTGAGACCTGTTTACCATCTGTCGTCACAGTGCTCTCCATTGGTCACGTAATGAGAGAAGTCCGTCCCCGAGTAAGGCCGGCGTCCGGGGAAAAGCCGGCTCCACTCCTTCAAGCATTCGTCGATTTCGACGTGCCACAGCTCGGGGTCCTTTACAAAGTAGTCCCTTGGCTGCTTCCGAAAGATGGCGAGATGGTCCCACCCCGCGAACATTCCAAAGTAACGATGCTGCGGCTTGAACCGGGGAGAAACAGACCAGACCTCATGGCCAAACTTCGAATTGCCGCGGCGCCTATCCTCGACACGCTTCATAAACAGACAATCGTCGATCTTTGCGCCTTTCACGAACTGGCCGAAATGCGTACGCGCGATTGATCGAATTTGCTGACCAACTGACTTTCGGGCTCGCTCGTGAATAGGCCGGGCTAATGGCCGGGCGATGGTGAGCTGGCGGCGCTCCTTCTCGCCGCCGACAAGCGGGGGGTGAAACCGGACTAGCGGGCCGTCCGGCACTTCGTGCTCCAATAGGATAGTTATGGTTGACTTATTTGTCAACTGCCCCACGCGCCCTGCAAGCGAAAAGCTACCGGGTTGTGTGGGGACGTGTCACCGAAATCAATGCGGGAGGCCGCTCTACTTTGCCCACCGCTTCGCCGCCGCCTTCTTCGCAATCTCCGCCCGCCGCTCGGGCGACATGCTCTTGGCGCGAGCCTGTCCGCCCTTCTTTCCAAGGGCTTTGGCGTTGGGGTCTTTGCCGTCATTGGGGATTTCGGCCTCAGTCAGTTCCCCTGTCGCAATCCGGCCGATCATGACCGCCGCGCCGATGACGTCGGCTGGACGGCGCTCACCTTTGGGACCTTTGGGCATGACGGCTCCGGGAAATGCTTTGCGCTAAGCATAAGGTCGGGCCGTTGGGCGGCCGGGTCAACCCGGCTTATTTTCAAACTGCGACAGTACCTTCGCTCTCGGCTGCGTTCAACCGGGAATTTTCTTTTTCTAGCAATCTATTGTGGCCCCTTTCGACCGTTTCCCGGTTCCGCCGCCAAGCTTCCGCCGCCTTCGCCGTTCCCAAGCCGCTAACCATCGAATCATCAGTACGTTGCGGGCCTTATCCACAGGGTTCGCCCCAATCCCTGGGATGTCACCGGCGGTAACAGGACTAGATATGGGGCACGCTACCTGGGCACCCCAAGCGGTCACGGAAATGGCACCTGCCCCCGCTCCCCTCATGGCGAAACGGCGGCTATAACCGACGCCATGGCGAGAAAACTCTTCGGGACCGACGGCATCCGCGGCCGGTCCAACACCGAGCCGATGACGGCCGTCACCGCGCTCACCGCAGCCGTGGCCACGGGCCGGTACTTCACCTCGGCCGACAAGCGACGCCATGTCGTCGTCATCGGCAAGGACACGCGGCTCTCGGGCTACATGCTCGAGCCGGCGCTGGTCGCGGGATTCTCCTCGGTCGGCATGGACGTGGTCACCGTCGGCCCCTTGCCGACGCCGGCGATCGCGATGCTGACGCGCTCGCTGCGCGCCGATCTCGGCGTGATGATCTCGGCCTCGCACAATCCCTTCGATGACAACGGCATCAAGCTGTTCGGCCCGGACGGCTTCAAGCTCTCCGACGAGGTCGAGGGCAGGATCGAGGCGATGATCGAGGAAGGCCCGAACTCCGGCCTCGCCGAGCCCGAACGCCTCGGGCGCGTGCAGCGCCTCGAGGACGCGCGCGGCCGCTACATCGAGTTCGTCAAGGCATCATTCCCGCGCGGGCTCCGCCTCGACGGGCTCAAGATCGCGATCGATTGCGCCAACGGCGCCGCCTACAAGGTGGCGCCGACCGTGCTGTGGGAGCTCGGCGCCACCGTGATCTCGGTCGGCGTCAATCCCGACGGCTACAACATCAACCGCAATTGCGGCGCGGTCCATCCCGAGCACCTGCAGACCCAGGTGGTCACGCATCGCGCCCATATCGGCATTGCGCTCGACGGCGATGCCGACCGCCTGATCGTCGTCGACGAGAAGGGCGAGGTGATCGACGGCGACCAGATCCTGGCGCTGATCGCCGGGTCCTGGGCCAGGGAAGGCAAGCTCAAGGGCTGCGGCGTGGTCGCGACCTTGATGTCCAATTTCGGCCTCGAGCGCCATCTCAAGCGCATCAACCTCGACCTCGTGCGAACCAAGGTCGGCGACCGCTATGTCGTCGAGCATATGCGCTCGAACGGCCACAATCTCGGCGGCGAGCAGTCGGGCCATGTGGTGATGACCGACTACGCGACGACCGGCGACGGCCTCGTCGCCGCGCTTCAGGTGCTCGCGGTCCTCAAGCAGACGAATCGGAAGGCGAGCGAGATATTGCGCGTCTTCGAGCCGGCGCCGCAGGTGCTGAAGAACGTGCGCTTCGCCGGCCAGGTGAAGCCTCTCGACACCGATGCGGTCAAGAAGACGATCTCCTCGGTCGAGGAGCGCCTGGGCTCACGCGGCCGCCTGGTCGTGCGCAAGTCCGGGACCGAGCCTCTGATCCGCGTCATGGCCCAGGGCGAGGATGCCGGCGAAGTGAAAGCCGCCGTCGACGAGGTGGTCGCCGCGGTCGAGCGCGCCGCGGCGGGATGACCGATCTCACGCCGCCGACCCGGACGGCGGGCCGCGTGCTGATCGTCGGACCTTCGGATGCGAGCGGCGCCACCGGCATCCAGGCGGCGATCAAATCGACCAGCGCGCTCGGCGCCTTCGCTGCCGCGACCGTGACGGCGGTGATCGCAGGCGACGACGAGCCACCGGTCATGATCCCGGCCATCTCCATCGCCGCGCAGATGCGCGCGGTGCTCGCCGATATCGGCGCCGACGTCCTGGTGATCGACGGGCTTTCCGGCGAGGCGCAGATCCAGGCGGTCGCCGACATCCTCGACGGCGAGGCGCGCGGCATCCCGGTCGTGCTCGATCTCGCCGGCACGAACGACGAAGCGAAGCCGGTGCTGGCGCCGCTGGCGCGGATCGTCGTGCTGCCGAGCGAGGGCGATGCGCGCGAGACGGCATCGGCGCTCGCCACGCGCCATCTCGCCGTGCTCGCGACCTCGGCCAAGGGCGACGTGCTCACCGAGGGCGAGACCGTCTCCGCTTTCCCTGTGCGGCGCGGTACCGACCGGCCGATCCGCGGCGCCGGCCCTTCCCTCGCCGCGGCCATCGCCGCCGGCCTCGCGCAGGGCCTGCCTCTTGCCGCCGCGGTCCGACGCGCGCGAGACTATATCGAGGAAGCGATCCTGACCGCGCCCGAGTTCGGACGCGGCGCCAGCCCGCTCAACCACGTCCACACCTGCCGGCACACGCCGCCCGCGAGCTTCGAGTGAGTCATGACTGAAGAACTGTTCCGCGACGACGCCTACCTCAAATCCTGCGAGGCGACGGTCACCAAGGTCGACGAGCTCGGCATCCGCCTCGACCGCACGATCTTCTATCCGATGGGCGGCGGGCAGCCCGGCGACACCGGCACGCTGACGCTCGCCGACGGACGCACCGTTCGCATCACCGATACGCGAAAGGGTCCGGACGCCGGTGAGATCCTGCACCTTCCCGCCGCCGACCAGCCGGCGCCCGAGGTGGGGTCCAAGGTCACCGCGGCGATCGACTGGGACCGCCGCCACCGGCACATGCGCGTGCACACCTCGCTGCATCTGCTCTCGGCGGTGATCGTCGGCTCGGTCACCGGCGGCCAGATCGGCGACGGCAAGGGCCGGCTCGATTTCGACCTGCCCGACACCGCGCTCGACAAGGATGCGATCGAGGCCAAGGTCAACGTGCTGATCCAGGCCGATCATCAGACCGGAACGCAGTGGATCACCGACGAGGAGATGGACCAGCGCCCGGACCTGGTGAAGACCATGTCGGTCAAGCCGCCGCGCGGCGCCGGCCGAGTGCGGCTGCTCGAGATCCCCGGCGTCGACCTGCAGGCCTGCGGCGGCACCCATGTCGGCCGCACCGGCGAGATCGGCAGGATCACCGTCACCAAGATCGAGAACAAGGGCCGCCACAACCGCCGGGTCAATGTGGCGCTGGCGGAGTGAGCTTGCTTTCGCGAGGTCGGCTTCCTAGGTTACATGTAACCATGGCTTCCACCTCCGCCCGCAAGTCGAAGGCAGCAAAGGCGAAGGCGCGCGAAAAGGTACGCGCCTATCGCGCGCGAATGCGCGCGCAGGGGCTGCGTCCTATCCAAATCTGGGTTCCCGATACCCGCTCGCCGAAATTCGCCGCGGAGGCACGACGGCAGTCGCTTCTGATCGCTCGAAGCGAGCACGCTGCCGATGACCAAGCTTTCATTGACGCAATCTCCGTCAAATTCGACGAATGAGGCGCGGCGAAGTCTGGACCGCTGCAGGCGGACCCGACTATGCCGGCAAACCGCGCCCCGTCGTGATCGTGCAGGATGATCGGTTCGATTTCGTGGATTCGGTGACCGTCTGCGCCTTCACGAGCGATCCCAACGATGCGCCGCTGTTTAGAGTGGTTGTGGTCTCAGCGGAAACAAATGGTCTGCTAACCACATCGCGACTGATGGTCGACAAGCTCGCTACCATGCCCCGGGCCAAGCTCGGCCGCCGCATCGGACGGCTCAGCAACGAGGACATGGTCCGGCTCGATCGCGCTATACTCATCTTTCTGGGGCTGGCGGATTGATCGGCTCTCTTCACCGATAGGTCAATGTCGCTCTGGCGGACTAGAGAGTTGCGTCAGGCGCAACACCCGTCCCCTTTCTGTCCGTGTGGTTGTTCCCCATTTAGGGTGCCTGAGGGCGCCACCTTCCCCAAGGCGCCGGAGAAGCACCATGATCGAACGCAGAGAGTTCTCGAAGCTGGGCGGAGCCGACCACGGCTGGCTCAAGGCCAAGCACCATTTCTCGTTTGCCGACTACCGCGATCCGGAGCGCGTCCATTGGGGTTCGCTCCGCGTCTGGAACGACGACGAGATCGCCGCCGATTCCGGCTTCCCGCCGCATCCGCATGCGGACATGGAGATCATCACCTATGTCCGCGAAGGCGCGATCACGCATGAGGACAGCCTCGGCAACAAGGGCCGCACCGAGGCCGGCGACGTCCAGGTGATGTCGGCCGGCTCCGGCATCCGGCATGCCGAGTACAACCTCGAGCCCGAGACGACCAAGATCTTCCAGATCTGGATCATCCCGGACAAGCGCGGCGGCAAGCCGACCTGGGGTGCCAAGCCCTTCCCCAAGGGCGAGCGCTCCGGCCGCTTCGTCACGCTGGCGAGCGGCAAGGAAGGCGATGCCGATGCGCTGCCGATCCGAACCGACGCCCGCGTGCTCGGCGCGACGTTGAAGGCCGGCGAGACCGCCGAGTATCCGCTCGGCGCGGAGCGGCACGGCTACCTGGTGCCGGCGAAGGGCGCGGTCGAGGTCAACGGCGTGCGCATCAACGCGCGCGACGGTGCCGCGATCGCCAAGGAGCCGGTGCTCAAGGTGAAGGCGATCGAGGATTCCGAGATCGTCCTCGTCGACGCGGCGTAAACGCGTCATGGAGATGGCGATCCCCGCCCGGCGTCGGAGCATCGGCGCTTTCGAGGTCGGGCGGGTATTGCCCTTCGCAAAGCGGCGGATGGTCGGCCCCTTCGTCTTCCTCGACCATATGGGGCCGATGTCGATGGCGGCGCCGATCCCCCACACGGCCGACGTCCGTCCGCATCCCCACATCGGGCTCGCCACCGTTACCTATCTGTTCGACGGGGAGATGACGCATCGCGACAGCCTCGGCGTCACCCAGGCGATCCGGCCGGGCGAGGTGAACTGGATGACCGCCGGACGCGGCATCAGCCATTCCGAGCGCTTCGACGGCATGCGCGCGGATGGCGGCAACATGCACGGGCTCCAGGCGTGGGTCGCGCTTCCCGAAGCCGACGAGGAGACGGCACCGGCATTCGATCACTACGATGCCGAGGCGCTGCCGCGCTTCACCGAGTCCGGAATGTCGGCGCGACTGATCGCCGGATCGGCGTTCGGCATGACGAGCGCCGTCAAGACGCGCTCGCCGCTCTTCTACATCGACGCGCGGCTCGACGCCGGCACCCGACTCGGGCTGCCGAGCGGACACAGGGAACGCGCCATCTACATCGTCCAGGGACGCGTGGAGGTCGATGGGCAGGCTTACGATCCCGGCCAGATGATCGTCTTCGGGTCGGCAGAGTCGCCTTCGATCCGCGCGCTCGATGCGGCCCATGTCGTGCTGCTCGGCGGCGAGCCGCTGGGACCGCGCCACATCTGGTGGAACTTCGTCTCATCCAGGAAAGAGCGCATCGAGCAGGCCAAGGCCGACTGGCAGGCAGGCCGCATCGCGCTACCGCCGCACGACAAGGACGAGATGATCCCACTTCCCGAGGAGCGGAAACCGAAACCCGAGCCGATGTCCTGAGAGGGGCCCGCACCTTCGTAAGTTTGTAACCAATTCGTAAGAAATATTGCTCAAGATCACTACAACCGATGAGCTGGCCCCCGTTTCCTTGGACATCCATTTGTCGAGAGAGGACCGAAGATGGATGCTTCCAGGATGTCGAGAAATCAGCAGCGCGA
>Ga0194132_10010638_pt1 | contig 12162 bp, 9 predicted proteins | sample TA2KigOf80mmetaG_FD_148612 | JGI IMG/M metagenome (GOLD analysis project Ga0194132, IMG submission 148612) | Freshwater microbial communities from Lake Tanganyika, Tanzania - TA2015054 Kigoma Offshore 80m | ecosystem: Environmental > Aquatic > Freshwater > Lake | place: Tanzania: Lake Tanganyika... | reverse complement strand
CGTCCACAGCCCATTCTTTCTGTTGGTTCCTTCAAGAGAGATCAAGACCGAAGAGCCGTCGGGCCAGATTTCCGCGGTTTCAGATGACCGCTGACAGCGGGGGATCGGTCCGGAGGAGATCGTCTACAGCGTGCATGTGCCGGTCGACATGCGAGTCGATGCGTTGGCTGACCGCATCATGAAACTGATGCCGGCCAGCATTCAACGGGTCGAGTGGGACGAGAAGAAACGCCCGTGACCCCCACGATTTCAGTGACAGACGCCCGAACCGCTGTCGCGGAAGGTCGATCCTTCGGCCGGCATGAATTCCCACTGGTACGATCCGGGTCCGAGTCGAAAGACGATCACTCCGTGCGCACTTGCCAGCACCTCGCTGTTGAGCACGTGCGGTTGCAGCCGATAGAGAGGCACCCCTCCGGTCCCGACCGTGAATTGGCGCAGTCCGCGCGTCGGGTCTGGCCGGCCGTCAGGGTCCTGCGGGGCGAATCGCTCGTACTGATGGTCGTGGCCATGGACCACGACCTCCGCATTGGCCTCGTACAGCACGCGCCACAGCGTCTGCATATCGGGGTTGCTCCCGTTCACACCCGAGGTGAACAGCGGACGATGCCAGATGGCGAGCGTGCAGGCCGAAGGCCGCGCATTCAATTCGGCCCGCAGCCACTGCACCTGTGCAGAGCCCGGTCCGGCGTCGATCTCGCTGTTCAGCACGATCACGTGCCAGGAGGCGAGGCGGTAGGCGTAATAGCCGCGGCCCGGCTCGCCCGCATTCGCGCCAAAGTATGCGAAGTACGGTGCCGCGCCCGGACTGCCGTAATCGTGGTTGCCAGGCGCAGGCCGCGTCCGGGCGCGATGCCGTCCCCAGGTCGGGTCGTAGCACCGCTGGAATTCCTCCGCAGTTCCGTTCATATACGCATTGTCGCCGCTCGTGAAGACCACTCCATCGATGCCGTCCAACAAGCGTGCGGTCAGCTCGGCACCAGGGGCGCCGCAGAGCGCGATATCCCCGGCACCGACGAGCACTCCAACACCTCCCCCCGGCGGTGGACCATCTGGCGGAGTCGGCGACGTCGGTTGCCGCGTGCATGTCACCAGGCATGCCGCAGCCAGCAGCACTCGCTTCATGACTGCTCACGGTCGCTTCGTGTCATACGCAACACGAGGAGTGCTGCATGATTCGCTCCGCTGGCATCCTCATCAACGGTGCCCTTTGTGCGCTGGCCGTGCTGGCCACTGCCGCCTTTCCGGCGTCGGCCCAGACGGGGCGCAACGCCGGCGAAAGTCCGGACCGGCCCGGCTTCCAGTGGACCGACCATCCCACGCTGATTCTTGGCCCGGTGGCGCAAGTCGAGGTGCGCGCCAGGGTCCAGCTCGACACGCACCCCACCGTGACGGACGCGGATGACGAGCGCGCCGGCGGACTTGATCTCGCCAAGCGTCGGCTCGGGGTTGCGGGCGTGCTCCTCAAGATCGTCGAGTTCGAAGTGGACCGCGAGCTGAAGGACGACGACGACCCCTGGCGGGACGTGTACGTCAACCTCCGGCTGGCGCGGCCAATTCAGGTGCAGGCGGGGAAGTTCAAGCTGCCCTTCAGCCTGGACGAGAACACGAGCGCAACCAATCTCAACTTCATTCATCGTTCGATGCTGGGCAGCTATCTCTCGCCGGGCCGCGACCGAGGGGTGATGGTGCATGGTCGCGTGCTGGACGGGCTGCGTTATGAAGTGGGGATCTTCGACCATGACGGCGGACACGCTCGAACGGCGAATCCCGCGCGGGTGTACGGCGGGCGGACGCCGGTGGCACGGGTCCGGCTCTCGCCTTTTCGGTCCGGGGCCCGATGGCGTCGGACGCTGCAGGGCGGCGTGGCGTTCACGACGAGTCAGGTGCCGGAAGGCGTCCCCGGGATCCGAGGACGCACCGTTCTCGATGCCTCGTTCTTTTCGTCGCGGTATTGGGTCCAAGGCACGCGCCGGCGGTACGGCACCGAGCTCCGCTGGCAGCCTGGTCCGTTCTCCATCGAGTCCGAGTACATCCGGGTCGTGACCGAGCGACGGGGTGTCAGCGTCGAGAACACCGACCTGTCATCGCTCGTCGCCGAGGGGTGGTATGTGAGCGGCACCTGGGCCGTGACGGGCGAGCGCAAAGCTCGTGGCCTGGAGCGCCCACGGCGGCCGGTGTCGCGAGGTGGCCTCGGCGCAATCGAGGTCGCCGTGCGCGCCGAGTCCCTCGGCTTCAGCAGTGCCGCGACGGGTGAAGCCGCCTCGTCGAGTCCACGCGCCGAGGTCATCGTGGGCAATCGCGATCGAGCCCAGACCTACGGCGTCAACTGGCACCCACATCGGTGGGTCAAGGTGCAGGTCAACGCGGTCCGTGAGGCGCTGAGCAACCCGGCGCTCGGGCCCCGCCCCGGGCACCCCGTCTTCTGGAGCCGTCAGCTGCGGCTGCAGCTGACCCTGTGAGGCGCCGATGATCGACCGCGCGCTCGTCGGACACGTTGGAGCTTCCGTGGCGCTCGTTGCGTTGACTGTCTGGGTGTCTCTCGCACCGAGGTCAGCCGTCGCTCAGACCGGCGACGATCTGTTCGATGCTTCGGTCGTGCACGAGGTCCGGCTGTTCATGAACACTCGCGATCTCGCCGAGCTCCGAGCGCGGTTCGAGGAGAACACCCACTATCCAGCCGACCTCGTCTGGCGTGGTGAGCGGGTGCGCAACGTGGCGGTTCGGTCACGGGGTCTCGGGAGCCGCAACCCCATCAAGCTCGGGCTCGCCGTCGACTTCGACTACTACACGACAGGCCAGCGGTTCCTGGGCCTTCGCGGGCTGGTCTTCGACAACCTGTGGCAGGACCCCGCCATGATCCGAGAGTTCCTGGCGATGGGGTTGTTCAATCGCATGGGCCAGCCGGCGCCGCGTGAGTCGTTCGCCCGCCTGTACATCAACCACGCCTATCAAGGCGTCTACGCCATGGTCGAAGACCTCGACGAGGAGTTTCTGGCTCGCACCGTGGGTGGGCGAAATGGCGTGCTCTTTGAATTCAAGTGGCTGTACCCGTTCTTTGGCGACGACCTTGGCGACGATCTGGCGGCCTACAAGCCGATCTTCGAGCCTCGTACGCGCCTGCACGATCCAGACGCGAGTCTCTGGGGGCCCGTGCGCGACCTGTGGCAGTCGGTGAACGACGAAGACAGCGTGACCTGGCGACCGAGCGTGAGCCGATTCGTGGATCTCGAGCAGTTCGTGACGCAGGCTGCGATCGAGAACTATCTCGCCGAAAACGATGGGTTGCTCGGATACGCCGGTATGGACAACTTCTACCTCTATCGGGGAGAAGGCGCGACCATTCACCGGTTCTTCCCGTGGGACAAGGACAATGCATTTCTCCGAGCAGACCTCCCGATCACGCACGGGATCGACTCGAACCGCTTGATGCGCCGAGCGCTCGAGTACGAGGACTTGCGCGCTCGCTATTTCGCGGTGCTCGCGGCATGCGCCCAGATGGATCTGGAGGAAGCCTGGCTGGCAACCCGGCTCGAAACGGCGGCCGCCCTGATCGTCGACTTCACTCATGCCGATCCGTTGAAGCCCTTCCTCAACGCCGACTTCGACCGAGCGCTCGACTTCATGCGCGCGTTCGCCCGGGAACGGGCGACCTACGTCCTGGACGCCGTTGCACGCCAGCACTGAGACGGAGGATCTGAGGCCCGGGGAACCAGGCCCCGGACGATCGCCGGACGTGCTCGGGACCGCCCGGGAGGCGACCCAAACGGGGAGTTCGAGCGTAGGCTGCGTGAGCTTGACCGGAACGGATGATCGAGCGACGATGGCGCCGCATGCGGGGCCGAGTCTCGAGGCGCACGTTCACCAACTCGCTCCCGTTGATGCCCTTCGTCGTGTAGGCGGCGCTTGCGGCGCAGGATCGACGTGGAGCGGCGACCTTTCCGATCATCGATACGCGTCTCAGCGTCAGGCATGAGCGACGATGCCCGTCTGAATGCCCGGGAGGTCGTTCGCGTCTCGTGGTGGATGGCAGCGCTCTTGGCCGGTGCCATCTCAGCCCCGGCGTTTCCGCAGTCCCCTGTGTCCCATCCGTCCGACGAGGCGCTGCCCCCGGCCTTTCCGCGCCCCGGGGTGACGAAGCTCCTTGAGAATCGACGAGTGGTGCTTTGGGACGTGGCCTGGTTGAAGCAGCGTTACCCGCTGCACCGGCATCGCTGCGATCTGGTCGTGGCGTTCTACACCGACGGCGAGCGCGCGATTACCGAGCGCGACGGCACCCGACAGCTGGTCTCGGCCAAGGCGTGGGAGGTGCGCTTCACGCCGGCAGGCCGCGTGCACGTCGAAGAGGGGATGAGCGACCCGCCGCTCAGAGCGGTCTTCATGGAACTGAAAGAGCGGGCCACGCCACGCGAAACGAACTCGTCGACGGCCTCGCCCCCGGCGAGCCTGCCCTCTGCGCTCGAAAGCACGCTCGGACCGGCGCTCATCGACAACCCTCGGACGCGCGTCTGGCTCGTGCCGGGTGACGCGCTTGGGCGGCGCCACCGTCATACGCGCGATGCGGTGCTTGTCTCCTTCACGGAGGGCAAGCCGCGCACGACCTTCGTCCGGGCCGGCACGGACCACGGCGGCCAGGCGGCCGAACGTGGGGATCGCCTGTATGTCCTCGAAGTGAAGTAGCGCCCGGCCACCGCGGTCGCCGACTCTTCGCGACCGACAGTGTCCCCGAGATAGGCCGGCCGTTTCGGGGTGAGGGTGCGGTGTGTCAACAGGGCGAAGAGAGGGGACGTTTCACCCGAGGCGGCAGGGGAGGTATCCTGTCGGGACCCTGTCTGGGTGTGGCTCCAACTTGCCGGAGAATCAGCCGATGCCGCGCATCAATCGTTCCGCCGTTGCTATCGTCGTCGCTCTCGCCGCGCTGTTCGCGATCGCCGGTCCCCCGCTTGCCGGGCTCGTGGCACAGAGCGGGGCAGGCGCAACCGGGATGGTCCCGTGGCCGTATGTGGCCGGGGATCCGGGTGCCACGCGCTACTCGCCGCTCACCGATCTCAACAAGCAGAACGTCTCCGGCCTCAAGATCGCGTGGGAGTGGGATCCCAAGGAACAGCGCAAGGAGACCGGCGCCGTGCCCAACAACTTCTCGGGCACCGCGTTGATGATCGACAACATCGTCTACATCAGCACGATGTACACGCGTGTTGCGGCGCTCGATGCGGACACGGGGGCCGAGCTCTGGGTCTACGATCCCCAGGCCTATCAGTGGGGACAGAACGCCCAGGCGACCGGCTTCACCCATCGTGGTGTCACGCCGTTCTGGGAAGACGGCAGACTGTATCTGTTCCTGGCGAGCCGCCACCGTCTCATCAAGCTCGATGGCAAGACCGGGAAACCGGTGGCCACCTTCGGGAAGGATGGAGAGGTCGACCTCAGCGTCGGCGCCCGCTGGGAGACCCGCTTCAACAAGCTGCACCTGAGCAATCAGTCGCCGGTCGCGATCTACAAGAACCTGGTGCTCGTCGGCTTCGGCCTGACCGATCGCGTGATGCATCAGTTCGATCCGCCTGGCTGGGTGCGCGCCTACGACGGGAAAACCGGCAAAGAGGCGTGGACGTGGTACAGCACGCCCCGCGCCGGGGAGTTCGGCGCCGAAACCTGGGAGAACGACGCGTGGGCGGTCACCGGGCACTCGAACGTCTGGGCGGCGATGACGGTCGACGAGGCGCGGGGGCTGCTGTTTGTGCCGACGAGCACGCCGAGCAACGACTACTACGGCGGGCGCCGGGTCGGTGCGAATCTCTTCGCCGAATCGCTCGTGGTGCTGGACGTGAACACCGGCAAGCGCAAGTGGCACTTCCAGGCCACGCATCACGGGCTGTGGGACTACGATCTACCGGCTCAGCCGTCGCTTGTGACCATCACCGCGAACAAGCGCCGCATCGACGCCGTCGTCCAGATTACGAAGCAGGGCTTTGCGTTCGTGTTCGAGCGCGAGAGCGGAAAGCCCGTCTGGCCGATCGAGGAGCGGAAGGTCCCAAGCGACACCGACGTGCCCGGCGAGCGGCCCTATCCGACGCAGCCGTTTCCCACCAAGCCGCCGGCATTCGCCGAGCAGGGCATGACGTTGGACGATGCGTTCGATTTGACGCCCGAGCTCAAGGCGGCGGCCCAAGAGGAGATGAAGAAGTTCCGTCTGGGCCCGGTGTACACGCCTCCATCGCTTCGGGGCACGATCATCCGGCCCGGAACTGGGGGCGGCGGGAACTGGGGCGGGTCGGCCTTCGACCCGGACACGAGCGTGCTGTACGTCAAGTCGACCGACGTGAACGCCGTCCTGAAGATCGGAAAAGCGAGCGAGCGGAAGGACAATCCGTTCTCCGGCGTGTCAGATGCGGAGTGGGTGCGAATCTACGAGCCCGGCACGGCCGAGTTCATGGGCGGCTTGCCGATCCACAAGCCGCCCTACGCGCACCTCACCGCCATCGATCTCGGCACCGGCGACATCAAGTGGCGCGTCCCCTTTGGGAAGGGCAGCAACTTCATCCGAAACCACAAGGCGCTCAAGGGCGTCAACGTGCCGGCCCGGCTCGGCACGCCGGGTGCCCCAGGCGCCATCGTCACCAAGGGTGGGTTGGTGTTCATCGGTGGAGCCGACGAAGCGTTCTGGGCGTTCGACAAGGACACGGGCCAGGAGATCTGGAGCCACGATCTGCCGCGACGCACGAGCGGCACACCGATGACCTACCGCTCGCGCTCGGGGCGGCAGTTCGTGCTGGTCACGACCGGCGGCGGCACCGACGCGCGGCTCGTGGCGTTCGCGCTGCCTCGGCCCTGAGTCGGGCCGTTCTGCGGCGCGGCGTGGCGTTCGGGGGCCGCCGTCCGGCGGCGCGCACGGCGCGCCGGCGCAGGAGCGGCGCGGGGTGTCGGGGCCCCGCGAGCGACGAGCTGGGGTTCGGGGCGGAGCCCCGAGGGAGAAAGCCCGCGCGGCTCGTGGCGTTCGCGCTGCCTCGGCCCTGACAACCCTTTCGGCGTGGGTCGCAGGCGAGGTATCCTCTGCAGAGCGGTGATCGTCACGGCGTCATGTGCTCGTGGACGAATCTAGGAGGTTGGGAATGAGTGGTCTCTTTCGTCTGTCCACCCACGCACTGGTGGCCGCGCTGGCGGCCGTGGTGCTGGTCGTGGCATCCACGTCGCTGAGCGCCCAGGAGTCTTCGTCCAAGGGCCGCGCGCGTCGCACGCCTTGGGGCCACCCGAACCTGCAAGGGGTCTGGACCAGCGACAGCGTGATGGGTGTGCCGTTCGAGGCGCCTCGAACCGAGCCGCTGACTGCCGAAGAGGTGGCGTATCAAGAGAAGCTCAAGACGCTGGAGAAGCGCCTCGATCCGGGCGGGTCCAACGTCGTGTGGAGCGAGCGCGACCTGAACCGCAAGATCAAGCGTCCCACGTCGCTCGTCGTCGATCCCCCGAACGGCCGTGTGCCGGTGACGGCCGAAGTCAGGGCGATCATCACCGACTTCAATCGCGACGTCCGACGCTACGGCATTGGGATCAACTCGCACGAGGACCTCGATCTCTGGGATCGGTGCATCACCAAGGGCTATCCGACGGTCATGATGCCGCTCGGGTACAGCAACATGTACCAGATCTTCCAGACGCCGGAGTACGTGGCGATCTTCTACGAGGTGATTCACGACGTGCGCATCATCCCGATCGACGGACGGCCGCACATCAGTCCGAAAGTGCGGCAGTGGTGGGGTGATTCGCGCGGCCGTTGGGAGGGTGACACGCTCGTGGTCGAGATGACCAACTTCAGCGACAAGACCTTCGGCGTGCAGCAGCCGGTTGGCGGGTTCCGGGGTGGCGGCAAGGACATGACGATCGTCGAGCGGATCCGGCTGAACGAAGACAACGTCCTCGAGTACCGCGCGACGGTCACCGACCCGCGCGCGTTCACCCAGCCGTGGACGATGGCAGTGCCGCTGGTCCGAGACGATGAGCACACCGTCCTGGAGTATGCCTGCCACGAAGGCAATTACGGGTTGCAGAACATCCTGAACGCGGCCTTGGGACAGAGCAAGAAGTAGGCCGCGTCAACGGCGGCTCGCAGCGCCGGAGCCATCGGCACGTGGCTCCGGCGTACTCGATGAGGCGAGCAGCCGTCCCGCGATCGCCAGGCCCATCAGCGGCCAGGCCACCTCGAAGAGATCAGGGCTGACCACCCACAGTCCCGTCGCAGCGAGCACCGAGATCGTGGAGGCGGTTCTGGCGGGCAGCAGGACGACGAGCACCATCAAGGTCTCGAAGACGACCGTCCCGCGACTGAACCAGACTGCGACCCAGTGGACGACTGGCTCGCTCAACCACAGGCGCAGCTGGGCGAGCGGGGAGTATCCGGGCCGCTCGAAGAAGAGATCCTCGAACACGATCCCCGACCAGTAGCCTGCGGTCCACTTACCGACTGCGCCACCCAGGAACACGAAGCCGGTGATCAGCTGCGCGAGGAATGGGCCTGTCGCCTCCGCGCGGCTGTCATGGCCCACGGCACTCCACGCCAGCCAGACCATGAAGAGTCCCACCCAGAACCCCACGACCCAGGTGGCATAGAAATACGACGCCTGGTGAAGCAGGAGCAGCGCCGCACCGCCCACCTCGAGCACCGCCGTGCGCTTCATGTCCCTGGGCGTCGGGTGGAGGAGCACCATCAGCTCGCCGGCGAGCGGGACGAAAAACCCGATCAGCAAGAGCGCAGGATGACGCAACAGCTCGGGGAAGAAGTGATCGTGGACGGGACCCATCAGCTGGAGCGCTGCGGCGCGCGCGTAGGACGGCGTGAGGAGCAGGCGGACGGCCAGCAGCGCGCCCGTCACGACCAGGAACGCGCGACGAACCGACACCGGGGTAGCGACGGACTTCATTCGGGGTCCGGCACGACCGAGAAGCCGTGCCGGTTCGGTGTCGGCGTCAACAGGTAGCGACTCTCCACGGTCGTCGACCGAAACGTCGTTCGGAAGCGCACGCGAGCCGGCAGTCCACACTGCTCGAGCGCCGCGCGCTGGAGCAATACTCGATTGAAGATGTGGTGATTGATGAATCCGTGAAACGTGTCTCGGCAGAGGTCTTGCGGGGCCGTGCCGCGTGGGGTGAAAGTGACCTCCCAGGCGTTCTCGAAGTTGTACATGGAGGGCAGCGGCTGGACCAGCGCCCATGCGCTGAGTGGCCACTCCGCCAGGTGAAAGCGGCGTGCGGCGGCGCTCCGCAACGTGGCACTGAAGGGCAGCGCGAGGAGCACGGCGGAGAAGCACACGACCGCTCCGACGAGACAGAAGGCCAGCGGATCGCGGTCGTCTGACCGCGCACGGACGAAAGCGCGAATCGGGAGCACGTTCAGGACGTGCTCCCATCCTCGCACAGTCCGTGCATCAAGGTACGACGTGGCAGTGGGGCGCGTCAGTCTCGCTGACCGTGCGGCTCGCTCGGGGCGTCGGTCGGTTCGACGGCTGCCGGAGCATCCGGTGCGGCGGTCGGCGCTGGCTCTATCGGTGGTTCGCTGGCCGAGGCTTGGCCCTCGGCGGGACGCTTCGGCTTCGACGCCTTGCCTTTCGCGCGCCTGGACGGCGGCGTGGGCTTGGTCCATTCCACGCGTGCGACGACCGGGTTGCCGCTTGTCACGTTCACTTCCAGCGTCTTGACCTTCTTGCGGAATCGCAGCTCCACCTTATGGGGGCCCAGCTCCAACGTCGTCGTGAGCGGCGTCTTGCCGGCTTCGACGCCGTCGATCAGTACGACCGATCCTGGAGGCGTCGACTCGATCGTGAGCGAGTTGGTGGTGACCGGTACGACGCGACTCGCCTCGTACGCGCGCCACAGTCTCGGCGCGGCCAGTGACGCGACGACCACGGCGGCGACGAGCGCCGCCCGCATCGCGTTGAACGCGCGCGGCTTGGACGGGCTCGCGCGATCTGGCGCTGGAATGGGCGCTCCGGCGGTCGCGACCAGGGTCGCCGCGCGCGGTGCCTCGACGTGAACGGGAGGGGGGACGACGGTCGGCGGTGGCACGGCCCTCGGCTGAAGGATCGCCGGCTGCGGGAGGGCTTGAGGTGGCGCCTCCGATACGCCGCGCGGCGGCCGCCCCGACGGGAGCGGCGGCACATCCACCGGCTGGTGCTCGAAGCTGGTGTAGCGGCTGCCGAGCGCGGCGAGGAGGTCCGCCGACCCGTCATGCCAGACCGTCTGACGGGTGCGCCCCCATTGGAGCAAGGATCTGGCGGCGGCGACAACCTCGGGATGGGCTTCAGACATGCCGTGTCGGTCGGGACTGATGCTGCAAGGGTGCTGCCGATCGACGTCGGTCGGAACGTGCGGCCGTCGATCGACACGGGAGGTGCGCGGGCGTACATCGATGGGTGGTCGTGCGCCGGATTTGTGGCCGGTGCTGACGGCGGCTGCCGTTTTGTGCCGGTGAGGCCGAGCAGCCGCGTTCGGTCTTGAAACAGCGATCTCAGAATTGTGCTCGTCAGGACGAAGCGGTTCGCCGCCCTGTGCAGTTCCCGTGCGAAAGCATGCGGCCAAAGATGGCGTCCGCATTGCGTGCGGCTGACACGATGACCTTGCCTCGCCCCATGGATCCCGTGATGAGCCGCGGCGCCGCGGGCGAGCCGCTCGCCGAGGCAACCGAACGCGCCCTCACCAGCTGGCGAGCGATGTTCGACGAGCGCCTCGAGACGCTCGAGAAAGCGCTGGACGATCCGGGTCCTGGACTCAGCACGCTCGTGCTCGACCTCGCGCGGATTGCGGGCGATGAGGCCGAAGCGGCGGCGCGGCACGCCAGCCTCACCGCACGCCTCACACTGGAGCAGGAACGATCCGATGATCGGCAGGCGCTCGATGATGCGCGTGCGTCGGCGGCGAAGGTCGAACGCGCCAAGGCCGATCTGGAGCGAGCGCTCGAGGATGCGGTCCGCGGGCGAGACGAAGCGGTCCGTGCGCGTGAGCAGGCGGTCCGCGGGCACGACGAGGCGGTCCGTGCACGTGATGAGGCCGTCCGCGCGCGCGATGAGGCGATCCGGACGCGCGATGAGGCGGTCCGCGGGCGAGACGAGGTCGCGCGTGGGCACGAGGAGATGCGACGCACGCTCGAGCACACCCGCCAGGCGCTCGAGGCCGCGCGGCGTCAGGTCGACGAGGCGCAGCGAGCCGCACACGAGGCGCGGGCCACGCTGACCCAGACAGAAGAAGACGCACGCGAGCTGAAGAGAAGCCAGGCGCAACTGGCCGCCGATCTCGAGCACGCGCGCGGACATCAGGACAAGACCGACGCCGAGGTACGCACCCTGCGCGATCAGCTCGCTGCGGCGTCGAAAAGCGTCGAGACACACAAGCGCGATCTCGAGATGTTCCGTCAGCGTCTCGACCAGGCCGTGCAGAGCGCCGAAGAGCGCGCGCAGGCCCAGGAACAGACATCCCGTGAGGAGCGCGCACGCCTGGATCAGGCGCGGCAGGAGGCCGAAGCGCGTCTCAGTGTCTCGGTGGCCGACCTGCGGCGCGCGCAGGAAGAACGAACAGCCGCCCGCCGCGAGCTCGATGCCCTGCACCCGCAGCTGCACGCCGTGCAGACACAGGCTCGCGGCCTCGAGCAGGAGGTCGCCGCGCGTGACCGGCTGATCGCCACGCTCAGGAGCGAGCTGAAGACCGTCCGCGCCGAGCGCGAGGCAGCCCGTCCGCAGCCGCCGCAAGGAGTCGCACGTCCCGCAGGGGCGCCGCAGGCTGTCCAGGCTCCGCAATCGTCGCCCACACCCCAGCCGATCGCGGCTCCGCCGGCCGCACCGAAGGCCGTGACCGCACCGCCGACCGCGCCACTCGCGACGATCACGCCCGTGCCACAGGCTGCGCCGGGTGCACCCGCCGTGCAGGGACCACACGCCGCACAGGCGCCCCGGGTGTCGCACCCGACACGGGAGCGACCACCTGCGAACGACCTGGGACCTGCGAAGGAGGCGCACGCCGTCAAAGTTCAGGCCGCGAAGCTGCACCCGACAGGTTCGGCCGCAGAAGTGCCGCCACCTGTGAAGGTGGCGGTCGCGGCCTCTGCGCACGCCGAGCCAGCGACCCTCAAAGAACCGCAGCGCCGTTCCGAGCTCGAGCGAGAGACGCCGGGCGCGGGCGCCC
>Ga0194132_10010637_pt1 | contig 12163 bp, 11 predicted proteins | sample TA2KigOf80mmetaG_FD_148612 | JGI IMG/M metagenome (GOLD analysis project Ga0194132, IMG submission 148612) | Freshwater microbial communities from Lake Tanganyika, Tanzania - TA2015054 Kigoma Offshore 80m | ecosystem: Environmental > Aquatic > Freshwater > Lake | place: Tanzania: Lake... | reverse complement strand
ATCGTGAATATCATATAGATATAACCGGCCGCCGCGCCCGTCGCACGAAAGACATAATGTCGTTAACGCCGATCCGATGCCGTTCGCCCGTGTCCGGCCATTGCAGGAGTCCCGGCCACGGCCTATGCAACCGCCGTAAGCCACGAAGCGGAGGAGAGGCCGTGCTAGCCGCCTGGAGCAGCGTCGTCGCCGGTCTGCCGGTACTGATCATCCACCTGGCCGTCACCACGGCGATCTTCATCGCCGGGCTGGTGGTCTACCTCTACGTCACCCCCTACCGCGAGCTGGCTCTGGTGCGGCAGGGCAACGCCGCCGCCGGCATCGCGCTCGCCGGCGAGATGTTGGCCCTGGCCATTCCGCTCTCCGCCACCCTGGCCAACAGCGTCAGCGTGCCGGACATCGCGCTCTGGGGCTCGATCGCCGTAGTGCTGCAGCTCATCGCCTTCGCCGCCATCGCCCTGCTGCTGCGCCAGCTGCCCGCCGCTATCGAGCGCGGCGAGGTCTCCAGCGCGCTGGTGCTGGCCGCCGCGCAGATCTCGACCGGGTTGCTCAACGCCGCTGCGATGTCGGGGTAGGGTCGCGGAGTCCGAGCGATGAGCCGTCTCGACCGGTTCGTTGTCGCCCTGGTCTTCCTGGTCACACTCATCTCGGCCGTGATCCAGCGGCAGTCGGACCACCAGCCGCCCCCGTCCTCTCCGGGGCGGCGCCCGGTACCCGTGTCCCCGCCGCCATCGGCTTCGCCACTCCCCACCCCGCCGCCTCTCGCCGAACCGGTGCGCCGGCCGCCGATCCAGCAGCCACCGGCCGTGGAACCGCTGTTCATCGTGATGGCTGAACCGCGCACCGGCAACGTCACAGGCACCGCTTTTTCGATCGATCCTCGCGGCATCTGGGCGACCGCCCGGCACGTCACCGACTCCTGCAGCCAGATCATCGTCCAGGTTGGCGCACGCTATCTGCCGGCGAACCTCCTCTACAGCCACCAGAACGCCGACCTCGTCATCCTGAGCACGGCCCAGGGTACGGCAGCCCTGCCCGTCGCCGAACGCGCGCCGGACATCGGCGAGTACGGATTCAGCGTCGGCTTCCCGCAGGGCCGCCTCGGCGCCGCGCAGGCCAGCCTGCTTGGCCGCAGCCGCATGCAGCTCGCCGGGCGCCTCAGCGGGACCGCGCCGGTCCTGACCTGGGCGGAGATCGAACGCTTTCCGGACAGCCTGCCGTCGCTGGGCGGGTTGAGCGGCGCCCCCGTCGTTGACAGCCGCGGCTCGGTGGTCGGTGTCCTGGTTGCTTCATCCCTGCGTCGCGGCCGCATCCACTCGGTCGCGCCGGAAATTCTTGAAGAGGTCCACCGCGAGACCACCGCGCTTGGCCCCCGCGTGCCGCAACCGGTAGATGGCATGGCGACGCATCGCCACGCACTGGAGAAGCTCGCCAGTGCCGCCACCGAACGCTCACGCATCGTCAAGGTGTATTGCCGCGCACCAACGAGCAGCTAGCGTACCTAGGCTGCGACCAGCTGTCCGTCCCGCAAGGTCACCGCCCTATCCATGCGCCGGGCGATCTCGGGATTGTGCGTGGCGATCAGCGCCGCCAGGCCGGTGGTACGCACCAGCTCGATCAACTCGCCGAACACCGCATCGGCGGTGTGCGGGTCGAGGTTCCCGGTGGGCTCGTCGGCCAGCAGCACCTGCGGCTTGTTGGCCAGCGCCCGGACAATGGCCACCCGCTGCTGCTCGCCGCCGGAGAGTCGCGCCGGCCGGTGCGTCTCGCGCGCCGCGAGTCCGACCTTGGCCAGAAGCCCACGCGCCCGCTCCCTTGCCTCGCCGCGTGGCACCCGGTCGATCATCGTCGGGATCATCACATTCTCGATGGCCGAGAACTCGGGTAGCAGGTAGTGGAACTGATAGACGAAGCCGAGATACTTGCGGCGCATCATGGTGCGCTCACTGTCGCTCATGCGGCTGGTGTCCTTGCCGCCCAGCCACACCTCGCCGCCATCGGCCTTCTCCAGCAGGCCGGCGATGTGCAGCAGCGTCGACTTGCCCGCCCCCGAGGGCGCGGTCAACGCCACCAGCTCGCTGGCCCTCACCGTCAGCGAAGCGCCGCGCAAGATCTCTAGTCGGTTACCGGCCTGATGAAAGGTGCGGACGAGGCCGTCCAGGACGAGGGGTGCATCTGTCATGGAGCCACCTCTCCCGAGGGGAGAGGTCGCGAGCGGCAGCGAGCGGGTGAGGGGTGGTGCCCGAACGGTGAGCGCTTCCCCTCACCCGGCGCTTCGCGCCACCCTCTCCCTACGGGAGAGGGAAATTCGCTGATCTCACTCATATCTCAGCGCCTCGACCGGATCGAGGCGCGCGGCGCGCCAGGCTGGATAAATCGTGGCAAGAAACGACAGGCCGAAGGCCATGATCACGACCTGCGCCACCTCGACCGGGTCGACCTTCGCCGGCAGGCGCGAGAGGAAATAGATCTCCGGCGAGAAGAGCGGCGTGCCGGTCAGCGTCTGCAGCCACTGGCGGATAGTCTCGATGTTGCCGGTGAAGGCCATGCCGAGGCCGAAGCCGGCGACGGTGCCGATGATGCCCACACTCGCGCCCGCTAGGAAAAAGATGCGCATGACCGAGCCGCGCGTGGCACCCATGGTGCGCAGGATGGCAATGTCCTTCGCCTTGTCCTTCACCAGCATGATCATGCTGGAGACGATGTTGAAGGCGGCAACCAGGATGATCAGCGTCAGAATCAGGAACATGACGTTGCGCTCGACCTGGACGGCGTTGAAGAAGCTGGAATTGGCCTGCTGCCAATCGAACAGCCGCACGCTCGGCCCGAGGAGCTGGCCGAGGGAGCGGCGCAGCTCCCAGATGCGGTCGGGATTGCCGGCCATGACCTCGACGCCGGTCACCTGCTCGGGCGTGTAGCGGAAGAAGATCTGCGCCGCCTCGAGCGGCAGGAAGACGAAGCTCGAATCATATTCGAACATGCCGACGTCGAAGACCGCGACGACCTTGTAGGCGCGTACCCGCGGCATCGTGCCGAAAGCGGTGGCGTTGCCCTGCGGCGAGATCAAGCTGATGCTGTCGCCCACCGCCACGCCGAATTTCTGCGCCATGCGGATACCGATCAGTGCTGCGTCCTCGCCCTCGAAATCGGCTAGCGACCCGCGCACGATATGCGAGGCAATCAGCTTGCGGTTGCCGATGTCCTGTGACCGCAGGCCGCGCACCAGGGCACCGGTCGCTGCGCCGTTTCCGGTGGCCATCACCTGCCCCTCGATCAGCGGAGCCGCTGCGACGACGCCGGGGATCTGGCGGATTTCACGCGTGATGCGGTCAAAATCGGCGAGCCCCTGCCCGCCCACGCTGTAGACGGTCATGTGGCCGTTGAGGCCGAGGATGCGGCCGAGCAGCTCGGCGCGGAAACCGTTCATCACCGACATGACGATGATCAGCGTAGCGACGCCGAGCGCGATGCCGAGCAGCGAAAAACTGGCGATGACCGAGATGAAGCCTTCCTGGCGCCGCGCACGCAAGTAGCGCATCGCCATCATCCGCTCGAAGGCATCGAAAAGGAGCATGTGGGGAAGGTCCGCCGGATTCGGTTGCAGCGACCGTAGCTTAGCCACCGAACCTTGTCACGAATGAGGCGGCCGGCTGCCCTCACCCGCTCGCTGTCGCTCGCGACCTCTCTCGGTGGAAGAGGTTAGATTTGCGTCACCCTCGCTCTTCTCCCTCTCCCGTAGGGAGAGGGTCGGGGTGAGGGGAAGCCTGCAACGCGGTGCGGATGGTTTCAAGGACGCCCGGAAGATTATGCATCACGTCATTGTTCCAGAAGCGCAGCACGCGACAACCCCGGGTCGCCAACCACGCCGTCCGGACAGCATCGCTCTTGCTATTGGCGTGCTGGCCACCGTCGACCTCTATCGCAAGCTTGTGAGCCTCGGAGAAGAAATCGATCACATAAGGACCAAGAGTGCTGGCGGCGAAATTTCACACCGCCTAATTGCCGATCACGAAGTACCGCCCAGAGCTTCCGCTCCGCGTCTGTCAAATTGCGTCTCAATCGTCGGGCAGAGCCGCTAACCACAACTGCTTCCCCTCACCCGGCGCTTCGCGTCGACCTCTCCCAATGGGAGAGGTCGGATTGCGCATCACCATTGCTCTTCTCCCTCTCCCGGCGGGAGAGGGTCGGGGTAAGGGAAAACCGACGAGTGGCGCGCTTGCCACAACCGCCGCCCCTCACCCGCTCGCTGTCGCTCGCGACCTCTCCCTATGGGAGAGGTGAAGCCGCGAGCAGCTTCCGCAGCTCCGTCTTCAGCACCTTGCCGTAGTTGCTCTTGGGCAGCTGGTCGAGAAAGCGGTACTCCTTCGGCCGCTTGAAGCGGGCGATGCTGTCGAGGCAGAGCCGGTCCAGCTCCTCCTGCTTCGCCTTCGCACCGTTGCGGCAGACGACGAAGGCCACGACGCGCTCACCCCACTCAGCATCGGGGGCGCCGACCACCGAGACCTCGTGCACCGAATCGTGGCGCAGCAACACCTCCTCCACCTCGCGCGGATAGATGTTGCTGCCGCCAGAGATGATCACGTCCTTCGAGCGGTCGCGTAGCGTGAGATAGCCGTCGGCGTCGAAGGAGCCGACATCGCCTGTATGGAGCCAGCCGTTACGCAGAGTCTGCGCCGTGGCCTCGGGATTGCGCCAGTAGCCGGGCATGACCGGCTCGCCGCGCGCCAGGATCTCCCCCACCTCGCCCGCCGGCAGCTCCCGGTCCTCGGCATCGCCGACCCGCGCCTCGACCACGCTCTGCGCCACACCGGCCGAGGCCAGCCGGTCGTCGCGGCCCTCGCGCATCGCCGCCTCGAACATGGCGCGGGTCATGCCGGTGATGGTCATCGGCGATTCGCCCTGGCCGTAGAGCTGGGCCAGGCGGAAACCGAGAACGCCGATCGCCGCCTTGATGTCGGCGACGTACATCGGCGCCCCGCCATAGGCGATGCAGCGTAGCGCCTCGACGCGCGCTCCGCTTATCGCCGGATGCTCGACCAGACGCTTCACCATGGTGGGCGCCGCGAACATCGAGACACCTCGCCAGTGGCCGAGCAGGTCGATGATTTCCGCCGGATCGAACTGGCCGCTTTCCGGCACCACCTGACAATTGCCCTGCATCAGGTGCGGCACGATGTAGATGCCGGAGCCGTGCGACATGGGTGCCGCGTGCACGATACAGCCCGGTGCGGGCGGATCGATGTCGACGAAGTAGCTGGTCGCCATCGCCAGCAGCATGCGATGCGTGATGATGGCGCCCTTCGGCCGGCCCGTAGTGCCGCTGGTGTAGAACAGCCAGGCCATGTCGCTCGCCGCCGTTTCGGCGTAAGGGATCGGCTCGGCACGCAGCAGGGCCGCGAAATCGGCGCCGGTGATGTCGAGGATCGGCGCCGGGGAGTTCGCCTCGCGCGCCGCGGTCGCGGCACCCTCCGCCAGGTCCGGTGTGGCGAAGATCAGCTTGGCACCGGAATGGTCGAGGATGTAGGCGATCTCCTTCGGGTGCAGCTTGGCGTTGACCGGCACGGCCGCCAGCCCGGCGTGCCAACAGGCGTACATGAGCTCGGCATAGACCGGGGTGTTCTTCATCAGCAGCGCCACGCGCTCGCCGATGGCGAGGCGGGCCCGCAAGGCGCCGGCGAGGCGCGCCACCCGCTTCTGCATCTGCGCCCAGGTGGCGACGACCGCGCGGCCCGAGGCCAGCGCCGGCCCGTGCGGATCGACGCGCGCATTGCGCAGCAGGTGATGGATGAGGTTCACGTGTCGCCCTGACGCTCAGCTGCCCGGCGGCGGCCCGAGGATGGCGTAGGTGGTGGTGGCGTGCGCCACCAGTTCGTCGCGGCCGTCGGCGCGGATGGCGATTTCGCCGAAGGCCAGGGTCTTGCCCAGGCGCAGCACGCGCGCCTCGACGAGCGCATCGACGCTCGACACCGGCTTCATGAAGCTGATCGTCTGTCCGACCGTGGTCATCGGCCGGAAGCCGCCCGAGGCGCCGGCGACCGCCAGCACCATGACCGTGTCTGCGACGGTCATCAGGGCCTGGCCGCAGATCGTGCCGCCGACGCGGACCAGTTTCTTGTCGAACGGCAGCCGGATTCGGGCCGTACCCTCGCCGGCCATCTCGACCTTGAGGTTGAGATCGAGCACCCACGGCGCGAAGTTGGCGCTCAGGATGGCTTGGGCGTCGGCGACCGTGAGAGCCATCTAGCGGATCCAGTCGAGCAGGCCGGCCTGCTTGCTGATATAGACGAGGCCGACAACCGCGCCATAGGCGGCAAGCCCGTAGGCCGCCGCACGCACCAACACCTTGAGATGGACCATCACTCCGGCAGTATGGCCGGAGGCTTCCAGGCTGAAAAGCCTTCAGGCCTGGCGGGCGGTGTTACCCAGCGCCGCCACCGGCGCCCGCATCATGTTCGCGATCTGCCGGAACACGCCTTCGTAGTAGCTCGGCTGCTTGTAGGCATCGAGGCTCCAGGGCTGCGCCGCCGCAACACGCAGCTCCTTCACCTTCTTCTGTAGGAAGAGATAGGTGCGCGGCGCCGTATCGACGAGCCGCGGCTGGAGATTGCCCAGCCCGGCCTTTGGCAGAAAGACCGGCCCACCCGCTTCCACCCAGGAGATCAGCAGCGCGAAATCCTCGTCGAGCAGATGTTGGTGGCGGGCAATATCGACATCGGTCCAGACCGTGTCGGGACCGCTACCCGGCGCGCGGCGCGTGCGGATGCCGACGGTGTTGGCCTCGCCCCGGCACTGCGCCCGCGAGGCCACCCTCGGTAAGCCGCATCTCGTCATCGTCGAATGCGAAGATGAACAGCTTGCCGGCGCGCACGCGATCACGCGTCACCATAGGTATGTCAAAAACCGGCATGTACGTCTTTACCCGTTACGTTATCGCCAGCCCGATTCAGGCGACGATCATTTTCAGTCAACCGAACTTTCTTCTACGTCACCGGCAGCCCTCCTCGACAGCCGCAAATCGACGGCGCCACAGGACATTGGCTCCCCGGCCATCTGGCGGATGGCCATGAGGCTGCCGAACACCTTGGCGGCAGGAGCGTCCGGTAGCGCCGCGCGGGCGTCAGGCTTGCTGGTGGTGAACATCAGGCTCGTATGCGCTGTGGATAAGACGGACGAATCGACTGCCCCGATAAAAATTGTTTCAAAGTCCGCCGACTCCCGTCAAGCGAATCGGCGCGTGGAAAAAAATTTTTATGCGTAATCGCTTAGCGAGATTTTAAGCAGGCAGAAGGCGGTCTTCGATTCGTCGAGCCGGAGCGACTCGACGAACTATCCGGAGAGTTATCCACATATCCACAAGTTACGTCGTATGCGGTCCCACTACCGTGTCGGCATAAACCAACGAATTCATCACCAAGCCAAAACCGATGAGCAGTGTAATCAGCGCCGTTCCGCCGTAGGAGAGGAACGGCAGCGGCTCGCCGACCACCGGCAGGAGCCCCATGACCATGGCCAGGTTGACGAAGGCATTGGCGAAGAAAGCGGTTGAGATGCCGATCGCCACAAGCCGCGCGAACTGACTGCGTGCGCGCAGCGCAACGCCCAGCCCATAGAGCAGCATCGCGGTGTAGAGCCCGATGAGGACGAGGCCGCCGACCAGCCCGAACTCCTCCGACAGCATGCCGAAGATGAAGTCGGTCTGGCGCTCCGGCAAGAACTGCAGGTGCCCCTGCGTGCCGTTGAGGAAGCCTTTTCCCCACAACCCGCCCGAGCCGAGGGCGATCTTCGACTGGATGATGTGATAGCCCGCTCCCAGCGGGTCGCTTTCGGAGTCGAGGAAGGTCATCACGCGCTGCTTCTGGTAGTCGCGCAGGAAACTCCAGGCCAGCGGCAGCGCGCCCGCGGCGGCCAGCCCGACGGCGACGAATTTCCAGATGCGCACGCCGGCGCAGAAGAACATCGCCGCCGCAGTCAGCAACATCAGCACGGTGGTGCCGAGCTTCGGCTGCTTGAGGATCAGCACCGCCGGCACGATGAGCAGCACCAGCGGCCAGGCCAGATAGAGCGGGTTGCCGATCTTCTCGGGATTGAGCCCGTGGAAGTAGCGCGCCAGGACGAGAACCATGGCGATCTTCATCAGCTCCGAGGGCTGGAGCTGCAGCGGACCAACCTCCAGCCAGCGTTGGGCACCCATACCGGTTGTGCCCATGAAATGGACGAGCACCAGCAGCGCCAGGCCCACGGCATAGGCCGGATAAGCAACACGGAACCACAGGCGGATGTCAGTCAGCGCTACCAGCAGCATGAGCACGAAGCCGGCGGCGAAGCGGTACATCTGGCGCGAGGCCCAGGGATCGAGGCTGCCTCCTGCCGCCGAATAGAGCACCACGAAGCCTATCGAGGAGGTGGCGATGATCAAGGCGGCCAGCCCCCAGGGAATGCGCAAGATGCGCTTCGACAGGGGCAGCGGCTGCGCGCGCTGCGCCCGGAACCCTTGCAGGACGGACGTCGTCATGAGGTCACCGGAAACGGATCATACCGCGGGCGTACCTGCCGCATTCCTCCCATAATATCGGGATTCCCGCGCCAGCGAGTGCTTGATCGGTTCTTTCGTGCCTGGCCGGCAGCGTTCAGGCACCTGGCCGGGCGTTGACTCCGACCGAGCGCGCCGCCTCGCCGATCTCCCGCCAGGTCTCGGCGTCGATCGGGATACCGTCAGCCAGCCGTTTGGCACGTGAGCGGCGCTCGGGGTCGCCCGGCACCATCACCCGGTCCGTTCCCTTTCCCGGCGGCGAGGCTTTGACGAACTCGGTCATGGCCCGCACGGCCTCGTAGTACTGGCGTGCCTCGCCCAGCGCCTTGGGATCGATGATCACCGAGAGCATGTTGTTGACAATGCATTTCGGGATGTCCTCGCCGCGGTAGGCAAGCAGGCCACCCGTCAGCGCGCCGGCGAAGAGCTCGACGACCAGCGCCAAGGCGTAGCCCTTATGCTCGCCGAAAGGCAGCAGCGTGCCTCGCGGTTGACGGAAGAACACGCCGGGATCGGTCGTCGGTGCCCCGTTGGCGTCGAGCAATGCGCCCTCGACGATCGCCTCGCCCTTGTTGTGGGCCACGCGGATCTTGCCGATGGGCAGCCGGCTGGTCGCCATGTCGAGGATGATCGGCTCGTTGCCCTCGACCGGCACGCCGCAGCAGAACGGATTGGTGCCGAAACGCGCATCGGTGCCGCCGAAAGGCGCTACCGCCGGGCCGCTGCCGACCGTGCTGACATAGTGGATGGAGGCCATGCCGGCGGCGGCGCATTGCTCGGCCCAGCCGCCGATGCGCCCGAGATGGTGGCTGTTGCGCAACGCGATCAGCGCCACGCCCTTCACCTTCGCCTTGGCGATGCCGATCTCCATCACCTGCTCGCCGATCACCTGGCCATAGCCGAAACCGCCGTCGAGCACGGTGATCACATCTGTCTCCGAGACGACCGTGGCCCGGCCGTTGGGCGTGAGCGTGCGCGCCCGAGCATTGGCAATGTAGTACGGGATCATGCCTACGCCGTGCGAATCGTGCCCACGCAGGTTGGCCTCAATGAGCTGCGTGGCGATCTTGCCCGCCTCGTCCGCCGAGGACCCGGCGGCACGGCAGATAGCGGCTATGTAGTCCTGCAAGGGCTCAGGACGGATGAGGATGTCAGTGTCGGCCATGAACGCTCCGCTGTGACGACAGGGTGATATCAGGTCCGCGCCGGCCGGACGAGCGCGGCATAAGCCAGGGCCGCCAGCACAGCCATCACACCGATGGCAGCGGCCATCGGCAGCGCGGAGCCGTCGAACAAGGCGGCGACTGCCGTGCCGACGATGGCGCTCAATCCATACTGGCAGAGGCCGATCAGCGAGGAGGCGCTGCCGGCGATCTGCGGGAACGGTGTCAACGCGCCCGCCATGGCCTGCGGCAGGATCAGGGCGAAAGCGAACATGAAGACGAACATCGGTCCGAGTATGGCCGCAACGTGGTTCAGGTGCAGCGCGGCCAGCCCGGCCATGCTCAGGCCGCCGGCCAGCGCCAGGACGACACCCAGGCGCAGCAGCCGGTCCATGCCCAAACGCAGCACGAAGCGCCCGCTGATCCACGAACCGACAAGATAGCCGCACATGCAGAAGGCGAAGAGATAGCCGAAATCTGCGGCCGCGAAACCGAGTACCTGGAGAAAGACAAAAGGCGAGCCGGAGATGAAGGCGAACAACCCGCTACCGACGCAAGATGCGGTCAGGGCGTAGCCGAGATAGAGGCGCGAGGAGAGCAGCGTGCCGATATTGCCTGCCATGCGGCGCAGGCGCAGCGCCTCCGGATCGAGCCGCCGGTTGGTTTCGTCGAACTGCCAAGCCACCACAGCCAGCGCGACCGCGCCGTAGAGCGCCACGAAGATAAAGTTCGCCCGCCAGCCGAAGGCCACATGCAGCTGGCTGCCGATGATCGGCGCCACTACCGGCGCAAAACCGGCGACCACCGCCATGTAGGAGAGCAGGCGTGCTGCACTCTCGCGGTCGTAGAGGTCGCGGACCACGGCGCGGCCGAGCACCGGGCCGCTGCTCATACCGATCGCCTGGACGAAACGCGCGGCGATCAACACCTCGACCGTCGCCGCGATGGCGGCCGCGACGGAAGCCGCGACATAGAGTGCCAGCCCAGCCAGCATCAATGGCCGGCGGCCGAAGCGGTCGGAGAGCGGCCCGTAGGCATACTGGCCGATGGCGAAGCCGGCCACGAAGGCGGTCAAGGTCAGCTGCACCCGCCCGACCCCGGCCGCGAAGGCCTCGGTCATGCTGGGCAGGGAAACGAGATAGATGTCGTTCGACAACGGCGCCAGCGCGGCCAAAGCGCCGAGAGCGGCGATCAGGGCAAACGAATCCGGGCGAAGCATTAGAGCGCCATACGCATGCCGATGAGCCGCGCGAGGCGGCGGAGGGGCGTTCTATTCTGCCTGTGAAGCGGAGCTCAGCGCGGCAAACCGACGGCGCCCTGAAGCTCGGCGCCGTCGAGCCTGCAATCTTTCAGCTTGGCGTCGTTGAAGCGCGCGCGGTGGAGAATGGCGCCGCTGAGATCGGCACCCGTAAGATCGGCGCCGGTGAAATCGGCATCGGCCAACCGCACGCCGCGCATCACCGTGCCGTGCAGCTTCGCCCGGCCGAGGCGCGCGCGGTCGAGGCGGGCCTGCCAGGTGCGGTCACCCACGGCGACGCCCGAGCCCGACACCGGCGTCATGCTGGCGCCGCTGAGATCGGCCCCCTCGAGCATGGCATGGTCGAAATTGACGCCGCGCAGGTCCGCGCCCTGCAGCTTCGCCTGACGCAAATCGGCAAAGGCGAAGTCGGCCATGGCCAGTTTGGCGTCGCGCAGGTCGGCTCCGACCAGTACCGCACAGTTGAGCAGCGCAGCAGCGAGATTGGCGCCGTGCAAGTCGCGGCCCGAGAGGAAGGCCTGCGAAAGGTCGGCGCGCTGGCCCGAGCGGCTGCCGGACTGTACCCAGGAATCGTGAACCTCGAGAATCTGCGGTAGCCGCTCGACGAGCGTCGGGTCGGAGCGGCTGAGGTTGGAGGCCTGCAGCTCTTTGCTGTTGTAGGCCGAGGGATCGACGATGGCCCCGGCAAGATCTGCGCCCTGGAAATTAGCACCGCTCCACTCGCTGCCGAGCAGCGATGCGCCGCGCAAACAGGCACCCTGCATGTTGGCGAAGCCCAGATCGGCGCCCTCGAGATTGGCGCCGACCAGCAGCGAGCTACGGAAGTCGGTGCGGTTGGCCTTGATGCCCTTGAGAATGGCATCGGTGAGATCGGTCTGCACCACGAAGGCGGTCGACAGGCGCGCCCCGGTCAGATCGGCACGCGGCATCGCCGCCGCAGTCATCTCGGAGGCCAGCGGTTCGAAATGCACCGAGACGAGATTGCCGGTGGTGTCGGTCTGGAGCAGCTGGCCCTCGCGCAGGTCGGCCTGGCTCAACCGCGCCTCAGTAAGATCGGCGCCGCGCAGGCAGGCGCCGCGCATGTCCGCGTTGGAAAAATCGGCGCCACCGGCAATGACCAGCCGCAGATCGCTGGCAAACAGGTTGGCGCCAAGCAGCTTGGTGCCGACCAGACGCACCTGACACAGCCGCGCAGCAGTCAGATTGGCGTCG
>Ga0194132_10010634_pt1 | contig 12165 bp, 9 predicted proteins | sample TA2KigOf80mmetaG_FD_148612 | JGI IMG/M metagenome (GOLD analysis project Ga0194132, IMG submission 148612) | Freshwater microbial communities from Lake Tanganyika, Tanzania - TA2015054 Kigoma Offshore 80m | ecosystem: Environmental > Aquatic > Freshwater > Lake | place: Tanzania: Lake Tanganyika... | reverse complement strand
TTTCGAGCGCTTGGCGGATCCAAGCCATGGTGTTTTCCCTTTCGGTTGTTTGTACGGGCCTCGGGTCCAGCACGGGCGGCAGCTCGGTTGACTGGCGCCTGGTGCTACTCAGGGGTTAGAGGGACATTCGTACAGGGAGGGAAAACATAACAAGAGTAGTGTAGCACAAAGCAAAAGAGCCGGAGCCTCGCGGCCCCGGCTCCAGTGTTGCGGACTAGCGTCGTTCGAATGTGTGAATTCAGTCCGAACCTGCTTTGGTCAGTTAGCGATCACGAGTCCCGCAGCCGCGCAAGCTCCGTGTGCCGGAGCGGCGGGCGAACGGCAGGTGGGAGAGGCAGGCGGCGGCAACAGCGGAATTGCCCCTTGCGCGGCCCTCACCGCGGGACCGCCGCTCATCGGTGCGGTGTGGATGCCGCCCTGGAAGACATAGGCGTACTCCGCGCTGCCGGGCCGCAACTGCGGATCGCCGGGATTCGCCAACTGCATGATGGCGTCCAGCGTCCGTATGGCCGCGCTAAACAATGATGTCGCGGATGGGTTTTCCGTAGTCGAGGTCGATCCGTTGGCGGCCGGGAATATCGAGCTTGCGGGGATCGATGCCGAGTTGGTGCAGCACGGTCGCGTGGATGTCGGTCACATAGTGACGATTCTCTGCGGCGTGGAAACCGATCTCGTCCGTCGCGCCATGTACGACGCCCTGCTTGAGGCCGCCGCCGGCCATCCACACAGAGAAGCCGAAGGGATGATGATCGCGGCCGTTCGAGTTTTGCGCCCCCGGTGTGCGGCCGAATTCGGTGGCCCACACGACGATGGTTTCATCGAGCAGGCCACGTTGCTTGAGGTCGCGCAACAGTCCCGCGATCGGTTGGTCCACCTTGGCCGCCAGCTCGCCGTGGTTTTTCTTCAGATCGCTGTGCGAATCCCAGCCATTGCCCGGCCCGCCGTGGTAGACCTGCACGAAACGCACGCCGCGCTCAGAGAGACGGCGCGCGGCCAGGCAAACCTCGCCGAACGGCTTGGTGATTTCGTTGTCGAGCCCGTAGAGCTTCTGCGTTTCCGGCAGTTCGTCCTTGAAGCGGATCGCATCGGGCACGGCCATCTGCATGCGAAATGCCAGTTCGTAGGATTTAATGCGAGCCCGCAGCGCCGGGTCCGCCGGATACTCGACGGACGACAAGCCGTTCAACTTGCTGAGGAAGGCAAACTCGCGGCGCTGTTCTTCGGGCGACACCCCGGGGCCGGGCGAGACGAACGGGAGAGGATTCTCGGGGTTCGTTCCGAGCACCACGCCCGCATGTTCCGGGCCGAGGTAGCCGGAGCCATGCGTGCCGTTGCCACCGCAGCAATCGCTGGGCGGCTCGCCGAGCGCGACAAACGACGGGAGATTCTCGTTCAACGACCCGAGCCCATAATGCACCCAGGAGCCGACCGTCGGCAGGTAGCCCTCAAAGATGTGGCGGCCGGTGTGGAACTGCAGGATCGCGCCATGGTCATTATCGGTGGTCCACATGGAGCGGACCAGAGAGACTTCATGCATCAGGTCTCCCATGTGCGGGAACCAGTCACTCACGTGCACGCCGTTCTTGCCGCGCTCCTTGAAGCCCGTCTGCAGTGGATAGAGCGTCAGTCTGATGTTGTGCGGGCTGGCCACGAACGCCTTCAGGTTCTCCTTGTTGCGCGGGTTGCTCAGCACGTCCCTGTAGGGTGTGGCGGAGAGCTGCTTGCCGGCGTACTGCGAGAGAACGGGCTTGGGGTCGAACGACTCGACGTGACTCACGCCGCCGAGCATGAACAGCCAGATCACGCGCTTGGCTTTCGGTTGGAAATGCGGCTTGCCGTTGGGCGGCAGCCAGCCATCGGCGGCGGCCCCGGCGCGGCGCGGCAGCATGGCGCCGAGCGCCAGGCCCGTGAGTCCCATGCCCGTGTCGGCCAGAAAGACCCGGCGCGACCGGCGATCCGAACAAAGATGCGGTTTCATGATGCGCGTTCTCCCTTATCGAATTGTCACAAAGTCGTTGTGATTCAGCAGCACGTGCACCAGGCTGGCGCCCGCCCGTGCCGCGTCGCCGCGGTAGTAGGCCAGTTGTCCGGCCACGAACTCGGCGGTGGCCGCGCGCTCGGCTTCATTCGGCGGGCGGCCTAGGACGCGCTCAAACGCCGCCGAGACCAGCGCCGCGGATTCAGTGGGGAGCTTGGCGGCGATTTCCGCGGCCACCTTCTGGCTCAGCTTGCTGTTAGACAGTGCCAGCGCTTGTTGCGGCGCGATGCTCTCACTGCGCTCGAAACACTCAATGGGGCTCGCTGCGTCAAACACCTTCAGCATGTCCATCTGCAGGTCCGGCGTGTGGCGGAAGTAGAGCGAGCGGCGGTAGATGTCCTGCCCCTTGGTCTCGTCGATCTCCGGGCCGCCCATCTGCGGTTCAAGCAGTTGAGACAGCGCGAGCAGGCTGTCGCGCACATTTTCGGCGCTCATCCGGCGCACGTTCATCCGCCAGAGCTGCGTGTTATCCGGGTCCGCCTTGGCTTGGGCCGCCGTCTCGGTCCAGCCGGAGGACCTCATCCGGTACGCCCTCGACGTCATGATCAGCCGGTGCATCGCCTTCAGATCCCAGCCGGTTTCCATGAACCGGACGGCGAGATAGTCGAGCAGTTCCGGGTGCGTGGGCGGCTTGCCGCTCTTGCCAAAGTTGAACACCGTAGGGACGAGCGCTTTGCCGAAATGCCGCAGCCAGATGTGGTTGACCGCCACCCGGGCCGTGAGCGGATTGTCCTTCGACGCGATCCATTGCGCGAGCGCCAGACGCCGGCCGCTGGAGGCGACCGGATACTTCGGCCCGATCGGCGTGTAGCCTTCGGCGGGTTCTCTCAGCGCCTTCACGGCGGCTTCGAGCTTCCGCGTCGCGCCGCCCAGCTTTTTCGGGTCTTGCTTGGCGAGTTCAAACTCGTGCTGGCCAAGCAGGATTTCGGCCTCCGCTTTCAGTTTGTTGGCGGCAAGTTCGAGTTCGCGGGCTTTCACGGCCAGACCCTCGGCGTTCGGCGGCACGGGCGTCATCATAGCGGCGAGGTCCGCGGCGATGCGGGCTTCGAGCGCGGGCAACGCGGCGCGTGCCGCCTCCACGCGTTTTTCGGCGGCGGCAACGACGGCGGCCGGCTCGGGTTTTTCCTTTGCTTTGCGTGCCTCGGCTTCCGCTTTTTCAATGGCACCGCGGGCCTGGGTCAGCAGATCCTGGGGCACAAACGAGCGCCCATCGGGGAAATATGCTTCCACCGGCAGCGGCACGGGCTGCGTCTTGAGGTCCGCCTTGCCAAACAGCGACGGTACACCGGGCTGAATCGCGATCGAAGTGTCGGGGTTATCCTCGTTGCCCCGCACAAAACGGTAGGTGGGCTTGTTGGCATCGGCGTCGTACACGCGCGGCAGCCCGTCCTTCAAGGTGTCGGCCTCGCCGGGCACACGATCGGTTCGTACGTCATGCGGCTCAAAGAACGCGCGCAGGCGATAGTAGTCGGTCTGCGGAATCGGGTCGTACTTATGGTTATGGCAGCGCGCGCACTTTATCGTGACACCGAGAAACGCCGTGGCCGTGTATTCGACGGTGTCCTGCAGCCAGACGTTGCGGTTGAACATGTACCAGCTGCGCGCGAGGTACCCGGTGGCCCGCACCGTGTTCGGATCGGAGGGGGCTACTTCATCGCCCGCCAACATCTCGACGATCATCTGTGTGTACGGCTTGTTTGAATTGAGCGATTCCACCGTCCAGTCGCGCCAGCGCCAGATATGGCGCTGCGAGTAGCGCACCTGGCTGGTTTGGCGATAGCCGTACCAGTCTGAATAGCGCCAGATGTCGAGCCAGTGGCGGCCCCACTGTTCGCCGTACTGCGGCGAGGCCAGCAGGCGATCGATGAGCGCGTCCCACGCCTTGGGATTCCGATCGTCCACAAACGCCGCGACGGCTTCGGGCGAAGGCGGCAAACCGGTGAGATCGAGATAGGCGCGGCGAATGAGCGTGCGCTTGTCGGCCTCGGGCAGCGGCGTGAGGCCCTTTTCGGTGTGGCGCGCGGCGAGGAACGCGTCGATGGGGTTCGCTCCCGGCGCCGGGGCGGCGGGCACGCCGGGCTTCACGGGTTGGCGGAAGGCCCAATGTTTGACGGCCTCGAGCGCGAAGGCGGCGTCCGCTTCCTCGGCGGTTTCTCCATACGGCACGCCGGCCCGGATCCACTCGGCAAAAAGATCGATGGCGTCCTGCGGGAGCTTCTTCCCCTTGAAGGGCATGCCAGGCTCGGTGAGATGCGTGACGAGTTTGTAGAACTGCGAGTCGTTGGGATTGCCGGGGACGACGACCTTGCCGTGCTCGCTGCCCTTGAGCAGCGCCTCGCGCGAAGAAAGGTCAAGCCCGCCCTGCTTCGTTTTTTCGTTGTGACACGCGAGGCAATTTCGATCGAGCAGCGGTTTGATCCGGTCGCGGTAAAGGCTCGTCGACGCGGGCGCGGCCTGTGCCCAGCAGCTTGCCGCCAGCAGTGTCGCGGCGACGGATGGCGGGAGTATCCAGCGCATCATACTACGACAAGTTTATCAGGCTCTTCGCTGCGTGTTGGGTGGCGTCCAGGGGGTGGGACACGGCGAAGAGGGCTGCCGATCACTTCGCCGCATTCCACTGGCACGTTGTAGGAAGTCACGATGCCCCGGCCCATTGAGTCCACGGGCTTGATGCCGGCGGCGAAAACCGGGAAGCCGAGCTCTTCGATCTTCATCACGTCGCGAATCAGGCCGTCCACCACGGCGCCGCGCGCGCCGCGCGCTTTTGCCGCCGTCGAAAGCGACTCGCCCCACGGAGCGTTGCGTTGCGACTTTTGCGTGCCGATCACGGCCACCTCGCCGGGCAGCAAGCTGTCGATGGCTTCAATCTCCATCGCATAACGGCTCGTCGAGAACGTGATACACGTCCGAGCAGGCAATCGTGCGCGCGCATGGCCTGGTGCCGCACGCCCAACTGATCGAGCGAATCCGACACGACGGCTGTATAAAGATTCCGCTCCACAAACTCGCACAGGGCGATGTCCCAGCCAGGCTGCTGCCCATTCGTTTTGTCAGGCGACGCGGTAACGCTCGATGACTGCATCGTTCAGCGCGAACTCGTCAAGGTGCGCAAGGCGGGCTACGCGGTGGATGACGAAGAAGGAGAACTGGCGGTGCACTGCGTGGCCGTGCCTGTAATGCAGAACGGGCGTTTTGCCGCGGCGCTCTCGGTAGCGGGCGCCGCCTCGCAGTTGCCGCTGGACACTATTGACGAGATTGCGCGTGAGCTGCGGGCGACGGCGCTGGCGATCTCGGCGCCCGCCGACCGGCCTTGAAGAGGCTGTTCAGCCTGCTGGACCCCTCCCTTGACCCTGAATGGAGCCTCGGTTATGATGATCGAACAGGAGCGGGCCTAGTGCGCCTGCTTCCGGACGCAAGACTGGGGCTAGTTGAGGTTCATCAATGCAAAAACGATTCTGTCTGCTGTTCGCGCCGCTGGCGTTATTGCTGACGGCGTTTGCCGCTCACGCGCAGCTCGGCTCTGACGGCGCGATTCTCGGCGTCGTCACCGATCCGTCCGGCGCCGTGGTCGCCGGCGCCACGGTGACTGCAACGAATGCTGGAACCGGGCTAAGGCGGAGCGCCACCTCCAACGACGCAGGGATCTTCGAGGTGTTGGCGCTTCCGAACGGCACTTACTCTGTCTCAGTGACGATGAACGGCTTCAAGACCTGGAGTACAACGGGCGCCGAGCTCCGCATCGGCGAACGCAAGCGCCTGGCGCCGGTGCTGGAAGTCGGGCAGGTCAGCGAGCAGGTTGCGGTGGAAGCGCAAGTGGAGTTGATTCAGACCGACAAGGCGTCGGTGGGCGGCACCGTGGAACAGCGCCAGATGGTGGGGCTGCCGCTGAACGGCCGCAATCCGATCGGACTGGTGCGCCTGGTGCCGGGCATGCGCTTTGTCAGCGACCGGAGCGGCCCTGAGCGCGGCACTACGGTGCAGGGCATGGGCAACCGCGCCGACGTCACCGAGTTCCAGGTGGACGGTCTCAACGCCAATGCCGGCATGGACGAGCGGGCCATCACCATCCCCAACGTCGACACGATTTCCGAATTCAATGTCGAGACGGCGAATTTTTCGGCTGAGCACGGGCGTAATCCTGTGCAGATCCAACTGGTGACCAAGTCCGGCACCAATCAATTCCACGGCACGTTGTTTGAGTTTCTGCGCAATGAGAAGCTGGATGCCTTCAACACTTTTGCCAAGCGTCCGGGTGCTACCAAGCCCAAGCTCAGCCGCAATCAGTTTGGCGGGACGATCGGAGGGCCGATTATCAAAGACCGGACGCATTTCTTTGCCGCCTTCGAAAGTACGATGATTCGCGAAGGGCGGTTCTACAACTCAACGGTGGTGCAGCCAGGGATGTTGCAGGGGGATTTCTCACCAATCACGGCCGCCGCCGTGCGCGACCCGGTCAACAATGGCCAGCCGTTCGCCAACAAGCAGATTCCAGTTTCGCGTTTCAGTTCCGCCTCACGCTCCTTCTTTCCCTTTCTGTTGTTGCCGAACGCATCCGACGGCCGGTTCCGTGGACTGGCCGCTGTGCCGAACAACACGTACGAATATGTCAGCCGCGTGGATCACCAGTTTACGAGCCAGCATCGGATCTTCGGCCGCTGGATTGTGTATGACAACCGCCAGCGCCAACCCGACTACAGACCGGAGTATTTCCAGCAGAACAACACCAAACAACACAACGTTGGGCTTACGTACAACTACAACATGACTCCGAATACGCTGCTGACCGTGACGGCCGGCTACACCCGCTCGCTCAACACCTTCCGATCGCCGCTGGTGGGCATCGAAAACCTGACGCAGCAGGCAGGCATTCGGGGTTTCCAGACGGCGGGGCGTGAAGGCTTTACCGGTCTTCCCACGGTCGGCATCTCCGGCTACACCGGCTTCCAGGCGCCGTGGGGGAATCCCGGCCGTCTCTGGATGGAGGCAAAGAACGGCAAAGCAGGGCTCAATCTGATCCGCGGCAAGCACACCATCAACCTGGGCTACGAACTGAACGATCGCTCTACGTTCGGACGCCACGGTTCGTTCGCCAGCCGCGGCAACTTCACGTTCAACTCCCAATACACAGGCGATGGGTTTGCCGACTACCTGCTGGGATTCACGCAAGCCGGCGGCCGGAACTTCCCGTTGCAGACGTTCGGGATGAAGCGTTCGCCGTACTCGGGAATCTACGTGCAGGACTTCTTCAAAGTCTCGCAGAACATCACGCTGAACCTGGGCGTTCGGGCGGACTACTGGCATGAGAAGCAGGCGGTGCGCGGCAATGTGAGCGGCTTCTATCCGCGTCTTGGCAAAGCCCTGGCGGGCGAAGACAAGAACGGGCAATTGGACCTCACGGCGCAACCGGTGGCGCGTTTCGTGGCCAAGGCGACCGAAGGGTTGTGGGTTCCGGCCACCACCGCCAAGGTGCCGCGCGGATTGTTCATCGCCAACGGCTACGTTTCGCCGCGGCTGGGTCTTACGTGGCGGCCGTTCGGCAAAAACGACCTGGTGATTCGCGGCGGCTACGGGATTTTCCCCCACAACGGATTTACCGGCAACAACACGGCGTCGGCGGTGGTGGGGCCTCCCTACTGGAACTTCGAGAATCCGATTTACACAGCCGCTTCGCTCACACGGTGGGAGACTGCGTTCTCCGACGATCCGACAGTGTTTCTGTCACCCTCGGTGATCGCGCCGGCTGTGGATGTGGTCACCCAGAAATCGCACGAGTACAATATTTCGATCCAGAAGTCGATGCCGCTCAAGTCCGCGCTGACGGTGTCATATGTGGGCAACCGCGTACTGGACGTAGTCGGCACGCGTGACAATAATGCCGTGGCGCCCGGCGTCTATACGAACCTGCAGGCGGCGCGCCCGTATCCCGCCTTCAGCGGAGTTTCTCTCTACACCAATCAGGGCCGCTCGTGGTACAACTCAGCGCAGTTGAAATGGGAGAGGCGCTTCAGCGCAGGCATGAATCTCACGGGAGTGTATGCGTGGGGCAAGTATCTGCAGAACGGAGTGCAATACACGCCCTTCTCGCCGCGCGGCTACGATCGCGGCCGCTCCGGTGACGATCGTAAGCATGTGCTCACGCTGAGCGCGATCTATGAACTGCCGTTCGGCAAGGGACGCAGGTTCGGCTCCAGCCTGCATCCGGTGCTGAATGCGTTGCTCGGCGGATGGGAGTTCGACGGTCTCTACGGTTTCGTCTCCGGCGCGCCGCTGACGATGGTCGCTCTCGGTGCGCCGCTCGGCAACGGCTACGGAACGCGGTCGGATACGGTCGGCAACCCGAAAGTCTCCAATCCCACAGCCGCCGGCTGGTTCAATCCGGCCGCGTTTGCCGCTCCACCGGTACGCGTGTTTGGCAGTTCGGGTATCGGCATTCTGGACGGCCCGGGGAACCATAGCTTGGACACGGGCTTGTTCAAAAACTTCTATGTCACCGAGAAAAGGTTTGTGCAATTCCGGTGGGAGATGTTCAACTCAACGAACCACGTCAATCTCGGCAATCCGGTGACGACGATCGGCTTGGTCAATACGGGGCAGATCTTCTCGGCTGGATCGGCGCGAACGATGCAATTGGGGTTGAAGTTCATATTCTGATCCGTCTCATGGTCGCGATGTGCGCGGCAGGCCTCCCCGTTCTGTCCGAGGACGCCGCGCCGCGGCTCCGCCGGCTCCTTGGGGAGGCGCGGGCCGCCGAAACCGCCGAAGACCTGCCGGCGGCAGCCAAGGCCTATCGCGATATTCTCCGTCTCAAGCCTGGCTGGGGCGCGGCTGAGTTGAATCTCGCGCTGGTGCTTGCGGCGCAGCGTGACTATGCGGGGGCTCTGGCGAATTTTGAGTTAGCGCTGCGCCACGACGGCTCGTTGCTTTCGGCGGAGCTCGGACGCGGCGTCGCGCTTTATAACCTGGAGAGGTATGCAGAGGCGGCCGCACCTCTTGCGCGCTACGCCGCGGCCAAGCCGGAAGACACGGAGGTTCACTACTACCTCGGCCGCACGTTTGCCGCGCTAGGCGAGCACGCGCGCGCGATTCCGGCGTTTCGGGCACAACTCCGGCTGACTCCCGCGCATGCCGAGACGTTCTTCGCCCTAGGCGATTCGGCCAGGTTGCTGTGCGGGGGGGCGGCGCGGCAACTGGCCGACGACGCCGAAGCCGCCTACTTCTTCACGCTCATCGTCGCGGAAGAGCCGGGTTCGGGCGAGGAGTCGCGTATCCTCGACGCGATCGCCCGGCAACCGGCGAGGCCCGAGGCGTATGTCACACTGGGGCTGCTGCGGTTGGCCCGGGGGCAGCGCACCGAAGCCGCGGCATCGTTTCAGGAGGCGTGGAAGCGGGGATCGGAGGATTGCCGCATTTCCACCACGTGTAGCGAAGAGCGCGACCTCAGCTTCGACTTCCAAAGTGCCCGGCGGCCGGAGGATGCCTATGCGGCCGCTGTCCGCGCGAAACGGCTGGCCGACTGGGGCTTTCGCAAGCTGGTGGAAACCGCGCCCACCTCGCCGCTTGCCGCCCAGGCGCGAGCGCATCTTTTCGAGCAGGCTGGCGATGCCGAACAAGCCGACCGGCACTACCGCGAAGCGGTGGAGCACAGCCGCCGCGACTCTGCGTCGCTGACTGCTTATGCGAAGTTCCAGGCCCGGCAGAGCCGCTTGGGAGAAGCCGCCAGGTTGTTGCGCGAAGCCATGCTCAAAGAGCCGGGAAGCCCCGTGATGGCCGCGCTGTTGGGCGAGGTGTTGTTTGTGTCCGGAGAGCCTGCGGCAGCGCTTCCGTTTCTGCAACGCGCCTCCCGGGCTCGCCCGGCGGATGAGCAGACCCGGTCGTACCTGGCGCAGAGTCTGGCGAAGGCGGGGCGCACTGTCGAGGCGATACAGGTTCTTGAAACGGCGCCTGCCGATCCCAGCGGGCGGCTCCATTTCCAGCTCGGTACGCTCCACCGGCGCGCCGGCAATGCCGCGCGGGCCGACCGCGCGTTCGCCATTTACAAGGAGCGCAGGAATGCGCGGTAGCCGGTGTGTGCGGCGGAACGGCTGGGGATATGATGGGGGTGGAAAACGATGAAGCGGTTGCGGCTATTGCTGTGGCCGGTGGTGGGCTGCCTGCCGGGCGCTGCGCCGAAAGCGCCGGGTCGGTGATGTCAACCTGAAACGCCAAGTTTCTCCTGCAGCACCGCCAGTGCCTTTCGCGCCGGCTTCGAGCGTCCTTCCTCTACGGCGGCAATACCGACCTTGATCGCCGCGACCGCTTCGAGCCGGTCCAACCGGTCGAGAATCTGCTGATAGCTCTCCGCGTCCTGAAGCACCACTGGCCGGCGCGTCCTCTTCGTCTGGTTCATGAAGTCGCTCGTGTTGCGCTTGAAGTCGGTAAGGGGGTGGATGCTATCACGGCGAGCCGATCATGGGAAGTGCAGCACAAGCAAAAGAGCCGGGGCCTCGCGGTCCCGGCTCAAGTGTTGCGGATCAGATCAGATTCTAGAAGATGAACTTCATCGAATACTGGAACTCGCGGCCGCGGGTTTCAGGATTCTTCACGAAGCTGCGGCCGAACGCGCCCGTCCGGCACCGGCCCCAAGCTATACTGGGGGGGCTTTGGGGGGGACGCGTGTCTCGCGAGCGTCTGCGCGCGGGTTTTGTGGAGTTCGATGCTCATGCCATCGGCGGCGCCGCGCCACAAGTGGAGCCGGAGAAACAATCCACTTCTACCGCGAGACCTCCCACTGCGCAAGAAGGCAGCGTTGAGGCACGGCAGACCTCTATCGTGTCAAGGTGGCGCTCTTGCTTGTCCGGGCCGAGGCTCGCTCCGCTCCTCGAGGTGTGAGAGCACTGCGAGCATCGCCCTGCGGTATACTCGCCGCATTGAGTAACTCGACCCGCTCGCGAAATGGCCGAGGATCTCGCCCAGGTTCTCGCAACGCTCGCGATGGGGCTGAAGAAGGCGAAGGTGGTGCGTGTGAAATGAGGTGAGGTCCGCGTTTGTCGCGCTGATCCAAAAGACGAGTCAACGCTTGGCCTTGGCAAGGCGAACGGATTTGTACCTCCGAGCGGACTTGCTGGATAGGATTGACGGGCTTGCGGCACGCTCGAATCCTCGAATGCCCCGCAGCGTCACGGTCGAGCATCTGGTCGGAATGGCGTTCGAACAGTTGCGGAAGCTCGGGCTCGACATCTGACGCGGCCGGCGCAGGGGCCGACGCGCAGAAGGAGCGCATCGCGCTTGACATCGCGGTTGTATACTGAAGGCGGCGGGTTGCGAGGCTGGCTAGGAAGCTGTGGGCGAAGAAGACGGCCCTGTCCCTCCCCGCGAATCCTGCGAACCAACAGAGGCCGAAGTATGGCAATGGCAATAATCCTCAACGTCGTAGCGGGTGCATTCATCGTGTCCGCAAGTGGGTTCATCAAGCTACCAGCAGCGATCGCGTTGATTCTGATGGCGAAGGCGGTGTCGGATCCGCCTCCACCTGCACTTTCGTTCTTTGTGGGCCTCGCGCAAGATGCCTTCGGCTACGTCTGTTCGGTGTGGATTGCCGTAAACGCGCTACGCACTCTTGCGGGCGTCGATCTGTCGTGGATTCTCTTGGCAGTTCTTTGCCCGATCATAGCTTGGTTGAACTGGGAGCGAGTCATGAACGCATCTGTGGCGAAGACAATCCTCTGGCATGAGAGGGGCTGCAACGTCGGGCGGATCGTCGGCCTGATCGCGGGCGGGATCAGGTTTCTCTGAAGTTGCTGCGTCGGTCAATCCCCCGGCCCGGACTGCCGAGCCACGAATAGGGGAACGATGCCGACCTGGTGCTCTTGTGACATGATTTGTGACGTAACCCCTCGAATCATCCCCCTTGCGCTCCACTACCCCTGCGAACGCCACAATGCTCACTTCAGGCCAAAAGTCCCTATGTTCTGAGCACGATAGCGTAGTCGAGCGAAACGCGGAGAAGATCGCCCGCTCAACTTCTAAGCAGAGGGTCGCAGGTTCGAGTCCCGCCGTCGAAGGTCGCCGCAGGTGCATCGGCGAAGATGGAGGGGACGCACGCACGCGCCTATCGCATTGAAAAACTTGGTAGGGTAACGGGCGCGACA
>Ga0194132_10010631_pt1 | contig 12166 bp, 6 predicted proteins | sample TA2KigOf80mmetaG_FD_148612 | JGI IMG/M metagenome (GOLD analysis project Ga0194132, IMG submission 148612) | Freshwater microbial communities from Lake Tanganyika, Tanzania - TA2015054 Kigoma Offshore 80m | ecosystem: Environmental > Aquatic > Freshwater > Lake | place: Tanzania: Lake Tanganyika... | reverse complement strand
TCGCCAATGCAATCCCCAATCCTCAATCCCCAATCCTCAATGCTTCACACGTCCAGCTCCCCCGCTTCCTCTGCCCGGTCCATGATGAAGCGGAAGCGGGCTGACGCGTCCTTGCCCATCAACTCGTTGATCACACGATCGGTGACGATCTGATCCACGACATCGACTCGCAGCAGCCGCCGGGTCTTCGGGTTGAGCGTCGTCTCCCACAGCACTTTCGGCATCATCTCGCCCAGCCCCTTGAAACGCGTGATCTCCGCCTTCGCACGCCCGTTCCCGTGCTTCTTCAGCAGGCGGTCGCGGTCGGCGTCGTCCAGGGCCCAGTGCGTGTCCTTGCCAATGTCGATGCGGTACAGCGGCGGCTGCGCGAGGAACACCCGGCCGGCGGCAATCAGCTGCGGCAGGTGGCGGTAGAGGAACGTGAGCAGGAGCGTGGCGATGTGGTGCCCATCCGAGTCCGCGTCGGCCAGGATGATCACCTTGCCGTAGCGCAGGCGGCCGAGGTCGAAGTTCCTGCCGAGGCCGCAGCCGAGCGCCGTGACGAGGTCGGCCAGCTCGCGGTTCTCCAGCACCTTCGCCAGCGTCAGCCCCTCGGTGTTCAGCACCTTGCCGCGCAGCGGCAGAATCGCCTGCCGGGCCCGGTCGCGCCCCTGCTTGGCGGACCCGCCCGCCGAGTCGCCCTCCACGACGAACAGCTCGCTGTCCTCGCGCCCGGCGCCCGTGCAGTCGCTCAGCTTGCCCGGCAGGTTCAACCGGCCGGACGACGTGGCCGTCTTGCGGGTGACTTCGGCCTGCGCGGCGCGGCTGGCCTCACGGGCGCGGGCCGCAAGGATGATGCGGCCCACGATCGCCTCGGCGATCGTCCGGTTGTGGTTCAGCCAGTGCTCCAGCGCCGGCCGGACGGCGGAGTCCACGGCCGACATCACCTCCGGGTTGTTGAGCCGATCTTTCGTCTGCCCCTGGAACTGCGGCTCCTCGACGAAGAGGCTGAGCACCCCCACCATGCCCTCGCGCAGGTCTTCGGCCGTCAGCGTCACGCCCTTCGGCGACAGGCCGTGGGTCTCGATGTAGTTGCGCACCGCCTTGCCCAGGCCCGCCCGCAGCCCGTTTTCGTGCGTGCCGCCGGACCCGGTCGGAATGCCGTTCACGTAGCTCCGCAGGTGCTCGTCGGTCGCTTCGGTCCACTGCAGCACGAGGTCGAGACGGGGACCGCTCTCGCGCGACAGGGTGAACGGCGTCTCGTGGACGGCCTTCGCGCCCCGCTCGCCGAGGATCTTCTTCAAGTAGTCCGCCAGCCCTTCCCGGTGCTGGAACACCTCTCGGCCGCGCGAAGCCTCGTTCTCGAACACCAGCTTCACGCCAGGGTGCAGGTAGCTGATGACCTCCAGCCGGTCGCGGATGAGCGCGGGATCGAACTCGACCTTGGGGAAGATCGTCGGATCGGGCCGGAAGGAGACGGTCGTGCCGCTGCCGCGCGCCGCGCCGGTCTTCCTGAGCGCCCCGGCCGGCTTCCCCTGGCGGAACGCCAGCCGCCACTCGCCACCGTCCCGGCGCACGGTGGCCGTCAGCTCCCGCGACAACGCGTTGACCACGCTGGCGCCGACGCCGTGCAGGCCGCCCGCGGTCTTGTAGGTGCTCCGCTCGAACTTCCCGCCCGCGTGCAGCACGGTGAAGATCACCTCCACGGCGCTCTTCTTCGTCTGCGGATGCGTGTCCACGGGGATGCCCCGCCCGTCGTCACTGATCGTGATCGACGCGCCGTCGGCGTGCAGGGTCACCCCGATGTTCGAGGCGAAGCCGTTCATCGCCTCGTCGACGGCGTTGTCCAGCACCTCCCAGACCAGGTGGTGCAGCCCCGCGCTGCCGACCCCGCCGATGTACATGCCGGGGCGCTTGCGGACCGGCTCCAGCCCCTCGAGGACGGTGATGTCTTTGGCGGTGTACGAAGCCATTGGTGATTAGGGATTGAGGATTAGGGATTGGATTGATGATTGAGGATTGGAGATTTCATTGACGATTTGGGGATTGGCGGTCGCGTTGACGATTCCTGCGGCGACGGTTCGGCGCTCGCTCGCGGGCCTGACCGTGCGAGCGGGATCGGACAACGCCCAATCGTCAATCGGCAATCGTCAATCGCCAATCGCCAATCCCCAATCGCCAATCCCCAATCGTCAACGCAATCACCAATCCCTAATCCCCAATCCTCAATGTATTAGATTGGTTTCACGGCGCCCAACCGGACGGGCCCGGCAGGCGTCCAAGCCGGGTACACCAGGACGCCGGCGCCTTCTTGTCGGGCGCCGAGATTCAACGCGTTCTCAGCCGACAACCACAGCGGACGCCGGGGCTTGTAGCCAGTCGACGGACCAACCCGAGAACCGCTACCCCACCTGTGCCCCGTCACTTCGTCAAGACCATCTCGTCGGCGAGCGCCTCGACGCGAGCCAGATAGGCCGCGCCGCCGGCGGCGGCTTGCCGGAGGTTTCTCACCGCCTCGTTGAGGTTGCGTATCAGTTGGTCATGCTCTGCCGTCGGGCCCCGCCGCGGCAGCCGCGCCACATTTGCAGAAAGCTGTTCGACGGCGAAGGCCTCCATCGTCACCGCCGAGAGGACGCCGTTTAGATCGTGCACGAGCAGCCGCAGTACGGGCTCGAGCGCCGCCCGGACCGATTCAGGAACCGCCTCTACTGCTCCCGCGATGCGTTCTTCTCGGTTCACGGTCGCCCCTCCGGCAGTCCCGAGTTCCGCGCCTCTGGGAAGGGCGGGCCCGGCTCGGCAAAGAAGGAGCCCTGCAGGAGGTCACAACCGAGATCGCTCAGGACCTGGGCCTCGTCGACATTCTCCACGCCCTCCGCGAGCACCGTGATCCCCGAGCGGCGGCACACGCTGACAAGCGACGCGACGATGTCGCGCTTGAGCGGCGAGCGGTGAACGTCGCGCACGAGGGACATGTCGATCTGCGCGATGTCCGGCCGCACGTGGGCCAGCAACGCGAAGCCAGCGTACCCTTCGCCGAGGTCGTCGATTGCGATCCGATAGCCTGCTGCGCGCAACAAGCGCACCTCTTCGGTGAGCTGGGGACCCACGGCGAGCGACGAGCGCTCCGTCACTGCGAGAACGATTCGTGAAGCGCTCCGGCGCAAGGGCTCGGTGGCGGCGCACAAGAGCTCGCTCCGGAGCTCGCTCGGGTGCAGATTGACGAAAATGGTCTCCGTCCGCTCGGGGTGTCGTGTCAAGGTGGTGGCCACCGCCCGACGGACGGCGTGGCCCACATCCTCCATGCGGCCCAGCGCCTCGGCTGCCGCCAGCACCTTGAGTGGATTGGAAAGCACCCGGTCGCTACTGCGCAGCAGGGCCTCGTACCCGAAGGTCGAACCACCGAGACCGCGCACGATGGGTTGGTAGGCCATGTGCAGCCCGGTGAGCGCCGCCTCGAAGCTCCGTTGGGTGCCGGGCACATCCAGAAGGTACTCGTCGGCTCCAGTGCATGCGGCGAGGAGCTTTTTCTGGAGGCGCAGCGCGTCGCCAGCCTCTACCGCGCTGGCGACCTCGGACACGAGATGGTCGGGAGGGGATGGCTTGGCATCCACGGCGCTCGCGGAGACCGTTTGGGGAGGGATCTCGCGCTTCACCAGGCTTGCCACTCGTTCGAGCAGGCGCTCGGGGGCGGCCGGCTTGCGAAGTACCTCTACACCGCCCTCGGCAAGGAGCTTGCGGCCCGCCTCGTCGGTTGCACCGCCCGTCACCACCATCGTGCGTTGCGCCAACGCAGCGTGGTGCTCGCGCAGCCAGTGCACCAGGTCGACCCCAGTGCCGTCCGCCAGGCTCAGGTCACACAGGATGGCGCCGTAGTCTCGCCCGTCACGGAGCGCATCCTTGGCGCGGCCCAGGCTGTCCGCGGGCACGACCTCGTAGCCCGCGCCATCGAGCACACGTTGCATGGCCGAACGCGTCGCGGGTTCATCCTCGACGAGCAGGACCAGCCTGCCTTTCCTGCCTGGCCCCGGCGTTGCCGACGCGCGACGCGCAGCTCCATCGTGCGCGGTGGCCCCCAGCGCGGAGCGTACTGCGCGCAACAGCGTCGCGTGGGAATACGGCTTCCAGAGTAACGGGGCCTCATCGAGCTCTGCGCTCCCCTTCTCTCGGGCGTCGAGATACCCGGACGTCAAGAGCACGCGCGTCTGTGGGGCATGTTCCCGAACGTGCCCGAGGAGCGCGTAGCCGCCGCGATGAGGCATGACGACATCGCTGACGATCAACTCGAAGGGCGCCACGCCGGGCTCGGCGAGACGTGCGACGGCTTCATCCCCGTCTTGGGCCTGGCTGACCTGGTAGCCTGCAGCCTCCAGCATTCTCACCGCGGCCTTCCGCAGGGGCGCGTCGTCCTCGACGACGAGGACACGCTCCCCGGCGCCTCGTAGATCCGCGGTGACGCTTTCGGCGATGTCGCCCGCGGGCTCGTCGCAGACCGGGAGGTTGATGGTGAAGGTCGTTCCTTTGCCACGGATGCTGTCGACGCCGATCGTCCCTCCCGCGTCCTTCACGATCGCGAAACACGTGGCGAGTCCGAGTCCGGTGCCCTTGCCAACGGGCTTGGTCGTGAAGAACGGCTCAAAGATTCGAGCCATCGTGGCGCGGTCCATACCCTCGCCCGTATCGGTTACCGTGAAGCGCACGCTCCGGCCGGCAGCAAAGTCGCCGACCTGCTCCGCGGGGTGAGAGAGAGTGAGGGTAACCTTGCCGCCCTCGCGCATCGCGTCGCGGGCGTTGACGACGAGGTTCAGGAGCACCTGGTCGAATTGCACCGGGTCCATTCTGACCACTGCCGGACGCGCGCTCGCGACGAACTCGACGAACACGTGCTGGCCGACGCTGCGGCGCAGCATCTTGAGCAGGTTCTCCACGCCGGCGTTGAGGTCCAGCGGGCGCTTGGCGGAGGGTTGTTGCCGGGAGAACGTCAAGAGTTGTCGCGTGAGGCCCGCCGCCTTCTCGGCGGCTTGCAACACCTCGATGATGTCATCGTGGCGCGGATCACCTTCGGGCAGGTCGTCGCGGACGAACCCCGCGAAGCCGAGAATCACCGTCAGGATGTTGTTGAAGTCGTGCGCGACGCCCCCGGTGAGTTGCCCGACGGCGTCCATCTTCTGAGCCTGCAGCAGGGCCGCTTCGGTCTGTTTGCGGGCCGTGATGTCGCTGTGGAGGAAGACAAGGTGAGTCAGCTCCCCGGCCCGGTCCTTCACTGGCGAGACCCTGAGTTCGTCCCAGAATGGCGTGCCGTCCTTGCGGTGGACCACGAGCGTGGCCTGATGCTCCCTCCGTTCCTCCAGAGCCCGCCGCACCTCGGCCGCCGTCGAAGGGTCGGTGTCGGGGCCTAGGAGAAAACCCGGGCGCTTTTCGCGGAGCTCGGCAGCCGAGTAGCCGCTCATCTGCTCGAACGCGGCATTCGTGAGAATGTACCGGTTCTCCGGATCGCGCGCGTCGGCGATGGCGACACCGACGCTCGTGTGTGACATGGCCTGCAGGAGCAGGCGCGCTTCCGCCTCGCTCTGGTGCCGGTAGTGCGCCATCTCGATGGTGGTCTGAAGCTCGCGTTCCTCGAACGGCTTGACGAGGTATCCATACGGGAGTGCCTGCGTGGCGCGCTGAATCGTCACCGCATCGGTATGCGCGGTGAGAAAGACGATCGGCACGTCCAGCGTGTTGCCGAGCTCGCGTGCTGTGTCGATGCCGTCGAGCGCACCCTGGATGACGATGTCCATGAAGACGATGCTCGGTCGCGCCTCCATGGCCAGAGTGATGGCGTCCGCTCCGTTGTCGACGATCCCGACGACCTGGTAGCCGAGGCGCTCCAGCCGGCGCTTGAGGTCTTCGGCGATGATTGCCTCATCTTCCACGAGCAGGACCCGTCGCGCCGTCGGCTCATCGGTTCGCATAGGTCAGCTCCCTGAACGTGATCCGAAAGTACGCGCCCCCCTCACTCAGGACTTGGAGGGTCCCCTTGATCTGACGAGTGAGTGCCGTGACGAGCTGCAGACCGAGTGCGCTCGACTTCCCCGGGTCGAAACCCGCGGGGAGACCAGGGCCAGAATCGCGCACGGTGAGGCTGCACTCGCCGGTGGGCATCCGCGCGACCGCGACGTGGAGCTCGCCGGTTCCGCCGTCCTTGTAGGCGTGCTTGAGTGCGTTCGACACCAGCTCGTTGAGAATCAGGCCGCCGGGCACGGCGGTCTCGATGTTGAGCTCCACCGGCTCCGCGTCGACGACGACCCGGACGTTGGCACCGGCAGCGTAGGAACGAACCAGAAAGGCCGTCAACGAACGCGCATAGTCGCCGAAATCGATGTGCGCGAGCGTCGACGACTGATACAGGCGCTCGTGGATGAGCGCCATCGATCGCACCCGGTGGATGCTCTCCAGCAGCAAGCGCCGGGAAACCGCGTCCGCTGCGCTGTCTGACTGCATGCCGAGCAGGCTCGAGATGATCTGCAGGTTGTTCTTCACCCGGTGATGGATCTCCTTGAGCAGCGTCTCCTTCTCGCGCAGCGAGTCGCGGATGATGCTCTCCGCCTGCACGCGTTCGCTGACATCGCGGATGGCGGCGGCCACGAGCGGCCCATCTGGGGAGTCCATCGGGCCGAGGCTGATGTCGACGGGAAAGATCGAACCGTCTTTTCGGAGACCCTGAAGCTTTTCGCCCTGCGCGCCCATGGCGCGCGCCACGGGCGACTCGACGTAACTGGCTCGAAGCGCGACGTGGCGCGTTCGCGCCGCGTCGGGGATGAGCACCTCGACCGGACGTCCCTCGAGCTCGTTGGCCGTGTAGCCGAAGAGCCGCTCGACCCGTCGATTGCAGCGCACGATGTTGCCAGCGGCGTCGGCGATGACCAGCGCGTCGGGCGCGAAATCGAACAGCGTTTCGAAGCTCCGCCGGGACGCCTCGACCTGATTGGCCGCCTCGAGCCGGTCGGTGACGTCCGTGCACACGCCCACGATCCTCGCGGGCCGGAGAGCGGCGTCGCGGATGACCTCGGCGCGCGTCTCGATGCTTCGGACGGCGCCGTCCGCGCGCACGATGCGCTTGACGTGCTCGTAGCGGCCGCCGCGCTCGATCGCCGCCGCGGTCTCGCGTTCGATGCTCGCGCGATCGTCAGGGTGAACGAGCGCGAGGAACGTCTCGTAACTCGGCGTGAACATCGCCGGATCCACGCCGTGAATGCGGTACAGGACTTCGCTCCAGTGCGTGATTCCAGTGGCGAGATCGAACTCGAACGAGCCGACTCCACCCGCCCGTTCGGCCTCGCCCAGCGCCGCGGTGCGGTCCTGCACGATTTGCTCGAGTCCGTCGTTCAACCGGCGGAGCTGCTCCTCGGTTTCGTGCTGTGCGGTGATGTCCCGTGACACCGCAAGCACTTGCGCTGGCTTTCCGTCCGATCCAAGAATCGGCGACACCTCGACGTCCCACCATTTCGGCGTGCCATCCATCGTCGGCGTGTGGCCGGTGAATCGCCCGGTCCCACCGGCGCGCGCCTCGTCCAGCGCGCGTTCCACGGCAACGCGATCTTCCTCGCGCCGCCAGAACGTGACCCAGTCGGCGTTGCGGATCGCCTCGAAATCCGTGACGCACATGAGGCGCCGGCCGGGCGCAGCCATCTCCAGAAGCTTGCCGTCCAGACTCAGCACCTTGAGGCAGTCCTGCCCGCTTTCCACGATGCTGCGGTTGTAGGCCTCGCTCGCCCGCAACTGCTCCTCGGCCTCCCGCTCTCTGGTGACGTCTCGGAAGACCAGCACGACGCCGACGATTCTTCTCGCCGAATCGCGGATGGGCGCGGCGTTTTCGGCAATGCTCCGCTCCGTACCATCACGAGCGATGAGCGCGGTGTTACTCGTCAGGCCCTGGATTTCTCCGGTGGCCAGAACATCGTCCACCGGAATCACGGCGGGCTGGCGGGTCTTCTCGTCGAGGATGCGGAACACGTCGTCAATGGGCCGGCCCTGCGCCTCGGCCTCCGTCCAGCCGGTGAGTGTTTCCGCGATGGGATTCATCCGCGTTACCCGCCGCTGCGCGTCGGTGGCGAGCACGGCGTCGCCGATGGAGCGCAGGGTGATGGCGAGGTTTTCCTCGCTCGCGCGGAGGGCTTCCTCCGCCTTGCGCCGCTCGTCGCGCTCCAGCGCCAGCATCAGGAAACTGGCGGCGGAGACGGCGAACCTGTTTTCCTCTGCTGTCCACTGCCGGGCCGGGCCGACATGCTCGCAGCACAGCACGCCGACCAGCCGGCCGCCCAGGCGGACGGGCACGTCGAGCATCGAGGTGATGCCCAGCGGGTCGAGATAGCCAGAGGCGAATTCGCTCGTGGCCGGATGCGTGCGCGCGTCATCTGCCAGCACGGACTCGCGGTTGCCGACGGCCTTGAAATATGACGGGTAGTCCGCCGCGGCCAGCCGCAGGCCGTTCTCGTGCTTGCGCGTGCTGCGGATGAACAGGTTCTGGCACTCGATGGAAGTCTGGGCAGGATCAAAGTGCCAGATGCTCACCCGCTCGACGTGCAGCGTATCGGCAATGACCGCAGCGATATGCCGCTGGAAAGCAGGCAGGGCCTCCTCCTGGTGGTCGCGCAGGTCCAGCAGAACATTCTGCTGCGCAATCCTCTCAGCCGTGCGTTGTTCGGCTGCGCGCCGGCCGCGGCGTTCCTTCGTCTCGTCGTGGAAACAGAGCACCACTCCGGTGATGCGCCCGGCCTGGTCACGGATGGGCGCGGCGCTGTCGGCAATGCTCCGCTCCGCACCATCACGAGCGATGAGCGCGCTGTGATTCGCCACGCCCTGGATTTCGCCGGTTGCCAGCACGTCGTCCACCGGTATGAGGGCGGGCTGGCGTGTCTCTTCGTTGATGATGCGGAACACGTCGTCAATGGGCCGGCCCTGCGCCTCGGCCTCCGTCCAGCCGGTGAGTGTTTCCGCGATGGGATTCATCCGCGTCACCCGCCGCTGCGCGTCGGTGGTGAGCACGGCGTCGCCGATGGAGCGCAGGGTGATGGCGAGGTTTTCCTCGCTCGCGCGGAGGGCTTCCTCGGCCTGCCGTCGCTGGAGGGCAATGGCCGCAATCCGAGCCACTTCTTCGAGCAGGCGGATATCCGCTTCGCCGGGCGATGCCGGCTTGCGGCTGTAAATGGCGAACGTGCCCAGTACCCGGCCGTCCTCGCCCAGCATCGGCTGCGACCAGCAGGCGCGCAGGTCGGCGCGGCGGGTCAGGTCCAGATACGGCTGCCAGTTGGGATGGACTTCGAGGTCTGGGGCCACGCTACGCTGCTTGCTCGCCGCCGCTTCGCCGCACGAGCCGACTCCCGGTCCAATGGCCAGCCCCTCGATGGCGGCGTTGTAGAACTCCGGCAGGCCGGTGGTGGCGGCATTATGCAGCCGTCCGGCTTCATCCAGCAGCAGAATGGATGCGGGGCGGCCGGGATAGATGCGCTCGACGTGCTGGATGAGCGCGCCGAGAAGCTCCGGGAGCGAGGCGGCGCTGGCCAGCCGCCCCAGCACGTCGGCTCGCGCACTCTGCAAAGCCTCGTTCCATTTCTCCGCGGTTACTTCGCGCGCGCTGGCATAGAGGAACCCGCCTGGCTGCGGAACGCCCTTCCACGACAGCCAGCGCCACGACCCGTCCTTGTGCTGGTAGCGGTTTTCGAAATGCAGGACCTTCTCGCCTGCCGTCACCATCCGTTCGACTTCCCTGTTCGTGGGCTCCCGGTCGTCGGGATGAACGAGCTCGATGAAGGGCCGGCGCAGGAGCTCATCCTCGCTCCAGCCCAGCACCTCGGTGAAGGAGGGACTGACCCGCTTGAAATGACCATCGGCGTGCGCGATGCACAGCAGGTCCTGCGACGACATGAAGAACCGTTCGCGCTCCAATTCCGCGGTCTCGCGTCTCCTGAGGTCGTGCCGGATCCTGAGCGCGGCGAGGCCGACGAGCACCAGTGCCAGAAAGCCGCCGAAGATGAAGCCGCCCTCGGTCAGGCGGAACAGCATCCGAGACTGTGCGCCGTACCGTCGCAGCTCGTTGTTGCCGGCGTCTTCCAGGTCGCGGATGGCCGCGCGGATGGTGGTCATCAGCGGTTTCCCGTTGTCCCCGATGGCGATGCGCTGCTGTGCCGTTGGGGCATCTCCGCCTCGACGCAGTCCGATGGTCTGCCGCATAAAGGCGGTCTTCGCTTGCATCAGCGACGTGAGCGCCGCCAGACGGCGCTGCTGCTCCGGATCGTCCCGCGTCAGGTCTTGCACCCTGGCCAATGACCGCTCCAGATCGGCCTCGTCGTCCTGGTACGCGTTCAAGAAGGCTTGATCGCCGGAAATGGCAAAGCCGCGATTCGCGGACTCCATGCTCAAGACAGCCACGAGGACCTCTGTGAGGGAGTAGCGCACTTCCTCCAGGCGCTCCACAGCACGGAACGCATCCGCGTTGCGCCTCGCGCTCCAGAAACCCAGCGACCCAACCGCCAGGAGGAGCGCGAGCGCCACGGCGAGGGCGGCAAAGGCTGAATGTCGAACGGCCCGCTTCATTCGAAACTCCTCGTCTCCGGATCGCGGGCATCGGCGCGCCGGTTCTCTGCGGCGTCTGCGCCGATGCGGCTCTCGATCCACTGCCGCGCGGTATCCACGAGTGGAACCAGGACGATCGGTGTTTTCACGGTGACCCCTGCGCGCCGGTAAGCCCGCACCTGGCTAGAACGGCTTGAACGGCACCGGGGTCGACGGGCTTCTTCAGGAGATCCTCCACGCCGAGCGACTCCAGCTCGGCCACTCGCTTTGTGGTCAGGCGCCCGCTGACGACCACGAATCGAGTGACATCGAGCGTGGCAACCTGGCGCGCGCGGCGGATGACTTCGATTCCGTTCAGAACCGGCATCTCGATATCGACAAATGCGACACGTGGCCGGCTCGTGCCGAGCAGGAGACCTGCCTCAAGGCCGTCGGCCGCGAGGTTAACGTTTGCTTCCGGGACGAGAAGCGAGACGACCCTCGCCAGGGCCCCGGCCTCCGAGGGGTCGTCCTCGATGATGAGGACACCCGCCGCAGCCCTTGCGCCGGCGATCGGTATATTTCCTTTTAAATCAATCAGATACGACTCATCTATTCGCCAGTGTCCCCCCGGGGTACGTGTGCCGGTGAGCTCGCCACTCGAGAGCCACCGAAGAAACGTACGCCCAGTGACTCCGCATCGGCGGGCAGCCTCGGTCGTGGTCAGGAGTGCCATGACCTTCAAAAATCAGCTAAACAGGACATCATGATAGCCACATACTAGATATACACGACACCAATGTCAATAACCGATCACTCGAAGCCAGGCTGAGCCTCGAGGCTGTCGCGGCCCGGGCCAGCCGCGGCGACCGACTGTGCGGCGAGTTGCGTTCCCTGCGATGAGTGCGGCCGATCGCGGTTTCACCACGAGCGCATCGACAGCATCGGGTATCCGGATGGCGTGCGGGGCGACGCGATCCCCCCGCTGGCGCGGCTGAGGGGCATCGTCGAGGTCTTCGACGCGCTCACGACCGCGCGCCCGTACGAGGCCGCATTGCCGCGTGCGCAGGCGGCCGAGGAACTGCGGACGGCGGCGGCCCGCGGCTCTCCATCTCATCGAGCAGGAACGAGCATGATCCCCAGGATTGGAGTCCCGGGACGTGGTGGAAACTCGACAAGCCCGGCGGCGTAGACAGCAGGAGCCGCCATCGCGCATCTCTCCGTGCGTTCTCTCTTGACGAGAGAAGGACACCACGGAGGTGTTGACGCGATGGCGACGCCCAGAATGGATCGGTCGGCGTTCGTTGGCAGCCCTCGAGGAGCAGGACCGGGATGTGCTGCGGGAGGGCATCCGGGTGCTCTCGCAGACGCCGATGGAAACCGAAGTTGCTGGCCTGATTGGTGCTGACCGGCACGAGCGCACGCCGGAACGGACGGGGCACCGGAACGGCTGTCGGATGCGGACGTGGGACACGCGCGTGGTGACGAGCCAGGCGTTGACCCCGCCGACGCTACCGGCGACGGCGCAGGAGATCGTTGCGGCGATTGCGTGAGGGAACAGTCGATGTGGGAGCTTGTGGAAAGCGATCTACACCACTTGACGGGACACTACCGCCCCAATCCCCAATCCCCAATCCCCAATCGCCAATCCCCA
>Ga0194132_10010630_pt1 | contig 12168 bp, 13 predicted proteins | sample TA2KigOf80mmetaG_FD_148612 | JGI IMG/M metagenome (GOLD analysis project Ga0194132, IMG submission 148612) | Freshwater microbial communities from Lake Tanganyika, Tanzania - TA2015054 Kigoma Offshore 80m | ecosystem: Environmental > Aquatic > Freshwater > Lake | place: Tanzania: Lake... | reverse complement strand
CCTTCCTGCCCCAGCGGACCTTCCTGGGAGGAGAACCTATGGGGTGCGTGACGGGCCTGCACGCCGGATCGCTCCGAAGCTTTTCGGGTCGCACGGCCAGCGGCCGTGGTTTCAGCTAGGAATGAAAAAACCAGATTGTCTGAATACTCGGCCACCGATCAATCTCGGCTGCGAATTGTTGCAGTAACGCAAGATCGATAAATTGAAATTTCTTCGGCTCCACAGAAGCATTGGAAGTCACCGGACACATGGGACAGACAAAATTGCATCCACGCACCAATTCAATACCAATGGTTCTAGGAGAGAAGAGAGGCGTCATCGTGTAAAGACTAGGGGCTGTTTGATTTCAGCGCAACTTTGTTGGGATTAGGACGCCAATACAATCGGTGAGAGCACTTTCTGTTGAAGCCATTCAGAGAGATCATGCAGGCTCTGAGCATTGAGTTCATGACCCATTTCATACTCACAATAGGTCACAGGAATACGGAGGTCGCGCAGCTGTTCTGACGACTGCCGTGCTTTATCGACCCCCACCACTTCATCACGACTCCCGTGTTGGATCAGCACTGGCAATTGTTCTGTCGCAGGCACATCAGGCAGAACCGACAGTAAATCTTGCGGCAACCACGAACTGAGGGAAGCAAGACCTGCAAAGCGCTCCGGCTCACCAAGACCTAAGCTGTACGCCATTACCCCGCCCTGACTGAATCCCAGCACCGCGAGCTTTTTGTTATCGATCGAATATCGCTTCAGCGCATCGTCGAGAAAGGCGCGCAGTGCTTCACGGGCATGTAGCACTGCCTGTACGTTAAGCGGCCCTCCCAAGGTGAGGGGAAACCAGCCATAGCCAACCGCAGCCCCACCCAGAGGTACTTGAACAGGTCCTTGTGGGCAGATGACAAGAAACTGTCCACCGCAAATGTATGGAGCCAGTCCTAACAAATCGAGCGCATTCGCCCCCCAGCCATGCAGCGTCAGTAATGTTGGGTGTGGCCCCTTGCCCGGAGGTTCAAAAATTGTATGGATAAGATTCATGTGCTTCCTCTCCTTACCCGGCAGGGCACTGCTATCCGAAAAGCAGACAAGAAGCAAGAAAAAGGCTAACTTTTTTCATTTCGTAAGTTCTAAAATTCCTCCGTCAAGTGACGATTCTCCTCTCGACCCCGAAGAAAGGACACCTATGGACATCACTGCCCTTCTTACCTTTGCCTCACAATCAGGAGCCTCAGATGTGCACCTCAGCAGTGGGGAGCCGCCAATGATTCGCATGCACGGCGATATGAAGAAACTTGACCATCCCGCATTGACGCGCGAACAAGTCCACCAGATGGTGTACGACATCATGAACGACAGCCAGCGTAAGCATTTTGAAGAACATCTGGAACTGGACTTCTCGTTCGATATGGGACAGATCGGGCGCTTCCGTGTCAACGTCTTCATGCAGCAACGCGGCGAAGGTGTCGTCTTTCGAACCATTCCAAGCAAGATTCTCTCAACTGAAGAACTTGGTCTTCCTCCAATTCTGAAAAAACTGACCGACAAGGAAAAGGGGCTGATTCTAGTAACAGGTCCGACCGGCTCCGGTAAATCGACTACCCTCGCCGCCATGGTCGATTACATCAACAGTACGTTTGAGGGGCATATCATTACCATTGAAGACCCCATCGAATTTACCCATCGCTCAAAAAAATGTCTGGTCAATCAACGCGAACTTGGCGCCCATACCTACTCGTTCGCCAACGCACTCAAAGCGGTGTTACGTGAAGATCCAGACGTGATTCTGGTCGGTGAAATGCGTGACCTTGAAACCATTCAGCTTGCCATCACTGCTGCGGAAACTGGTCACTTAGTGTTTGGCACCCTCCATTCACCGAGTGCACCTGGCACGGTTGAGCGCGTGGTTGACGTTTTCCCTGCCGGACAACAGGCGCAGATTCGTACACAATTTGCTGAAGCTATTGAAGCGGTCATTACACAGACGCTGTGCAAAAAGAAAGGTGGAGGTCGAGCGGCAGCATTAGAAATCCTCGTTGCCACTACTGCAGTACGGAACCTCATTCGTGAAGGGAAAACGCACCAAATTCCCTCAGCCATGCAGGTTGGTCAGAAGGAAGGCATGCAGACAATGGACATGGCCCTGATCGACCTTGCCAATCGTGGAGTTATCACTCGTGAAGAAGCACAAGCAAAAAGTATGACCCCAAACCTCTTTGCCCAGATAGCACAACCAGGCAGTAAAGTTGCAGGCATGGGACGTTAACCAATTATAGACAGCAGCGTGAATGCGGAGGAATCATGAATTTCCAGGATTTTCTACAGGTCATGGTCGAACGCAGCGCGTCAGATATTTACTTCACCGTGTATAGTCCACCGATGTATCGAATCGAAGGCATCACACAGCCGATCGGCGATTATCGGTTTGGACCACAAGACTTAGAAGCGCTCGCTCGATTATGAGTGAGCGACAATGGCATGAGTTTGTCGAGCAACGCGAGATGAACCTCGCTGTGTCTATCTCCAAACTGAGCCGCTTTCGTGTCAATGTTTTCTGGCAACGTGGCTCGGTTGCGATGGTCGTTCGCAGAATCGTCGTCGAAATCCCAACGGTCGAACAGCTTGGACTACCGAATATCCTCAAGGATATCATTATGACCAAGCGGGGACTGATCTTGATCGTCGGTGCAACCGGCTCAGGAAAATCAACCTCTCTTGCCGCCATGATCAATCATCGGAATTCGACGAGCCCCGGTCATATCGTTACAGTCGAAGATCCCATTGAATATGTTCACCCCCATAAGCAGTCGATCATCAACCAACGAGAAGTTGGGTTCGATACCCACACCTTCCAGGCGGCACTCAAGAGTGCCATGCGACAAGCACCAGATGTGATTCTTATCGGTGAAATTCGTGACACAGAGACAATGGAAGCGGCAATTACCTTTGCTGATACAGGTCACTTGTGTCTGGCAACCCTACACTCGACGAATGCGAACCAAGCGTTTGAACGTATTCTCAACTTCTTTCCTGAGACTCGACATCCGCAGATTCTGTTGCAACTCTCTTTGAACATGCGTGCGATCGTCTCGCAACGGTTAGTTATTGGCAAGACAAGGAAACGAGTCGCTGCTCTGGAAATTATGATGGATACTCCACGTGTAAAAGAACTCATCCAACGTGGAGAAGTCGGCATTATTAAAGAAGCGATGGAACAAAGCGCGCAGGAAGGTTGTCAGACGTTCGACATGGCGCTGTACGATTTATATAACTCGGGAAAAATTGATCTTGAGCAAGCCCTCAGTAATGCTGACAGTGTTAATCACTTGCGACTGAAAATTAAAGTGGCCGAAACCAAAGAAGCCGCCAACGGTGGAAAGACAGACGCTGGCGCGTTCCGCATTGAGGGTGCTCAGGGGCAACAACGGCGCTTCGAGCGATTGTAGTCTACGCTTCCGAATGCGCGCTGCAGATTCCCCCAAGAGCGGGCGCCCAATCTGGCGTCCGCTTTTTTATCTTGAGCGAGCGTTTGCAGCGAGAATCGCTTCTGCCAACCAAAAATCATCGGGGGTCGTAATCTTGAAATTTCGCGGGGACCCGACAACGACTTTGACAGGACTTCCACTCCACTCTAACAATGCCGCATCGTCAGTAACGGTGACGCCTTGAGATAGCGCTCGTGCATGCGCTTCGCGAATTAGTGGCACACGAAAAGTTTGTGGTGTCTGAGCAAGCCACAGTTGTTGTCGTGGCATTGTTTCCACTACTATTCCATCGTCAGTAACTCGCTTTATCGTGTCGCGTGCCGGGATAGCAACAAGCGCACCTCCATGTTCCATAGCAGCCTGAATGCTCGCTTCCAGAGTTGCAGGATCAAGAAACGGACGGGCAGCGTCGTGGATCGCAACAATTGCACTCTCGACATCAAGTGCAGCTAGCCCACAACGAACTGAATCCTGTCGCTCAGCACCACCGTGAACCAGTACGATCGGAACGCGGAAGGGGCCATAAGTTCGCAAGATCTCTTGGCACAGAGACTCGCGTTCAGGAGCAATGACAAGAATAATTTTACGGACCAGAGGAGAACACGCTACGGCTCGTAACGTGTGGATGATTAAAGGAATACCGGCAAGAGAGAGAAAGGGCTTGGGTAGAGCGGCTCCCATTCTTTCTCCTTTGCCGGCAGCGACTATGACAACGTCGGCCTGCATAGCGACGATGGATGGCGGTCTGCTAAGCCCTTCTGGAATCAAAACACAAAAAGTTAGTGGGTAAAAATACTCTTTAAATCTTCGAGAATTTTTTCTTCCGGATGGGCACTCGCAAGAGCAAGTTCTTTAACGAGAAGGTTACGAGCCGTATCAAGCATCTTTCGTTCGCCAAAAGACAATTCTTTGTCAGCTTTCAGGACAAAAAGATCTCGCAAGACTTTGGCAATTTCAATTACCGAGCCTGTTTTGATACGTTCAGAATATTCACGATACCGCCGATTCCAGGTCTGTTGATCAACTTCCACTTTCTTGGTGCGGAGAATGCGGTACACCTTATTGACCATATCTTTGCTAATGATGGGACGAAGACCAGCCGTTGCCACGTTCTCCGTCGGAATCATGATGGTCATTTCGCTTTCAAGAATTCGCAGCATATAGAACTTACGCTGCAACCCAGAGACGTTTTTTGCCTGTAAGCCTTCTATTACTCCAACGCCGTGACCAGGGTATACAACCTTTTCTCCGGCTCTGAACATAGGCTCCCTCCTTACAGGCGTAAAAATTGTTCGTGGATCTTAGCCAACCGACCAAAAGTCGTCAATGCCGTAAGTATCTGAAAAAACTAGTCTTTTTTATTAAAAAAACTGAAAAACACAAGCCTTTCCTATAGCTTGGAGGGGCAAGATTCATGATTTACTAGAAGATTATCTGCCTACACAGATTTCCTAACACTTATTTGAGAAAGACATAGAAAATCTAATAGTCAGTAAAAAGAGCCTTGGTAGTGACAGACGCGTGCACTACTGGTGGTCAATATTCTGTGGTTATCAAGCGAACCATGAGCAGGGCATCTTCGCCATTTTCGTAATAGCGCGTCCTCACACTCACTTCCTGAAAGCCAAAGTTCCTATACAGCGCAAGAGCAGTCTGATTACTGCGCCGTACTTCAAGGCTCAATGAGCGAATTCCACGAGTTTTCGCTTCGTCGATAACATGTTCAATCAACGTCTTCCCGAGTCCACATCCACGATATTCTGGGAGAACGACAACATTGACGATCTGTCCGTCTTCATGAATAAACCATACACAGACGTACCCAAGAGCCGCCCCCTCTTCCTCTAGTATCCAGAGGTGGCTATAGGGATTTGTGAATTCATTATAGAACGCCGATTCCGTCCAAGGATGCAGAGACGACGCCCGCTCAATTCTCATCATGGATGGGATATCAATTTCTGTCGCACGGCGGAGAGTCATTTTCTGTTGACTCTGTTGCTCTCTCATTTTGCAGCTTTTGTAGTCCTTCAGCGTACGAGAAAATTATTGATAAGGTCTCAATTTTCCTCTTGACAATGGGACTTCGACTGATCCATAAGGTAGGATAAAATCTATTACCGGTCAGACCACCGGAAAAAGGAGTTTTTTATGAGACGCTGGAGGGCCTACTTCTTTACCTCTGCACTCGCAGCGGGACTTACTGTTTCACCATTTGCCTGGGGGCAACAACAAGCACCGAAACCTGCTACGCCTCCACCCCCTGTTGCTGCAGCTCCAGCAGCAACACTCATCAACATTAATAGTGCTGACGAAGCAACGCTCATGTCGGTTAAAGGAATCGGAAAAACGCGAGCAAAGGCAATTGTCGAGTATCGACAAAAGAATGGCCCATTCAAATCGATCGATGATTTAACCAAGATCAAAGGCATTAAAACTAAGTCATTACTGAAGTTTCGGAGCCAACTCACCATTTAGCTAACTGATAGTGAAAACATAAAAAAGGAGACCTCACGGTCTCCTTTTTTATTTTCACCGAGCAAGAACGGCGCGAGGTTTCTCTTCCAGTTTTTCTACCTTGACGTTAGCGGTTGGCGGATGAGCAGGAATGTCTCGCACAATCTCTTGGAGTTTTTGTTGAATACGATCGAGTATCTGAGAAAAAGGAATACACTCAAGCACAATCCGGCATGTCCGCTCATCACGGAGCTGAGTGAAGTGCATACCATAGACAATCCCCAAATCACGTAGAAACGGGATCATGGGTTGCTTTATCTCTCGCATTCGTTCTGCCGAAAGACGTGTACAGTCCGTCAGGAAGTGGGTATGGATCCACGTTTCTTCTCGTCCAACGACTTTCATACAACCAACCTGATCATAATGAGCAACACCCAACTCTTCTACTTTTGGGTCGCCGCCTTCTGGTCACACTCTGCTCTACACTGCTTCGAGAAATCGTCAGCCTGTGTGTTACACGTGCTCATCTGGTCGAACTTTTGTTCAGCTGCAAGTTTGTCACTGCATTCTTTGAACATTTTTTCTGATGTGGTTTTGCACTCATTGCGACATGCCGTCAGCGCATCCGGCGGCGGTGGTTTTGGTGGTTCTTTCTCTTGTTTACAGGCAGATAGCCCAAGGAGCCCGACCATAAGCATCACTCCCGCTCGTGCTTGCCAACTCTTCATTCTCTCCCCCCTTACATATCTTCGTTGGATACAACCCGCTCGTGAGATTACGCGGGCCAAATTACTCCTTTGCTCTCATAGCATTGACACTTGCACTCGAAAAGACGGGCATGGTAACACTCTCTTGCACGAGCAGATAACATAAGTTTTCGTGCGCATCGCATTCGGATATCACCATTTTATGGAGACGCTAGAAAAAGAATCAGCTCTTGAGGCAAAGTTACCCCTATTGCCACCGAGCCCAGGCGTCTACCTCTTCAAAAACACCTCTGGGGAAGTGATTTATGTTGGCAAGGCCAAGAACCTACGCACTCGCGTACGCCAGTACGCTCGTGGCGGCGACGGTCGTGTCCAGATTCGTTTCCTTCTCGCTCAGCTTGCCGATGTTGAGGTGCTGATCACTAGTAGTGAAAAAGAGGCCTTGTTACTGGAAAACACCCTCATCAAGCAACATTGGCCACGGTATAACATCCGTCTCAAAGACGACAAGTCGTATTGGCATGTGAAAGTGACCACCCAAGACTCCTGGCCACGGTTGTTTTTAACTCGTCACATCGTCAAAGACGGCAGCAAGTATCTTGGACCATTTCATGCCAGCTCCGCGGTACAGGAAACATTAGAGATCATCCGCAAAACGTTTCCTCTTCGTACGTGCTCGGATACCGTCTTTCGTAATCGCACGCGCCCCTGTTTAGAGTACCAGATCAAACGTTGCCTGGCCCCATGCACGCTTCCCGTTGCACCAGAGGATTATCAACGCCAGTTAAAGAATGCGCTATTGCTCCTTGAAGGCAAGAATACTGAGCTCATCGATCAACTCAGTACGCGGATGCACGCTGCGGCCGAGGCCTTGCGATTCGAGGAAGCTGCTCTCCTACGTGATCAGATTCAGGCGATCACTCAGACTGGCGAAAAACAAAAAGTCGCAACTCCGCTCGGATACGATCAAGACATTTTCGGCTTGTACCGTGAGGGAGGGGCTATTGAGGTGCAGGTTCTCTTCGTACGTTCCGGTGCTCTCGTTGGTAATCAAGAGTACAGCTTTGACGACAATGAGTTCCCGGATGAAGAAGTCTTAGCCGAGCTGCTGAGTCAATTTTACCAAGGTGAACGCTTTATCCCGGACGAAATTCTTCTGCCAGTCGAGTTAGAAGACGCCGAAGTGCGCGAAGAGATTCTCCGTGAACGGAAAGGGAAAAAAGTCGAGACCCTGTGCCCACAGCGTGGCGATAAAATTCGTCTGCTCGATATGGCTCGTGAAAATGCGCAGCAAAGCTACACTGAGAAACGTCACACCACAGAACAAAAGGAAAAAACGATCGATCAACTACGCCGGGCATTACACTTGCGGAACGCACCGAAACGTATTGAGTGCTTTGATATCTCGAACATTCAAGGCAACCTCGCCGTTGGTTCGATGGTTGTCTTCAACGAGGCAACGCCAGAGAAAAGTCGCTATCGTCGCTTTCGTATCAAGACCGTCGAAGGGGCAGATGATTTCGGCATGATGTACGAGGTGTTAATGCGCCGCTACCGCCGCGCCCTAGAAGAACACGATCTCCCTGATTTGCTGATGGTGGACGGAGGGAAAGGGCAACTCGGGGTTGCGGTTGAGGTATTCCGTGAACTCAACATTACTGAGGTGGATCTCATCGGCCTTGCCAAGATGCGAACCGAGCGCGATCCATTCGCCGAAGAAATCGAGCACTCTGCTGAACGGGTTTTCCTTCCCGGGCGCAAGAACCCAATCATCTTGAAGCCTAACTCTACCGCTCTCTTTCTTCTCCAACAACTTCGCGATGAAGCGCACCGTTTCGCTATCACCTATCACCGCCAATTACGGGCCAAGGAACGCTTAAGTTCACCCCTTGAGAGTGTTCCTGGTATCGGTCCGACTCGGCGCAAAGCTCTCCTTCGCCACTTCGGGAGTATGAAACGCCTTCAGACAGCGACAGTCGAAGAGTTACAACAAGTACCAGGAATGACAACTGCGCTCGCCGAAGCTGTTTTCCAATGGAACCTCCAGAGAATGAGGAGCAACGTAGATTCATCACTATCTGATCAATACCTGCAAGAATGACAACCTCCTCTTCTCCCTCTCCTTCTCTTCCTCCTTCCCCCCTCTTGCCGTACCGCCACGGACAGCTGTTTTTTCTCGTCGCTGCGTGTCTGGGTGGGCAAGTCAGTGCCGCCTATAACTGGTCTATCCCGTTCCTCTTGTGGATAGGAGGGAGTAGCCTGCTAGTCTATTGCCTTTGGCGGTTTGCTTCTCACCGTATCGGGTTTATCACTCTCTGTTCTATTTCCCTGTGCACCTTTACCCATATTTCACTGCAGCGTGCATTGCATCCAAACTTTCCGCCTCACCATCTCCGTCATCTTCCTCTTCCGCAGGAGGTCACAATCGAGGGCTGGCTTTTTCGTGAACCAGAGCGGTTTCCTCATCGTGGGCGCCTTTATCTCGACACGTGGCGAGTGCGAACAGCGACTTCGGAATCTCTAGCAACAGGAAAAATTCTTCTCACCGTGCGGTCTCTTTCAGGGTCCTGGCGGTACGGTGACATCGTACGAGTTCCGCTCAAACTGCGCGTACCCCGTAATTTCCGTACACCCGGCGGCTGTGACTACGAGGGCTATCTTGCTCGTCATAATATCTACCTCACCGCTTTCCTCTGGGATGACCACACCATCGAACGCATTGGCGCCACCCCACATTCTCTTCAGCATCGAATTAAGGAATGGCGGAGAATCCTCGGAGCTTTTTTCTCCACTCACTTAGATTCACAAACCGCTGCGGTTTTACGGGCGCTTATTCTTGGAGATCAAGGGCTCATCGACAATGACCTTCGCGAGGCGTTTACTCAGGCAGGAGTGACTCACGTCTTATCCATTTCCGGCCTCCATATTGCGCTCGTTGCGGCCACAGCCTATGGCAGTTGGTGGTGGGTTTTAAGTCGGAGTCGCTGGCTCTTGCTGTCTCTGACGATGCCAAAACTTGCCGCATTCTTAACCTTCCCTCCAGTTCTTTTCTATGCGGCACTGGCTGGCGGAAGCATTGCTACCTGGCGCTCTGTCATTATGGTCTTCGTCTATCTGCTTGTGCCCTTCGTTAACCGCCGAGCGGATATTTATCGTAGCCTCGCATTTGCTGCGCTTGTCATTGCGGTTGTGGAACCGGGTGTCGTTCTCGATATTTCCTTTCAGCTATCATTCGTTTCGGTCCTCAGTATTGTCCTTGGAACAGATCAGCTCTTTTCTTGGAGGAACGAAAAAAAGCCCCTTTCCGCTGTGCAAGACGTTCCACTGTATGAGAAGCTTCTTCGTTGGGGAGCCCTCTATAGTGGTATCTCCTTCTTTGCTCTGCTCGGCACTGCCCCACTTACAGCTTTTCATTTTAATCAGATTTCGCTAGCTGGCCTCATCGCCAACGTCGTTATTGTTCCGCTCCTTGGCAGCACCGCCGTGGTTTTTGGTCTTCTCACTGTCGTTGGTTTTTTCCTCGATTCTCGTCTCGCCGCTATTTTTCTTTGGCTTGCCGGACTTGTCACTCATATTGGCAATGAGATCGTCAAGTGGTTCGCAACACTGCCCGCTGCCTCGTTTCATGTAGTCACTCCCAGTGAAATAGAACTCTGCCTTGTCTACGCGCTCCTGTTCTGCGCCCTCTGCCGTTCTCTGTTTTCCCCGTTGCTCTTTCGCAGTCTGGTTGCTGTTCTCGTGGGAGGACTTCTCGCTGACACGGTGTGGTGGACTTCGCATCGCTACTTTCATCACACCCTGCGAGCCTCTTTTCTCGATGTCGGTCAAGGAGATGCCACAGTGGTTGAATTGCCCGATGGGCAAGTGATGCTCATCGATGGTGGTGGGTTCGCAAGCCAGGACTTCGATACAGGTGAGGCTGTCATTGCACCATTTTTATGGCGTCGAAAAATCGGACACGTTGATATCGTCGTCATGAGTCACCCTCAACTCGATCACTATGGAGGTCTGCTCTATATTGCAGAACATTTTTCTCCCAGAGAGTTCTGGTTTAACGGTGAACAAGCCCACGGGGCACGGTTCAATAAACTCATGGAAATTGTAAACCGTAAGGGGATTCAACTGCGTTCCCTCTGTCGTGAGACTCAACCTCCCGTCCAACGGGACGTCTCAATCCAGGTTCTCCACCCTCCCTGTAATAGCAATCTGGGTACGAATAACGCTTCGCTCGTCCTGCGTCTCAGTTACGGAACCACAGATATATTGTTTACTGGGGATATAGAAAAAGAAGGAGAGGCTGTTCTACTAGCTACCGAAAAAGCGCTTCCGAGCGAAATTGTGAAAGTTCCCCACCACGGAAGCCGAACCTCAAGTTCCCCTGGGTTTGTCAGTGCCGTTGCACCAGCGGTCGCTATTGCTTCAGTCGGCGTAGATAATCGCTTCCGATTTCCAGCGCAAGAAGTTTCCCAACGATACCAAAACCAGGGAAGTACATGGTTACGCACGGATCGGGAGGGAACAGTGACGGTCATCAGTAATGGGCGCGGATATCGCCTGTTTACAACTCAGCCGACCGTATTACCACCCTGGACGGAGCCGTGATGGAGAGACGTATCGTTCAGGAGTCTCCCGATAAATGTCACTATTTTTCTTTTTTCTTAGGTGAAACGCGAGAAGCACCATGTCGCAGAATTGCTTTCGCCACTTCAGTGGCAGAAACCTGGTACGTCCCTTGTGAGATTTGTTCGCGGATGCGGGAAATTTTTTCTGTTCGCAAAAATCCTCTCGTTTCCGAGCGAGCAACTTGAGATTCCTTGCGCTCAACCGGCAAAGCTGCAGTCGTTGTGACGTTTTGTCCTTGCTGTCTTTTCTGTGCCGGCATCCCCTCCTCCAAGGGATGATTCCCGTAGTATCGTGGGAATCACGTCGATAAAGTAGGAAGGAATTATGACATCTACTGCCACATATGGAAAGACCGTTGTTGTTACTTCGTGCGCCAGCCTATTATCTCGGCATGGCTGAGAGAATCTTTAGAACGGCTCTTTTTGTTGTTGCATTGGGCCCGGTAGACAAAACACTCACAGCGACCCAAGGGACAAGAGGGAACAGACAAATTCCCTACCCGAGAGCACCCAGCTGGGACACTCTCGGGTAGAAAATAAGGGACGGACCAATCATCGGGGAGGAGGGCAAGAGCGATCGTGTTTTTACGCAGCACGCAGGAGGTTGCTAGACGATGTCGTACGTCTCTCTGTGGGTGTTGATTTTTCTTCCTTGGCGCCAAGCGCGCCCTGCAACCGTGTCACTGCTTGCGTATGGATTTGACAAATTCGCCCCTCGGTTAACCCGAGAATCTCTCCGATCTCTCTAAGAGTGAGTTCTTCGTGGTAATACAGCGTGACAACTAAGGCGGTGGCAGGAAACAACTTACCGCAATAGTGATTGACCGGAGTGGAGAGCCTCTGCACAAGAGCAGGGATGAGAGACGAGACCATTGTGTGCTGGCTTCGGTCTAAGTATCGAAGTCT
>Ga0194132_10010627_pt1 | contig 12174 bp, 10 predicted proteins | sample TA2KigOf80mmetaG_FD_148612 | JGI IMG/M metagenome (GOLD analysis project Ga0194132, IMG submission 148612) | Freshwater microbial communities from Lake Tanganyika, Tanzania - TA2015054 Kigoma Offshore 80m | ecosystem: Environmental > Aquatic > Freshwater > Lake | place: Tanzania: Lake... | reverse complement strand
GGCCGGCGCGCGCTTGGGCACCAGCGTCCAGCTCCAGGCCTCCATCCTGTTCTCACCACGCGGTTGCCAGAGCCGCACCTGGGCAAACGCGACCGCCGGCTGCCCCTTGGTGCCGGTAAGTGGAATGATCAGATAGGAAAAGTTTGGAAAGATGGTGCCAACCAGCACCCGTGCACGACGCGCAAGGTCGGCCTGCAGCGGATCCAGTTTGTCGAACGAGTACCGGTCTGTGACCTCCTTGGGATAGCCCCACAGCGCCGTCTCATCGCTTGGCGCGATCGAGATCGTGATGTTGTGTCCACCGCCCGCGATGACGTGGTGGCCAAGGATGTTCGCTGCATAAGGAATCGTGATCGCGCCGATTTGGAACAGGAGCGATGCAGGGTGATCAGGTGATAGTCATCGCCAAAGCCATCAAAGCCGGCCTTCCAGCTCGTCGGCCACATATAGCGCTGCGGCACACCCACCACTTCGAGGTCGTCGAACAGTCCAAAAAAAATGTCGAGGTAATAGGCGGCATGGCCGAGATAGGCCTCAAGCGAGGGCGCCTTGGCATCGAGGCAGGCGAAATAGAAGCCGTGATAGCGCTCAAGCCGAGGCGCGGCGATGAGGCCCCATTGGCTCCGATCGAGGCCGCCCATCGCCTCGTCCTGCGTCGGCGCCGCGACTAGCTCGCCCGTGCTCGAATAGGTCCAGCCATGATAGGGACACTGGAAGCCCTTGCTGTTGCCACGCTCGACCGCGCAGATCTGCGCGCCACGATGGCGGCAAGCGTTGAAGAGCAGGCGAATGACGCCATCGCCGCCACGGATGAACAGGAACGAATCTTCGCCAACATAGCGGAGCACGTGATCGCCAGGGCTTGGGATTTCTGATTCATGGCCGACGAATGTCCACACTCGCGGAAACAGACGCTCGCGCTCGAGCGCATAGAGCTCGGGGTCGGAGCCGAAGACCCAGGCGGGGACCAGCCCCTCCTTCAGGTCGACGTCGAGTCGTTCGAAGCGCGCGCGCATCTCCGGCGACAAAAGGCGCGTGCGCATGACGGGCGGCGCAGAAGGATTCTTAGTGGCGCTGAGGTTCATGGCCCCACCTCAATCGTCAAGGATGCTGAAAGCGAAACGCGCCGCGGGTCATCCGATGGTGCTCGAGATCGGAAAACGCATCGGCCACCTGCGCGAGATCATAGTAGCGGTCCGTGATCTGATCGAAGGGCAGCTCGCCAGCCATCATGAGATCGACGAAGCGCGGAATATCACGCCGCGGCACGATGGAACCACCGTTGGTGCCGGTGATGATCTTCTCGTTGATCAGGCCACGCAACGGCACCTGATATTCAAGATCGTTCTTCATGATGCCGATGGCAACGATAGTGCCGCCCGCGCGCGTGGCCGCGATTGCGCTCTCGATCGTGTGTGACGCGCCGACCGCGTCATAGAAGAAATCGACGCCCTTGCCAGCGGGCGAGAGCTTCAGGACATCGTCCACCATGTTCGGTCCCGCGAGCGCGGCGTGAGTCGCCGCGCCGGACGCCAAGGCGGCGTCGAGCTTGCTCGAAACCAGATCGACCGCAATGACGCGGTAGGCCTTGAGCGCGCGGGCGCCCAACATGGTCGCGCGGCCAACGCCACCGGCGCCGAGCACGGCAACCGTCGCGCCGGGTGTCACGGGAGCTCGCACCATCGCCGCGCCGAGTCCGGTCGAAACGCCGCAGGCGAGGCCCGCGAGCTTCTCAAGCGGCGCATCACGGCGCACTTTGACCACCGCGGAAACCGGCAACACGGCATATTCGGCAAAGGACGATTGGGCGAAGAAACTATTGAGCGGCTCGCCTCGCCGGCTCAAGCGCCGGGTCCCATCCGGCATGATGCCGCTGAACGCGGTCGCGAACCATTGGTCGCACACGGAATAGGCGCCGCGATCACATTGCGCACACGCATGGCAGGGCATGATGATCGAGCACACGACGGGATCACCGGCCGCAACCTCGGTCACGCCGGGTCCGACCTTATCGACGATGCCGCAGCCTTCATGTCCGAGTACGACGGGCTTTGGCACGTCGAAACTGCCGCGCACAACAGAGAGGTCGGTATGGCACAGCCCTGCGACGATCATCTTGATGCGCACCTCGCGCGCCGCTGGCTCAGGGACATCAATCTCTTCGACCGACACCTGATTGAGACCTGTGCAGACGACGGCGCGCATCATTCTGATGGCCTCAGGAACATCGCTTTTCCGCTCGATCTACTCGATATAGATGTGAGGTCACGCGCGACGCTTCTTCACGTCGATCAAGCGTAGCATCGGCGCGACTCGCCTCCAAGTTGGACGCGCGTCCCAAACGGTGGTTGTTGGGCGATCGGCGGCGTCCCATCGGTCTTGCCATGTTTCACACGAAAACGCCGAAAGACGGTTCTCAGACAAGATTTTCGCCGCTAAGCTCGGCCTAAGGTAAAAGACAAGGGATGCAGCGCCATGGCTTTGGCAACGACCTCACCCGCTCGGGTGAAGATGTCAGTCAAGAGCGCAATAAAAATCTACGACACCAAGTCGGGGCCGTTATCGGCACTTGACAACTACTCCATGGATATCGGCGATGGTGAATTTGCCTGCGTCGTAGGTCCTTCCGGTTGCGGCAAGACCACCCTGTTGTGGTCGATGGCCGGCCTACATAGTTTGAGCAGCGGCCACATCACCCTCGATGATCAGCCGGTCACCGGCCCACACCCGCAAATCGGAATGGTGTTTCAGGAGGCCAATCTACTGCCGTGGCGCAATCTCGCGCGCAACATCCGTCTGCCGTTTGAAATCAAGCGCGAGAAGCCAGATCAGACCTGGATCGACCATCTGCTCGAACGGGTCGGCCTGACCGATTTCGTCGGGAAGTTTCCGCGGGAGCTTTCGGGCGGCATGCAGCAGCGCGCTTCGATCGTGCGCGCGCTCTCGTTCAAGCCCTCCGTGCTGCTGATGGACGAGCCGTTCGGTGCGCTCGATGCCTTCACCCGCGATGAGATGAACATGCTGCTCGAGGAGATCTGGCTCGAGACGCGTAAAACGATCGTCTTCATCACCCATAACATCGCCGAGGCGGTGTTCCTGTCGGACCGCGTGTTCGTGATGACCGCGCGCCCCGGCCGCCTGGCCAAGGTATTCGACATCCCGTTCCCGCGTCCGCGCTCGCTCGACATCATGGCAACCCGCGAGGTTTTCGATTTGGTGAACGCGATCAAGGCCGAGATTCAGCACCGCCCCACGATGACGACGTCAAACAGAACCGCAGGCGCTCGCGAGGGATCCGCCCATGGTTGACAAGCAGCTCGCCGACAAAATCCCGACCTTTGAGCGCGGCCGCGGCAATGGCCAGGCCGATCAGGGCGTTTCGATCACCAATTGGTCGGCGCTGATGGGGCGCGGCGGCGCCCGCCAGTTTGGCGAGATTTTGGCGATCATTCTGGTTGCGGTCGTGATGATCGGCGGCGCCGAAGGTCTACTTCGCGGACTCAACGTACCCCAATACGTGATGCCGCCGCCGAGCGCGATCGCTGTCGCCTTCTACACCGACTTCCAGTTCATCTGGGAGCATCTGCTGCATACGCTGGTGGAGCTTTCAGCCGGCTACGTGCTGGGCGCGGTGATAGGCCTTATTCTTGCGGCCGTCATCACGCAATTTCCTTTCATCGAGAAGATCGTTGCGCCTTACATCCTGATGCTGATCACCATGCCGATGCTCGCGCTGGTGCCGCTGCTGATTCTGCGCTTCGGCTTCGGTTATGAGCCCCGCATCATCGCGGTGGCGCTCGCGTCGGGCCCGATGGTGATGATAAACTCGGCCACAGGCTTCAGGCGGGTTGATCTTGCCAAGATCGCGCTCGCGCGATCCTTCGGGGCGTCGACATTTCAGATCTTCCTGAAGATCCGGGTGCCGATGGCGCTGCCCATGATCGTCGTGGGGCTGATGATCGGCGCGATCTTCGGGCTCTTGACCGCGGTGGGCGCTGAGATGGTCGGTGGCGGCTTCGGCCTCGGCAATCGGCTGACGACGTTTTCTTCCATGATCCAGATGCCGCAGTTCTTCGCGGTCATCCTGATCCTCTCGTTCCTCGGAATCTTGATTTACGTCATCTTCTTCCTGATTGGGAAGAAGTGGGCGAGCTGGCAAGCATGATCGACTCAAGAGGGATTGGCTGGGCACTGACTGCGCCAGCCGAAGCACAGGCCGCCGCGGGTGGCCACAACAGAGGGTGGTGGAGATGAGTAACCTCAAGTCAGGCATGGGTTCGGACATCAGTCGTCGCTATTTCCTGAAGGTCTCAGCGGCAGGCGTGGTCACTGCGGCCGCGCTCGGCGGCGGTCTCGGGTCTCGCGCGGCACATGCCGCGGGCTATGAGAAGCTGACCTGGATCTCGCCGCGCGGCACGCTTGAAGTGCTGGACGACTATCCCTATTGGGTCGCCAAGGAAATGGGCTATTTCGGCGACCTCAACACCGCGATGGAGCCTGGCCCTTCTGATGCCACGGCAACAATAAAAATGGTCGATCTCGGCCAAGCCGACATGGGCTACCCGTCACCCGGCGTGTTCTCGTTCGCGATCGAGAACAAGATGGATTTGATCTCCGTCTTCCATATGGGCGCTTATGACGTGTTTGACTTCGCCTTTCGCCCTGGCGAAGGCGTGAAGGACCTAAAGCAGCTCGAAGGAAAGACCGTTCTGCTCGGCTCCGCCGGGTGGGAGTCGATTGCGGCGCCAATGTTCGCCGCAGCCGGAGCCGACCCCAAAAAGGTCAAGTTTGTCGAAGCCGGCTGGCCGCAATGGGGTACGGTGCTTGCGAGCGGCCAGGGCGATGCGGCGCTCTCGTGGGAGGGCCTCCGGGCGGATTGGACCGGCAAGGGCCTCAAGTTCGATTATTGGATCGGCATCAAGCACTCGAAATTGCCGGCCAACTCCTTCGTCATCCGGCGCAAGGATACGGAGGACGCCGACAAGCGCGCGGCTCTTGAGAAATATCTGCGCGGCTGGGCGATGGGGCTCGAATTCGGTCATCACAACCCGCGCGCCGCGACCGAGGTCGTGTTCAAGCAATACCCGATCGTTCAGAAGAACGTCGGGCCTGAGCTTGGCACCGAATCGCAGATGCAGCTCGCCACTGTGTTCCGCGGTGACATGGACAAGCGCCAGGGCTGGGGCTGGCACGACATGGCGCAGTGGGAGCTCTTCTTCAAAACGCTCCGGCAAATCGGCCAGCTCTCGGTCGATGTCGATGCGGCCAAGGTGCTGACCAACGACTTCGTCAAGCCGGCGAACGATTTTGACCGCGCCAAGGTCAAGGCCGATGCAGACGGCTACAAGCTCTCGGCCGAGATGGCTGCCGTCGATGTCGAGAAGATCAGGGCGAATTTCTTCTCGAACGAAGTGAAATAACCCGTTGTGTGAGACGGGAGAGCGCCTCACGGCGCCTCCCGTCGTCTCTTTCACCGCTACATCGTCCGCCAATCGGCGATGCGCTCGACGGCATCGGCCGCGCGGATGACCGTCATGTCCTCAAAATGGCGACCGACCAACATCAGCCCGATCGGCAAACCGTCCTCCATCCCGCAGGGCACGCTGATCGCCGGGTGGCCGGTGACATCGAATTGGCCGGTGTTGTGGATCATGTTCAGCCCGAAGGCGACATAGTCCTCGATCGAGCAATCGGGCGCCGGCAGCGGTGTCGCGCGGAACGGCACGGTCGGCATGGCGATGAGATCGTAGGACTTGAACACCTCGTCATAGGCTTGGCGCAGGGACGTCCGCAGGTTCTGTCCCATCGCGTAATAAAGGCCGTGATGCTGTTGGCGCATGTACTCGCCGATCAGGAGCACGAGCTTGACGGTGTGCGACAGGTCATCGGCGCGGGCGCGGAAACCTTTGGCGAAGCCCTCGGCGAGCGCCGTGTTGTACCAACCCTGCCAGCCTGAGCCGAGGCCGTTGCTCTTGATCACCTCCGCCGGGCCTTCGACATGGATCGCGAGCCAGATGCACGTGCCGTCGCGATGCATCGGCACCGAAATTTCGTCGACAATGGCGCCGCGCGTCCCCAGCTCTTTCAGCGCCGCGCGCACCTTGCGGTCGACCACCGGCTCGCCACCAGGCAGGCCAAGCGCCTCGTTCGGCTCGAGGCTGAAGCCCTCCTTCAGAAGCCCAATGCGGAGGCCCTTCACGCTTTGCCCGAGCGCGGGCAGATAGTCCCGCACATGGTTGGCCGGCAGCACGCCGCGCTGGCGCGGATCGAGCGAGTCCGGCCCCGCCATAACGCTGAGGAGGCGTGCGATGTTCTCCACGCGATCCGCCATCGGACCGATGTGGTCGAGCGTCATCTCCATTACCATCGCGCCGGTATAGGGCACGAGGCCGTAACTCGGCTTGAGCCCAACGACGCCCGACCAAGCGGCCGGAATGCGAATCGAGCCGCCCTGGTCGGCGCCAAGCGCCATCTCGACATCACCTGCCGCGATCACGACCGCGCTGCCGTTCGATGAGCCGCCTGGCGAGTGCGTCGGCCTGTGTGGATTGCGCACCGGCCCGCTCGCGCAGCTATGGCCGGAGCCCGTGAACGAGCAGTCTTCGCAGTTGGCCTTGCCGGCGATCGTTGCGCCGGCATCGAGCAGTCGCGTGATGACGGTGGCATCGACATCGGGCGTGAAGCCTTCGAGCACGCGCGAACCGGCCATCATGGGCACGCCCGCGACGCAGATGCCGTCCTTGACCGCAATGCGCTTACCGGCAAGCGGTCCGCGCTCCGCGCCCTTGATCTCGGTGCGTCGATACCAGCCGTTGAACGGATTCTCCTGCGGCGCCGGCTTCCAGCCCGGTGCGCGCGGGTACTTCACGGCAGGCGCCGAGGGCGCGATCTCTTCGACACGGCGATAGGCGTTGAGCACGCCGCCCATGAGCCCGCGATAGCTCGCGAGCTCGGCGTCGCTCAGCCGCAAGCCGAGCCTTGATGCGAGCGCGCGCAGCTCTTCCAGGCCCGGCGTGCGTACGCCGCTCGGCATCGGATAATCTCGACCGCCCGGCCAGCCTTAGCGCCCGCCGTTCTTTAGTCCGCTCGAGTGCTGGAAGATGTTCGGCTTGCGATAGACCGCAAAGACGAGCGCGCCGGTCTCGCTGTGATTGTCGTGCGTCGAGCCCGGCCGGCGCCAGACATAGTCGCCTGCATAGGCCGTGCCATCATGATCGCTCATGGAGCCCTCGAGCACGAGCGCCTGCTCGATCTCCGGATGAATGTGCATGGGGAGATAGGCGCCCGGATCGAGCCTGACGAGACAGGTCATCTCGCCCTCAGCCTTGTCCTCATACAGCACCTTGATCCAGACCTTGTCGAACTGGGTCGGCTTCCATTCCATCTCGGCGGGTCGCACATAGGTCGAGCCGCCCGGCGTCGCTTTCATCTTCGGAACCTTGGGCTTCGCCACCGCCATCTTGGTTGCCATCGCTCGGTCCTTTCGCTTGGGCGTCTCAGACAGCATCGCCCGGCCGCCGACCGGGTTCAATGGGCCTCGGTGCCACGTCCACTTGGAAACGCGCTTGACCGCCTTTCCACGGCTTGAATAGGCTCGGGCCGAGACAGGTCTTCAGCAAGGAGTGCGGCTAATGCCGGGCGAGAGTATCGCGTATTTCGAGGGTCAGTTCATGCCGCTCAAGGCGGCGAAGATCTCCATCGTCGACCCGGCGGTGACCAAGAGCGACATCGTTTTCGATGTCGTCTCGGCCACAGGTCGGACGTTTTTCCGGCTGGACGACCATCTCGATCGCTTCGAAACCTCGTGCCGCTCCATCCGCATCAAACTGCCGGTCGGCCGCGACGAGCTGAAACGAATCTCGGCCGAGTGCATCGACCGCTCGGGCTATGAGGATGCCTGCGTCTTCATGTGCGGTACGCGCGGGCAATATCGCGGCGGCGTTGCGCTCGGTGATCCACGCGATTGCGAGAACGGCTTCTACGTATACGCCGTGCCCTATTATTGGGTGGTGCCGCGCGACAAAGCCGAGAGCGGCGCTCATCTGTGGATCGCCGAAACGCGCCGGGCACCGGATGAGGCGATCAATCAAAAGGCGAAGAACTTTAACCGCATGGACCTGACCAAGGCGACCTTCGAGGCGCTCGACCACGGCGCCGACGCCGCGGTGCTGCTTTCCATGCAGGGCCAATTGTCCGAAGGTGCCGGCTTCAATATCTGGATCGTGCGGGGCAAGACCCTGCTGACGCCGGGCGAGAACCTGCTCGAGGGCATCACGCGCCGCACGGTGTTTGATCTCGCCAGGGATCTCGGCCTGGAGACCAAGGCAACGAACCTGCCGCCCGAAGCGCTGCTCGAGGCACCGGAGGCGTTCCTGTCAACGACCGCAGGCGGGATCATCCCGGTCACCCGGGTCAATGATCGACCGCTCGGCAATGGCGCGCCCGGTCTTCAGACCAGCGCTATTCGGCAGCGCTATTGGGAGAAGCGGCGCGCCGGTTGGCACGGCACCACCGTGAACTCCCTCCTGAAACACTGAGATCGCCGGGTCAGCTCAGGGCGACAAGCCAGGCGAGTGCGAACAACACGAAGGACGCGAGCCCGGTCCCGAGCTGAAGCCTGGGGCGGTGCGCTGACGCTTGGCTCATGAGCGACAGAGGCACGCCAAGAACAGCGCCGCACCCGAAGCCGAAGATGTGGGCGTAGAGGTCGGTGCGCTCGTCACCGACGCCGAGAAAGGCGAGCAGCAGCACTCCGCCTGCTAAAGGCAGCCATCGGCGCATACCGCGGGCACCAAACGCGCGGCCTCTGCTCCAGCTCAACGCGGCCAAGAGGCCAAGCGCCGCAAAGACCGCGGTCGAGGAACCGACTGAGGTGTGGCCCGCGACCTGCACCCAGGCATTCAGCGCATTGCCCGCGGCGCCGGCCAGGACGATGGTGAACCATGCAACGCCCGCGCCAAGGCGTTCGGAGAGCATCATCGCGAACAGGCTGCCGAGGATCAGATTGCCGATCAGGTGCGCGAAATCGGCGTGAAGGCTGAGCGCCGTGATCGCCCGCCACCATTCGCCTTTTGAGATAAGGCCGGATTGCGCGCTGCCCGCTGCCAACCAGTCGACACCGAGCCATTGGCCCTTGGTGGCAATCAGCAGCAGGAAGGCAATCGCCCCCGCAAATCCGGCTGCGGCAATGCCCGATGAGACGATCTCGCCGGACCTGTGCTCAGCCTGTGGACGATTTTCCTCATCATAGGCCGCGAGCTCGTAGTCGGCCCGCAGCGCCTCGTCACGCACCACATCGAGGCCGATCCCATCCGGGTGGCGAACCAGGCGATAGGTCAGCCCCATCGCCGCCAATACGAGGGCGTGCTCATGGGCGGCGGTCCCCTGTTCGTACCGCCTGAGTTCCACCCACGGTGCTTCGTATGCGACGTTAACCACGATCGAGACCCACGCAACACCCGACCCGAGACAGTGTCATCTTGGGTTCGGCCGGGCGCAAGACCAGCCTTGACTTTGGATCAGGTGGGCAAATCCACGCGACGCGGGGCTTTGTTGAAATTCATCGGACCTCTATGCCGAGGGCAGCGCGGCGGGGCATAGTTGCGGTCAGACAGAACATGATGAATCGATGGGGGGATCGGATGGAGTTCGGCTTCAATCTGCCCAATGGCGGCCCGCTCGCGCGGCCCGACACGCTCTCGCTGATCGCGGCCCGCGGCGAGCAGCTCGGCTTCGGCATCTTTGCCATCCCCGACCACATCATCTTCCCGACCGCCGACATTCACTCGCGCTACCCCTACACGCTCGATGGCAAATATGTCGCGGGGCAGAACGAGGGCGGCGACGTGCTCGAGCCGCTCGCCATGCTGGCCTATCTGGCAGGCGTAACCAAAAAGGCGCGCCTCCTGCTCTCGGTGCTCGTGGTGCCGTATCGGCACCCGGTCCTGACCGCGAAGTTGCTCTCGACCGCCGATCTCCTGTCCAACGGGCGCGTGGTATGCGGCATCGGCGTCGGTTGGATGGAGCAGGAGTTCGCGCCCGTCGGCGCGCCTCCATTCGCCGAACGCGGCAAGGTGACCGACGAATACGTCGCGATATACCGCGAGCTCTGGACCAACCCCGAGCCCCGCTACAAGGGCCAGTACTGCAATGTCGAGGGAATTGTCTTTTCACCGCGCCCGGTGCAGAAGGGCGGCATCCCAATCTGGGTCGGCGGTGAGACCGAACCTGCCATGCGCCGCACCGCGCGCTATGCAGATGGCTGGTATCCAATCTGCAGCAACCCGAAACATCCGCTCGACACCCTGCCCAAGTTCAAGGCCGGCATCGAGAAGGTGCGCCGCTACGCCGAGGAGGCGGGGCGCAACCCGGACAACATCAAGATTGCCTCGTGGGTGGTTTGGCCGCCGGGCGACCATCGGGAAAAACTCCCGAGCGGCGACCCGAAGCTGTTCACCGGCCGCGCTGATGATATGGCGGCCGATATCGACGCCTTCACCAAGCTCGGCGTTACGTCCCTGATGTTTCGTTTCATGAGGGCGGATTTGCCACAGACGCTCGACGCCATGACCTGGTTCGCCGAGGAAGTGATGCCGAAGGTCAAGGCGCGGTGAGCAAATCTCATGCGTTAACCAAGTTCGCCTAGAACGATCGCGAATGACAGGCCAAGCCCCCACACTGCCTCGCCCCATCGGGCCCAGCTTCGCCGAGCTTTACACACCAAAGCTCGTCACCATTCTGCGCGAAGGCTACACCCTCCGGAATCTTCGGGCCGATGCGATTTCGGGCCTGACGGTTGCGATCATCGCCCTGCCGCTTTCGATGGCCATTGCCATTGCCTCCGGCGCAACCCCGGCGCAGGGGCTCTACACCGCGATCATCGGCGGGTTCCTGGTCTCGGCGCTTGGAGGCAGCCGGTTTCAGATCGGCGGGCCGGCCGGTGCCTTCATCGTATTGGTTGCGGGAACCGTCGTCGCCCATGGGATGGATGGGCTGATTCTCGCAACGTTTCTATCGGGCTTGATGCTGTCGGCCATCGGATTGCTGCGCCTCGGCACCTACATCAAGTTCATCCCCTATCCGGTCACGGTTGGCTTCACCGCTGGCATCGCGGTGATCATCTTCGCAAGTCAGTTCAAGGAACTGCTCGGCCTGACCCTAAGTGGGCAAGAGCCGGGACCGCTGCTGGAGAAGATTCCTGTCCTTTGGTCCGTTTTGCCAACCATCGACGCTGCGACTTGCGCCGTCGCGATCGCCTCGATCGCGATCATCGTCGGACTAAAGAAGGTACGGCCTCATTGGCCCGGCGTATTGATCACGGTTGTCGCCGCCGCCGCCTTGACCGGAATCTTTGACCTGCCGGTTGCGACCATCGGCTCGCGTTTCGGCGGGATCCCAAACCTACTTCCGGCGCCGGCGCTGCCGGACTTCAGTCTTGAAAAGATCCAGTCGGTGCTCCCCAACGCGGTGGCGTTTGCGCTCCTGGGCTCGATCGAATCCCTGCTCTCCGCGGTTGTCGCCGACGGCATGACGGGAAGGCGCCACCGCTCGAACTGCGAACTGGTCGGCCAAGGCGTCGCCAACGTCGCCTCAGCCTTGTTCGGAGGCTTCTGCGTCACCGGCACGATCGCCCGAACCGCCACCGACGTGCGGGCCGGCGCCCATGGCCCGATCTCCGGCATGTTGCACGCCGTGTTCCTCCTCCTGTTCATGGTGATCGCGGCGCCGCTCGCGCGCTTCATTCCGCTCGCGGCGCTCGCCGGCGTGCTCGCCATCGTCGCGTGGAACATGGTCGAGAAGCAGGCCTTCTGGAATCTGCTTCGCGCCTCGCGCGGCGACGCTTCCGTGCTGATCGTGACGCTGCTGCTCACGATCTTTCGCGATCTGACCGAGGCGATCATTGTCGGCTTTGCACTCGGCTCGGTTCTCTTCATCCACCGCATGTCGAAGTCGACATCCGTGGAAACACACAACCCCTTCGTCGGAGAAGACCGCGCCGATGACGCCAATGGCAGCCGCAGGCCCTATGACGAAGCTAGGGACGTCGACCCCAACGTTGTAGTGTACCGCATCTCCGGCGTGTTCTTTTTCGGTGCTGCCGCGTCGATCGGCTCGGTTCTTGATCGAATTGCCGACACCCATCGGGCGCTGGTGATTGACTTCACCGCCGTGCCG
>Ga0194132_10010622_pt1 | contig 12176 bp, 8 predicted proteins | sample TA2KigOf80mmetaG_FD_148612 | JGI IMG/M metagenome (GOLD analysis project Ga0194132, IMG submission 148612) | Freshwater microbial communities from Lake Tanganyika, Tanzania - TA2015054 Kigoma Offshore 80m | ecosystem: Environmental > Aquatic > Freshwater > Lake | place: Tanzania: Lake Tanganyika... | reverse complement strand
CATCCTTGATAACTCGTCCACGCACTCGACGCCGGCCGTGAAGGCGTGGCTCGCGGCGAACCCCCGCGTCACCTTCCACTTCACGCCGACCGGCGCGTCGTGGCTCAATCTCATTGAGGCGTGGTTTGGGATCCTGACGCGGCAGTCGGTCCGGCGCGGCTCCTTCCGTTCCGTTCGCGCCCTGGTGCGCCACATCGAGCAGTATCTCGACCATTGGAACGACGATCCCACACCCTTTGTGTGGACCAAGACGCCGGCCGAGATCATCAAGAAAGCCGTGAGGCGTTAACATGACTTACGAATCGCGACCACTGGTGGTTATACTTGGCGACACTTACTTCCAACATTGTCACACAACTATCATGGTAATTGCATCTGCCCGGACTGGGTGACAGCATTTGGTCACCAAACACCAATTTCAAAAGCAAGGCACAGGGAGCCCGCGGGGACCGATCATGAACGGTATGCGAGGGAAAAGCGCCATGTCCCTCACGTGGCTCGTGCTGCTGAGCGTGAGCCCGGCAGTCGGCGCGCAGACGGCAGCGTGGAGGGAGTTGCTCTCCCGGCCGGAGCACCGGACCCGGATGCTCAACGATGTGGGGGTGCCGATGCGCGACGGGGTCCGGCTGTCGGCCGACGTGTACCTGCCGGTCGAGCCGGGCCGCTGGCCGGTCATCCTCATCCGCACGCCCTACAACAACACGCGGCACGTCGCGGAGGCCGTGCACTCCGCCAGCCGGGGCTACGCCGTCGTGGTCGTGGACAACCGCGGCCGCTACGACTCGGAGGGTGAATGGTAAGCCTGGCGGGATGATATCGACGACGGCCACGACACGGTGGAGTGGGCCGGCACGCAGGCGTGGTCGAGCGGCAAGGTGGGGATGATCGGCGGCTCGTATCTCGGGCTGGTCCAGTGGTGGGCGGCGCAGGGCGGCTCGCCGTACCTGAAGACGATCGTGCCGTTCTCCGCGCACGCCGACATCTACTTCTACGGCATGAACTACCGGGGCGGCGCCTTCAAGCTGCGGGGCAACCTGCCGTGGGCGCTGGGCACCAGTGGCCGCACGATGCAGCCGGCCACCTGCGCCATGACGGGGTGCACCGTGCTCGATATCATACAAGCGACCACCGGGGCCGGGAGCGGGCCGTATGACTGGGACGCCCTGTACCGGCACCTACCGATTCTGACCGCGGACTCGGTGGCCACCGGACGCCCGGTCGACTTTTACCGCAACTGGATCCGCAACTCGACCTATAACGACTACTGGAAGCAGATCAGCAACTTCGGCCGATACCACAAGATGGACATCCCGATCCTCCAGATCGGCGGGTGGTTCGACGTGCACGTGGTCTCGATGATCGGCAACCTCGAGGGGATCCAGCGGGAGGGGACGCCGCGGGCGCGCCGCCACCACAAGCTGGTGATGGGCCCGTGGACCCACGGGCCGCCGGTCCGGCAGATCGGCGATCTCGACTTCGGGTTGGAGTCCGTGATCGATTTCCGCGAGCTCCAGCTACGTTGGATGGACTACTGGCTCAAGGGCATCGAAAACGGTATGGCCGAGGAGCCGCCGCTCAAGCTGTTCACGATGGGCGTTAACCGGTGGACGGGAGCGGCGGAGTGGCCGCTGCCGGAGACGCGCTGGACGCGGCTGTACCTGCGCGGCGGCGGGCGTGCAAATTCGCTTGTAGGCGACGGCCGGCTCAGCTTTGAGGCGCCGCCGCGGGGCGAGAAGCCGGACAGGTACACGTATAATCCGGAGGATCCGGTCCCCACGCTGGGCGATTCGCCGTGGGACGATCGCCCGATCGACTACCGGCCGATCGAGCGGCGGGACGACGTGCTGGTGTACACCAGCGAGCCGCTGGCCGAGGATCTGAAGGTGACCGGGCCGATCCAGGCGCGCCTGTACGCCAGCAGCTCGGCGGTGGACACGGATTGGACGGTTCGGCTGCTGGACGTCTATCCGGACGGCCGGAGCATCAACGTGTGTGACGGCATTCTGCGGGCCCGGTTTCGCGAGCCGGCCCCGGTGCGGACGGGAGTGCCGGCGGCGGGGCAGTTCGAGCACCCGCGGTTGATGGAGCCGGGCACGGTCTACGAGTTCACCATCGAGGTTGGGGTGACGAGCGTCGTGTTCCGCGAGGGCCACCGGATCCGGGTGCAGGTGTCCAGCAGCAACTTCCCACGGTTCGACCGCAATCTGAACAACGGGGGGGCGTTAGGCATCGATCCCCGCATCGTGATTGCCAATCAGACCGTCTACCACGACCGGCGATATGCCTCCTTTATCGAGCTCCCGGTCATCCCGCGGTAGCGGGAACGCCTGAGCGCGACGGCCGGTGGCGGCGGAGGTTGCTGACCGAACCCGGAACGATGCCCGGCGCGCCTTCGTGGCGGCCGGGCTGGGATGGGGACTGGACGGCCTGACGTGGACCATGTACTCGTTCGCGCTCACCGCCGTGCTCCCCGCGCTCGGCATCTCGGCGTCGGGCGCGGGCTGGATCACGGCAGCGAGCATCGGGGCATCCGCCGTGGGCGGCGTGGTCTGCGGCGCCCTGGCGGACCGGTTCGGCCGGGTCCGGGTGCTCACCTGGGTCATCCTCGGCTACAGCCTGTTCACCGGCCTCACGGCCACCGCCCAGAACCGGGAGCAATTCCTGCTGTGGCGGGTGCTGGAAGGGTTCACCTTCGGCGGGGAGTGGGCGGTCGGGGCGGCGCTGATCGCCGAGTACGTCGATCCCGCCCGCCGCGGGCGCGTGCTGGCGTTCGTGCAGAGCTGCTATGCGATCGGCTGGGCGCTGTCCACCCTGTGCTACCTGGTCATCTTTTCCCTGGCCCCGGCGGAGGCGGCCTGGCGGTATCTCTTCCTGGTCGGAGTGACGCCGGCGCTCGCCGCGTACCTGATCCGGCGGACCACGCGCGACCGCGTCACCATGACCACCCTGCGAGAACCGTTCCGATTCGCGGAGCTGTTCGCCGCCGGTCAGGTCCGCACCACGGTGCTGGCGACGGTCGTGGGGATCGGGATCCAGGGCATCTACTACTCGGTCTTTGTGTTCCTGCCCCTGTTCCTCAAGTCGGAGCGCGGACTGTCGGTGGTGGGCACCGCGACGTACACCTGGGTCGTCATCATGGGCTCGTTTCTCGGGTACGTCTCATCGGGATTCCTCCACGACGCGTTCGGGCGCCGGCCGACCTTCACGTTCTTCTTCGCAGGGTCGGCGCTGCACGTCGCGCTGTTCGTCCTCTCGCCCATCGCCCGTCCGGAGATCGGGTATGTGGTCAGCTTTCTGCTCGGGTTTTTTGCGTCCGGGCAAGCCGGCGGCATGGGCGCCTATCTCGCGGAGCTGTTCCCCACCAGGATTCGGGCCTCGGGGCAGGGGCTGGCCTACAACGTCGGGCGCGGCGTCGCCGCGTTCGGCCCCCTCATGGTGGGCCGGCTGGCGGAGCACATCGGGTTCGGCACGGCCGTGCTGTGGGTGGGCGGCATCGCGAGTGTGCTCGCGACGATCGGGGTGTGGTCCCTGCCGGAGACACGGAATCGGGACATCCTGGGGCCCGCAGATAGCGCAGAAGGGCGCAGATGACGCAGATGGTGCGGAAAGGGTTGCAGATGTCGCAGAAGGACGCCAGATACCGGATCGCCATTGATACCGGTGGGACGTTCACCGATGTCGCCGTCGCCCGACCGGACGGGAACATCTTCGTGTGGAAGGTTCCGTCTCGGCCCGCGGCACCTGAGGAAGCCGTGGTGCAGGGCCTGACCGAGGCCCTCGACCTGGTGGGTGCGGCGCCCGCGGAGGTGGTGCGGTTGGTGCACGGCACGACCGTCGCGACCAATACGCTGCTCACCCGGACCGGCGTGCGCGTGGGTCTGGTCACCACGGCCGGTTTCCGTGACGTCCTCAGAATCGGTCGCCAGACGCGCCCGAGCATCTATGACCTTGCGGCACGGCGACCGAGCCCGCTGGTCCGGCGGGCGCACACCTGGAAGGTGACCGAACGGATCGCGTCGGACGGCTCGGTGATCGCGCCGCTCGATGAAGATGAGGTGCGCCGCCTGGCCGGGCCCATCCGGGAGGCGGGATGCGAGGTGGTGGTGGTGTCGTTCCTGAACGCGTACGTGAATCCGGCCCACGAGGAGCGTTGTGCCGCGATCCTCGCCGAGGCCGGTGTGGCGCCCCGGGTGTTCCCGGCGACGGCGGCGTGTCCCGAGATGCGCGAGTACGAGCGCACGTCCACCGCCGTCCTGAACGCGTACGTGCAGCCGGCGATCGCCGGTTACGTCGAGCGGCTGGAGCGGCGGGTGGGAGAGCTGGGTCTGGGGAGCCGGCTGTGGATGATGCAGTCCAACGGGGGATTGCTGAGCGCCCGCAGGGCGTGCGAGGAAAGCGTGCGCATCCTCTTGTCCGGTCCGGCCGGCGGGGTGATGGGCGCGGCGCGATGGGCCTGCGTGCTCGATCTGCCGCTGGTCGTCAGTTTCGACATCGGGGGAACCAGCGCGGACATCGCGTTGATTCGCAACGGCGTTCCCGACGCGATGACCAGCAGCGAGATCGAGGGCTACGCGATCCGGTTCCCGGCGGTCGACGTGCACACCATCGGAGCCGGTGGCGGATCGGTAGTGTGGCGCGACAGCGGCGGGGGCCTCCGGGTGGGGCCCGCCAGCGCCGGCGCGGACCCGGGGCCGGTGTGCTACGGGCGCGGGGGGTCGGAGCTCACGGTGACCGACGCCCACCTGCTGCTTGGCCGCCTGGGACGCCGGCTGCTGGACGGCCGAGTCCCCCTGGACGACCAGAGCGCCCGGGGTACGCTCGACTCCTTCGCCCGCGAGCTGGGCCTGAGCCCGGACGAGGCCGCCGCCGGCATCCTGCGGGTGATCAGCGCGACCATGGCCCGGGGCGCCCGGAAGGTGAGCGTCGAGCGCGGCGTCGACATCCGGGACTGCGTGTTGATGGCCTTCGGCGGCGCCGGTCCGCTGCACGCCGGAGACCTGATCCGCGAGCTGGGCATGAAAGGCGCCGTCGTCCCTCCGCATCCCGGGATCGCCTCCGCGATCGGAATGCTCGACGCGCCGGTGCGGCACGATTTCGCGACCAACGTGGCGAACCCCACCGCCCATCCGGAGGATGTCGGCCGGGTCGCGGCGATCATGGACGCACTGGCGGCGCGGGCCGCCGCGTTCATGCGCGAGAACGAGGGCCTGCCCGAGGAGCGTGTGGTCCTGGAACGGCTGGTGGACGCGAGGTATTTCGGGCAGAGCTATGAGCTCACTATCCCCTGGCACGCCGACATCGGCGCTCTTCGAGCCGGGTTCGACGCGGCGCACGAGGAACGGTACCTATACGCGGATCCCGAAGCCGTGTTGGAACTGGTCACCGCGCGGGTGACCGCCAGCGCGCGCCTGGCCAGCGGAGAGGCGGAAGCCGTCCTCCCGCCGGGATCCCTGCCGCAGGCCGTCGGCCGCCGGAATGCATACTTCGACGGCGTCTGGCAGGACACCCCGGTGTACCGGCGGGAGCGGATCCCCCCGGACTGCGAGATGGCGGGCCCCCTCATCGCCGAACAGCTCGACAGCACCATCGTGGTGCTTCCGGGTCAGGTGTGCGCCCACGACCGATTCGGGTTCCTGCACATCCGGGAGAACGAGGCGTCATGAGCGCCGGCGCCGTGCAGTCGGCCCGGGCGCTCGATCCGGTCAGCCTGGAGATCGCCCGCCACCGGCTCGAGTCGGTGGCGGAGGAAGTGGGGACGGCGCTCATCCGCGCCTCCTACTCGCCGAACATCAAGGACCGCCGGGACTGTTCGGCCGGCCTCTACACGCGTGACGGGGAGCTGGTTGCCCAGGCCGAACACATCCCGCTGCACCTCGGGCTCATGCCCACGCTGGTCCAGCAGGTGCTCCGCGTGGTCCCGGCAGACGCCCTTGCCCCCGGGGACGTGCTGATCACCAACGATCCGTATCTGGGCGGCTCACACCTGCCCGACGTGTGCGTCATAACGCCGGTGCACGCCAACGGGGAGGTCGCCGCGGTGGTGGCCAACCTGGCGCACCACGTCGACATCGGCGGCGTGGCGCCCGGCTCCATGGCGGCGCACCCGACCGAGATCTTTCAGGAGGGGGTGCGCATCCCGCCGCTCAGGCTCATCAGCGGCGGAGCGCTGCGCGGCGACATCCTGCAACTGATCCTGGCCAACGTCCGCACGGCCGACAAGACGCGGGGCGATCTCATGGCCCAGATCGCCGCCAACCGGCTCGGGGCGCGACGGCTCTCCGAGATCATCGGGATCTGGGGGTCCGACCGCTTCCACGCCGCCTGTGCCGGCTTGATCGACTATGCGGAGCGCCGTACCCGGGCGGCGCTCGGCGCGTTACCCGATGGCGAAGCGGCCTTCACCGATTTCCTGGAGCACACCGGCAACGATCGCCGTGACATCCCGATCGTCGCGCGGGTGGCCAAGCGGGGAGACGCCATCACCATCGATCTCACCGAGACGGCCGATCAGGTGGCCGGGGCCATCAACTGCTCGGAGGCGATCGCCCGCTCCTGCGCGGCGTACGTGGTCAAGGCGATCGCCGACCCGACGCTGCCGTCCAACGCGGGGCTCATGCGGCCCATCACGGTGATCACGCGGCCGGGCAGTCTGGTCCACGCCGAGTTTCCCGCCCCGGTGGCCAATGGCAACATCCAGACCGCCCAGCGGATCGTGGACGTGCTGCTTGGCGCGCTCGAGCGTATCGCCCCGGGCCGGGTACCCGCCGCCTCGAACGGCAGCATGAGCATCGTGACGGTCGGGGGCTACGACCCCAGGAGCCGGCGGTATTTTTCCTACGTCGAGACCTGCGGCGGGGGCCAGGGGGGGTTGCCGGCGATGGACGGCGCCGATGGCGTGCACACCCACATGACCAACACCCGCAACACGCCCTGCGAGGTGATCGAGCAGGAGTATCCTCTCCGCGTGCGTCGATACGCGCTGGCCGAGGGCACCGGAGGCCGCGGCCGGTTCCGTGGCGGCCACGGGCTGGTGCGCGAGCTCGAGCTGACCCATGGGCAGGCCACCGCGGTCGTGGCGACGTCGCGCACGGAGCGGCGCCCGTGGGGACTGACCGGCGGCGAACCCGGTGCGCCGGCCAGCGTCCGCCATCTCCGTGGAAAGGTCGAACGGGAGCTGGCCTCCATGAGCCGCGTGGAGCTCGAAGCCGGTGACGTGCTGATCATCCAGACCGCCGGCGGAGGCGGCTACGGGCCTCCGGGCGAACGCGCCGCCGCGGCGGCGGCGTACGACGCCGCCGAGGGGCTCGATATCCCGCATCCGGCGCCTTAGACGCCACCGTCTCCGCTTCGGTTGCATCGAGTCGACACTCCCGTTCGTAGCTGGACTGGCGCGGCCCAACGGCCCGCGTCACCTGCGGCGGGCGGAGTGCCGCCCGCTCTGGCCGATCGCGAGCGCGCCGCCGGCCGTCAGGTGCAGGGATGCTAGAAGGCCGGGCTCCCTTGCCGCCGCTCCAGCGGTCACTTCCATTCCCGCCCGACGACAGTGGATCCAGCTTTGTCAGTTCGCCTCTGGCGTGCGCCGCTGTCCCTCCTCGAAGAGCCGCTGGAATCCCTTCGGATCGTGCCCCTTGACCGCGGCGGCGATCCGATTGAGCGCGAGGCGCAGGCGCTCGAGTGCCTCCATCGAATGGGGGTTCCCGGCCTGAATCTCGTAGTAGACCTGCGGGCTCTCCCGCACGAGGGCCGCAGCGAGCGACTCCAGCGCCCGGCAGGTGGTGCGGCGCACGGGGTGCTCGGTCTGCGGCAGCGCCAGCGCGAAGGCCATGGTAGCGGCGTGGGCGAGGCTGAGGAGATCCGCCATGATGCGGTCGTGGTCCGCAAGCGGCAGGCGCACGAGACGCGCACTGGTCGGCTCGAAGAGCTTCTCCACCGTCGAGGTAGCTTCTGAATCCCCGGTGTCGCAGATCACGACGTCGGCATCGCGCAGGAGAGCGGCGGAGGGGCCGAACATGGGATGGATCGAGGCGACACCGCCCCCGGCTCCCTGGAGGGTGCGGATCGGTTCGATGAGGGGCGTCTTGATGCTGGCGATGTCGACCACAACCCTGCCGAGGCGACGTAATGGAAGGGGCAGGCACCTGCGACTACTCCCCGCGCCGGTTGCGAGGTAGCTTGGGGTACCGGAGGCCGGACGCTCATGCCAACCAGGACGCCGCCCAAGGCGCGCGTTCCCCACCCCTCGAAACGACTCCCACGGGGCGTTGGGGCCAAGCACGTCTACCAGCAACTGCGGAAAGAGATCCTCACGCTGGTCCTGGAGCCTGGTAGCCTGCTCGATGAGGTCGAGATCGGTCGCCGGTTCCAGCTCTCGCGGTCGCCAGCTCGGGAGGCGCTGATTCGCCTGTCGACCGAGGGGCTGGTCCGAGCCCTCCCCAACCGCAGCGCGATGGTGGCGCCCTTCGACGTCACGGGGCTGCCCGCCTACCTGGAGGCCCTCGAACTGGTCTACCGGCTCACCGCCCATCTCGCGGCCGTCCGGCGAACCCCTCGGTCGATGGAGCGGATCGTCGCGGCTCACCGTCGCTTTGAGGCGCTCAGCAAGGCGGGCGAGTTCCTGGAGTCGCTGGAGGCCAATCGCGATTTCCACGTGGCCATCGCCGAGGCGACCGCGAACCCCCACTTCACGGCCTGGACCCGAGCGATCCTCGAGCAGGGGCAACGTCTCTTGCTGGTCGCCGTCGGGCACATGAAGCAGGGCAAGCTTCTGGGCGCTCATCCGGCGATGGTGGAGGCGATCCGCAAAGGCGATCCCCGGGCGGCCGAAGTCGCCGCCCGGCGGGATGCCCGCAACACCATCAACGAGCTGCGGGCCTGGCTCGCGGAGTCCGCGACGGCGGGAGTGACGCTGCCGTAGCCGTCCGCCGGCCGTTCTTGCCAGTATGTACGTTGTATCCGAAGTTCCCTCAAGAGCGGGCCGGGAAGGTCCCGGCCCACCGCCCTCACGATGTAAGGGAGCAACACGATGCGGATGTCCGTAATTGACAGCGTCGTCGCCCGGGCGCTGACCGTCGCAGCCCTCTGGTGCGCCGGGTCCTCACTCCAGGCACAGGAACGGGCGGCGGACCGCCGCCGGTCGCTGGACCCGAACACGCCAGTCTCCGACGATCCGCGGCGGGTGCCGGTCCCGCCGGGGCCAACCGGTCCGGAGGGGACGATCGCGATCGTCGGCGGCCGAGTCTTCGACGGAACGGGTGCGGCGGCTCGCCCGGCCACGATCGTGATCGAGCGCAATCGGATCGCGGCGATTCGCGAGCCCGGCGCTGGGGCGGTGCCGCCTGGAGCCCGCACGATTGACGCGAGCGGGATGACGGTCCTCCCGGGCCTGATCGACCTCCATGTTCACCTCACCTATGCCGCAAAGGCCGGCGAGGAACCCTGGTACTTGGCGTCCGACCTGGTCGAGTTGACCCTCCGCGGTGTCGAGCGGGCGCGTTATTTCATCGAGAGCGGCATTACCAGCGTCCGGGACGTGGGCTCCCACAGCTCGGCCCCGTTCCGGCTGAAAGAGTGGATCCGCCAGCGCCGGCTTCCGGGCCCCCGGGTCTTTCCCGCGGGGATGCTACTGACCGGCACCGGCGGACATGGTGCCGAGGGGCTCCGGCCCGGCTCCAGCCTCTGGCTCTACGTCAAGGAGGTCTCCGGGCCCGAGGAGTGGCGCAACGCCGTCCGGCAGAACTTCAAGGACGGCGCCGACCTGATCAAGATCGCCAGCCACTTCAGCCGCGAGGAGGTGAAGGCCGCCGTCGAGGAGGCGCATGCCCTCGGGATCCGGGTGGTCTGTGATTGCGAGACCTTTTACATCGACTGGGCGATCGACGCCGGGGTCGACATCATCGAGCACCCCCTTCCCCGGACTGACGACGCCATTCGCAAGATGGCGGAACGCGGGGTCTTCGCCGTGCCGACCGTCACGGCCTACGACTTCGTCTTCGACGAGCGAGGAGGGTACTTCGGCTCCACCTCGCGGCGGTTCGGTTTTTCACCCACCCGTAACGTCGAGATGATCCGGCGCCTGAAGCGTTCGGGGGTCAAGAGCGGGGTTGGCACCGATGTCGTCGGGGGCAACTATCGCTACATCCTGCCGGCTTACATCCGCGAGCTCAAGCACTTCGTCGAGGCAGGCTACACCGTCCCCGAGGCCCTGATCGCCGGCACCAAGACCAGCGCCGAGGTCCTCGACATGGACGACAAGCTCGGCACGCTCGAGGTCGGAAAGCTCGCCGATCTGCTGGTGGTGCGGGGCCAGCCGGATCGAAACCTCGACGATCTGGCCAACGTGAGCCTGGTGATCCGCGACGGCGAAGTCGTAGTCGAGAACGGCAAGGTCAACATCCCCAGGCATCCGGCGTTGCCGATTCCGCCGCCGGTTGGATCACCCCGATAGCGCCCCGGCGATCCAGGTTTTGCCCTTCAGCGTTCCGCCGCCAATTCGGGCGGCGGAATCGGGGCGCGGTCTCCTCTCGCTACCGTGGCGGGGGCTCGACGCCCAGCAAGTACTTGACGAAGTAGTCCCACCGGCTCCGAATCATGTAGGGGTCGGCATCGACGTCATGATTCCGGTTCGGAAGCACCAACAGGTCGAACGACTTCCGTTGGGCGATCAGCGAATCGACCAGCGCGTAGGTTTGCGCGATCGGGACGTTCTCGTCCAGATCGCCGTGGGAGAGCAGCAGCTTTCCCTTCAGGTTTCGCGCCAGGGTGGGGTTGGCCTGCTCGGCGTAGTGGGGGCCCATCGGCCCCATGTACCGTTCGGCCCACTCGACTTTGTCGAGCCGGAGGTCGTGGCACCCCGCCGCCGAAACCGCCACCTTGAAGAAGTCGGGATATTTGAGAATTGCCCGGGCTGAGGCGTAGCCGCCCGCGGAGATGCCGAAGATCCCGACCCGGGTGGTATCGATGAACGGATGCCGCGCCGCCAACTGGCGAATGGCGGCCATGTGGTCCGGCAGCCCGGCGTCGCCAAGTCGCTGGTAGGCGACGTCGTGGAACTTCTTGGAACGAAACGGGGTGCCCATCCCGTCGACTACCATGACGACGAAACCCAACTCGGCCACAGCCTGCGCCTCCCAGAGGTAACGGGACGGGGCCAGGGTCTTCGGGGTCGCCAGGGTCTGTGGACCAGCGTAGATGTTGTCGATCAGCGGGTACCGACGGGTCGAATCGAAGGTGGTCGGTAGCAAGAGGATGCCGTAGATGTCGGTGACGCCGTCCCGGGCGGTGGCTCGAAACGCCCGAGGGGGGCGCCAACCGAGCCGGGTGAGGCCCGACAGATCGGTCGTCCCGAGTTCGAGGCGCACCGCGCCGTCGCGAGCCGACCGGACCACCGACCGGGCTGGTTGCTCCAAGGTCTCATAGGTATCGACCAGATACCGTCCCGAAGGCGAGATCGACACCGAGTGGTCAGCCGGCTCGGGGGTGAGCAGCTCGATGCGGGAACCGTCGAGCCCGACCCGATAGAGGTGTCGGAGATAGGGATCTCGCCCAGGCTCCCGCCCCCCCGCGGTGAAGTACACCCAGCCGTTCTGGTCGTCGACTCGGAGCAGTTCTCGGACCACCCACGGCCCCCGGGTGATTTGCCGATCCAGTTGGCGAGACACCGAGTCGAGCCGATAGAGGTGGCGCCAGCCGTCTCGTTCCGACGCCCAGACGATCTCGCCGCGGGGTCCCACGGGATTGAAACGTTGGTAGAACCGCTCCACGAACGTGGGGTTCTCGTCTCGTGCGATGAGCCGGCCGGTTCCGGTCTCGGCGTCGACCTCGGCTACCTCGGTCATCCGGTTGGTGCGGGCCCGCCGAACGGCGTAGAAATGACGCGAGTCCGCCGCCCACCAATGATCGGGCCAGGTCATCGGGCTCAAGTTGTAGTAAAGGACCGGTACCGGCGGGAAGGGGCCGTCGATCCGGCGCCCCGACGACAGCTCGAGCAGCACCAGCTCGGCCGTGGCCGTGGTGGAATCGCCTGGCAGCGGGTAGGGCGCGGCATAGGGCCGGGGCCGCAAGTCGGCCGCGGTGCGCACCCCGTGAACGAGCGGGATCAGGCCCGCCCCCCGGATATCGATCCGATAGGTGGCGATCCGGCGGGAGTCCGGCGACCAGAACGCCACTGTCGGATCGAT
>Ga0194132_10010621_pt1 | contig 12178 bp, 10 predicted proteins | sample TA2KigOf80mmetaG_FD_148612 | JGI IMG/M metagenome (GOLD analysis project Ga0194132, IMG submission 148612) | Freshwater microbial communities from Lake Tanganyika, Tanzania - TA2015054 Kigoma Offshore 80m | ecosystem: Environmental > Aquatic > Freshwater > Lake | place: Tanzania: Lake... | reverse complement strand
CAGGAGGAGCTGAGGGGCGTCCCCAGGTTGCGCCCCCACGCCGCGTCCAACAATTCCTTGTCTCATCAGTTGCGAATGGGAGCGGTCTCAGGACCAGGTCCGGGTCTCATACAAGAATGATGCGCAGAGTCTGCTGGACCCGCTGCGCTCCCCCAGTGCAAGTAGCACGGCGTCCAGAAAAGGAGCCAGTCGACCCCGGCCGCCTCCCAAGGTCAGCACCACGCTCACCAATCCCCGCGGCCACGATCGCCATGCCAGACTAAAGAGTCGCGACTGACCGGTTCAGGTCTCATTCCAGGACCCTGATCGGGTCCCACCTGAGACGCCTGGTGCAGCCCCAGCTCCTGCGCGTATGGTCGTGGGTACCCAACCTTCAGGGCGCCGATCACCATCCGGGAACAGCAATAAAAAAACCCGCCACTTCAGTGGCGGGGTAGGAGCGTCGAGCAAGTTCCAGGAATACTGGCTGTCTCGGGCTGGACCCAGACCAAGTCCAGCCAAGAGACCAGCCTGAGACGGATGAACAGATCAGGTCGAGGTCTGCAGGCCCTGGATCAGGTAGTCGAAGTAGGGACCGGCCAGGGCAGCTTCTTCGCCACCCAGCAGCACCAGCGACGCCTCCTTCAGGGTGCGCATCGCCTCCACCATGCCGGGGAGGGGCACGCCCAGGCTGTTGTACATCTCGCGGGCGCCGACCACACCGATCTGCTGGATCAGCTCGGTGCTGCCGGCCAGGATGCCGTAGGTGACCAGCCGCAGGTACCAGCTGTAGTCCCGCAGGCACTGGGCCCGCTGTTTCTGGCCGAAGGCGTTGCCGCCCGGGGCGACGTAGTCAGGCTTGCGCAGGAACAGTTGCTTGGAGGCCTCGGCGACGATCTTCTTCTCGTTGTCGGTCAGCACCCTGACGACACTCAGCCGGCGGGCCCCGCCGCTGAGGAACTCCACCATCGTGCGCAACTCGCCGCCGGTGGGATAGCGGAGCTGATCATCGGCCTGGAGGATCAGATCGCGAACGACGCTCATAGCAGCGACCACAGTCCGGCGAATCCTATCGAGCCCGAAGCCTCAGCCAGGGCTCCGGGTGCAAGGTGTAACGCCCCTTTGCACGACCCCCGATAGGGTCGCTGCAGTGCTGCGGAATACAGATGGCCTCGGTGGGCGACAGGCTTGAGCTGGAGATCACCGACCTGGGCCATGACGGGCAGGGGGTGGGGCGCCACGACGGGCAGGTGGTGTTCGTCAGCGGGGCCCTGCCCGGAGACACTGTGCAGGTGCGCCTTCAGGCGGTGGCGCGGCGCCATCTGGTGGGTCAGCTGCAGCGGGTGCTGACGCCCTCTCCGGACCGCCGCCGGCCGCCCTGCATCCTGGCTGACAACTGCGGGGGCTGCAGCCTCCAGCCCATGGCGGACGGGGCCCAGGCCGCCTGGAAGCAACGCAGCCTGGAGCAGACCCTGCAGCGCATCGGCGGCCTGAGCGCCACGGTACGGCCGCTGCTCGCGGCGGACCCGACCCTCGGCTACCGCAACCGCGCCCTGATTCCGCTGGAGCGCCGGGCCGATGGCCGCCTGCGTGCCGGCTACTACCGCCGGGGCTCGCACCAGATCGTCAACATGGCCCGCTGCCCGGTGCTCGACCCGCGCATCGACGCCCTGATCGCCCCCCTCAAGGCCGACATCGAAGCCAGCGACTGGCCGATCGATCGCCACGGCAACGACCCGCAGGCCGTGGAGGGTCCCGGTCTGCGCCACCTGGGCCTGCGGGTGGGGGCAGCCACCGGGGAACTGCTCATCACCCTGATCAGCAGCCATGACGACCTGCCCGGCCTCGAGGCCCTGGCCGACGCCTGGTGCGAACGCTGGCCCGAACTGGTCGGTGTCTGCCTCAACCTCCAGCCCCTGCCCACCAATCGCCTGATGGGGGACGAGACGCGGGTGATTTGCGGCCGGGAGTGGATCCATGAACGCTTCGCCGGCCTGGCCTTCCGCATCGCCGCCGACACCTTCTTCCAGGTCAATACCCGCCAGGCCGAACGGCTGGTTCCCCATCTGAACGAAGCTCTTGGCCCGGCTCCCGCCGGAGGCTCCCTGCTCGATGCCTACTGCGGCATCGGCACCTACAGCCTGCCCCTGGCCGCCGCCGGCTGGCAGGTCAGTGGCCTGGAGCTGCACCCGGGCGCCGTGGCCATGGCCCGGCTGAATGCCTCCGCCAACGAGCTGGAGGATCGGGCGAGCTTTGCGCAGGCCGACGTGCCCCTGGTGCTGGAGGAGCGACTCCAGGGCCAGCAGGCCCTGGTGCTGGATCCGCCCCGCAAGGGCCTGAATCCGGTCGCCATCGCAGCGATCCTGGCGGCGCGGCCGGAGCGCATCGCCTACGTGAGCTGCGATCCGGCGGCCCTGGCCCGGGACCTGGCCCAGCTGTGCGGCACAGGGGTCTACCGGCTGAACTGGGTGCAGCCCGTCGACTTCTTCCCCAACACCAGCCACGTGGAGGCCCTGGCGGCCCTGGAGCGCCTCTAGCGACGCTGTTCGGCGCCGAAGCGGCGCTCGAGGGCCTCGCGCACCCGACCATGGGCCGCCTCCACCTCCTCGTCGGTGAGGGTGCGGGCGCTGTCGCGGTAGCGGAGGCGGAAGGCCTGGCTGCAGCGGCCGGCCTCCACCTGGGCACCCTCGTAGCGATCGATCAGCTCGGCCTGCTCCAGCAACGGCTTACCCGCCTTGCGGATCGCCGCCAGCAGGCCCGCCGCCGTGGTGTCGGTGGGCACCACCAGGGCCAGATCGCGCTCCGAAGCGGGCACGGTGGGGTAGGGACGGAAGCTGGGCTGCCAGCGGTTGCGGCGGGTGCCGGCGGACAGCAGGGGCTCCAGCTCCAGCTGGAACACATAGGTGGCGGCCGGCAGATCGAGGGCGTCGGCCTCGGCCGGGTGGAGCTGGCCGAACCAGCCGGCGGGCTTGCCCTCCACCAGCAGCTGGGCGGCGCGGCCGGGGTGGAGCAAGGGGGAGTCGGTCAGGGGGCGGTCCTCCAGGGGCAGGCGCAGGGGCTCCAGACCGGCCTGCAGCACACCCCGGGCCTGGAAGTAATCCGGGGGGGCGGGCTTGCCGGAGCTGCGCCAGCGTTCGGCGCGCCGCTCCCCGGCGATCACCCCCACCAGCAAGGTGCGTTCGGCGTGGCGGCCGTCGCCGCTGGCCGCACCTCCTGGGAACACCCGGCCGATCTCGAAGCCCCAGAAGCCCCCCAGGGAGGCCTGCAGGTTACGGCGGGCGGCCTGGAGCAGCTCCCGGTGCAGGTTGTCGCGCAGGTGGCCGTAGTCGGCCAGGAGGGGGTTGGCCAGGGGCACCCGGCCCGGGGCCGCCGCCACCAGCGACAGGGAGACGATCTCCTGCAGGCCAGCGGCGCAGAGGGAGCGGCGCAGGCGGCGTTCCAGCTGTTGGGCCGGCTCGAGGCCGCCGGGGATCAGGGGATCCGGCAGATGGGCGGCGAAGTGGTCGTAGCCCACCAGCCGGGCCACCTCCTCGATCAGGTCGACTTCACGCCTGAGGTCCATGGCGCGCTCGGGCGGCACCCGCACCTGCCAGCCTTCCTCGTCCTCCTCCAGAACGCAGCCGAGGGCTGTAAGGGTGGCGGTGATGCGTTCGTCATCCAGGTCACGGGGCTCGCCCTCCACCAGCACCGGACCCAGCAGGTTGTGGAGGGCGTCGCGGCGCAGGGCGAGGGGCGCCTGCGGAGAGGCGCTTTGCTGGTGCAGCCAGCGGCCCTCCACCCGGGCTCCGGCCAGCTCCTGCAGCAGGGCCACGGCCCGGTCGGCAGCGGCCAGGGTGATCTCCCGCGGCACCCCCTTCTCGAAGCGGCTGCTGGCCTCGGTGCGCAGCCCGACGCTGCGGGCGGAGCGGAACACCGCCACCTCCAGCCAGATGGCGGTGGTGGCTTCGCTGACGGCCTCGGCGAGGCCCCCCATCACCCCGGCCAGGGCGATGGGGTGGCCCCCGCAGGTGACCACCAGGGCTTCTTCACTCAAGGTGCGCTCCTGGCCGTCGAGGGCCACGAAGGCCTCCCCGGGGCGGCCCTGGCGCAGGCCGATGCTGGCGGGTTCGGGGGTGCCGCCGGTGAGCGCCCCCAGGCGATCCCGGTCGAAGGCATGCAGGGGCTGGCCCGTCTCCAGCATCACCAGGTTGGTGATGTCGACCACGTTGTTGATGGGGCGCACACCGGCCCGCTCCAGCCGCTGGCGCAGCCAGTCCGGGGAGGGACCGACTGTCAGGCCGTCGAGGGCGGTGAGGCTGAACAGGCCACCCGCCTCGATGGCCTCGCGGTCGGCCGCCGCGGCAGCCAGGGGCTCGGCCGCCACCACAGGATCTGCTGCGGGAAAGGTGGTGCTGCCGCCGCTGAGGGCCGCCACCTCGCGGGCGATGCCGCGCATCGAGAGGCCATCGGGGCGGTTGGCGGTGATCGCCAGCTCCAGGACCTGATCATCCAGGCCGAGCAGCGGACCCACGGGGGTTCCCAGGGGGGGCAGGCTGGCCAGCAACTGGTCGAGTTCGGCGATGCCGTCGCTGCCGTCGTCGAGGCCCAGCTCCCGCAGGGAGCAAATCATGCCGCTGCTGGCAACCCCCCGCAGTTCGGCCGGCTTGATCGTCAGCCCCACCGCCGGCAGGGTGCTGCCCACCAGGGCCACGGGCACGTGCAGGCCCTGGCGCACATTCGGGGCGCCGCAGACGATCTGCAGGGGCTCGCCAGCCCCAACATCCACCTTGCAGACACTGAGCTTGTCGGCGTTGGGGTGGGGATCGCGCTGCAGCACATGGCCCACCACCACACCGGCCGCCCGGGCCGCCAGATCCTCGATGGCCTCCACCTCGAAGCCGGCGATCGAGAGGCGCTCCGCCAGGTGCTCCGGCACGAGAGCGGCCGGTTCCACGCTGACCAGCTCCCGGAGCCATTGGAGCGAAACCAGCATCGGAGGGTTGCACAGCAGCCGTACAGCTTAGGAAGCGATCAGGGCCCTCCCCATCGGGAGGTAAGGTGCAGGATCGTCTCTCTGCAACGCATCCGCGGCGCAACGTCCTTCCATGGCCAAGAACAAGGGCGTCCGGCTGGTGATCACCCTCGAGTGCACCGAATGCCGGTCCAACCCCGCCAAGCGGTCCCCTGGCGTGTCCCGTTACACGACCCAGAAGAACCGCCGCAACACCACCGAACGGATCGAACTCAAGAAGTTTTGCCCCCACTGCAACGCCTCCACCGTCCACAAGGAGATCAAGTGAGGCTGGATTCCCTGCGGAATCCCATCGCCTGATCGTCCCGCGGCCTTTGCAGCGGCAGTTTTCTCCTTTCGTTTCCCCCCTCCGTTCCCATGTCCAGTTCCTTCTTCAAGAAGCGCCTCTCGCCGATCAAGCCCGGTGATCCGATCGACTACAAGGACGTCGATCTGCTCAAGAAGTTCATCACCGAGCGCGGCAAGATCCTGCCCCGCCGCCTCACCGGCCTGACGGCCAAGCAGCAGCGCGATCTCACCAATGCCGTCAAGCGGGCCAGGATCGTGGCCCTGCTGCCCTTCGTGAATCCCGAAGGCTGAGTTGCCCTCCGCCTCGCGTCGGTACACGGCGGGTGACCTGGTCGGCCTCCACGACGACAGCCGCAGCCTGCTGGCGGTGGTCGTGGCCGAGAAAGGCACGCGCCTGGATCTCAAGGTGGGTTTCGAGGCCAAGCCCGTCCAGAGGGGGGTCCGGCAGCTCGATCTTCTGGCCGCTCTGCCAGGCGATCAATCCCCACCCTCCCGCCTGTCCCAGCCCCCCTGGGATCTGAGCCCGGAGACGTTGCAGCAGGCCGCCCCCAGCTCCCGGGAGCTGGGGGCGGCCTGGCTGCTGCTGCTGGACGACTCGGCGTCCCTCGCGCTGGGGGACTTCGTCGACCTGATCGGCGACGGCGGCGACCCGGTCCAGAGGGCCGCCTGCTGGCTGTGGCTGCAGGGCCCCCAGACCCTGTTCCGCTGGCGCCAGCAGCAGGTGGAGGCCCGGCCGCTGGTGGATGTGCGCCGGCTGCGGCGCGACGCCCGCCGCCAGCAGCTGGCCGAGCAGCGGCGTCGCCAGTGGCAGGAGGCCCTGCACCAGCGCCGCCCAATCGATCCGCAGCATCTCGATGCCGAGCAGCGCCAGCACCTGGCCCTGCTGCGGGAGTGGGCCAGCGGCGACACCAGCCGTCCCCTGCCGGACGAGCTGCACCGGGCCCTGCAGGCGGCCCATTGCCCGATGGAGGCCTCGCCGATCCGGCATCTGCTGGTGGACCTGGGCCAGTGGGAGCGGCACCATCTGCCCTCGCTGGAGAACACCACCTGGCAGGCGGGCTTCTCCGCGGAGCTGGAGGCGGAGGCCCTGCGGCTGGTGGCGCTGGCCGCCACGAAGCTTCCCGGTGACGATCGCCGCTGCGACCTCACCGGCCTGCACACCGTCACCATCGACGATGCGGACACCCGCGACATCGACGACGGCCTCTCCCTGGAGCAGGGGCCCGATGGCAAACCGCGGCTGTGGATTCACATCGCCGACCCCGGCCGGCTGGTGGCGCCGGACAGCCCGCTCGACACCGAAGCCCGGAGCCGGGCCAGCAGCCTCTACCTGGCCCGGGGCCCCCTGCCGATGTTCCCCGAGGTGCTCAGCACCGGCCCGATGAGCCTGCGCATGGGCCAGCGCAGCGCCGCCCTGAGCCTGTGGGTGGAGCTGGCCGAGGACGGCGCGGTGGCGGATTTTGGGCTGGAATCCAGCTGGGTGCGACCCGCCTATCGCCTCAGTTACGGCGATGCCGACGAGCTGATCGAGCTGGCCCCGCCCCAGGAGCGGTATCTCAGTGAGATCCATGCCCTGATGGAGCGGCGGCGCCGCTGGCGGCTGGCCCGGGGGGCCCTCGATCTGGACCAGCCCGAGGGCCGGATCCGCTGCGACGACCAGGGGCCCCAGCTGGAGATCACCGAACCGTCGCCCTCGCGCACCCTGGTGGCCGAGGCGATGATCCTGGCCGGGGCCGTGATCGCCCGCCACGGGCAGGAGCAGAACCTGGCCCTGCCCTACCGCAGCCAGCTGACGGCGGAGCTGCCAAGCGAAGCGGAGCTGCAGGGCCTGCCGGCCGGCCCGGTGCGCCATGCGGCCATCAAGCGCTGCCTCAGCCGGGGCCATCTGGGCACCACGCCCGCCCCCCACTTTTCCCTGGGCCTGCCCTGCTACGTGCAGGCCACCTCACCGATCCGCCGCTACAACGACCTGCTGGTGCAACGCCAGCTGCTGGCCCACCAGCAGGGACAGCCGGTGCTGGAGGAGGCGGAGCTGGCAGCACTGCTGAGCGAGCTCGAGGGGGCGATCCGCCAGGGCCTGCAGATCGCCAGGGAGGACCAGCGCCACTGGCAGCAGGTGTGGTTCGAGGCCCAGGAGCAGCACCAGTGGCCGTGCCTGTTTCTGCGCTGGCTGCGGCCCCAGGACAGGCTCGGCCTGGTGCACCTGCCCGATCTGGCCATGGACCTGGCTGCCGAGTGCCATGGCGACCCCGCCCCGGGCGACGCCCTGCTGGTGCGCCTGCAGCAGGTGGATTCCCTGCGGGACCTGCTGCGCTTCACGGCCGCGGGCTGACCCTGGCGGCCTCAGGGGCTGAGGTTGAACCTGTCCATCGCCTGCTGCTTGCAGATGGTTTCGGCCTGGGCAATGGAGGCCCGGGCGTTCACCTGCTGGGCGACGCAGGCGCAGGTGTCCTTCGCCAGCCCCGCCGGCACCGGCTTGCCCGCCTTGGTGAAATCGGCGTTCACCGCAAGGGTGCAGTAGTGGATGATCAGCTGGTCGCGCATGTTGTTGAGACCCTGAGCCTTGCCGGGCAAGGCGGCCAGCAGCAGGGCGGAACCCGCCAGGCTGAGCAGCACGGGCAGGGACCGGAGGCCGGATCCTGGGTTGGTGGAAACCATGGGGCAACGGCGCTGATCAGCCCATTCTGGCTGACCTCAGGCCGGCTGGCCCATGCGCTGCAGGCGGCGTCGCCGCCACAGCAGCACCACCACCCCCACGCAGGCCAGGCCCACCGACGCCGGGAACAGGGCCGTGGTCAGCGTCAGCCGTTCCAGGGAGAGCAGCACCAGCAGGTTGCGGAGCACGAACAGGCTGAAAAAGCCGATCCGTTCCTGTTCGGGGCGGCTCCAGGCGCGCCGCAGGGTGGGGCCGAAGCCCAGCAGGTCCACCAGGGTAAGGACCACCACGGCCCCGAGCGGATCGGCGGTGAGGAACCAGAAGGGCAGGGCCGAGGCGGCACCGGCCAGAAACAGCCAGTCGCCGGTCGTGATCGCCCGGTCGGCGCCATGGGCATGGGCCAGCCAGGCGATGGAGAAGGTGATCAGGGCCGACACGCCGGTGGGCCAGGCCCCGACCCCGCCGCCGCCGGCCCATGTGGCCAGGAACACCAGCAGCGTGGTGACCCCCCAGATCAGCCAGGAGAACACATGGGGCCGGGTGCGACCGGAGCGGATCGAGACGATGTAGGGGAGGAAGGCCGCGAAGGTGAGGGCGATGGCCGCCGCGCTGAGCAGTGCCTTCACGGCACGGTGCGCGACGCCCGCAGCCAGGGGCCCCAGGGGTTGGCGCAGCCGATCAGGGCCACAGGGGTGGGGCGATCGAGGCCCAGCAGCCAGTGGTGCAGGGCCGGCTCCAGGGTGATCACCGGCCAGCCCCCCGCCTCGCCGTGGAGCCCATAGCCGCCCTTGCCATCGGGCACCAGCTCCCCGCGCCAGAGGCTTTCGCCCGGTTCCGGCGGCGGCGTCCAGCCCGACGGTGCCGCCAGTTCCGCCGCCGTCAGTTGGCCATGGCGATCGATCCGCTCCGGCGCCTCCAGCGCCGCAAGCTGCCGCTCGCGCCACAGCGGATGGTGCCAGGGGGTGTCCCACAGCGGCACCACGCTGGCCGGGGCCAGCGGATCGGAGATCAGGGCCTCCTGCAGCCGTCGCACCGGCAGGGCGGCCGGCTCCAGATGGCCCTGCACACACAGGGCCGCCGCCAGACCGGCGGCCTGGCCGATGTTCAGCACCAGCGGCTGAAGCCGGGTGGCCCCATTCGCCATGTGGCTGACGCCGAAGCCCTTGTCGGCCGCCAGCAGGTTGGTCACCCCCTCACTCACCAGGGCGCCGTAGGGGATGGTGAAGGGGGTGCCGCTCCAGCGGCCGCCCCAGCGGCAGCTCTTGGGGGCCAGGGGCCAGTCGCCGCCGGGATAGTGGTGGTCGTTGGCGTAGTTTCCCACCGCAATGCTGCTGAGGCTGCCGTCGGCGGTGCGGCTGAGGGGGGCGATGCAGGCCCCCTCCCCCTGGGGCAGCAGATGCTGCTCCAGCACCAGCTCCCGGGCCACCAGCCGGCGCCCCTCGCGCCAGTAGGGCATCAGGGCCACCGATCCGGAACCGCTGAGCCGGCCGGCGCTGGCTTCCTCGGCTGTGGGAAACACGGCCGCCGGCCCCAGCCAGCCGCCGCTGGCCTGGCGCAGGGCGGCGGCGAAGGCCTCGCTGTGGTCACGCATCGCCGCCAGCAGCTCCTTCTCTGCCGCCTCGGTGGCGGCGGCACCGCTGGCGAGGCAATCCCCGAAAGCCCGCTCCAGGCCGTGGTGCCAGTCGTTGCCGTGCAGGGGCCAGTTCAGCATCACCAGGCCCCCGGGGAGGCGGCCGTAGGTGAGGGTGCGCTCCAGGCCGAAGGCCTCGGTGGCCGCCGCGAAGGGCTCCGGCAGGCGAGGGGGCTTGCGGCGCCAGGCCTCGGCCTCGGGGGCCGCCGACCCTCTCCGCTCATCCAGCTGGCCGAGGCACACCCAGGTGGGCGACTGGATGGGCTGCCTCTGGAAGAAGGGATCGCTGCCAAGGCGCTCGGCCGTGGGGGCGCTGGGTTCCTTCCAGAGCTCCTTGGCCTCCCAGCCGAAGCGGAAGGGGGCGCCGGCCAGGGGATAGAGCTCGCCCCGGTCGCTGCCGTCGATCACCACCGTCGGCAACAGGCGCCGCAGGGCGCCCCTGTGTTTCACGGTCACGGCGCCGATGCGGTCGCCGTCGCGCTGCACCGCCTCCAGCCGCACGCCGGACCACCACTCCAGCCGTTCCTCGGCCGCCACCCAGCGACGCAGGATCCGCTCGGCGCTGGCGGGGCGGTAGCCGAAGCAGCTCACCCAGTTCTGGTCCAGCCCCTCGGGCTCGATCCACTGCAGCGCCCGCAGCAGGGCTCCCCACAGGCCGCTCTGCCAGGGGCTCAGCTCGTTGCCGTCCGGGGCGCAGACCCCGGCGGCGCTCACCATGCCGCCGAGCCAGGGCCCGGGGGTGAGCAGCAGGGTGTCGGCGCCGGAGCGGGCGGCCTGCAGGGCGGCGGCCACGCCACCGCTGCCACCGCCCCACACGAGCACCTCAGCCCTGCGATCGAAGCCCGTGCGCATCGGGGAGAAAGGGCCGGGGTCAGGGGGCCAGCATCCCATCCCGGGGCCACGGCTAGGATCCGGGCCCCGGGCTGGACCCACGGGCGTCACGGGGACCCTTCCTGCCGCCGGCGGACCCGGCCGACGTCGCCTGCCGATGACCTATACCCTCACCACCCCCCTCTATTACGTCAACGACCGCGCCCACCTGGGCAGCACCTACACCACCCTCGCCTGCGACAGCATCGCCCGCTACCGGCGGCTGCAGGGGGAACGGGTCACCTTCATCACGGGCTGCGACGAGCACGGTCTGAAGATCCAGCGCTCGGCCGAGGCCGCCGGCCTCACCCCCCAGGCCCACTGCGACGCCATCAGCGGTGAGTACCGCGACCTCTGGCGCCGCTGGGGGATCAGCAACGACCGCTTCATCCGCACCACCGATCCGCGCCACCGGGCGATCGTGGAGCAGTTCTTCGCCCGGGTCGAGGCCAACGGCGATGTGGTGGAGGGCCGTCAGCAGGGCTGGTACTGCGTCGCCTGCGAAGAGTTCAAGGAGGAATCGCCGGCGGCCACCGAGCCCCACTGCCCCATCCACCTGCGCCCCCTGGAGTGGCGCGACGAACTCAACCTCTTCTTCCGCCTCTCCCGCTACCAGGAGCCGATCGAGCGACTGGTCGCCAGCGATGGCTTCATCGCACCGCGCTCCCGGCGCCGGGAGGTGGAGAACTTCGTTGCCGGCGGCCTGCGGGACTTCTCCATCTCCCGACTCGACCTGCCCTGGGGCATCCCCGTTCCCGGCTACGAGGGCCACACCTTCTATGTCTGGTTCGACGCCCTGCTGGGCTACCTCTCGGCCCTGCTGGAACCCGACGATCCCGCCGACCTGACCCTGCTGGCCGAGCGCGGCTGGCCCGCCCAGCTGCACGTGATCGGCAAGGACATCCTGCGCTTCCATGCCGTCTACTGGCCGGCCATGCTGCTGTCGGCCGGCCTGCCCCTGCCGGAGAAGGTCTTCGGCCACGGCTTCCTCACCCGGGAGGGCCAGAAGATGGGCAAGTCCCTGGGCAACGTGCTCGATCCCGACGTGCTGCTGGAGCGCTGCGGCACCGATGCGGTGCGCTGGTACCTGCTGCGGGACATCCCCTTCGGCGACGACGGCGATTTCCAGCAGCAGCGTTTCATCGATCTGGTCAACAACGACCTGGCCAACACGATCGGCAACCTGCTCAACCGCACCTCCTCGATGGCGCGCCGCTGGTTTGACGGTGGCGTGCCGCCGGCCGGCGCTGCCGCCGCCGCCGACCATCCCCTCGCCCTGCGCTGCCTGGCCTGCGCCGAGACCGTCGATGGCGCCCTCGAGGCGCTGGATTTCCGCACGGCGGCCGCCGCAATCCTGGAGCTGGCCGAGGCGGCCAACGGCTTCCTCAACGATCGCGCCCCCTGGAAGGCGATCAAGGCCGAGGAGGGCCGCGCCGGTGTGGCCGAAGACCTCTATGCCGTGCTGGAGACCAGCCGCTGGGTGGCGGTGCTGCTGGCCCCCCTGCTGCCGGATCTTTCCGGGCGCATGCTCGACCAGCTGGCCCAGCCGCCTCTGGTGGCCGACAGCGGCTGGACGAAGGCCCGACACTGGGGGAAGCTGGCGAGTGAGCTGGCCCTGCCCGAACCGACGCCGGTGATGCAGCGACTGGAACTGGATTCCCCCCTTTGACGCTTCCCCTCCCCGCGCGACCCTGGCAGCTGTCGGCCCTGCTGCTGCTGCTCACGGGCTGCGGCCGCGGTGACG
>Ga0194132_10010620_pt1 | contig 12180 bp, 9 predicted proteins | sample TA2KigOf80mmetaG_FD_148612 | JGI IMG/M metagenome (GOLD analysis project Ga0194132, IMG submission 148612) | Freshwater microbial communities from Lake Tanganyika, Tanzania - TA2015054 Kigoma Offshore 80m | ecosystem: Environmental > Aquatic > Freshwater > Lake | place: Tanzania: Lake Tanganyika... | reverse complement strand
ACGGTATCGACTCGACGAGGCGGGTTACCGCGGCGAGCGTTTCTGCGACTATCGTCGCGACGTGTGCGGCAATAATGATTTGCTGACGCTGACGCGTCCGGACATCGTCGCCGAGATCCACCGGGCTTACTTTGAAGCCGGCGCCGATATCATCGAGACCAATACCTTCAATTCCACCACCATCGCGCAGGCCGACTACGGCATGGAAGCGCTGGCGCCGGAGCTCAACTACCGCGCTGCGCTGCTCGCCCGCCAGATCGCCGACGACGTCGCGCTGCGTACGGGTTCACTGCGGTTCGTCGCCGGTACCTTGGGTCCCACCAATCGTACGGCCTCGATCTCACCCGATGTGAACGATCCGGGCATGCGTAACGTGAACTTTGAGCAGTTGGTCGCGGCCTATGCCGTAGCAGCGCGCGCGCTCGTTCACGGTGGCGCGGATATTCTGTTGATCGAAACCGTGTTCGATACTTTGAACGCCAAGGCAGCGCTGTTTGCGGTACGCCAGGTGCAGCAAGAACTCGGCACGCATCTGCCGGTGATGGTGTCGGGCACGATTACCGACGCCTCTGGGCGCACGCTCTCCGGGCAGACCACCGAGGCCTTCTGGAATTCGGTGCGGCACGGCGAGTTATTCGCGATCGGTCTCAACTGCGCGCTCGGCGCGAGCGAGATGCGTCCCTACGTCGCCGAGCTCGGGCGGATCTCTGATCGCTATGTGTGTGCCTATCCGAACGCCGGCCTGCCGAACGCGTTCGGCGAATATGACGAGACGCCGGAGCAGACGGCGGCAATCCTCGGCGAGTTCGCGCGCTCCGGGTTAGTCAACATTGTGGGCGGTTGCTGCGGCACGACGCCCGAGCACATTCGTCTGATCGCCGAGGCCGTGCGCGGCGTGCAGCCGCGACCGCGCCCCGAAGTCAAAGTCCGGTGCCGGCTGTCGGGTCTCGAGCCGCTCAACATCGGTGCGGATTCTTTGTTCGTGAACGTCGGTGAACGCACCAACGTCACGGGCTCGGCGAAATTCCGCAAGCTGATCGAGGCGGGGGATTACACCGCCGCGGTGGAGATTGCGCGCCAGCAAGTCGTGGCCGGTGCGCAGGTGATCGATGTCAACATGGACGAGGGCATGCTCGACTCCGAGGCGGCCATGGTGCGCTTCTTGAGCCTGCTCGCCGCCGAGCCGGACATCGCGCGTGTTCCGGTGATGATCGACTCGTCCAAGTGGAGCGTGATTGAAGCGGGCCTCAAATGCGTGCAGGGCAAGGCGGTTGTGAATTCGATCAGTCTCAAGGAGGGCGAGGCGGCATTTCTCGAGCAGGCGCGCAAAGTGCGCGCCTATGGTTCAGCCGTGGTCGTCATGGCCTTCGACGAACAGGGGCAGGCGGACAGCGTGGCGCGCAAGGTTGCCATCTGCGAGCGCTCGTACAAGGTGCTGACCGAGCAGGCGGGCTTTCCGCCTGAGGACATCATCTTCGACCCCAACATCTTTGCCGTCGCCACCGGTATCGAAGAGCACGCGAATTATGGTCTCGATTTCATCGAGGCGACGCGGGCAATCAAAGAAAAACTGCCATATGCGATGGTAAGCGGCGGAGTCAGTAACGTCTCGTTTTCGTTCCGCGGTAACGACCCGGTACGCGAGGCGATGCACAGCGTCTTTCTCTATCACGCGATTCGTGCCGGCATGGACATGGGTATCGTCAACGCGGGCCAGCTCGCGATCTATGCCGACATTCCCGCCGAATTACGCGATACCGTCGAGGACGTCATCCTCAACAGGCGTAGCGACTCGACCGAGCGGCTGCTGGCGATCGCCGGACGCTACAAGGGTGAGGTGGGCGGCAAGCGCGAGGCTGATCTCGAATGGCGTACGCTGCCGGTATCGAAGCGGCTCGAACACGCACTCGTCAAAGGCATCGACGAATTCATCGTCGAAGATACCGAGGCAGCACGTCTCGAGGCCGATCATCCGATCAAAGTCATCGAAGGTCCATTGATGGACGGCATGAACGTGGTCGGCGACTTGTTCGGTGCGGGCAAGATGTTCTTGCCGCAGGTGGTCAAGAGCGCGCGGGTCATGAAAAAAGCCGTGGCGCATCTCGTGCCGTTCATCGAACAAGAGAAAAGCGGCGCGGCGCGCAGCAACGGCAAGATCGTACTTGCGACCGTCAAGGGCGATGTCCACGACATCGGCAAGAACATTGTCGGCGTGGTGCTGCAGTGCAACAACTTCGAAGTCCTCGATCTCGGCGTGATGGTGCCTGCCGAGAAAATCCTCGATGTCGCCCGACGCGAGAACGCGGCGCTCATCGGCTTGTCCGGGCTGATCACGCCTTCGCTCGATGAAATGGTGCACGTGGCGCGCGAGATGCAGCGGCAGGGCTTCAAGGTTCCGTTGCTGATCGGTGGTGCCACCACCTCACCGGCGCATACCTCGGTGAAGATCGCCCCGCAGTATCGCGAACCGGTGGTCTATGTGAAAGATGCCTCGCGAGCGGTGGGGGTCTGTCAATCTTTGGTCACCGCCACGCAGAAAACGGGCTTCGCAGCGAAGATTGCCGAGGAGCACGAGCGCCGACGCGAACAACACGCCGGGAAAACCGTGAAGCAGCCCGAGGCCAATCTTGCTGCCGCACGCGCCAACCGGCGGCGCATCGATTGGCAGGCGTATCGACCTGTCGCCCCGCTGCGACCCGGTGTGCAGGTGTTCGAAGATTATCCGATCACCGATCTGCTCGATTACATCGATTGGATGCCGTTCTTCAATGCCTGGGAATTCGCCGGCAAGTTTCCGGACATTCTCACTGACCCCATCATCGGTGAGGCGGCGAGCAATCTTTATGCCGATGCGCGTCGCATGCTCAAGCAACTCATCGCCGACAACTGGCTCACGGCACGCGCAGTTGTCGGATTTTTTCCGGCGAACTCCAATGGCGATGACATCGAGATCTACACCGGTGAAGATCGGCGCGAGGTCCTGATGACCTTGCAGCATCTGCGGCAGCAAAAAGGCAAGCCCGCCGGGCAGCCGCATGAGTGTTTGGCGGACTACGTCGCACCGCGCGAGAGTGGCGTGCGCGATTACCTCGGCGCGTTTGCGGTGACGGCCGGTGTCGGCATCGAGGAGCATGTGGCGCGCTTCGAGGCGGCGCACGACGATTACTCCAGCATCATGCTGAAGGCGCTGGCCGATCGTTTCGCCGAGGCCGCAGCCGAGCACTTTCATGAGCGTAGTCGGCGCGAGCTGTGGGGCTATGACACCGCGGAGCAGTTCACCAACGCACAACTGATCCGCGAGGAATACCGCGGCATAAGGCCGGCGCCGGGCTATCCCGCCTGTCCCGATCACACCGAGAAAGGAAAACTTTGGCAGCTGCTCGATGTCGAGCGCAACGTCGGCATTCAGCTCACCGAGAGTTACGCGATGTGCCCGACGGCTGCGGTCAGTGGCTGGTACATCGCGCATCCCGAGGCGCATTACTTTGCCGTCGGCAAGATCGATCGCGATCAGGTCGAAGATTACGCGCGTCGTCGCGGGGTCAGCGTGAGCGAGGCCGAGCGCTGGCTCGCCCCCAACTTGGGTTACGAGCGCGCCTGATTAAGCGTCGTGCAGTGCCGCTCACTTGCGTGGGGCGGAGGGCTCTTCGTCGTCGAGCTGACGCAGAAAACCCGGTCCACCGAGAGCGCGCATCTGCCCCATGATGGTATCGCGGCGGCGCTGCACGTAGGACGAGGGGCGATCGACGCGCAAGCGTTGCGGATTGGGCAGCACGGCCGCGAGAGTGGCGGCCTCGCGGCGGGTCAGGCGTACGGCATCCTTGCCGAAAAACTTTCTTGCGGCCGCCTGCACACCCCAGGTGCCGCGACCAAACTCGGCCACGTTGAGATAAACCTCGAGGATGCGCTCCTTGGGCCATGCCGCCTCGATCAGTACGGTGAACCACACTTCGAGTCCCTTGCGCACCCAACTACGACCTGACCAAAGAAATAGATTCTTGGCGATTTGTTGCGAGATGGTGCTGGCGCCCCGCTTGCGCTCGCTCTTGGCGTTGTGCTGCACGGCCTTGCGGATCGACTCAAAGTCGAAGCCAGCATGGAACGGAAACTGCTGATCTTCGGCGGCAATCGCCGCCATCGCCGCATGTGGCGAGATTCTCTCGAGCGGTTCCCAGTCATAGGCATTGGAGTAAGCGAAGTCGCCGCCCGTCATGGCCGAGACACGCGCGGCGAGCATGAACGCCGAGGTCGGCGGCGGTACCCAGCGCAAGAGCAGCACGAGCACGACCGATGCGCCGATCGCGAGCAGAGCGGCGCGCAGCAGCAGCCCACCTAGGCGCGCGAGTTTCAGTTGGGGGTCTCGCGCGTGACCGAGTGCACGATCACTTCATCGACCGGGACATCGCCATGACCGCGACGACGCGTGGTGGCTACGCCGGCGATGGCATCGACGACGTCCATGCCTGAGATCACGCGACCGAACACGGCATAGCCGTAGTTGTCGGGCGAGTGATTGAGGAAATCATTGTCTACCAAATTGATGAAGAACTGTGCCGTGGCGCTGTAGATGTCGCTGGTACGCGCCATGGCGAGCGTGCCGCGCAGATTTTCCATGCCGTTGGTGGCCTCGTTGCGGATCGGCGGCCGCGTGTCCTTTTGTTCCATGCCCGAAGCGAAGCCGCCGCCCTGAATCATGAAGCCGGGGATGACGCGGTGGAAAATCGTGCCGCCGTAGTGGCCGTCATCGACATATTTGAGAAAGTTCGCGGTCGACTCCGGCGATTCTTTGGCAAAGAGTTCGACCGTGAAGTCGCCGGCGCTGGTATTGAATTTGAGCATGAAGATTTCTCTACAGTGATGCGATCTGGGCAGTGATGCGATCTGGGCAGTGATGCGATCTGGTGCGGGCCGGGCGCGTTGGGTCAGGTCAGGTCAGGGTAGCTGCCCTTCGGTCACGCGCTCGTGCCCGGCGAGGTCGGGGTGCGAGACTACGTGAGCAAAACCCCGCGCGACAAGCAGTTTGCACAGTTCTGTACCCTGAGTCGCGCCGTGCTCGAGCAGCAAAGTGCCGCCCGACTCGAGATGGTTCGGTGCCGCTGCGATTAATTGCCGCAAGTCGGCCAAGGCGTCGCCACCCGGCGTCAGTGCCTCGCGCGGCTCGTGTCGCAATGAATCGCCCGTGAGGTGCGGATCATCGCCGGCCACGTACGGCGGATTCGAGGCAATCACGTGAAAGCGTCGGTGAGCGAGGGGCGAGAACCAATCCCCGGCGAGCAGTTGCAGATTGGTCGTCGCGTGGCGTAGCGCGTTGCGCCGCGCGACTGCGAGCGCCGCGGCGGATTTTTCGACGGCAGTCACCTGCCAGTCGGGGCGTTCGTACGCGATCGCAATGGCGATAGCCCCGGAGCCCGTACCAAGATCGAGGACTCGCGGCAGCGCGGTGCCAGCCGCCTCCAGCGTATCGCCGGCCTGCAGCGCGCGTTCGACCAGCAGTTCGGTTTCGGGGCGCGGCACGAGTACGGCGGGGCTGACTTCCAAGGTCAAAGACCAAAACTCGCGCTCGCCCAGAAGATAGGCGAGGGGCTCGCCATCGCGGCGGCGGGCGACCCACTCTGCAATACGCGCTCGCTCGCTGCTCGAGAGCGCGCGCTGCGCGTCGGCGTAAAGCGTGCTGCGCGGCAACACGAGGGCCGCGAGCACGAGTGCCTCGGCTTCGCGCAGTGCAACGCTGTCATCGTCGATCGCGATACGCAGCGCGGCCGCGGCCGCGAGCACTGCTGGCCGCAAATTGGCGGGCAGCACGGTGGCCGCGGGCGGCGGCGCTGATTCGCCGGGCGGCGATGACGTGCGGCGCTGAACCATGCGGCTAGTGTGGCACGGAGCGCGGGGGTGCGGGCATCTGCTAGATTGCCGCCGCATGACCACACCGACGACGCTGCCCACCTCGATGCTGTTGCCGCAGCGCGCGGCGAGTCTCGGCGAAATACTCGATGCGGGTTTTGGACTTTATCGCCGGTCGCTCGCGGCGTGTTTGCCGCTATCGCTGCTCGCAGTGCTGCTCGGACAGCTGCCCTCGGCGTATCTGCAGAGCACCGGGCAGTCGCTCGCCCTCGACCGCGCCAAAGATATGTCGTGGTGGCTGTTGATGATTTTGGCGGCCGTCGGCACGCTTTGGTGTTGGCTGGTGTTGATGCTGCGCCAACGCGCAAGCTTGCGGCGCGAAGCAAAATCTTTGCAATTGCTGGTAACGGATCTTCGGCAGGCTTGGCGACTGCTGCCGCATGCTCTGGGGACGCTGGCACTCGCGCTCATGGCCGTGGCGCTCGGTTTGCTGTTGCTGGTGATCCCCGGGATCTACCTGCTCATCGGCTTTTGGCCTGCGCTCGCGCTCGTGGTATTCGAGTCTGCCGGGCCGCGCACGGCGCTCGACGGTGCGTTGCAGTTGGCGCGCGGCCATTGGCGCCACCTCGCGGCGACGCTGGTGGTCGTCGCCATGACTGTTTTTGGACTATTCGTCATTGGCAGTCTGCTCGGTCTGGTATTCATTAAGCTTGCCGATGGCTGGCCCGCGGCCGCGATCGTGACGGCGGTGCTTGGCGCGCTCTTTCAGCCGCTGTTGATTGCTTTTGGAATTACGGCGTATGCCGATCTGCGGCATCGGCGCGATCAAATACCTTCTTCGGCGAGCAGCTCTGCCTGATGTTCCTGTGACAGCGGTTCGAGCAGATCTTCGAGTCGGCCATTGATGATGGCGTCGAGCTGATACAGCGTCAGGTTGATACGGTGGTCGGTGACTCGGCCCTGCGGAAAATTATAGGTGCGAATCCGCTCGGAGCGATCGCCGCTGCCGACCTGCAGTTTTCGCGAGCGGGCCTGCGCCGCGTCGCGCTTCTCCTGCTCGGCCGCCTTCAGTCTCGCCTTCAAAAGTGACAGGGCGCGACTGCGGTTTTTGTGCTGCGAGCGCTCATCCTGACACTCCACCACGATGCCGGTTGGCAAGTGCGTCATGCGCACTGCGGAATCGGTTTTATTGACGTGCTGGCCGCCCGCGCCCGAGGCGCGGAAGGTATCGACGCGCAGGTCTGCCGGGTTGATCTCGATATCTTCGACCTCATCGAGTTCGGGCAGAATCGCCACGGTCACTGCCGAGGTGTGAATACGACCCTGGACCTCGGTCGCGGGCACCCGTTGCACGCGATGCGTGCCGGACTCGAACTTGAGTTTGGCGAAGACACCGTTGCCACCGACACGGCAAATGACCTCACGATAACCGCCGTGCTCGCCCGGGCTCTCGCTCAGGGTTTCGACTTGCCAGCCCTGCCGCTCGGCATAGCGGCTGTACATGCGCAATAGATCGCCAGCAAAAATCGCCGCCTCATCGCCGCCGGTGCCAGCGCGAATTTCGAGGTAAATGTTGTGGCTGTCGCGCGGATCAGCGGGGACCAAAAGTCGCCGCAGTGCGAGTTCCTCGGTCGCCGCGGTCTGTTCGAGCCGGCGAGCTTCTTCTTCGCCAAGCGCACGCATTTCCGGGTCTGGGTCGCTCGCCAGCGCATGCGCTGCCGCCAGGTCGCCTTCGAGGGCCCGAAACGCCTGATAGCGCTCGGCGAGCGGGGTGAGCTTGGCGTATTCCATGGACAAATCGCGGAACGCGCCGGAACTGCCATCCAACCCGGGGTCGGCGAGTAGGCGAGCCACTTCTTCGAAGCGGTCGAGCTGTCGGTCAAGGCGTTGTCTGATGGAGTCTTTCATTTTTGCCCGTGGGCCTGCGCCCGTGGGCGGGCAGGCGCGATTCTCGGGGTGCACGCGGGTGCTGACAAGCGGGCGGGTTCCGATATAGTCGGCTCACGATGTCATCTCACGCGTTTCGCTGCCCCTGGGCACTCTTCCTGTTGTTGCTGTCGCCAGCGCTGCCAGCGCTGCAACCCCCCGATCGCAGCGAGGCCGAGCGCGCTCTGCTGGCCGGGGATTGCAAAGGCGCCGTCGACGGTTATCTCGCCAGCGGGCTCGCCGATCGCGATCCGCGAACCATCGAGCGTGCGCTCGAGGTGGCGCGGGCCTGCCGCAATTTGCCGGCTGCCGCGCAGGCTGCGGATCGGCTGTTCGAACTCGATGGCGAAAATGTGGAGGCCTTGCGCTTGATCGGCCTCGTGGCGCTCGAGACCTGGCGGCTCGATGTTGCGCGCAAGGTGTATCGCGATCTCTTGGTCAAGCCCGATGTCGAAGTCGATCGGGCACTGGCTGATCTGCTGCCCGAGATTACCGAAGGTGATGCCACGCCTGCGGCCTGGCTCGTGTTTCGTGATCTCGTCGATCGCGAGAAAGCCTCTGCAGGCACGCTCTCAACGCTCGCCCGCATTGCCTGCAATGCCGATGATCTGTCGGCCTGTCGCGACCTCATCGCGGCGGCCCGGGCCAAGGGCGGCGGTAACGAGGCGCATACCATCCGGTTGTTGGCGGCAGCCGCCGCAGCGCAAGGCGATGATCGTGTCGCACTTGCCGAGGCCGATCTCGTCGCGAAGGGTGATCCCGAAAATCATCGCTTCGCGCGTATCGAAACTCTTATCGCGCTCGATCGTCTCGATCAGGCTCGCGAAGAATTGCTCGCCATCGAGTCGAATCGTGAGGCGGGCAACGAGCGTACGGTTGCCGATGCGGGCCGTCGCCTGGCGCTGCTTGCGCTGTCGATGGGCGATGAAGCCGAAGCAGAGCGCAGATTCGGGGCGCGGCTGAGTCGCGATCGCAGCAGCGCCGAGGCGCTCTTTTATCTCGCGGTGATCGCCGAGCGGCGCGGGCGCAAGGACGTGGCGTTGCAAAGCTATCGGCAGTTGGCTGCAGCGGGAGCCGGACTGCCGCCGCGCATCCGTGCCGCAAGACTTCTTCTCGAGCGCAACGATCGCAGCGAGGCGCTCAAATTCTTTGATGAGATACTGCGCAGCGGGCGCAGCGATGCGATCGAGATCGAGATCGCGCGTTCGCGAGCCCTGCAGGACGCTGGCCTCACCGATGAGGCGCTGGCGACGCTCGATGCGGCGCTCGCGCGCTTCCCGTCGCACCCCGAGTTGCTCTATCAGCGAGCAGTGGTGCTCGATGCTGGCGGGCGTACCAGTGAGGGCGTAAAAGTATTCGAAGACTTGCTCGCCCTGCGACCGGGCGATGGCAATATCCAAAACGCGCTCGGCTACACGCTGGCCGATCGCAAGCGCCAGTTGCCGCGCGCCGAGCGGCTCATTCGTGAGGCGGTGGCGCAGCGGCCGGACAGTGCCGCCTTCATCGACAGCTTGGGTTGGGTGTTGTACCGCCGCGGTGACAAGCAGGCGGCACTGCCGTTGCTGGAGCGCGCGTGGCGCTTGTCGCGCGAGGCCGAAATCGGCGCACATTGGGGCGAAGTTTTTTGGGCGACGGGTGACAAGGCTGCGGCGCGCGCCATCTGGGCGCGTGCGCTGTTGATCGCCCCGGAATCCAAGCCCTTGCGCGGCACCGTCGAGCGGCTGGCCGGCGAGGGTCGCAAGGGCGGCAAGCGCTGAGACGCTTGGGGCTCCAAAGCGTGACTCGTCGTTTTCTTTGGCCGTTGTTGCTGGCGATCTGCGCCATCCTCAATGCTTGCTCGAGCCTAATGAGAACGACGGTGCTGCCAGTGATGCTGCCCGACGACTGGGAGGCGCGGCGTGGTGCGCTGCAGGTTTGGCCGCGCTTCGAACTGCGTGGCAGAGTTGCAGTCGCCAGGGGCGATGAGGGGTTCACTGCGAGCCTGCGCTGGGCGCAGCGCGAGGTCACCTCGCAAGTCGAAGTCGACGGCCCGCTTGGCGTCGGAGGCTTGCATCTCGAGTTCGAGCATGGCCGACTCGACGACGAGCTCGCGCGGGCCGACTTCGAACAGCGTCTCGGGTTTTCCTTACCCGTCGATTCGCTACGTTATTGGCTGTTGGGTGTGCCGGATCCCGCATATGATTCTCTCGAGCGCATCGCCGATGGCTACCCGCGCCTCGATAGCCTGCAGCAGCAGGGCTGGACAGTGGTTTTTCCCGCCTATGCCAAGGTGAGCGGGGTGAACTATGAATTGCCGCAGCGTATCGAAGCCACCCGCGAGGGGCTGCGGCTGCGACTCCTCGTCGAAAGTTGGGGGGCGAGCACGCGATGAGTTCCTCTGCGCTCCCGCGATCTGCACTCGTCTGGTGGCCCGCACCCGCCAAGCTCAATCTTTGTTTACATGTGACCGGTCGACGAGCCGACGGCTATCATGAGTTGCAGACGGTTTTTCAAATCATCGAGCTGCTCGACGAGTTGGCGTTCGAGCTCGCACCGCCCGGCATCATCGAACGCTGTGACGATGCGCATGCAAAACCGGGCGCCCTCACGCAGATCCCTGCAGTCGATGACCTTTGTGTACGCGCAGCCCGGGCGCTCGAGGCGGCGGTGCTGGCGAGGAGTGGGCGGCAACCCGCTGGGGTACGCGTTCGCATCCGCAAGCGCATCCCGATGGGTGGGGGCCTGGGGGGCGGCAGTTCGGATGCCGCAGCCACCCTGCTCGTGCTCAACAAAGCGTGGGCTTGCGGATTCACGGTCGACGAACTCGCCGCCATCGGCCTGACCCTGGGGGCCGATGTACCGGTCTTCCTGCGTGGCGCCTCGGCGCTCGGGGAGGGGGTGGGGGAGCGTCTGATCCCGCTGGAGCTCCCCGAAAAATGGTTTCTGGTCATCCATCCGGGGGTCAGCGTGCCGACCGCCGCCGTGTTCCAGGCGCCTGAATTGACACGAAATTCACCCATCCTCACAATACCTGCCCTTTTGTCGTCGGGGGGTCGAAACGACTGCGAGCCGGTAGTGCGACAGCGCTACCCGGAAGTCGCAGAGGCGATCGACTGGTTGGCGAGGTTCGCCCCGGCGCGGTTGACGGGAACAGGGTCCTGCCTATTCGCAAGCTTTAACTCGGCGGCGGCTGCCGAGCGAGTCGCAGCGCGGGTGCCGGATCGCTGGCGGGCATGGGTGGTTCGCGGGGTATCGCGGTCACCTTTGATCGCCCGTTTGCAGGATTGGGCCTCGTCGTGATTTTTAAGACGCCGCGTCTGCTGGGGTGTCGCCAAGTGGTAAGGCAGCGGGTTTTGATCCCGCCATTCGGAGGTTCGAATCCTTCCACCCCAGCCACTCGGTGACCGACCCATCGACGACGACGTCACCGCGCTCGAGAGGCCCACTTGGACAGCCAGACGCTCGCACTCTTCACCGGCAACGCGAACCCCTCGCTTGCCCAGGAGATCGCGCGACACCTGATGGTGTCTCTCGGCCGCTCGGTCGTCGGCCGTTTCAGCGACGGTGAAGTCAACGTCGAGATCATGGAAAACGTGCGCGGTCGCGACGTGTTCCTCGTGCAGCCGACCTGTCCGCCGGTCAATGATCACCTGATGGAACTTTTGGTGATGGCTGACGCCTGTCGGCGCGCCTCGGCCAAAAGTGTCACCGCAGTCGTGCCGTACATGGGCTACTCGCGTCAGGATCGTCGGCCGCGTGCCACGCGCTCGGCGATCTCGGCAAAGCTGGTCGCGAACATGATGGCGGAATCGGGTATCAGTCGCGTGCTCACGGTCGATCTGCACGCCGAACAGATCCAGGGTTTCTTTGATATCCCGGTCGATAACGTCTACGCCTCGCCCGTGCTGCTCGGCGATGCGTGGCGACAGGGCTATGCCAACATGATCGTGGTGTCGCCGGATGTCGGCGGTGTGGTGCGCGCGCGGGCGCTCGCCAAGCGGCTCGATGACATCGAGCTCGCCATCATCGACAAACGTCGCCCGCGACCCAATGAATCGAAGGTGATGAACATCATCGGGGAAGTGGCCGGTAAAACCTGCGTGCTGATCGACGACATTGTCGATACCGCCGGCACGCTCTGCCTCGCCGCGCAGGCGCTCAAAGACGAAGGCGCGACCCGCGTGGTCGCCTACATCACCCATCCCATCCTCTCCGGCAAGGCCGTCGAGAGAATCAGCAACTCAGGGCTTGATGAGCTGGTGGTTACCGACACCATCCCGCTCACCGAGGCCGCAAGAACGTGCGGGCGGATCCGTCAGCTTACGGTGGCGGGCCTGCTCGGCGAGACGATACGGCGTATCAGGGACGAAGAGTCCGTGAGCTCGCTGAACGTCGATTGAGTCCGTTCTGGTCGCGGAACGGATAATTACCAAC
>Ga0194132_10010619_pt1 | contig 12183 bp, 8 predicted proteins | sample TA2KigOf80mmetaG_FD_148612 | JGI IMG/M metagenome (GOLD analysis project Ga0194132, IMG submission 148612) | Freshwater microbial communities from Lake Tanganyika, Tanzania - TA2015054 Kigoma Offshore 80m | ecosystem: Environmental > Aquatic > Freshwater > Lake | place: Tanzania: Lake Tanganyika... | reverse complement strand
AAACACGAATTGACCTTCGAGCACAAGACCTCCCTTGGCAAAAAAAGACTGCCCCGCCAAGGCTCCAGTGTGCTTGCCAATTCAGATCGTGTACACGCATTTCTCGACGCAACCAATTGTGATGCTAGAGGTTAGCGAAAGACGTTAGTTCGTTAGCCGGACAGCAGTGATAATAGGATTTCGCCGGTCCCGCCATTGTTGGCGATGAAATGATATCCTCGTGTAATACACTTGTTGCAAAGCATTCCTATCCGGGCAGCGTGCCTGAAGAGAAAAACTGCATCTTCGCCCAACATGCCAGCCCGCAATACCCAGCCGATACCGTGGTTTTTTGGTCTCCTGGGAGACGAGGAGATTGCCGGAGTGGCGGCAGCGATTCGTGACCGTCATATCAATAGCGGGCCCGTGTGTCGCGAACTGGAAGCGAGGTTCGAGAGTCTGCTCAAAGTTCCCCACGTGGTACTTACCACCAGCGGCAGTGCCGCCTTGTTGCTAGCGCTGTTGGGAGCAGGCGTCGGACCCGGAGCTGAGGTGATCATCCCGGCCGCCGGCTTTATTGCTACGGCGCACGCGGTCTTGCTTGCGGGGGCCAGAGTGCGGTTGGTTGATGTTGAACAAAAACGGCCGATCATGGACATGGCTGCGGTGGAGGCAGCAATGACATCTTGCACCAAAGCGGTTGTTCCCGTCCATCTCAATGGGGCCGCTTGTGATATTTCGGAACTCCGCAAGGAATTGGCGAACCGCGGCATTCATATTATTGAAGACGCCGCTCAAGCCCTGATGTCTCACGGTCCCGGTGGGTTGCTGGGCATCCAAGGCGACTACGGCGCATTCTCGCTCGGTATTACGAAACTAATTTCGACAGGAGAAGGGGGATTGGTGGCAACGCATTCCGCTGAGGCCTACGAGCGACTGCTAAAATTGCGCAACCAGGGAGTTCGCCTGTTCGCTGACAATGTCTTTGACAGTTTTGGTTTCAATCTCCGATTCAATGACCTTCTGGCCGCTGTTGGGCTGGCTCAGGTTACACGGATCGAGCAACGCCGGGAAAGATGTATTGATGTTTACCGATTCTATCGCGAAGCCCTCCAGGGCCTTTCCTGGCTGCGGGTGCTGGAATGTCGCCTGGATCAGGGAGAACTGCCATTGTGGACGCAGGTGATCTGCGCGCAGCGCGACCTGGTCGTCAGGCGTCTGGCGGATCAAGGGATTGTCACAAGGGCATTTCATCCCGTGCTATCTGCTTCAGCCCATCTAGGGGTCGCCGGTTTTTTCCCACGCGCGGAGGCCTTTTCGAGCCATGTATTGACCTTGCCTTCCGGGCCAGACCAGTGCCGAGAAAACTTGGAACGAACAGCGGCTGCGCTCCACTCCATCGACCCCGAGATTTCTGGCGACCTGGACGTATTCGATAGCGCGACTGGCGATAAGCCAGAAACTCAACAATCGGCTTTTCCAAGGATGGCTGGAACAAAAGAAAGGGAACAATGAAAGAAGCCCCCCAGGCATTATTTAACGACGCTGAAGTTTTGGCTGTGGATCGTCATTTGGTGGAGCAAATCAAGCATCGGGCGAGGGAGTCACCCACGCTGCGATACCGCCTGTGTATGCATCACTCCACTGAGGATGCCGTGCAGGAAATGTTGGTGGTACACTGCCGAGGGAACTACTCGCGGCCGCATCGGCATCCACCCGGAATGACGTCGGTACGGTTGGTCTTGGAAGGAGCCAGCACGATCTATGTTTTTGACGAAGATGGCACGGTACGAGATGCGATTGAATTGGAGGCTTATGGACGGGGCAAACCGTTTGCCATCCACCTCCATAGCGCTGTCTGGTATATGCCGTTTTGCCGGTCTGACCAAGTCGTCTGTTTCGAAGCAATCGCCGGACCATTCGATCCAGTCACAGCAAACGAGTGGGCACCTTGGAGCCCGGCCGAAGACGATTCTGCTGGAATAGCCCTATTTCTTGAACGGCTGTCTCTCGCTCGGCCATCATGACGAACCAGATTGCCGAAACGACTCCTGGGATTACAACTACCTCACCCCGCGCTCATTGTCTATCATGTCTAAGTAACCCTCAGCGAACCGTGTCTGCCGAATTACGGCTGTTTTCGCCTCTTCGTTGCGCATGTCCGCCATGACAAGAGTTCTGCTTCTAAATCCGCCGGCTGCAAGGCGTGTCTCGCGCGACTATTACTGCGGCCATGTCTGCAAAGGGCATTACTATTGGCCTCAGATTGATCTGCTGTTGCTCAGTGGTCGGGTCCACGAGGCCGGGTGTGAACTGATGCTCCTGGATGCCGTGGTGGACAACCTTTGCCCAGCGGAAGCGTTGCGGAGAATTGAAGCCTTCCAGCCGGATGCAGTGCTGGCTCTAACGGCTGCCATTTCCTGGTCGGAAGACATGTCCTTTTTGGCGGATCTCGGCCGGCGTCTTCCCGTCCGACTGCTTATTTCGGGTGATTTTCCTCGCGCGGAGCCGCGGAGAGTACTAGCCAGCCATCCCTGGCTGGACGGCGTTATTTTGGATTTTGCTGACTGCGATCTCATGCCCGCCATCCATGGCCATGCTCAGAGTGGCCTAAGAAACCTCTATCTCTGCGGTGACACGGAGCCTCCGCAGATTGCCAGGGATCGTCTTTTTTCGTTCCCCTTACCGCGCCACGAGCTGTTCTTGAATCGAAAATACCGTATTCCTCAAGCGCTGCGCTCGCCGTTCACGCTGGTGATCACGGACTTTGGCTGTCCCTACCAATGCGACTATTGTTATTTTCAGCGTGTATCCCACAAGCGTCGCGAGTTGGACGGGCTCCGAGAAGAACTGACCTACATTCGCTCCCTGGGAATTCGCGAATTGTTGATCCACGACCCGAGTTTTGCTGCCGTCAAATCGCATGGGATGGAAGTCTGCGACGTGCTGCGCGGCGTGAGTCAAGATTTTTCCTGGACCTGCGAATTCCGGGCGGATTCGGCAGATGAGGATTTGCTCCAATCGATGCGGGCCGCCGGCTGTCACACTCTCATGATCGGCGTGGAGTCACCTAATGAAGAAGTCATGGCCAAGCATCGGAAGCCGCAGTCCGTAGTGCAAGTGGAAAGGGCTTTTTCACTGGCTCGCCGATATGGCTTCCGCACGCTGGCCCATTTCATCATTGGCTTGACCGGAGAAACGGCGGCATCGATCGAGCGACTGATTCGGTTCAGTATCGAGTTGAACCCTGATGTCGCTTCCTTCAATATTGCCCGACCTGCCTGGAACACCGGTTTTCGCGACGAACTGGTGGCCAACAACTGGCTGAGGGGTTCGGGCGTTGAAATCGCCGGCAACGACTGCTTGCCGGTTTGGGAGACGCCCGCCCTTTCGCGTGATGAGATGTGGATGCTGCGGAACGAGGCGGTGCGCCGCTTTTACCTCCGTCCCAGCTATGTGCTGCGCCAATTGTCGAGGGTCCGCACGCCCTATCAATTCCAGACGCTGGTTCGCGAAGGCTGGCAAATCGTGGCGGACTCGGCTCGCCATGCCTTGCAACGACAGCCCCGCACCAATCGCCGGGAAAAGAGTTCTTCAGTGCCATGAAAGTTGCCATAAATGTTCACACGGAATGGGATCGGCTCCGCGAGGTGGTGGTGGGCGTCGCCACGGGAGCGCAAAAGCCCACCGTCAAGGACCATGCTTTACGTTGCATCGAATACGCCACACTGTCGGATGTCGAATTTGCCCAAGCTCCGTGCGGTCCCCTTCCCCCCTGGATGATTGCGGAAGCCAACGAAGATCTGGACAGATTTGCTGAATCCCTGAAGCAATTGGGGATCACGGTCCATCGACCACAAGTTGTGGACTTTACCCAGCTTTGTCGGACTGGGGATTGGGAGGTGGACGGATATCATGCCTACTGCCCGCGCGATTCCGTGCTGACGGTGGGCCGGCAAGCCATTGAAACGCCAATGGTCCTCCGGCACCGTTGGGATGAAGCGCGCACCATGCGCTCGCTGTTTGATACGATCCAGGCCCCCCGTCCCAGACTCCTGGACTCCATGTACGATCGATCCAGGCTAGGCGTGCCCACCTTGATGAATCATGAACCCGCTTTTGATGCTGCGAACTGCCTCAAATTGGGACGAGACATCCTCTACTTGATCTCAAACACCGGAAACCAAGCTGGGTGCGATTGGCTTCAGAAACATCTGGGATCGGAGTATCGGGTGCATCCTGTTCGAGACGTTTATGCCTATATCCACATCGATTCCACGATTTTGCCGCTCCGGCCGGGACTGGTGCTTCTTTGTCCAGATCGAGTGAACGCCGCCAACCTTCCTCCGCTGTTTCGTAATTGGGAAAAGGTTTACGCCCCCGATCCGGGGGATATTCCCTGCGACCCTCGCTGGAACCCCTCTTCCAAGTGGATCGCCATGAATTGCCTCAGCCTGGCTCCAGATCTGGTGGCCGTGGAGTCTCGAAACACCCACTTGATGCACACGCTGGCCGGATACGGCATAGAATCCTTGCCAGTGCAACTTCGGCATTTCCGCACGATGGGAGGAGGGCCACATTGCGTCACGCTGGACCTAGTGCGTGACGGCACGCTGGAATCCTACACCTGACCCAAAACCGCTCGGGACTGTCCCAATATTGCGGAGTCCGCGGAGCAAAATGGGACTGTCAGCGGTGGCCGGCGTACCGGAAGGCGGCGTAGTGTGAGCCACATCGCATGTACAAAGACGCCATTGCAAACTCGTCCAATTGGTTCCCCAAAACATTAAACATTTACCGTGTCACCAAACTTTCGCCACGACCCAACACCCTCCTGTTTTTTTCAGACCGGTGATCTCAAGTTTCAATTCCAACACGGAAGCTTCGGAAAAATACGGGGCTGGAGACACGGGTGCTGAAACTCATCGGTGTTTCTCGAACCGAACGCTAGCAGGGCTCGAAATGCTCCGAAAATGCCGGGGCCTGAATGTTGCATTTGAAGTTTGACGCCACCGACATCAAAACAGTTTCAAGCTGGGGAAATAGTACTACAGCGCCAGGTTAGGTCCAAGTACAGCGTTTCACTTTGGTGAGCTTGACGCCAATTCTCCGCAGTTTCTTGCGAGTTGTCTTGGTGTGGCACGTGCGTGCCAGGGTGTTTCGTTTTTGTGTGTATTTGATTTCTTCGGCTGCCTGCTCGTACAGCGAGGCTGCCGCTTGGCCCTTAAGCCACCAGGACCGCACCACCGCCACAGTCGCGGTATGCACCTGGCACAAGGTGAGTTCTGGATTTTTCCCTCCGCCGATTCGCGTGGGTCTGGGCCAGGAACAAATAGCTTACGGCCGTGATCGCCAGGTGCCGTTGCAGTCCCAGCCAGCGACGCCCCTTGTAGTGATCCAGCCCCACTTCCCCTTTGTGGTCTTCAAAACACCGCTCGATGCGCCAGCAGGAGAATGCCACCAGCAGCAATCTGGAAACGCTTGTCTCGGGCGGGGCATTGCTCGCGAAGCATTTAATCTCCTCGGGATGCAAGACATTGCGAGCCACAATCAAATGATGAGGCTTGTCCGGCAGCCCGTTTTCATCTTTCGGATAAATCAAGGTGTGCTTGACTTCCCAAATCATAGGTCCTTTATCACCATCCTTGACTCGCCACTTTTGCAAACCTGGTCGCGCAGCGCCGGATGGTACTGCAACAAGTCTTCCACGTGCAGCGGAGGGCGGCTCCGGGCCACCAGACGAGGCACCTTTTTGCCGCGTCCGGGTCGGCTGCGGCGATGGCGACGGTGGGTTAAACCACGAGCGCAGGCCGGCGCTTTGCCGTTCGGAAGTTTGAATCGGGAAAGAGCACTGGCACGACGTGGCCCCGGTCAAATGGCATCGTAGACATTCATCCCAGGGTGCTCCCAGTCGTCGGCAAACGTGCTGAGCCGTTTTCTCAAGTCGGCGGCTTGATGCGGATCGATGCCGCGCGCCTGCAAGTCAACTTTTGACGCACCTTCAAGAGACGTCACAATAGCTCGTCCCGGTGCGTCCATGGAGACAGGTTCAAGCAACTCGATCTTGCCATCCCGATACACACCTTCAACGGAATTCAACATCGTCTCGCTCCCGCTCAGCTAGCGCCGGACGTGAATCACCAATACGATCAGCGTAGCTTCACCATATCTATCCTATTCACTCGAACGTCAGCAACCCAAAGCCTTCAGGCCGTACGGTGGCAGCGGTTGCGGGAGTGGTCCACGATTGAAAGCCGATGCCCGGCACGAGACGCTGGACTCCGGCGGCCCAGGCTTCACCGGGTTGCGGGGCGCGTGGCGCCAGTTCGTTCCAGGGGATCGCCGCTTCACAGGTCCAGGTTGTCTCGTCGGAACCGGCGGCCACGAACCATTGGGGATTCCACGTGCGGTCCCCCCAACAATCCTCGGCGGTCAGTCCGCGATGATCGATCGCCAGCCGCCAATAGGTGGTCCAGTCGCGGTCAATATCCAACAGCAGGGCCACATGGTCTTGACCCGCCAAGTCGGTGTCGCGGCCTCGTGCTCCCTTGGCTGCCGGAACGTACTCGAAGCCGGGCGCTTTGCGGCATGTCACGGCCAGGTACAGGAACTCGTTGTCGTACGCCAACTGCACGGCCGCGGGCCACTCGACGTCGTCACCGAGCGAGCTGCGCAGCGGGATAGCCGAGCTGGCCAGATTCTCTTCGGGGCCGCGCCAACAGACGTCATCGAGCCGTCCGTCAAGCCGTGGCCTGGTTGCCGTGCGCCGGCAGCGCCCAACCGGCTTGGGCGCTTCTGCCGGCTGCGTTCGCTCATGGCGCGCACGATGATCTCCACGGAGCCAGTGCTCGCTGGCCGCACACGACCACCAGGCATCCGCGGCGCGGGTACGCATCAGCCCCAGCGTCAATCGTTGCGTTGGGGCACCGCCGTCCGTGCCCGTCAGCGCCCGTGCGGCGGGTAGTGCGGCATGCGGCTCCGCCGCCAGGGATGGCCAGTTCGTTTCCAGTTTCTGAAACCACTGCTGTGCCAACCTTAGCCGGGCCTCGGCCGTGCCCACCTGCGGCTGTTCTCCGGCGGCGGGCTTCACCGACTTGGCGCCTCCCTGAGAAGCCGACGACGCCGTGCTGTTCTCCGTCGCCGGAATCAGAGACGCTGTGCCCGGGGCCACTCCGCTGTCCGATTCGGCCACATCCTTGCCGCTGGCCAACTGCCTGGGGAGCCGTCCCTCGCGGTCGGCGCGCACGGTCCACTCGCCGCTGGAATAATATTGCACGAGCCAAAGCGAAGCGGCCGCGGCCAGGCCGGACTGGGCCGGGTAGTTCTCGGCAATCTGGGTGAACGTCTCAGCCGCCAGATCGTCCTGGCCGTGGCGGCGATATTGATTGGCCAGTTGATACAGCAACAAGGCCGCGCTCGGTTCGTCCAGATCGCGGGTCAGCATGCCAATCTGCGCCAGCCATGCCGCGCGATGGACCGGCGTTTTGCTCTGATGCGAGACGATGGCCTGGAGCGTCTGCCGGCGCTGCGCCAGCCGCCGCATCTGCTCGAGCGAAACCGCCGCCTCCGCCAACGGCGCGCGGCGGGCAGCCGAAGGCGCGGCAAGGCTCATTCCGCTAAAGAAGTCGCGATAGCCTTCACCCGCCGGCGCTTGGTCCCAGGCTACGACAAACCCGGTGGCAGACATTTCGGGTTCCGTATCGGCCGCCAACAGACCGTGAGCCGTAGCCGTGTACTCCGCCAGTGAACGGCCTAATTGCGGCAGGATCTGCGAACCGGATAGCGAAATCGAGCTCCGTTCTCCGTCGGCCAGCGCCGTCACGATGCGCTTGACGCGCCATGGCGGCAACACCGATTCTGAACCACGCAGTCCGGCGTCCTTCTCCGGCTGAGCAGCCTGTTTCACGGCCGCCAACACCGCCTCGTGGATGAGCTGGTGCAGAGGCGAGTCGCCGCGGCGCGGCGCGGCATGGGTAACAACCATCTCCGGCCGCCAGCAGCGAATCTCCCGGACCAGGTGCGCCTGAAGTTGCGTGAGAGAATCGAGCTCGCCACTTACCCGCTGCCAGTCCGCCACGATCTGCTCTTTGGATCGCTTAAGTCCGGCTTGCCGCAAGGGAAACTGCCAGGCGGAAGAAATCTCACCTGCGCCGGCATGAAGCAGCGCTTCGCGCTCTCGCATTCTGACAACAAGAGGCGGCTCGGCCGGTGCTTCCAAATCGCGCCGCCCCACCAGGCTGATCACTCCGCGATATCCTTCACCGGCCGAAAGCTTCGCCAGCATTTCCAGCGGTACGACGCCGGCCTCGGCAAAAATACCGAGGTAGGCGGCACGGTGCCCGGCCCCGCGCTGCACCTGCCAAGTGCGTCCGCCGTCGGTCGTCGCGAGAATCTGGCCCAAGGCGCCGACGGCCCAGCCATGCGTGTCGCTGATGAACGAGAGGGCGGTAATCGGCAACGTCGTCCCCGTGGAAGTCGCCTCCCAGTTTTTGCCACCATCAGGCGAGTGAATCACGCTGGCACCCGGACTTCCGGCCAACCACACCCTCTCACCCGACATCGCCAGAGCGCGAAAATCAAAACCGGCTGCGGCAGTCGGCAGCCGTCCCGGCGGTTGCCGCCACGTTTCACCGCCATCGCCCGAAGCCAGCAGCAATCCGCCTTCGCCAGCCAGGTATCCCAGCCCACCGGCAGACAAGCGGAGCACGTCCGGACGGCGCAAGCCAAAGTCACAGCGGCCCGGGCGAATCTCGCGGCCCCGCAGGACGGCCGTTGCGCCCCCGTCGGCCGCCAGGGCGCCGCGACCCGTGCCATCTGCGTCTCCGCACGTCCAAGGATGAAGTACCTGGTGCTGGATGGGCGTCCAATCCTGGCCGCCATCATCGGTGGTCAGCACGCCGCTGCCGCAAAGGCCGTTTGGAAGGCAAAGCGCCCAGCCGCGCCGGGCATCGACGAACTTCAGCCGCAAGACAGCCCCCATCCCCTGTTGGCGCAGCACCTGCCAGGTCCGCCCTCCGTCGCGCGTGCGCAGCAGCACAGCTGCACGGACCCGCGAAAACGGCTCGGTCCCTCCCCCTGCGGCAAAGCCATGCTGACGGTCGATGAACTGCACGGTCCTGAGCGAACAATCAACCCCCGACTCCTGGAGATGCCAGCCAGCGCCGCCGTCGCTGGTATGCCAGATTGTGCCCCGGTCCCCCACGGCCCAGCCGCATTCCGCATCGACAAAGCAGACGTCCGCCAACGAAGCGTCGTCGCGCATGGCGTGCGTCGAAGGATCGGCCGCAGAAGCCACAGCGGAGTAGACCGTCCAGCTTGCCATCAACGTGACCACGACGAACAGGTGCAGTCCGTCGCGCGCACGAGCGGTTACGGAGGACAGCGCCACCCGACAGTCCCCGCGATTGGAAAGTAACATCGCTCCCGCCTCCCTGCGTCCCGCTACGGTTAAATTGTAGTGGTCGGCGTGGTTCAGCACCAAGGTGAATCTGCAGTGAGGGAGCGGGCAGAACCAGGTTTGCCGGGAAATCGGAGGCCTTGGCCGCACAATCGGCAGGACCCCCACCATCGCCAGAACGGCTGCGGTTTTGCGAGGCGGGGCGCTACCTGTCCGACCTATAGTTCTGACTGGGAGACGCCACCGGTGACTGAACCTGCCAAGCGAACCGAAATTGCGCTGCTCACGCCCGCTGTGCGCCGCCGTGCGTGGCTGGAGCGCGGGCTTCTGGCCGCGTTGTTGTTGGGGACCGGCGTTGCGCTGTCGCACAACAAGGCCGATGCCGACTTGTGGGGGCACATTCTCTTCGGGCTCGAAACGATCGCTGCCGGCGGGCCGCACCCTCACGCCACGCACACCTATACCGCCGCCGGCCATCCCTGGGTCAACCATGAGAACCTCAGCGAAATGGCCTTGGCCGTGGTGCATCACCTGGGTGGCGGCCGCGGGCTGCTGATCGGCAAACTGCTGCTGGGTCTGACGATCGTCGGTTCCATGATCTACATGGCGCGGAAGCGCGGCGCGCATGTCGCCGCAGTGTGCGCGGTAATGCTGACCGTAGCGATCAATCTGACCGCAGGCTGGACCCTGCGGCCGCAGTTGTTTACCTACACGGCACTGGCCGCGATGGTGCTGTTGCTGGATGGGGCGTTTGCCGACTGGGATGCCAAGCGTACGATCCGCGCCGGTTGGCTCTGGCTCACCATGCCGCTGATGGCCGTCTGGGTGAACGCGCACGGCGGCTTTCTGGCGGGCTACGGGCTGCTGGTTCTGTATCTGATGGTCCGCGCGTTCCAGGCCGGTTGGCGCGACGGATTGGCGGCATGGCGGACGGTCCTACTGCTCGTCCTGATCGTGGCCCTGGGCGCCCTGGCAACCTTGTTGACTCCTTACGGACCGCTGATGCATCGCTGGATCGCCGGCGCGATGATCCAGCCGCCGGCGGAGATCACCGAATGGGCGCGGCTTGGGCCCGGAGTCAACGGCTTCTGGCCCGCCACGCTGCTGGTGGTCCTGACGCTGGCGTCTCTGCTGGGAACGACACACCGCCGCGATCCGGCGCAAATGCTCCTGTTGGCCGTGGCCGCCTGGCAGGCCGTCAGCCATGCGCGGCACGTGCCGCTGCTAGCCATCCTGGTGGGATACTGGATTCCGGTTCATTGCGAATCCCTTATGGCCCGATTGCGCCTCGGCCTTTCGGCCGGCGGCGGACGTTCGCAGGAGATCGTGTTGTCGCGCACGGCGTTTGCCTTGTATGGAGGATTGCTGGCCACGGCCTGCCTCGTATTAGGGGGCGCTCTGGCGCAGCGCTGTAGCCAGTTGCACGTCGAACGCCAGCAGTTTCCGGTGGCCGCCATCGACTTCATGGCAAAACGCGGGCTCAACGGCCGGCTCGTGGTGACCTACAACTGGGCGCAGTACGCCATCGCCGCGCTCCCCGATTCTCCCGTCGGCTTCGACGGCCGTTTCGATACGTGCTATCCGCAAAGCGTGCTCGATGCCCATTTCGACTTCATCCTGGGTGACGAACCCGGCAAGCGCTCGCGCGTCAGCGGACGGGCGCTAGCCCCCGGTGATCCAACCAACCCACACAGCACCCCCGTCGTCCTCCATCTCGGCTCCCCCGAACTGGTCCTGATTGATCGCCGCCAGCCGAATAGCACGCTCCACATGACCGAGCACCCGGACTGGGAACTGCTGTATCAGGACCAGGTTGCCCAGGTTTGGGGGCGAAAATTGCGATTTACCGATCCGGCCAGTCCCGACTATATTCCCCCATCGCAGCGCCGGATTACGGACGAGCCACAACAGGGCGTCGTCGCGTGGCCGGCACTGCCAGCAGTGCCAGCGGGAATGCAACGGACGGCGGGAACCTTTCCACCTCTGACACTGCCCAACCGCAAAGGGGACACATGACCGTCGACCCCACCGATCACGCAGCCGGCACGATGCCCGGCACGCCGCAGGTGTTTGTTCCACCGGCACCCAAACCGCCAGCTCCACAGGCGGGACCGGACACACAGCGCAATCCGCAGCCGGACTACCTGGCGCGGCTGGATGCCACGCTCGATCAGGCGGACAAGCTGCTGACGCATCTGGCTGATCCCCAGATCCACGTGCCTGTCTCCGTAATCATGCCGGTCTACAACGAGCGGCAGACCATCGACCAGGCGATCGAGCGCGTGCTGGCCGTGCCGATGCCGCTGGAATTGATCGTCGTGGACGACTGCAGCACCGATGGCACGCGCGAGCGGCTGGAAGAACTCGCCGAGCGGCTGCCGATCCGCTTGCTCCTGCACAAACGCAACCTGGGTAAGGGAGCGGCCCTGCGAACTGGATTTCGCGCAGCGGCCGGCGAAGTGGTGGCCGTGCAGGACGCCGACCTGGAATACGATCCGGCCGAACTACCGCTGCTGGTCAGACCGATTGCCGCCGGCTGCTGCGACGTGGTCTTCGGCTCGCGCTATCTGGTCGCCAGCGAAAATGATCCCTCACGACTGCACCGCTGGGGCAACGGGCTGCTGACGCGCATGTCGAACCTGCTGACGGGGCAGAAACTGACCGACATGGAAACATGTTACAAGATCATGCGCCGCAGCGCGCTGGACGGCATTATTCTCAACGAGAACGGCTTTGGATGCGAGCCGGAACTGACCGCGAAGCTGGCCCGCCGCGGCAATCGCATTTACGAACTTCCGATCTCCTAT
>Ga0194132_10010613_pt1 | contig 12186 bp, 12 predicted proteins | sample TA2KigOf80mmetaG_FD_148612 | JGI IMG/M metagenome (GOLD analysis project Ga0194132, IMG submission 148612) | Freshwater microbial communities from Lake Tanganyika, Tanzania - TA2015054 Kigoma Offshore 80m | ecosystem: Environmental > Aquatic > Freshwater > Lake | place: Tanzania: Lake... | reverse complement strand
CGGGACCTGGCGCGACTTCGGCGCGCCGGGGCCCGAGGGCTACATGGCGATCGAGCACGAGATCTACCTCGGACTCTGCTGGCGCTGGCGCAATCTGCCCAAGCCGACCATCGCGCAGGTGCAGGGCAAGACGATCGCCGGCGGCCTGATGCTGATGTGGGTCTGCGATCTGGTCGTCGCCAGCGCGGACGCGACCTTTTCCGACCCCGTCGTGGCGTTCGGCGTCAACGGCGTCGAGTACTTCGCTCACCCGTGGGAGATGGGCGTGCGTAAAGCAAAAGAGATCCTGTTCACCGGCGAGTCTCTCTCTGCCGACGAGGCTCGCCAGCTGGGCATGGTCAACCGGGTCGTGCCCCGCGCCGAGCTCGAGTCCCGGACGCTCGCGCTCGCGTGCAGGATCGCCGCACGCCCGAGCATGGGTCTCAAGCTCGCCAAGCAGTCGGTCAACCAGGCGCAGGATGCGCAGGGGCTCTGGACGGCGCTCCAGGCGGCGATGTCGCTGCAGCAGCTGGGGCATGCCAACAGCTGGGTCGTCCACGGCAGCGTCGTCGACCCGGCCGGCGCCGAGGTGATTCGACGCGAAGCCAAGGCGCAGGAATGACTCGCGCGCCCCGCCCGCGGATCGTGGAGGTTCAGCGCGCGCCGCCGGCGCCGGGCCGACGTGCAGGCGCACGCCCCTACGGTGGTGGTCCCGCCGCCTTTCCGGTTGATCGGGACGCCGCACGCGGGATGGGAGGGATCTGGCTCGGCCGACCGGCCCGACTTCCAGCTTCCGAGAAGAGGCGTTCCGACAAATCGGCCGTTCATGGTGACTACGCTCAGGCTCAGGTAGACGTCTCTCTTCGCACCCGAGGGAGGTCTTCGTGACGGACGGAATACGGAGCAGCTGGGTCGGCCCGCGCGAGATTCGGCGCGCTCTGCGCGCGCTCGGCGAGGTCGCGAAGGACCCGAATCGCACCGACTCGGTCGGGGAGTTCATCGCCGCGCTCACCGGTCCCTCGGCCGTCCGGCTTTTCGAGCGGGTCTGGGACGATCCGACGGGCCGCCGCCTGCTCGAGGAGAAGTGCGACCTCAAGGCGACGCTCGACGACCGCGCCTCTCTCGCCACGCTTCCGGCCGGCTCGCTCGGCCGCGTCTACCACGACTGGACCGCCGACCGGCACCTGAGCGCCGAGGGCATCGCCGCTGCCATCAGCGCCCAAGTGCCGCGCACGCTCGAGACCCCCTACGCGGTCATGGCCGCGCGCGTCGTCGACATGCACGACATCTGGCACGTGCTGAACGGCTGGGACACCGACATCCACGGCGAGATCCACCTGCTCGGCTACAGCCACGCCCAGCTCGGCGCGTACGCCTGGCTGCTGCTCGCCCTGCCGGCGGTGGTGATCCTCTCGGCCGCGGGCCGACGCGACAGCGTGGGCTACCTGCGCAACGCGATTCGCCGCGGCCGCCGCGCCTCGCTGCTCGCCGCCGTCGACTGGGAGGCGATGTTGCCACTGCCGATCGACGAAGTCCGTCGGCGGCTCGGCATCGACGAGCCCGAATCCTACCGCAAGCTCGACTCCGCCGAGATCGCGGAGGTCGGCAGCCGGAGCCGCCTCGCGCGTCTGCTGCGCACGGTGCTCGCCAACTGACGATGGAGCCGTCGATGCCCCAAGCCCACTCCGCCGACCAATGCCGTCCGTGACGGCGCCGACTCGTCTCGTCGAGCTGCGTTTCCATGACCCGGCCGAACCCGGGGACACTCTCGCTCGGGATGAGCAAGAACGACGTGATCGAGCCGCTCGGCGAACCCGATCAGGTCCTCGCGAGCCCGGAAGCCGAGGTCCTCGGGTACGAGTACGACCGCACGGGAGACGGTCCGTACGGCGGCGCGTGGGCGTTCGTGCGTTCGTGCGACTCGAAGGTGGGAAGGTGACCTCGTACGGCGAGGACGACAACGTCGCCTACTCGGGCAACCCGGCCGCGGCGACAGCAGCCGGCATGACCGCGATCGGCGTGGGGCTCGCGGCTGGCGGCGCAGCGGCGGCTGCGTCGCAGCCACGAACGTCACGGTCATCGGGCGGTAGCGAGTCGGCCGTGAAGGTCGTGCGCGATGTCCTCGCTCCCGGAGCACACCGTCCGCGGCCGGTCGTAGAGGTGCTCGCTCGTATGTCCGCCGAAGTGCTCGAAGGCGGACTCGTGCGCGTCGAGGAACTGCGCGAGCCGCTCGTCGGAGCACGCCTGGCAGAAGCTGCGGCGGCTGAAGCCGAGCGTCAGGACGAAGATGTGCAGCTCGACCGATCGCGTGCGGAAGTGCACGCGCGCCTGGCCCCAGTCGATCTGGCTCTGCGCTCCGGGCGGCGTCTCGAAGCGCCGCTGGGTCAGATCGTCGACGGACACCTCGGCGCGCAGCGGCCGCACGAAGAGCTTCACCGTCTCGTAGCTCCCCGTGTAGCCGTGCTTCTTGCAGAGCTCCTGGAACAGGATCCGCGTGTTGCGTGGCGCAGGAAAAGGAGCAGGCGCGGATGTTCGCGTCGCCGGCGACACTCGTGAAGATGGTGCGCCACTTCGGCGTCGGCACGGTGCTCCGGTCGATGCGCGGCTCGAGTCGGACGGGTGGATCGGCCGATGGTGCGAGCGCGTATCCCGCCGTGCAGAACCTGCTGCTCGCGGCGCGTGCCCTCGGTCTTGGAGCCGTACTGACGACTCAGTTCGTCCTCGTACCCGGCGAGTTCGAAGCGGTGCTCGGCATTCCCTCGACGTTCACCCTTGCGGCGGTCGTCCCGGTCGGCTGGCCCACGGGAAAGTTCGGACCGGTGAAGCGTCCCGACCCTGCCGCAGTGGTGCGGTGGGATCGCTGGACGGACTGAAGAAGGAGGGAGACTCATGGACGGGCTTCTGGCCGATCCGGCGTTTCAGACGTATGCGGTGTGTACCTCGATCCTGGCGATCAAGATGCTTTTGACGGGTAACTACACGGCGGTGATGCGAGTGCGGAACCGGGGATTCGTCAATCCGGAGGACGCCAAGACGTTCGGCGGAGGGTCGAGCGAGCAAGAGCACCCGGCGGTCGCGCACGCGCTGCGCATTCAGCGGAACGACCTGGAGAACATCCCGCTCTTCTGGGCCGTGGGCCTCGTCTTCGTGCTGAACGGCGCTTCGCCGAGCGCGGCCTGGTGGTACTGCTGGACGTTCACGATCGCGCGGCTCGGCCACTGGCTGGCGTACCTGAATCACCTGCAGCCGTGGCGCGCGATCTTCTATGGTATCGGCTACGCCTGCGTTCTCGGGATGGCGATCCAGATCATTTTCTGAGCGCCTCAACTTGACGGTGGTGGCGAAGTGCGGTGGCGAAAGTAACCCCAGGGCTCTGATAGGCTGCGAGAGAAAGACCTGATACAGGCCGCGCCGGAGGTGGGCGTGATGAGTTCGCAGTCGAATCTGGCGACCGGTACCGACAGGGATACTCCTCTCGAGGCGCTCAAGGCCGTCGTGGAGCGCTTCTGCACCGAGCGCGACTGGGATCAGTTCCACGACGCAAAGGAGCTCTCCATCGGTGCTGCGACAGAGGCCGGCGAGCTACTCGCGCTCTTCCGCTTTCAAACGGGTCCCGACATCGAGAATCTCCTGGGTGATGCGAGCAGTCGGCGCCGGGTCGAGGAGGAGATGGCCGATGTCCTCTTCTTCATCCTTCGACTGGCGCAACGTTACGACATCGATCTAACGAGCGCCTTCACGAGGAAGCTCGCTCTAAATGCAGTCCGTTACCCCGTAGAGAAGTCGCGCGGGAAGAATCGCAAGTACGACGAGCTCTGAAGATGCGATTGTATGCGGGGCTCTCGACGCACTTCGTTCACGATGCGGTCCACAACCAGATCGCGGAGAAGCTTAAGAGCGCGTTCTTCAAGCACTACCGTTATCAGCCACCGCCGAGCGAAGTGAACGCTTGGAGAAACTCCCTCCGTGCGATGGCCGCCGTCGTCGAAGAGGGCGGGCTGGACGACCACGGTGTCATGCTCGAATATCGCCTGCCTCTAACGTCGAAGCGGCTCGATTGTCTCGTCTGTGGCAGGGATCGGGAGGGAAGAGACGAGGCAGTGATCGTCGAGCTCAAGCAGTGGGAGCAGTGTCACGAGGCGGTCGGCGACAAGCTCGTGAGCACCTTCGTGGGCGGAGCCGAGCGAGAGGTGCTGCATCCTGCTGCCCAGGTCGGCCAATACCGTCAGTACCTCGAAGACACGCATACCGCCTTTTACGACGGTGACGCGCCGATCCTGCTGAGCGCTTGCGCTTATCTGCACAACTATGTCCCGGTCGACGAGGATGCGCTCTTCGACGCCCGCTTCGCGCCGATCCTCGAGACGGATCCCGTCTTCACGGGTGACGACGTCGATCGCCTGGCGCGGTTTCTCGTCGACCGGCTCGATGCTGGCGCGGGACTCGACGTTCTCGGGCGGATCGAGACGAGCCGCTATCGGCCGAGCAAGAAGCTCATGCAACACGTCGGCGAAGTCATCCGTGGCACCCCCCAGTACGTCCTTCTGGACGAACAGCTCGTCGTGTTCGAGAAGGTTCTTCTCTGCGCGCGCGCCGGGTTCCACGATCGTCGGAAGACCGTCCTGATCGTTCGCGGAGGTCCCGGTACGGGAAAATCTGCGATCGCGATCAATCTCATGAGCAGGCTGCTCCTGGAGAACTACAACGCGCACTACGCCACGGGCTCGCGAGCATTCACCGAGACGCTCCGGTCTGTCATCGGTTCGCGAGGTTCTGTACAGTTCAAGTACTTCAACAGCTATCCTGAAGCGGCACCGGACGACGTCGACGTGCTCATCTGCGATGAGGCCCATCGAATCCGAGAGTTTAGCCACGGCCGGTTTACGCCCAAGGCGAAGCGTTCCCTCAAGCCACAGATCGACGAGATCCTGCAAGCGGCCAAGGTCTCGGTCTTTCTTCTGGACGACCGTCAGGCGGTTCGCCCAGGCGAGATCGGCTCGGGGGACTACATTCGCGAGAGCGCGTATGCCGCCGGCGCACGAGTTTTCGAGTACGAGCTCCAGGCGCAGTTCCGCTGCGCTGGATCCGACGGGTTCGTCCAGTGGGTCGAGAACACGCTCGGAATCTCGAGGACCGCGAGCGTGCTCTGGGACCCTGCGGATCCCTTCGACTTCCGCATCCTCAGTTCGCCGGATGAGGTCGAGGCGGCGATCCGTAGAAAGGCATTGGAAGGATGTAGCGCGCGGATGGTCGCTGGCTTCTGCTGGAGATGGTCGAAGCCGCTAGATCATGGGGAGCTGGTGAGTGACGTCGTCATCGGCGGATACGCTCGCCCTTGGAATGCGAAACCGGAGGCCAAGAAGCTTGCGAGTGGCATTCCGCCAGCTTCGCTATGGGCGAACCACCCTGGTGGGATCGACCAGATCGGGTGCGTTTACACCGCGCAGGGCTTCGAGTTCGACTATGTCGGAGTGATTTTCGGGCAAGACCTTCGCTACGACTTCGATCGTCACGAGTGGAGCGGACACCCCGAGTGTTCTCAAGATAACGTCGTGAAGCGATCGAAGGACCAATTTTCGTTGCTCGTCAAGAATACCTATCGTGTGCTTCTGACCCGCGGTCTGAAAGGCTGCTACGTCTGCTTCCTCGATCGGGACACCGAGCGCTTCGTTCGGAGTCGCATTGAGGCGAGAACTGATGATGCGTGAGGGCAAGCGAACGGCGGCGAGTCAGGCGCTAGCCCTGTTTCAGCGATATCGCGCATGACGACGCCCCTGATGCGTGGTCTCTACGAGACCCTCATCACAGAGGGGCTCGCGGCGGAACTCGCTGGGCTGGCATGGGAGCTGGTCCCGGACCGTTCCGAGTTGCGGCCCGCCGAGGCGCCGGACCGAATCGCGCTCCATCTCGCGCGTGCGATCGAACGCGCCCTCGCCGGAATTTCCGACGAGGGCGCTCGACTTAGAATCGGGGTCGATCTTGCGCGGCGTCTGCTCGACATGCTGAGCGGATTAATTTCGAACTTCGATGGCGACGCGGATCGCCCAATCGAGCCTGCGGAGGCACTACGTGCGATCGTCGCACGGCGGGGGATGTCCCGTACGCTGTTGATCTTCGCGTGATCGAAGCGGCGGTCTCGCGGGTTGACGGTTCCTACGCGGCTTTCTGCTGACGGTCAAGAGTGTTGTGCTTGATGGCGCGATCGAGGGCGGCGTTCAGCTTCGACATGTCGGCGTGACCGCGCACGCGGCGGAAGCCGACCGAGGCGCGCACGACCGCTGCGCCGACCCAGCGCAGCAGCATCGCGCCACCCTGCCAGTTCTTCACGTTGCGCGTGAAGCGGCCGATGCCGCCGTTCAGGTTCTCGATCGCGTTCGTGCTGCGCAGCGTCCGGTAGAGGGCACCTCGGACGCCGAGGCGCTGTAGCATGAGCGTCTCGGCGAGGCCCTCGAGCAGCGAACACGCCGCACCGGGGTGATCGCGCTCGAGCGAGCCCGCGAGCGCACGGAGGCGGCGCTCGGCGATCGCTGCGTCGTTCATCTCCCAGGCCGCGCGCAGGACGCGGCGCACGCGCGGCCGGACGTTCTCGGGAAGGTGCTCGAGGACGTTGCGCTGCTTGTGCACCTGGCAGCGCTGGACGATGCCGAGCGGTCCGAAGACGTCGCGGATCGCCTTGCGCAGCGCCTTGGAGCCGTCGATCACGAAGAGCGTCGCCTGCTCTGTGCTCAGGCCGCGGTCGATGAGATCGGCGAGCAGCGCCTTGGCGACGGTGGCGTTCTCGGTCGCGCCCTCACGCAGCGCCAGCACGTGCTTCTTGCCGTCCGCCGTCACCCCGAGAGCGATCAGGATCGTGTGGTCGTGGAACACGATGCCGTCGATCAGCACGGCTCGGATGCCGAGATCGCCGATCGGGTGCTCGGTCAGCTCGCGCAGGCGCTCGGTCGAGAGCGCGACGAAGCGCCGCGACACGGCGCTCTTCGAGATCGCGCGTCCGACCTCCGGCGCGGGCAGCGGGTCGACGACGTCGCGGTAGCCACGCGTCGACACGCCGCGCGCGATCGCGCGCCACGTGCGCCGGTCGAGCGGGTCGCGGTCGGCCGCAAACGCGAAGCTCGGCAGCACGAGTTCGCCGTCGGCGCTGCGGGCGCGGAGCCTGCGCATCGCGATCCGCTGGCCACCGAGCGTCACCTCGCTCGGGACGCTTCCGGCCCGCACCGCCGCGCGCTCGGGAAGGCGCTTACCCTTCGGGCCGCACAGGGCGACGCGGTCCTGCTCCATCATCGCCCGCAGCACCTCACGACCCGTGTCGACGAAGAGCGCGAAGAGGTCGCCCTGCGCGGCCTGCAGGGACTCCAGGACGGGCAGCGGGATCTGGACGGACACGACGGGGGCTCGAAGAGCGGTCGAGTTTCTGGCAGAGTCCTTCACGGCGGTTCCTTTCGTTTTTGGTTTGGCGACCACCGTCCCTTCGGGGGACAGCGGATGGAACCGCCACTTCTTCAACTCGTCAAATCAACACGCTCCGGGACATCCCCCAGTACGGCTGGCTGCGCACCATGAAGCCCAACCGCGAACCGTCCGAGATGGTCGTCGCCTATGCGTTACGATCGAACCTGCTCGATTTTCTCGCGGTTGCGCCCGAGGACGACGAACTCAAGATAATCTTGACCAGCTATGCAGATCCAGACAGGATGCCTGATTGGAATGTCGCTGCTTGACGAAGAACGTCTCACTCGCCAGCTCGTGAGAATCCACGGGGGAATCCTGCTGAGAATCCACAGTCCGGCCGCACTCGAGCCTGGACGACTTGACCCCGATCGAGTTCAGGCGGGGGCCTTCAGTACGACAACCCAGCCGACAGGGGCCGAATCTCAGTCACCGAGTGGCCAAGAGAACCCAGGCAAGTTAGGACAGCGGATGGGACCGCCACTTATTGAGCTCGCTCAATTAACAGACTCCGAGACATTAACAGACTCCGAGACATCCCCAGACCCGATTCTGCAAGGAGCCTAGCGTGGACCCGATCTCGAACGTGATCCTCTGCACCGGGCGCGGTACCGCGACCGAGCGCTCCCTTCGACGGCTGGTGCTCGCTGGGCAGCGTTCTGGTCGAGGTCTGCTCATGACGCGCCTGCCGGATCTAGCAGATGTTCCTCGCGAGAGCAGCGCCGTCTGGTGGCTGCTCGATACGGAGGATCTCACAGGCTGCCATGCCACGGCGATGACGCTCGCATCGGCGCTCAAGCGACGCGAACGCTGCCAGGCTGCGGTGATCGCGCCCGCGGCGCCGGCCGATTCCCTCGCCGGGAGAGCCATCGCGTCGGCGATCGATCATGTCGTCAGCGAGCTCGACTCCGCGATCATTCTTCGGCACGCCGCCCTGATCGACACGGTCCTCGAGCAGCGGGAGCGACTGCGCCACACCCAAACGCTGCAGCTGGGCATCGCCGATCGGGCGATCGGCTGGACGCCCCTCTCGTACCTGCTCGACTCGTGCCTGCGCGGCATCGGAGACTTGCCGGCGGAACGTCTCGGGCGACCCGTCGCCGTCCTCGAAGGCGAGCAGATCGCCGAGCTCATGAGCGAGGGAATTCGGCGGGCGCTGGACCCGGACGAGTTCATCAGGCTCACCTTCGAGCTGATCCACAACGACGCGAGCGGTACGATCGAGACCGACGAGCTGGTCGATAGCCTCATCGACAGCGGCGTTCCCGCGTTCATGACCGAGCTCATCGCCAAACGCCTTGCAAGCGAACAGGGGAGCCTGCTGGAGCGGGATCATTTCGCGAGCACGGAGAGGAATTTGCTCGGGCACGCCCTCGAGCACGTCAACCCAAACATCCGCTTCGAGCCGGTCGATCGTGATCAACTCGAAGCCGAGCTGATCCGCCAGGGCCTCTCCGTAGACGATGCGGAGCTGGCTGCGGATTACTGGGTATCACTCCCCGATGCGGCGGAGGACCCCCGGGCAGGCGGCCCGGGCGGCGCCGGCTCGGCTGAGAATGGCATCGCCGTGCAGCGGTTCTTGCACAGCCATGCACCCGAGTGGCTCGGCGTGCACGTTCTTCCCGGCGGCGGCGTGGTCCGAGGCTGGCCGGCGCTGATCGACGGAGCGCCCGGCTACCGGTCGCTGCTGATGCACTCGAGCGGCCGGGAAATGCGCGGGGGGTTCACCAGCGACCTGTCCCTTCTCGATTACCAATGGGTGCATCCCGAGGAGAACCCTCGCTCGGCCGACACGATCACCTTCGGGTCCCAGACGGACTTCCGATCGCTCATCGTCGAGAACGGCCGGATCGTGCGGGTCACGATGAGGGGACGGTGGAACGGGGTGCGTCACGCATTGCCGTTGCTCTTCCAAGGGGAATCCCTTCCGCCGTGGCGACTGGCCCTCTTCCGGGAGCTCGGCGAGTTGAACATAGCCGAAGCGGCGCCTCGCCTCCGGTCAGACATCATCTGCAAATGCTCGAGAGTGACTTGCGGGCTGCTCGAGGACCTCGTCGGCGAGGGAATCAACACGATCGGCGGCATCGCCAGGGCCTGTCGCGCCACGATCGTGTGCGGCGGCTGCCGCCCGCTCGTCGAGGAGATCATCGGCTCGTCCGAGCTGCAGATGGCCGAGATCATCGAAAAGCGCTACCTCGGAGGCGCGATCACGCGGATACGGCTGCGGCCCGTCGAGACCGCGATGGTCGCGCCGGCTGCCGGGCAGCACGTCGTGCTCCAGGGCCATTTCCGTAGCCGCTGGGTCACTCGCGCCTACACTCTCACCTCGACGCCCGACGATCCGTTCTACGAGATCTCGGTGAAGTTCGAGCCCGGAGGCGAATTCTCACCATGGCTGACGCAAGAAGCCGACGGCTCGTCGCTGATCCGCGTCTCCCGTCCGCAGGGCGACTTCCGGCGTCCGCCGGCGGACGAATCGAATGCACCCGTCGTGTTCTTCGCCGGCGGGATCGGCATCACCCCGGCCGTCGCGCTGGCGCGGACGTTCGACGGGGAGAAGCATTCGCCGATGATCATCGACTGGTCGACGCACTTTCCCGAGCAGCAGGTCTTCCGTCGAGAGCTCGAGGAGATCGCCCAGCGCCAGCCCCATCTCGATCTCGTCGCGCGCGCCACACGAGGAGCCGGACACCTGTGTCCGGAGACGATCGCCGCGACCTATCCCGCGAGCGGCTTCAGCGCAGCGATGGTCTGTGGCCCGGATCACTACATGGCTTCCGTGCGTGAGAGCCTGCTGTCGGCTGGATGGAGTGCGACCCGGATCCTCCAGGAGCGGTTCAGCTCCCAGCTCGACGAAAATCGCCGCGCGCTGCCGTTGCCCCGGCTGTCGGGATCGATCTCGGGCGTGGAATTCGATCTGATCGAGCAAGCCGGGACCATGCTCTCACCTGCGGCGTCCGTCGCTGCCGAAGCCGAGGCGTTCCTGCTGCAATGCTATGCGGAGCACGAGTTGTCGTCCGTCGCCGAAGCTCGGGTGGCCGATGTTCTCGACCAGGTGCGCCTCACCGGCACGTACGAACACACCTACGACGAGCTGAGACATGGCGCGCGGCTGGCTTGGCGCAACAGTAGCCGGTGTCTGGGCCGAGACCTCTGGCAGAGCCTCGAAGTCCGCGACATGCGCCAGCTGAACTCGGCAGCGGAGATGTTCGACGCGATCTGCGAGCACATCGCCATCGCGACCAATGGCGGCGATCTGCGTGCGGTGATGACCCTCTTCCGCCCCGATGGCAGGCGGATCTGGAACTCGCAGTTCTTCCGCTATGCCGGCTACGTCGAGGCGGACGGCTCGGTGCTCGGAGATCCCGAGAATACCGCCCTCACGAAGGCCGTCCTCGCGCTCGGCTGGGAGCCGCCGAGCCACGGCAGGTCCCGGTTCGACTACCTGCCGATTGTTATCCAGTTGCCTGGCTTCGCGCCCGAATGGTTCACTCTGCCCCCCGAGCTGATCACCGAGGTCCCGATCAGACACCCCGAGCTGACGCTGTTCGAGGAGCTCGATCTGGTCTGGTACGGGCTGCCCGCGGTATCGAACATGGCCTTCGACGTCGGCGGCGTCCAGTACACCGCCGCGCCATTCAACGGGTTCTACATGGGCACGGAGATCGGCGCCCGCGATTTCGGCGACACGAACCGCTACAACATGCTGCCGGCGATCGCCGCCGCGATGGGGCTCGACACCAGCCGGGAGCAGAGTCTGTGGAAGGACCGGGCACTCGTGGAGCTCAACATCGCCGTGCTGCACTCGTTTACCCAGGCGGGAGTCCGGATCGCGGATCATCACACGCTCACCCAATCGTTCGAACGATTCTGCGAGAAGGAGCACGCTGGCGGCCGACGTGTGCAGGCCGACCCCCGCTACACGACGCCCCCAATTTCCGCATGCGCGACGGCGACATTCCAGAAGGAGTACGACGGCAATCGCATGATCAAACCGAACTTCTTCTATCAGCGCGACCCGTTCTAGTGTCCCGAGTCAGAGATTCGCTGACAAGATCTCGGCACGCTCGCGAGGATCTCGTCGGCGGTCCTGGTCCAGACGAAGGGCTTCGGATTCTCGTTGCTCACGTCCAGGTAGCTCTTGATCGCACGGATCAACTCCCGTGTCCTGCGGTGCGACCCGCGTCGAATCTGCTTCTCGGTCAGGCTCGCGAACCAGCGCTCGACGAGGTTCATCCATGATGCCCCGGTCGGGGTGAAGTGAAGCTGGAAGCGCGGATGACGACAGAGCCGCCGCTTGATCACGGGACTCTTGTGCGTCCCCTATTCGTCGCGGATCAAGAGTACGTCAAGCCCTGCAGGAACGCAGTCGTCGATGCGGTCGAGGAACTTGCGGACCTCGATTGCGCGATGACGCTGGCAACACTCACCGATCACGCGGCCGGTCTTCACGTCGAGGGCTGCGAAGAGAGTCGTCGCGCCGTGGCGCACATCGTCGTGCGTGCGACGGGGTCTGCTGCAGGGTTGGTTGACATCCCCTATGTGTAACTGTCCGCCGCACCCCGCCTGGACGCGCCGTGCGAGGCGCGCGACTTTGGCCGGGGTGGAGGGATGTACGGATCAGTCCGACAGCAGATCGCGCGGCAGCGTGACGGCGCCCGGGTTGGCGATCGCCCGACGCGTCGCCTCGGCGACGTATGCAGCCGGCTCCACGCCGGCGAGCTTCGCCGTCTCGAACAGGCTGTAGAAGAGCGCGGCGAC
>Ga0194132_10010609_pt1 | contig 12189 bp, 11 predicted proteins | sample TA2KigOf80mmetaG_FD_148612 | JGI IMG/M metagenome (GOLD analysis project Ga0194132, IMG submission 148612) | Freshwater microbial communities from Lake Tanganyika, Tanzania - TA2015054 Kigoma Offshore 80m | ecosystem: Environmental > Aquatic > Freshwater > Lake | place: Tanzania: Lake... | reverse complement strand
TCATGGCGTGGTCTCCAGTCCGGCCCTTCAATGCCGGGCGATTCGAGGTTGAAACACCCCGGAGACTACGCCACTCTCAATTCCTACCAACCTCGCGACGGCACCGAGCTGAAGGTAGACAGTCTGTTCGTGTGCGGCGTTTCGACAAGCGGCTGCGTACGGGCCACCGTAGTTGACGCGTTCAGCAACAATCTTCGGGTCCAAGTGGTCGAGGAGGCATGTTTCGACCGGACTGAAGTGTCGCATGTCATCAACCTGTTCGACATGAACGCGAAATATGCAGATGTTGTGACCGAACAGGATGCGATCGCGTCCATTCGGAAGGTGGGACTTGCGCGCGGAGAAGTGCCGGCGCGGCGGCGCAAAGCCGCTACTGCCTAGTGCCGAGCTTCGACTTTCGAGACTCTCACCTCACGGAGCGCCGGATCATGCCGCAGCGGCAGGGCGACAAATCGGTCCACAATGTGACGAGTTGCGAAGCCTTGAGCGCTATGGAAGCATCGGCGCCCCGAGTTGCCGGAGTTCTCGATGTCAAAACCTGAGCTTCCGTTCGACGATGCCGAGTTTGCACGTCGTCTTGCCGCCGTACGCCAGGGCATGGCGTCCAAGGGCATCGACGTGCTCATGACCAGCGTGCCGGAGAACATCTATTATCTGACCGGCTATGACTCGATGGGGTATTTCAGCTACCAGGTGCTGATCGTTCCCGTCGATCAGGACATGATCCTGCTGACGCGTGCGCTAAACGTCGACAAGGCGTCGATGTATTCGTGCCTGAAGCGCGTCGAGGGCTGGGATGATCTGTCGAGCCCGGCGGAAGCGACCTATGCGACGCTTGCCAAGTATGGTCTCGGCGGCAAGCGCCTCGCCAATCAGAATGACGCCTGGTTCCTGTCGGTCGCGCATTACAAGCACATCACGTCGCGTCTCGGCAAAGGCGACATGATCGACGGCTCCGGCATCGTCGAGGTCGTGCGCCTCAAGAAGTCTCCCCAGGAGATCGCCTATATCCGCAAGGCAGGTGAGGTATGCATCGCATCGCTCGATGCGGCGATCCGTGCCACGCGCGCCGGCACCTACGATCATCTGATCGCGGCCGACGCGCACCGTGCATTGATCGCGGCGGGCGGCGAGTATCTTGGTCACGCGCTTCAGGTCTGCTCCGGCACCGAGGCCGGCCTATCGTTCGAGACCTGGGGGCGGCGGCAGATTAAGACCGATGACTGCGTCTACATGGAAATGGGCGGCACCTACCGGCGCTATAACATCGCCATGTCGCGCACGGTGCTGGTCGGCCAGCCCGATGCGCGCCTGAAGAAGATGGCGGAGGTGTCGACCGAGGCGCTCGCCGCCGCGCGTGCCGCTTTCAAGCCCGGCGCCACCTCGGGCGAGGTCGACGCAGCCGCACGCAACCTCATCGCAAAGGCCGGACTTGCCGACGCGTTCAAGCACCGCACGGGCTATTCGATCGGCATCGGCTATCCGCCGGATTGGGGCGAGGGGCGGCTCAAGAGCATCATGCATGGAGACACGACCGTGCTCGAGCCAGGCATGGTGTTCCATCTCATTCCCGATCTGAAGCTCGCCGGGCTGGGCGGTGCGGTGTGCAGCGAGACGCTGCTGGTCACCGACAAGGGCCATGAGGTGCTGACGCCGTATACTTATGAGATTGCGAGAAAGTAGACCTGCACGCGTGAACTCCCTCCCTCGGCGAAGCCGGGGGAGGGTTGGGGTGGGGGCCCCTGCGGCGCCCCCTTCGGGCACCCACCCTGACTCTCCCCCACGCTCGCGCGCGGGGGAGAGGAGTCCGATCTCGTGACCTCAGTTCTACGCGCGCCGCTCGCCTGGCTCGGCCGGCGCGGCCTTCTGATCCTGGCGCTGAGCATCCTGCTCGGCCTCGCCGTGCCGGAGCTTGCGAGCATCGCCAAGCCGGCGGTGGCGCCGGCGATCTTCCTGCTGCTGACCCAGAGTCTGATCCGTCTCGATCTGCACGCGCTGCGCGGACATGTGGGTCGGTTCGGCCTGCTCACGGTCCTGGTCGGCTTTTCGATCGTGCTGTGCCCGTTGGTGCTGTGGCACCTGTCTTTGCTCGCCGGGCTGCCGGTCCTTCTGGCGGTCGGCGTGCTGTTGATGGGGGCAGCGCCGCCCATGGTCTCTGCGCCGGCGATCGCGCTGATGCTCGGCCTCGACGCCGAGCTGATCTTGCTGCCCATGGTGGTGGCGACGGCTCTCGTCCCGCTGACCCTGCCTGCGCTGCTGGCTTTGCTTGCCGGCCTCGAGCTCCAGCTCAATCTCGTATCGCTGTCGCTGCGCCTGCTGCTCTTCGTCGGCGCGGCGTTCATTGTGGCGACTTTGCTGCGCCTGCTGGTGCCGCCCGCGCGGATCAGGGCCGAGGCCCAGGTGCTCGACGGCCTTGGCGTGATCTGCCTCACGCTCTTCGCGCTCGGGATCATGGACGGCGCGGCGGACGTGCTGAAGGCGCAGCCCAGCTATTTCGCGCTGGCCACAGCGACGGCCTTTGTCGGCTATCTCTTGCTGCAGGCGCTCGGCGCGCTCGCCTTCGCCTGGCTTGGCCGACGGCCGTCTCTGTCGATCGGATTGCTGGTCAGCAACCGCAACATGGGGCTGGTCGCCGCCGTGCTCGCCGACAAGCTGCCGCCCGACACGCTGGTATTCTTCGCGATCGGGCAATTGCCGATCTACATCCTGCCGGCGCTCCTGGCGCCGGCCTATCGGGCGATGCTCAGAAGTTCGACGCCTGACTAGATTTCAACGAGCTTCACCCCCATGTCAGCCCCAATCGTCAATCGGCACAATCGGTAGCTCTCTGCCATCGACGTACGTGAATTGCTTGCCGGGCGGAACCGGCTCTTTCTGGATGGTGCATCCGGCGTAAGCGCCGAACTCGTCATGGAAGTGCCGGCGATGCGCGTCGAGCGACGTCCACTGCATGCCGAGCTGATGGTAGTGGAATTGCACCGCTCGCCGGCGCTGAGAAGACTGGTTGGGAGCGGTGTAGTGATGGAGCAGGGCGTGAAAGATCAGAGCGTCGCCGGGAGCCATCTCAATCGGAGCGCGGTCTCGAAGCCGCAGCTGGTCGGGGCGGATCGTGCACTGGTTGACGTCGACATCGGGTAGGTGAATGGCCGGTCCGTCAAGGTGCGATCCCGGGATGACCTCCATGCAGCCATTCTCACGGGTTGCCGGATCGAGCGCTATCCAGACTCCGACGATCAGATTCGGATCGCTCACGCGGAAATATGACGCATCCTGATGCCAGAGCTTCGCACCGCCGATCCGCGGCGGTTTGATCAGGGCCATATCCTGGAAAAGCACGCGTCCTTGACCCAGAAGCTGATCGAGTATCGAGTGCAGGCGACGCGACATCGCAACCGCATGCAGGGCCGGAGAGTCGTCGACAAACCGGGCGAATTTTCGGATGTGGTCTTGGCTTTCTTCCGCTCGCAGGCGGGAGGCATCGACCCCGGGTTCGAAAAAGATCTCGGTCGAAACCCTTGAGAGTCGCCCGCTGGCGAGGCCGGAGATCGCGTCAATGCCGGCAGCGACGAGTTTGGGGCCGATTAACTGAGAGACGACGACATACCCATCGCGCCGATAGGACGCAACCTCCCTGATAGACAACAAGCTGGAGTTCATGGTGTCGGCACTCATGTGCGGAGGGCTCCAGCGAGATCCGACCAGCTCGAAGTAGGGTGCGGTCAATCGTCCGCGACCGCGCTCACCTTGCCGTTGGCGAGATCGGCGGCACGGCTCTCCGCATCGCGCGCTTTCGGATCGCCATAGCCGCCGCCACCGGCAGTCTCCAAGATCAGCCGGTCGCCTTTGCGCAGCGTCGTGACCAGCTTGGACACGATCACGGTTTCCTCGCCCGAGGCGCGCATGATGCGCGACACGGCGGGCGCGCCGGACTTGCCGCCATTCGAGCCCTTGGCCGGACAGAAATGGCGCTCGCCGCGATGGGTCAGTGTCGCCTCGTCGCCGAGCAATTCGAGCTCCTTGACGACACCCAGGCCGCCGCGATGAGCGCCGTCGCCGCCGGAATCGCGGCGCAGCGCCATCCGGTGGACGCGGATCGGCGCCTCCATCTCGAGCGCTTCGACCGGCAGGTTCATGCAGTTCGACGCGTCGGTTTCGACCACGTCGACGCCGTCGCTCCTGTGGCTGGCGCCTGCGCCACCGGCGATGAATTCGCCAATGACATAGGCCGTGCCATCGGGGCGCTGGCCGCCGAAGGCGAGCGTGAGCAGCTCGCCGCCGGAATCCGCCGGCACCTTGTCGGGCAGTACATCCTTGAAGGCGCCCAGTATGCAGCTCGTGACGCGCTTGATCGTGGCCGTGCGCGAGCCGACCGGCGCTGGCGCTTTCGGATTGACCACACTGCCTTCCGGCAGCTGCAGGCTGACGGGTCGGAAGCAGCCGGCATTGGTCGGGATCGTCGGGTCGGTCAACGCGCGCACAGCGAAGTAGGCGGCCGCGGCCGAGCCGGAAGGCACGCAGTTGAACGGGCCGCGCACCTGCGGACTCGACCCGGTGAAGTCGCAATGCATGGTGCCGTCCTTGACCGTCACCGCGACCTCGATGCGCACGAGTCGATCGAGCTCGATGCCGTCATTGTCGAGATGATCGACATAGCGATAAGTGCCGGCAGGGATGTCCGACAGCGCCGCGCGCGTCATGATTTCGGAGCGGTCGAGCAGGCTCTGGAAGATCGACTGCAGCAGATTGTGTCCGTAGGCGCCGGCCAGCTCGACGAGACGTCGCGCGCCGATCTGGCAGGCGGCGATCTGCGCGTTGATGTCGCCCATGACGACGTCGGGGATGCGTACGTTGAGCCGCAACATCCGCACCAGCGTGTCGTTCATGACGCCACGGTCGCGCAGCTTGAGCGGCGGAATGCGCAAACCTTCCTGGAAGATCTCGGTCGCATTGGTCGGCACAGATCCGGGCGTCATGCCGCCGACGTCCTGGTGATGAGTCATGGCAGCGGAGATCGCGATCGGCCGGCCCTGGTGGAACACCGGCATGGCGAGCGCGATGTCGGGCAGATGCGTGCCGCCGAGATAAGGGTCGTTCATGATGTAGATGTCGCCCTCGGCCATGCCGTCGAGCGGGAATTCCTTGAGGAAGGTGCGCACGATCGGAATGAGCGTCGCCAGGTGAATCGGGATGGCGCAGGCCTGGGCCAGCGTTTCGCCCTCGACCGTGAACAGGCTGGCGGAGGCATCGAGACCCTCCTTGACGACCGGCGAGAAGGAGCTGCGCAGCAGCGTCGATTCCATCTCGTTGGCGATGCCATCGAGCTTGTTGCGCACGACTTCGACGGTGATCGGATCGAGCCCGGCGGTCGAACGAGCCTGCATATCAGCTCTCCTAGGCGTTCCTGGTCAGAATGAGATTGCCACTCGCGTCGACCGTGCCGGACCAGCCCGGTTCGACCAAGGTCGTCGTGTCGCGCTGCTCGACGATCGCCGGACCGGCGAAGCCGAAACCGGGGCGCATCGCTTCGCGCTCGTAGATGGCCGCCTCGATGAAGTCGGCATGGCCCGCGACGAGAATGCGCCTGACGCCCTTGCGCGGCTCGCGCTGCGCGGCCGCGGGCGAGCCCGCTTCGAGTACGTCAAGTCCACCGGCACGGTGGACGGCGCGCAGATTGACGATGCGCGCGGGCGAAGGTGTGGCATGGCCATAGACGCGGTCATGGGCCGCGAGGAAGTCCTCGTAAAGCCGCTTCAATGGCTCCGGCTCGTCCGGCAGAAGCGGTACCTCGAGTGAATAGGCCTGACCGATGTAGCAGACGTCCGCGAAGTAGAGGATCGAGATCGCGCGCTGATCGACCGTCTCAGCACGCATCAGTTCGGTGCAGCGGCGATCGAGCTGAGCGAGCACGGCACGAACATCCGCCAGCGTCAATCCCGCCAGATCGCGGCCGAAGGCCTGGGACATCTCGTGCTCGACCGGCGCCGCAAGCAGTCCTGCGGCCGAAAGCACACCGGGATGAGGCGGCACGAGGATCCTGATGATTCCGAGTTCACGCGCCAGCGCGGTGGCATGGACCGGCCCGCCGCCGCCGAGCGGCAGCAGCGCGTATTGGCGCGGATCGAGGCCCTGGCGGATCGACACGAGGCGGATGCCCTCGGCCATCTGCGCGTTGAGCACGCGGTGCACGCCAAGTGCGGCCTGCTCGATGCCGATGCCAAGCGGCTTGGCCAGCACGTCGGCGATGGCGGCGCGCGCGCGATCGGGCTGGAGCTTGAGCGAGCCGCCGGCGAAATAGTCGGGATTGACGTAGCCGAGCACGACCGAGGCGTCGGTCACGGTCGGCGCGGTGCCGCCGCGGCCATAGCACGCGGGACCGGGCTCCGAGCCGGCGGAATGCGGTCCGACGCGCAAGCCACCGGCGCGGTCGATCCAGGCGATCGAGCCGCCGCCGGCGCCGATCGAGTTGACGTCGACCATGGCGACGCGCACGGGAAAGCCGTCGATCACGCCCTCGGTGCGGATCAGCGCCTTGCCGCGTGCGATGAGCGCGATGTCGCAGCTCGTGCCGCCGATATCGACCGTGATCAGATCGTCGATGCCGGCTGATCTGCCGACGATACGCGCGCCGATCACGCCCGCGGCCGGGCCAGACAGAAAGAGCCGGACCGGGCGCTGGCGCGCGATGCGCGACACCATGAGACCGCCGCGGGACTGCATGACCTGCAGCGGGGCCCCGATGCCGGCACCGGAAAGGCCCGTTTCGAGCTTGCCCAGATAGCGGTCGATCACCGGCTTCACATAGGCGTCGAAGGCGGTGACCACCGTGCGCTCATACTCGCGGAAGGCGGCATCGACCTCGTGCGAGGTCGTCACCACGAGGTCCGGATGGGCCGCGCGCACGATGTCGCGGGCGCGCTGCTCATGGGCCGGATTGACGAAGGAGAAGAGAAAGCAGATGGCGATCGCCTCGACACCGTCGGCGGCCAGCTCCGCGGCCACGCGGCCAACGCCGGCTTCGTCCAGAGGCGTGATCACCGTGCCATCGGCCGAAATCCGCTCGGCCACCTCCTTGCGGCGCGCGCCCGGCGCGAGAAACGCTGGTGTCTCGGGCTCGAGGATGATGCTGTACATCTGGTGGCGCATCTGCCGGCCGATCTCGAGCACATCGCGGAAGCCTGCGGTCGTGATCAGCCCGATGCGCGCGCCCTTGCGCTCGAGCACGGCATTGGTCGCAACCGTCGTGCCATGCGCGAACCGCGCGATTTCGTCCGGCCGCACGTTCCAGTGCTCGGCCATGTAGGAGATCGAATGCAGCACCGCCCGGCTCGGGTCGCTGCGCGTGCTCGGCACTTTGACGAAGCGCACGGTGCCGTTCGCGTCACGGCACACCACGTCGGTGAAGGTACCGCCGATGTCGACGCCGATGTCCATCATCGATCCTGCATTGTCACGGAGAGCGATCTTAGCCTGCGACGATCGTGGATGTCAGGCGCGGCAATGCCGGCACTCAGGGGCGGGCAAGATCCTGCAGTTTAACGGCGGGATCGCCGAGCTGGCCGGCGCCGACCTGCTTGCCGAGCGTCATCAGCCGCCGCACGAAACGCATGTCGCGCCCCGCATTGAGACCGAGCGCGCCCTCGATCTGGTCGCGCGTGAGATAGAAGGCGACATAGGGCAGCTTGTCCGTCCTGCCACGCGTCACGCGCTGTTCCCAGGACTGGGCGAGACCCAGCAGCTGAAGATTGACGCCGTACTGGTCGGACCAGAACCAGGGCACATCGTCGTAGGTCTGGTCGGTCTTGCCGAGCATGGCCTTGGCGGCGGTGATCGCCTGGTTCTGCGCGTTCTCCCACGACTCCAGCCGAACGCGCCGGCCCAGCCGCGCGCTCGGCCGGTTGGCGAGATCGCCGGCGGCGTAAATGTCGGGATGAGAGGTGCAGCCGAGCCCGTCGACCACGATGCCGTTGTCGACGGCGAGGCCTGCCGCCTTGGCGAGCTCGACGTTCGGCACCATGCCGATGCCGATCACGGCCACATCGCACTGCAAGGTGCTGCCGTCGGACAGTACGGCGCGCGTCAAATGATTGACGCCTTCCAGGCTCGCGAGCCCGATGTTCAGCCTGACGTCGACGCCGTGACCGCGATGGAGGGTGAGGAGATATTCCGACACGTCGGGCGCAACTCCGCGCGCGCACAACCGGTCGAGCGCCTCGATCACCGTCACCTGGCAATTCTTCTTGCGCGCCGCCGCGGCGACCTCGAGGCCGATCCAGCCGCCGCCGACGACCAGCACGCTGCATCCGGACTTGAGATCCTTGCCCAGGGCCAGGCTGTCGTCGATCGTGCGCAGCATATGCACGCCTGCCAGGCTCGTGCCCGGAACCGGCAGCTCGCGCGGGCGACCGCCCATGGCCAGCATCAGCAGATCAAATGGCACGATCTCGCCGTCGTCGAGCCGGACGTTCTTGGCGCGCGCGTCGATCGAGGTGACGAGATTGCCCAGGCGCAACTCGATGGCGAGCTGGTCGTAGCTGTTGCCTGGAAACAGGTGCGTGATCTCCGGTGGCTTCTCGCCGAGCAGCACCGCCTTCGACAGCGGCGGTCGCTCGTGCGGCGGATGCCGTTCGGCGCCGATCAGGACGACGCTGCCGTCGAAGCCCTCGTCGCGCAACGTGCGCGCCGTCCAGCCACCGGCCTGGCCGCCGCCGATCACCACGATGTTGCGCGGAGCCGCCACGATGCGCGCTATTGAGCGGCGGCGCTGGATTTGGCGGCGTGGCTTGCCAGCGCCTCGGCCTGAGCCTTGGCTTCGGTCTCCATCAGGCGCCGGACGCGGGCGAGGCCGGTGTCGTGCTGGTAGAGGAACTCGTGGTCGCGTGCGTCGGCTTCCATCGCCTCGAGCATCAGGCGATCCTGCTCCAGAACCGCCCAATGCTTGCCCTCGAGCCTCGTGCGGAACAGGAAGCGCCACATGTCGCGCTGCCAACCCTGCACCTTGCGCACGCGCCAGAAATAGACCTGGCAGGTTCGCGCATCGACCGGCGTGACGAAGCCACAGATCCAGAAATGGCCGCCTGGTCCCGCGCTCGGCCGATAGGGAATCGCGAGCTTGAGCCAATGGGCCCCGGTATTGCCGAACTCGACCCAGTCGAAATTGATGCCTTTCTGGTCCTCCTTCTCGAAGACGAAGCCGGTCGGCGTCGGGTTTATGCGCATGCGCGCGCGCTTGGCGCCACCCGCCATGGAATGGGATTCGGCGTGAAGATAGGCACCGTGCATGGGGTCCATGACGTTGTCGATTGCATAGCGGTAATTGCAGCGCCAGAACGCCGTGCACAGGAAGCTGTCGTAGTCCGGATCGGTCATCTCTTCCGGAAGCTGGAGCGGCCCCGGCTCACGGTGGAGCGCGTCGCCGAACCACGCGAAGATCCCGCCATTGCTCTCGCGCACGGGATAGGCGCGCACCGACTGTTGGCCCTCGAGCGGACAGTTTTCGACGGCTGGTACCTTGCACACCGTGCCCGTGCCGTCGACTTCGATGCCGTGGTACCAGCAACCGAGGCGGTCCCCCAAGTTCCAGCCAAGCGACAGGCGCGCGCCGCGATGCGGACAACGGTCTTCCAGCGCATGGACGCGCCCGGCGCCGTCGCGCCACAGCACGATGCGCTCGCCGAGCCGCGTCAGGCCGACTGGGTGGCTTTGAACCTGCCACGACGGCGCAATCGGGTACCACAGGTTGCGCACGCCCGTGGTCAGGATCTCGTCAGCGGTCACGGCTTCGGGCATCGATGTTCTCCCGGCCTCACGCGCCCAGGCGCTTCACTTCGGCCTGGAAGGATTGCTCGGTAAACGGCCGGCCAGACGAGTCGGTCACCTTCATGTCGGCGAGGCCGGCGACGATCCCGGGCAGGTCATGGGTGCCGCGGCCAAGAATCTGTTCGAGCGCGTCGGCGAGCGCCGATTCGTACGGCTCGAGCGGCGCGGGCCGGGTCTGCCATTCGATGTTGCGCAACTCTTCATAGGTTTCGATTGCCGTAGCACCGGCACGGTTGGCTCCGACCTTATCGACGTTTGGTCGCAGCATGGGGTTCCAGTCCAATGGCCGTTGCGACATGCCACCCTCGACGTTTCTGGTTTGCTGATTTTATTAGTAAAACAATGTGGCTTGGTGGATCAACGCTATCGGTTGGACTCACCCGAGTCAACCAATGGCGCTGGAGCCTATTTGTTTGTCATTTCGGTTCAGGATTGACAGAGACAGATCACCCCGATAGCGTTCGAAATATCGAATAGAGTTTGTTCAATAAAACTCTTGCAATGGGAGCCTGATGGCGACCCGGCTCGAATTCCGCAGCGTGACGCGTACCTTCGATGGCGGCCGGCGACGTGACACGCCGGTGACTGCCGTCGAGAGCGTGAGCCTGACGGTCGATGACCGCGAAGTCGTATCTCTGATCGGCCCGAGCGGATGCGGCAAGAGCACGTTGCTCAATCTGTCGGCCGGTCTCGACAAGCCGTCGGCGGGCGAGGTGCTGGTCGACGGCGTTCCGGTGACCGGCCCCAACGACCATGTCGCCTTCATGCTGCAAAAGGATCTTCTGCTGCCCTGGCGCACGATCCGCGAGAACGTCGAGTTCGGCCTGGAGATCCGCAAGACTCCAGCGGCCGAGCGGCGCGTGCGGGCACTGGCGCTGCTCGTGGCCTGCCGACTCGATGGATTCGCAGAGCACTATCCGCACCAGCTTTCGGGCGGCATGCGTCAGCGCGCGGCACTCGCGCGCACCATGGCGACCGATCCCGATCTGGTGCTGCTCGACGAGCCGTTCTCCGCCGTCGATGCGCAAACCAAGATGGTCCTGCAGAAAGATCTTGCGGAGACGCTCCAGCGCCTGGGCAAGACGGCGCTCTTCATCACCCACGATCTGGCCGAAGCGGTATCGCTGAGCGATCGCGTGCTGGTGATGAGCCAGCGGCCGGGCCGGATCATCGAGGAGATCCGCATCGATCTGCCCGACCGCCACGATCCTTTCGCACGCCGCCAGCAGTCGGGCATGGCAGCCTACCTCAAGCGGCTGACCGAGCTCCTCGACCTCGCTCACGCCAAGGTTCAATGACAGCTCCAATGACACGGAACAACAGGGAGAGACGCCGATGATCAGACAGAGCCGCTTGGTCGCCATCGTATGCGGGCTGGCATTCGCCACCCTTGGCGCGTCCGTTCAGGCACAGGAGCAGGTAACCTACCTTTTGCCGGCGCCGATCGCGCTCCCGGCTTTCTCGCCCTTCGTCATCGCCCAGCACAAGGGCTACTACAAGGCGACTGGCGTCGACATTTCGTTTAAGGTGGGGCAGGGCGGCGCCGACGTGGCCGTGCAGGTCGGGGCGGGCAACGCCGATGTCGGCGGCGGCATCGGCGACACCTCAATCATCGTCCGGCCCAACGGCGTGCCGGTGAAATCGGTTGCCGTGCTCGGCGGCGGAGCCTTGACCCAGATCGTCGCGCGCGAGGACAGCGGCATCAAGTCGCCCGCCGACCTCAAGGGCAAGACCATTGCCGTCATGGCCTACCAGGACACGACCTATTATTCGCTGCTCGGCACGCTGGCGCATTTCGGCATGAACAAAGGCGACGTCAATGCCCAGGCGGTCGGCCCCGGCGGCGTCGTCCAGCTCGTGGTCAGCGGCCAGGCCCAGGCGATGGCCGGCGTGCCCGAATGGGGCGTGGCAATCGGCGGCGCCGGCATCAAGACGCTGTGGTGGCCGACGCGCGAGTTCTTCCCGGGCATGGCCCAGGCGATCATCGCGTCGGATGCGACCATCGCCAAGCGGCCTCAGGCGATCAGGGGCGTCGTGCAGGCGACGCTCAAGGCGCTCAAGGAGGTCATGGACAATCCGCAGGCCGCAACCAAGGACTACATCGCCGCCATGCCGCAGCATGCCGAGCGTGCGGCCCAGATGGAGCAGACGCTCGCGACCTACGCCAAGCTCGTCTATGCCGGCCAGAAGAAGCTCGGCGCCATGGATCCCGATCAATTGACCAGGCTGCAGGACTTCTACGTCAAGGAGGGCATCGTGCGCCGTGCGACGCCGATCGTGGAGCTCTACACCAATCAGTTCGTGGATTGAGTGCTCGCGCGTTCATGCCTGCATCGCCCCGCACCCTAGCCCTCCCCCACAACGGGGGGAGGG
>Ga0194132_10010608_pt1 | contig 12189 bp, 13 predicted proteins | sample TA2KigOf80mmetaG_FD_148612 | JGI IMG/M metagenome (GOLD analysis project Ga0194132, IMG submission 148612) | Freshwater microbial communities from Lake Tanganyika, Tanzania - TA2015054 Kigoma Offshore 80m | ecosystem: Environmental > Aquatic > Freshwater > Lake | place: Tanzania: Lake... | reverse complement strand
GCAAGCCGCGCCGGTCGGCGGCAAGGCGGTGTTCAGGCGTCCACATCGAGCACCCTCCTTCGATTCGGGTGCTCGACAAGGAATCACATCCGATTCTTCCGACTCAAGAACTTTCCGGTTGGGCTCTTAGGCATGTGGGGCCGTGACGGAAAACCGACAACACGTTAGGCTTCGTCGCCAGACGGCTTGGGAGAGATCGTGTCATGCGCATCGTGGTGTTGGTCAGCCAGGGGCAGCGCAACCGGGGTTATGGCGTGCCGGCGGAAGTGATGGCGGCGGGCGTCGAGGCACCGGTGGTCGAGACCCACCTGCCGGTCTTTCCGGCCAACCGGCTGGAGCACAAGTTGATCGAGCTGTCGACCATCGAAGGCGGCCTGGCCGCGGCGGCGGGGGCCGACGGCATCTTCATCAACACGGTCGGCGATTACGGCCTGGCCGGCCTGCGCAGCGCCTTGCGCATTCCCGTGGTCGGGGCGGGGCAGGCCGGCATGCACCTGGCGGCCAGCTTGGGCGAACGCTTCGCCATCGTCACCATCTGGCCGCGCGTGCTGCGCTATCTCTATCAGGGCTTGCTGCGCGACTATGCGCTGAGCGAGCGCTGCGTCGCCATCCGCCATGTCGGCGAGGAGCGCGAACTGGCCGCGCTCGACCAGCCGGACAATTTCGTGCTCGACATGCGCGCCGGCAAGGAAGCGATGGTGGCGCGCATCGTCAAGGAAATGCGCGCCGCCATCGAGCAGGACGGGGCCGACACCATTCTGCTGGGCTGCACCTGCATGGCGCCCATCGCCCGGCGGCTGGCCAAGGCGGTTGAGGTGCCGGTGGTCGATCCGCTGACCGCCGGCTACAAAAGCTGCGAAATGCAGGCGGCGCTCGGCCTGGTGCACAGCCCGCTGGTCTTCCGCCCGGCCGCCAATACCCCGCAGCGCACCCGGCAATTGGCGGCGATGATCGACGCGGCGCGGCCGCTGCAAGGCAGCATCGCGGAAGCTTGCGAGATGTGCCAGGTGACGGAAGCGGCGGAATAGCGGCGGTTCGCCCATGTACCTGCCGACCTTCAAGCCGGCGGGCTCGGGCCGCCCGCTGGTGTTCCTGCACGGGCTGGGCGGCAATGCCGACAGCTTCGATGCGCAATTCGCCCAGTTCAGCGTTGCTTGGCACTGCATTGCCTGGAACATGCCGGGCTATGGCGGCAGCCCACTGCCGGCCGAGTTCACCTGGCAGAGCTTGTCGGCGGCGCTGGCCCGGCTGCTCGACCACCTGTCGCTGCCGCGCGCCATTCTGATCGGCCATTCCATGGGCGGCATGGTGGCGCAGGAATTCGTCGCCCGGCATCCCGAACGGGTCGAGGCCCTGGTGTTGTCCGCCACCAGCGCCATGTTCGGCAGCGCCGACGGCAGCTTCCAGCGCGAATTCCTGGCCAGCCGCCTGAAACCCATCGAAGAGGGCAAGACACCGGCCGACATCGCCGATGCGCTGGTCGCCGGCATGATCGCCGAACCCCGCGATCCGGATGTGGTCGCCTGGGCGCGGCGGCAGATGGCTCGCATCCCGGCTGCCACCTACCGCGCGGCGCTGACCTGCCTGGCCGGGTTCGACCGGCGGGGCGACTTGGCGGCGATCCCTTGCCCAACCCTGCTGCTGGCGGCCGAGAAGGACGCGACCGCGCCGCCCAGGGGCATGGCGCGCATGGCGGAGAAGATCCCGGGCGCGCGCTATCACTGCGTCGCGGGGGCGGGCCACCTTGTGCAGGCGGAACGGCCGACGGCGTTCAACGCCGCGCTGCAGAGCTTCCTCGCCGGCCTGCCGCGCTAACCCCGATTGCCGCCATAGGACTGCTGGATGAGACGGCCGGCCGGCACGCGGTCGTGGCTCAACTGGCGGAAATCCTCGGCCGCTTCGCCCGAGGTCAGCCAGCGGGCGAGTTCGGCGGCAATCGCCAGTGCCGTCTTGAAGCCATGTCCGCTGCCGCCGCTGAAGTCGGCATAGCCGGCAAGCCCCGCGCGCGGCCCGATGAAGGGATACCAGTCGGGCGTCACGTCGTAGAGCGCGGCGTAGGCGTGCATGAGGCGCGCGTCGGCCAGCCCCGGAAAGCGCGTGGCCAGGCGGCCTTGGATGTCGGCGACGAAGGCATCGTCGGCGGTTTCCTTGAAATTGTAGGGATCGACATCCTGGTAGGGCTTGGGAAAGCCGCGGCCGACGATGAAACGGCCCTCGCCCATCGGCCGGACATAGATCGCATCCGCGCCATCTGAGATCGACGGCACCGGCAGCGGTCGGCCCGGGCGGCCCTGCCAGACCGTGTCCTGTTCGCGCACCGCGCGCATCGGCAGATCGAGCCCGGCGGTCGCCGCCAACAAGCCGGCGAACGGGCCGGCGGCGTTGACCACGATGCCGGCCGACTGTTCACCGTCGTCGGTTTCAACGCCGGTGATGCGGTCGCCCGCACGCAGCAGGCGGCGCGCCGGGGTCTTCAGCCGCACGTCTCCGCCATCCCGCACGAAGGCCGCCACATAGGCCTCGGTCGTGGCCACCGGATCGGCATAGCCGCCCTTGGCTTCGTAGGCCGCTCCTGGCAGGCCTTCGCTGTTCAGCCAGTCGAAACGGCCGAGCGCGTTGGCCCCGAGCCAGACGGTGTCGGTGCCGAGTTCGCGTTGCATCGCCACATTGGCTTGCGCGGCCGACTCGGTGCCGGGTGGCGGAATGAACAGATAGCCGACCGGGCGGTAGCCGACATCGCGCCCCAGTTCGTCCGCCAAGCGGGCGAAGCGTTCGACCGCCGCCTTGGCGATGCGTGCCATGACCTTCGTCGAATAATGCTGACGCACGATGGCGGCGCTGCGCCCGGTGCCGACACCGGCCGGCGCGCCGCGCTCCAGCAGCAGCACGCGCGCCAGCCCGGCACGGCGCAGCTCATAGGCCGTGGCGGCGCCGGCGATGCCGGCGCCGACCACGATGGCGTCATGGGCCGCCACTAGGCTCTGACCCAGGTCTCGGCGAAGGCCAGCATGGCCGTGGTGATGGTCTGCCCGGCGATCTCGCGCGCAATCGGCTTGCCCGGCAGCACGCGGCCGTTGACCGTGGCCGTGGGGCTGCTGGAGCCGACGAACAGGCTGGGCATGTAGTGCTTGCCGGTGGCCGACTTGTCGACCGGCAGGACGAAGCAGAACGGCTTGCCAAGTCCGCCCCAGGCCAGCCGCACGGTCAGGTCGCCCGCCTTGACCGTCTCGACATAGGTGGTCGTGCTGTCGCCCGAGGTCTCGACGCTGTCGAGCTTGCGATATTGCAGGCCGGCCAGGCCCGGTGTGCCCTTGAAGGGGCCGAAATTGCTGACGTAGTCGTTGATCAGGTAGCGGGCCAGCGGCTCGTTGTCGTAAAGGCAGATATTGCCGCGGTCGGCCGGCGGGTTGCGGTCGGCCGGCGACTGCATCAGCACCAGCGCGTGGCCGCGGCCGTGTGGCGACAGCATCACGCGGAAAAAGCTGACCAGCGTCACGAACGGGCCGTTGGGATCGGTCTTCAGATACATGCCAGGGTTTTCGCCCGACCATTCGACGGCGCCGGCGATCGGCAGATGTTCGGCCATGTCGTCTTCTCCCCTAGTTATGCTGGCGGGCCAAGGCCGCCTCGCGGATCTTGCTCAAGGTGGTGCGCGAGGTGATGGCCTCGGGATCGGTTTTCAGTTCGATCAGCGCCGCTTTGCCGGCGGCGAGCGCGCGTGTCAATGCCGGCTCGAACTCGCCGTCACTCGCAACACTCTCGCCATGCAGGCCGAAGCTCCGGGCGAAGGCGGCGAAGTCCGGGTTGGACAGCGCGGTGCCCGGATAGCGCCCGGGGAACTCGCGCTCCTGGTGCATGCGGATGGTGCCGTACATGCCGTTGTTGACCAGCAGGACAAGCGGCTTCAGGCCGTATTGCACGGCGGTGGCGAGCTCGGTGCCGCTCATCAGGAAGCCGCCGTCGCCGACGAAGCAGACTACCTGCCGCCCAGGGGCCACGGCCGCGGCGGCCAGTGCCGCCGGCACGCCATAGCCCATGGCGCCGTTGGTCGGCCCGAGCTGGCTGGGATAGACCGAAAACGGCAGGTAGCGATGCGCCCATCCGGCGAAGTTGCCGGCGTCGTTGGCGATGATCGCGTCCTTCGGCAGGCGCTGGCGCAGCACCCGCATCACATGCGCCATGTCGAGCCGGCCGACGGTCGGCTGGATCTCGGCGTTGGCGAGATACTCGGCATGCGCTTGCGCCAGGCTCGGCGCCCAGGGCGGATTGTCAATGGCCGCCAGTGCTGCCGCCGCGGCCGCGAAAGCCGGCATGCTGGCGTTGATCGGCAGGTCGCTCTGGAACACCCGGCCCAGTTCCTCGGCCGAGGGATGCACATGCACGAAAGTCTGCCTGGGCCGCGGCAGGTCGATCAGCGTGTAGCCTTGCGAGGTCTGCTCGCCCAGGCGCGGACCCACGGCCAGGATCAGGTCGGCGCCCTTGACGCGTTGGATCAGCTTGGGGCTGGCGCCGATGCCAACCTCGCCGGCGTAGTTGGGATGATGGTTGTCGAAGCGGTCCTGGTTGCGGAAGGCGGTCGCCACCGGCAGCTGGAAGCGTTCGGCGAAGCGGGTGATGTCGGCCACCGCCTTGGCCGTCCAGGTGCCGCCGCCCAGCAGCATGATCGGGCGCTTGGCGGCCAGCAGCAGTTGGCGCAGACGGGCCATGTCGGCCGGGCCGGGATGCGGCTCTACGCGGGCATAGGGCCTGGCATCGGCGACGTCGACCCGATCGACCAGCATGTCCTCCGGCAAGGCCAGCGCCACCGGCCCGGGCCGGCCGGCGGTGGCGCAGTGAAAGGCGTGGCTGACCATTTCCGGGATGCGGCCGGCATCGTCGATCTCGGCCGACCACTTGCTGACCTCGCCGAAGAACTTGCGGAAGTCCATCTCCTGGAAGGCCTCTCGCGTGGTCATCTCGCGCGCCACTTGGCCAACGAACATGATGAGCGGCGTCGAGTCTTGCAGCGCGGTATGCAGCCCCACGACGCCGTGGCAGGCGCCCGGCCCGCGGGTGACGAAGCAGATGCCGGGGCGGCCGGTCAGCTTGCCATAGGCCTCCGCCATGTTGGCCGCCGCCGCCTCGTGCCGGCAGGTGATCAGGCGGATGCGGTCGGCGACGTCGTGAAAGGCGTCCAGGGCCGCCAGATAGCTCTCGCCCGGCACGCAGAACGCCATGTCGACGCCGTGGATCAGCAATTGGTCGATCAGCAGCTTGCCGCCGCTGCGCAGGTTGCCGGTCATCGTCTCCCCCTTGCCTCGCCTTCTATAGCGGCTTCCGGCCGATCAGGTCCAAGGGGCCGCGCATGGCGTTGCCAGACGGGACAAGACCGGCGATGCTGCTCGCGCGGTGTCCGATCAGATGGAAGCGCGATCAGCGAGCCATCGGATCGGAGCCCACCGCGCTGCCGTCATGGTTGTCGGGCAATGGCTTCCGTTCAAACCGCACACGCCGGTACGCTTTGAACGGACATTGCCCTGGTGGTTACAGGGGGTGAGGCATGGCGCTCAATGTGAAGGAGATCATGGCGGCGGCGAACGCGGCGGTGCCGAGGTTGAGCGCGGCCGAGGCGCGGGCAATGATCGCCAAGGACAATCCGCTGATCGTGGACGTGCGCGACGGCACCGAGGTGCAACAATCCGGCAAGGTCAAGGGCGCCTTGCATGTCTCGCGCGGCCTGATCGAGTTTCGCGCCGACCCCGACAGCCCGTCCCACCATCCGGAGTTCCGCAAGGACCGCCCGGTCATCCTTTATTGCGCTTCGGGCGGCCGCTCGGCCCTGGCCGGCAAGACTCTGAAGGACATGGGCTATGCCAAGGTGTTCAACCTTGGCGGCTTCAAGGACGCGGTGGACGGCGGCCTGCCGACCGAACCGGCCTGAGGCTCACTGTTCGAGCTGGGCGTGGATGGCGCGGGCGAGGCCGAGCGCGATGTCGCGGGGTGCCTCGGCGATCAGCGCGTAGCCGAATGGCCGGTCGAGCCAATAGACCGCGGTGAAGCCGGCTTCCTCCAGGATGCGGAAGGCGACTTCGCCCGGTTCCGACGACGCCCTGAGATAGAGGGTCAGGCGCTTCTTGCCTGCGTCCTCGTACATGAAATGCGCGGCCGGCTGGGCATTCGACGGCAGCAGGCGGCCGCCGATCAACCGATAACCCCTCTCTGTCAGGTCGGGCACCTTCAACGGCTGGCCCAAACGTCGCGACAGCCAGGCGACGAGATGCGCCTCCTCGCTGGCCGGCACTTCAACCGGATGGCGCACTTCCGTGACATAGACCCGGTGCGCCGACATTGCCTCGACAGCCAGGGTGCGACCGGCGTCGGCCGTCGGCTGCGCGGGCAGGAGCAGCCGGCCCGTGCCGAAGCCGATGGCGAACAGCGCCAGGCCGGCGGCCAACAAGGCGGCACGACCCAGCGTTCTCCGTCGACGGGCAGCCGCCAGGCGGCGGGGGTCGAGCCGGGCTGACAGCGGTTCGGTCGCGAAGGCGTCATAGGCCGCCCGCAGCCGCGCATTCTGCGCTCGCCAAGCGGCCACCGCCGCCGTCTCGGCCGGGTGTGCCGCCAGCCAGGCGGCCACCGCCGCCGCGCGTTCCGGCGACAGGGCGTCGTCGGCGAAGGAGTGCAGCTCGGCATCCGCGATGTCGCGATCCGGGTCGCTCATCGCACCCGCCTCAGTCCGGGGCTGTCGGCCGCCTCAAGCAGTTCGCGGAGTTGCTGCCGGCCGCGGCTCAACCGGCTTATCACCGTGCCGATCGGCGTATCCAGGATGCGCGCGGCCTCGGCGTAACTGAAGCCTTCGAGGCCGACCAGCAGCAGCACGGTGCGCTGCTCGTCCGGCAGCAGGGCAAGCGCCCGGTCGAGCGCGGCCACCGCCAACCCGTCACCCGGCGCCGACACCGACGCCGGTGGCCAGTCCTGCCGCTCCACGCTGGCGCGCTTGGCCGCGCGTCGCCGGGCACTGACGAACAGGTTATGCATGATGGTGAACAGCCAGGGCCGCAATTGCTGTTCGGCTCGATAGAGCTGCCAGCGCGACAACGCGCGTTCGAGACAGTCCTGCACCAAGTCGTCCGCGTCCTCGCGCGAGCCGGTCAGCGCCCGCGCATATTGGCGCAAGCCCGGCAACTCCGCCAGCAGCAGGCGCTGTGGATCGTTCATGGCCCGGCCGCCCTCGTCGCTGCAACTACGAAACGCAGCACGTGATTATTCCTTGCGGGAGATGGCGCCCCTGCGCCCGCCGTCCGGCGGCGCTTGGGCGCCATTTTAGCAAGTTCAGCGAATGGGTGAGAACGGCGCCGGAACCAGCACGCGGGATTCCATGTTGACCAGAAGCGGCCGCACCTTGCCGACGAAATTCTGCCATTCGGGCTTGGCCATCAGCTCGGCCCGCCGCCGCGCCCGGTCATCCAACGTCTCGTAGCCCCACATGTGCACCACCAGGTTGAGTGGGCCGAACTCGGTGGTGAAATAGCCGACCATGTTGCCCAGTGTGGGCTTCTGCACCGGCATGCCTTCCTGCTCGTAAACCTTGAACCACTCCGGCACCTTGCCGGGCTGCAGGGTGTAGGTGCGCTGCTCGACGAACATGGGATCCCCCGTTTGGTCTTGCCCGGACGCGGGCTTGCGTCCGCGGGCGAGCTTAGCCGGGGGATCGGCGGCCAGGCGAGCGCGGCTCACGCCATGCTGGCCGCGCGCCGGCTGCGCTTGCGGTCGTTGGCATCGAGCTGCGCCTTGCGCAAGCGCACGTGCCGCGGCGTCACCTCGACCAACTCGTCGTCCTCGACATAGGCGATCGCCTCTTCCAGGCTCATGCGCCGGGGCGGCGTCAGACGAACCGCGTCGTCCTTGCCGGCGGCGCGGATGTTGGTAAGCTGCTTGCTGCGCAGCGCGTTGACCTCCAGGTCGTTGCCGCGGCTGTGCTCGCCGATCACCATGCCGGGATAGACTTGCTCGCCCGGCTCGATGAACAGCGCGCCGCGCTCTTCCAGGTACCACAGCGCGTAGGCGACGGCCGGCCCGGCGCTATTGGCGATCAGCACGCCGTTGCGCCGCCCCGGGATCGGGCCGCGATACGGGCCATAGCCGTGGAACAGGCGGTACATCACGCCGGTGCCGCGGGTGTCGGTCAGGAATTCGCCATGATAGCCGATCAGGCCGCGCGAGGGCGCGATGAAGGCGATGCGGGTCTTGCCACCGCCCGAGGGCCGCATGTCGGTCAGATCGGCCTTGCGCAGGCTCAGCTTTTCGACCACCACTCCGGCATAGGCCTTGTCCACGTCGACCAACACTTCCTCGAGCGGCTCCAGCCGCTCGCCCGTCGTCGGATCCGGGCGGAAGAGCACGCGCGGCCGGCTGATCGACAGCTCGAAGCCCTCGCGCCGCATGGTTTCGATCAAGACCCCGAGCTGCAATTCGCCGCGGCCGGCGACTTCATAGGCATCGCTGTCGGGGGTCTCGCTGACCCGGATGGCGACATTGCCTTCAGCCTCGCGCAACAGCCGCTGCCGGATGACGCGGCTTTGCACCTGGTCGCCGTCGCGGCCGGCCAGGGGCGAGGTATTGATGGAAAAGGTCATGGCCAGCGTTGGTGGGTCGATCGGGTTGGCGGCCAGCGGCGTTGTGACCTCGGGCGCCGCCAGCGTGTCGGCGACGGTCGCCTTGGCGAGCCCCGCGATGGCGATGATGTCGCCGGCCGCCGCGCTGTCCACCGGTACCCGTTCCAGCCCGCGGAACGTCAACAGCCGGGTGACGCGGCCTGCCTCCACCACCCGGCCATCGGGCGCCAGTGCCCGGATGGGGTCGTTCTGGCGCAAGTCGCCCGCCTCGATCCGCCCGGTCAGCACGCGGCCCAGATAGTTGTCGTACTCCAGCATGGTCGCCAGCATGGCGAAGGGTGCCTGGCGTTCGACCCGGGGCGGCGGCACATCGCCCACGATCAACTGGAAGAGTTCGGTCAGATCGTCGGCCCGCCCGCCGGCCTGCAGCGTCGCCCAGCCTTCGCGGGCAGAGGCGAACACGGTGGGGAAGTCGAGTTGCTGTTCGTTCGCCTCCAGCAGCAGGAACAGCTCGAACACCTCGTCCTGCACGGCCAGCGCGCGGGCGTCGGGCCGATCGACCTTGTTGATCACCACGATCGGCCGCAGGCCCAACTTCAGCGCCTTCTGGGTAACGAACTTGGTCTGCGGCATCGGCCCGTCGACCGCGTCGACCAGCAGCAGCACGCCATCGACCATCTTCAGGATGCGCTCCACCTCGCCGCCGAAATCGTGATGTCCCGGCGTGTCGACGATGTTGATGCGGGTGCCCCGCCAATCGACGGAGGTGCATTTCGACAGGATGGTGATGCCGCGCTCGCGCTCCAGGTCGTTGTAGTCCATGGCGCGTTCGGCGACCTGCTGGTTGGCGCGGAACGTGCCGGCCTGGCGAAACAGCGCGTCCACCAGCGTGGTTTTGCCATGATCGACATGGGCGATGATGGCGATGTTACGGATCATTGTGCAGGCAACCGTCCGGGCCAACGGTCAACGCGGCCCGGCTCGCCGCCGGACCGCGCTGACACGGCCTAAATAGTGTCGAAGGCCGCCGGCGTAAAGCCGCTTCAGACCGCCGCCCTGGCGCTTGCTCCGGCGGCGATGGTTAACACCCGGTCGACCGCCGCCGGATCGGTATCGAAAGCGGTCACCAGCCGCACGACGCGGCCCTGCCAGCGATGCAACCCGACGCCCTGGCGTTGCAGTTCGCCGATCGCCGTCTCCGGCAACTCCGCGAACACCTCGTTCGCCTCGGTCGGGTGCGCCAGGGTGACGCCGGGCAGGCTCGCCAGGCCCTCCGCCAGCTGCCGCGCCTGGGCGTTGGCGTGGCGCGCATCGGCCAGCCAGGCGCCGTCGGCCAGGTAGGCGGTCAATTGCGCCGACAGGAAGCGCTGCTTGGAAAGCAAGTGTCCCGCCCGCTTGCGGCGATAGCGGAACTGCGCGGCGAGTTCCGGGCGGAAGAACAACACCGCCTCGGCCGCCAGCGCGCCGTTCTTGGTGGCGCCGAAGGACAGCACGTCGACCCCCGCCCGCCAGGTGACGTCGGCCGGACTGGCGCCAAGGGAGGCCACCGCGTTGGCGAAGCGCGCGCCGTCCATGTGCACCTGACAGCGGTAGCGGTGGGCGATGGCCGCGAGCTCGGCGATCTCGGCCGGGCGGTAGACGGTGCCGGCTTCGCTGGCTTGCGTCAGCGATACCGCCGCCGGCTGCACATGGTGCTCGACCCCGAAGGCCGCGCCGGCCAGTGCCGCATCCAGCCCTGCCGCGGACAGTCGGGCATGCGCGCCGTCCAGCAACAGCAGCTTGGCGCCGCCGGTGTGAAATTCGGGCGCGCCGCACTCGTCGACCGCGATATGCGCGTCACGGTGGCAGAGGATGGCGCCATAGGGCGGCACCAGCGCGGCCAGCGCCAGTGCGTTGGCGGCCGTGCCGGTGGCCAATGGGAAACAGGCCACCTCGTGCTCGAACACCTGCGCAAAGGACCGCTCGCAGGCTTGCGTCCAGGCGTCGGCGCCATAGGCCATGGCCGGACCGGCATTGGCTTCGGCCAGCGCCCGCAGGATGCGGGGGGCGATGCCGCTGGCGTTGTCGCTGGTGAAGTTGAGGTGCATTGCGGCTCCGCGGAATCAGGCAATTGACAGGGGCACGGCCTCGAACCGGCGACGGTCGGCGGCAACGCGAAAGCCATTCAACGCCACCTGTCGGCCACCCGCCACGCTGGCGATCAGCCAGCAGAGCGTCGGCTCATAGGCGCATTCGAGGTCGGAGGCCGAGGGTTCGGCGGGGCCGTCAGGGTGGGAATGGAAGTGCCCGACGAGGTCGTCAAGCCCGCCCCGAAGTTCGCGCTGCAGGCGCAGGCGCAGGCGCGGGTCGACCTCGAAATGGTGCCGGCGGTCCTCCGCCAGGTTGGGCGAGGCGAGCGAACGCGACACCAGGATCCGTTCGCCCTCGCGGCGGCCGATCAACAGGCCGCAGCCCTCGTCAGGGTAGGCGGCCTCCACCGCCACGCGCAGCGCGGCCGCGGCCGACGGGGCCAGCAGGATCACGGGCCGGGCACCGGGCTCAGGCTGCCCAGCCGTCGGCCACTGGCCACGTCGATCACCAGCACGCGCTCGACCGGCGCCCCCGGCGGCGCAATGGCGACAAAGAGGCGGCCGTCGGCGGCGCCGATCTGGCGGATTTCCCGTCCCGCCGGCAGTTCGAAACCGAGTTCGCCGATCGGCTGTGGCGCGGCCGCAGCCTTGCCAGCGGTGCGGGCGATGCCCACCACGAGGGCGATCAGGCCGGCAACCAGCAAAACGCTCATGGCCGCGACGCTCAGCTTGAGCCAGCGGGGGACTTCGGTCCAGTCTCCAGCCATGCCGTCATCTCACGCAGAGCGCACCCTGGTCGTACCGCCCGAGGGAGCCGGCTGCCGGCTGGACCGCATTCTGGCCTCGGCCCTGCCGGAATTTTCCCGCACGCGCCTCAAGGCCTTGATCGAACAGGGCCATGTGCGGGTCGGCGAACGGACCATAACGGACGCCAACGAACGGGTCAAAAGCGGTCAAGCTGTGCGGCTGGCGTTACCGCCGCCGCAGCCGGCCGGCCCGCGCCCGCAACGCCTGCCGCTGGCCATCGTGTACGAGGATGCCGATCTGCTCGTGCTCGACAAGCCGGCCGGCCTGGTGGTGCATCCGGCCGCCGGCAACCCCGACGGCACCCTGGTCAATGCCTTGCTGGCGCATGCCGGCGACAGCCTTTCGGGGGTGGGCGGCGTGGCGCGCCCTGGCATCGTGCACCGCCTGGACAAGGACACCACCGGCTTGTTGGTGGTGGCCAAGCACGACCGCGCGCATCGCGGCCTTGCCCGACAGTTCGCCCGGCACAGCGTCGAGCGGGCCTATCACTGCTTCTGCATCGGCTGTCCGCTGCCTGCCGCCGGGCGCATCGAAGGGGCCATCGCCCGTCACCCGGTGGAACGCCAGCGCCGGGCGGTGGTGCGCGAAGGCGGCAAGGCGGCAGTGACCCACTATCGGCAACTGGCCTGCTACGCCGGTCAGGCGGCGCTGCTGGAATGCCGGCTGGAAACCGGCCGCACGCACCAGATCCGCGTGCATCTCGCCCATCTCGGCCACCCCCT
>Ga0194132_10010605_pt1 | contig 12192 bp, 15 predicted proteins | sample TA2KigOf80mmetaG_FD_148612 | JGI IMG/M metagenome (GOLD analysis project Ga0194132, IMG submission 148612) | Freshwater microbial communities from Lake Tanganyika, Tanzania - TA2015054 Kigoma Offshore 80m | ecosystem: Environmental > Aquatic > Freshwater > Lake | place: Tanzania: Lake... | reverse complement strand
ATCGCCGGCCGTGCTGGCATCCGGCTCGCAACGATCGCCCGCGCCGGCGGCGAGCCGACGCTGCTGTGGCCCGACGAACGCTGGGACCTCGTCGGCCTGGACCTGCTGCCGACGCTGCCGGCGCTGACGCCGGCCGCCGGGCCGATCGCGCTCGACGTCCGCGACGCGCAACTGCAGGTCGCCGCGGCCTCCAGCGCGTTCGGCGACCGCGCGACGCTGCGCGCCGCCGACGGCGACGAGTACCTGCTGACGACGACGACCGTCGACGGCCGCGAGATCGCCGGCATCAACGTCCGCTTCGACCTGCCCGTGCCCGCCGAGGACGTCATCGCGTTGCGCGTCCGCATCCGCCTGCGCGCCGACCGCGGCGACGGCGACTCGCTGCTGCGCACTTCGCTCTACAATCCGGTCGACGAACGCTTCGACACGGTCGTCGAGAAGCCGGCGACCACGTCGGCGCTCGAACTGTCCTACGCGACGAGCAGCCTGCGACACGTCACGAGCCAGCGCCAGGCGCGCGTGACCGCGATCGCGGACCTCGCGCCGGGTCCGCGCGCCGAGGTCCGCGTCGACCTTGTTGAACTCGTCGTCGTGCCGCGCGCGCGCTGAAGCCTCAGCGGCCGGCGTTCTGCAGGTCGAACAGCAGGCCGATGCCGGCGCCGAGCAGCGCCCCTTCGCTGCGGTGGCCGCGGGCCGACAACGCCGCGCCGAGACCGGCGCCGAAGACCGTCGCCGCCGGCACGAAGGGCTCGCGCGCGCGTCGGTAGCCGTAGGCGTCGTAGACGGCGATGGTCGGCGCAGTCGTCGTGGCGGCGGACGGCGCGTCCACCGTGGCGCCGGTGGTCGCGACGTCCGACGCGGCCGTCGTCCCCGCAGGCGCCGCGTCGCCGTAGAGCGCGCGGATCGCCGGATCGTGCACGAATGGCGACGGCGCGCCGACGGGCGCCGCGCTGCGATCGGCGTCGGCGCGCACGGTCTCGATGCGCCCGGCCGCCGTCGGCGCGCCGAGCGGCGTCAGCGCGAGTCGAGGCGACGGCGCCGCGGCGCACGCAGCAAACGCCAGCAAACACGACAGCAACGGCAGGGGCGGCGAGGCCATGGCGAACCTCAGCGGTTCCAGGCGAGGCGCATCGTCCAGTCCTGCGCCGTCTCCAGCTTGCTCGTCACGACGACCATCGTCGTCATGCCCGGGCCCAGGATCTTGACCTGCTGGTTGGTGTCGTCGCCGATCGGCCGCTTCTGGCCGTCGAGGAAGCTGGTCTGGACCAGCACCTGGATGGGCTCGTCGTCGATGTTGCGCACCGGGACGACGACCTTCAGCTGGTTCGTGCCGGCGACGCGCTCGACGCCGGAGCGCCCGACGCGGACAACGTCGCGCAGTTCGCCATCCGCGACGACGACGTTGGACTCGAGTTCAGCGTCGGCCTCGATCGACACCGCCGTGTAGGGCGGCGACGCGCACGCGGCGAGGGCAGCGATGGCGAGGACGGGCGACAGGTAGCGATGGGGCGACATGTTGGTCTCACTTGCGGGCGGGCCGGACCTCGGCGACGCCTTCTTCGATGCGGGAAACGTCGATGACGTCGACGAGGCGGAAGTCGCACTGCGCGTCGGCGCCGCCGACGTACACGGCGCGGCCGAGCGGGCGCCAGTCCGGGCTGGCGAGCGAGCCCTGCATACCCACCGCGAACGACTCGTAGGCGAGCGCGACGCGACGCGGCATGGCGACTTCAACGTGCCACTCGCCGCCATCGCCGGCCGCCCACTTGCGCGTCACGACCGGCGGCTGCAGCGCGAAGAACACGGCTTCGGCGACGGCGGCCTTGGCAAGGTCGCCGAGCTGCACGGCGAGGGCGTCGAGCTTGTCGACGGTCGGCGGCTCCGCGATCGGCAGGTCGAGCGTCAGCGTGCGGTCGAACAACTCGACGTCCTGCACGAGGTCGGCGACCTTGACGGCGACGCGCACGCTGCCGGCGATCAGGCACTGCGGCCGTGGTCCGGTCGTCGGTCGCGCGCGGTTGGGGCGCTCGAGCAGCGACCGGAACTGCATCGGCTGCCACGCAATGACGACGCGGTGCGACGGCGCGAGCTGGCGGCCTTCCTTGGCGCGCTCGCGCGGGTCGGCGGCGGCGCCGACCTTCACCCCGCCGGCCTTCGCAGCGAAGCGGACACGGCCCGTCGCGCGCAGGTTCTCGCGCACGGACGGCGACTCGTAGGCGCCCTCGTCGCGCGCGAATGAGCCGCCGTCGACGCCCTCCTCGAAGCGCTCCAGCCGCCAACGCCGCAGGTCGTCGTCGACGAGGTCTATGACGAACGCGTCCTTGCCCGGCTCGTAGGCGGCGATCCTGGCGCGCACCGCGACGTCGAAGGCGCCGTCGGCGCCCTTGTCCTTGCGCGCGACCTCGTAGGTCTCGACGTAGCCGGTGAGTTGGTGGCCGACCCACTCCCGCTCGAGTTCCGCGTCGCCGGTGAACCAACCTTCGCCGGCTACGTCGGCCTTCGCGTCCTTGGCGACGACGGCGAGTCGGCTGCGGATTCCCGGGCCGCGCAGCACCGCCACGCCGTGCTTGCGACCGACCGCGTCCTCGAGCGCGCACGCCAGCGCGGCACGATAGCTCGGGCCGCGCCCCTGCCCTTCGGTCCAGCCTTCCGCCACCGTCGGGGCGGCCGGCGCGACGGGCGCCGGCGGCGGACTCGGCTCCTGGGCGACGATGGACGCCGCGCACAGCGCGGCAGCGAGGGCGATGGACATGGGATTCATGGCGGGTTCGGGCAAAGGCGCGAGCAAGCGCAGGCCGCTGCGATGCGTTGCAGTCGCGCGCCGAACGCTCATGGCAATGGCGACGCCGTCGCCGGCATCGGCAACGAGCGGAAGAGTTGCCAGCACTCGCCAGTCGCCGGCACGACGACGTCACGCAACTGACGCATGTCCGGGATGCCGCGCCCGCTGGCGTCGAGGAACTCGACTTCGATGCGGTGCGGTCCCGGCGGCACGTCCAGCATGATCGCCTGCACCGAGGACGGCAGCGTCGGCCAGTGGCGCACGTCGGCAGAGGTCGACGTCAGGATTCCGGCGAGCAGCAGCGCGCCGCCGACGATCGCCTGCGTCTTTGCAGCCTCCCGGTGATTGGCGAGCGAACTCGTCGCCTGGTCGAGCAGCACGCTGCCGGCGACGATCGACGCGGTCTTGAACACCGCCTTGCCCTTGCGAATGCCCTCCATCGCCGTACCACCGAGCGTGCGGGCCTGGTAGTCGACGTCGACGAGCAGGGACGTTGGGCCGACCGGCTTGCCATCGATGCTCAGCTGCGCGCGCACGGCCGGATGGAAGCGCGAACGGAAACGCGCCAACTCGTGCTGGGCGCCATCGGCGTACTTCTCCGGTCCCATGCCGCATTCGCACAGGACGACGAGGTTGCCGCGCGCCGGGTCGGCCAGCAGCGGCGCGACGGGCTCGCCACGGGCGCCGTGCTCGATGGCGAAGCGGTGCGCCTGCTGTGATTCCTTGAAGAAGTCGGCGGCGTCACCGGACCCCATCAACCGGCTCATGCGTCCTGCCATCCAGAACAGCAGCGCGTTGTCGGCCTGGAAGCGCTCGTCGCCCACCTCGGCGTCGGCGAGGATGCCGCGCTTGCAGGCAGCGCGGGCGTTGTCGGGCTCGCCCTTCTGCAGGAAGCACCACGCGATGTAGAAGGCGTTCATCGCCTTCTCGTACGGATCGCCCTTCCACGTCTTGCTGCTCTCGCTGCCGAGGATCGCGGCGGCGGCCTCGCCCGAGCCCGTCGCCCAGCTGCCCATGATCTGGCCGGCACGGACGAAGTTGGCGCGCGCCGCGTCGTCCTGGCCGAGCAGCAGCTCGCATTGGGCCTGGACGTTGAGGACCAGCGCGAGGTTCTCGGCGGCGCCCTCCGCCGCCTCGGCGGCCGCGAAGCTGCGCACCGACTCCAGTTCCCCCGCGGCGAACTCACGGAGCGGCACGGCCGGCGGCGAGGCGGCGCAGCCGGCGGCGAGCAGGCAGAGCGCGGCGGCAGCGCCGCCGCGCAGACGGGACGGGAGCGGACGTCCCACGATCAACGGTTGATGACCGACTTCTCCGACTCCGTCTTCATCTCGTAGTCGCCGGTCCAGGCGAGTTCCTGCGTGACGAGGTCGGTCAGCTCGAACGTGACCAGCACGTAGCTCGACTTGAGCTTGCCGGCCTGGCGGTCGCGGCTCTTGATCGTGCCCTTCAGCACGTAGTCGCTGCCGGCGATCTTGCGGTCGTTCGTGCCAGAGACCTGGCCGCGCTCCTTCATGCGGCGCTCGGCGTCGACGAGGTCGCTGGCCTGCGGCGAGCGGTCGATGATCTTGACCTGGCGACCGAAGGCCTCGAACAGGTTGGTGCGCAACTTGGTCAGGATGATCTCCTTGTCGATGGCGTCCGAGCTGTCGTTGCGCAGTTCGTAGATGAAGAACGCCGCGCGCTCGCCTTCCTTGCCCGGCGCGAGCGCGCCCGAGGCCTTGATCTTGGCGGCCATGTCGTTGGCCATCGTGCGGATGTCCTGGCTCTGCAGCCCGGTCCCAGTGACGGTGTCCGGCGCGTCGGGGCTGACGCGGGTGTCGCGGGTGCCGCTGCATGCGGCGAGGAGCATCAGGGCAGCACCGAGGGAACAGGAGAACAGGTGGTGGATCGGCATGGGCGGAATGGTGAAGCGGAAGGGTCGGCGAAACAACGGCGTCGCGCCGGCCGCCGGGGAAAGCGCCGCCAAGCGCAGTCCCCTACCCGGACGTTCCAGCGCGCGGTCACCATGGCACGATTCCCGCAGGATCCATAGAATGCGGGGCATTCGGGAACCGACCGCCGTGCCGCCAACGACCATACTGATCATCCCGGCCTTCAACGAGGCCGAACGCGTTGGCGCGGTCGTCCAGGCGGTGCGCGCGCAGGGCCTCGGTCTCGACGTCGTCGTGGTCGACGACGGCAGCACGGACAAGACGGCGTCGGTGGCCCGCGCCGCCGGCGCGACGGTGATCTCGCACCCCTACAACCTCGGCTACGGCTGCGCCCTGCACACCGGTTATTGCCACGCTTGGCGCGCGGGCTACCAGCGCCTGCTGCAGATGGACGCCGACGGCCAGCACGACCCGACGATGCTCGTCCGGTTGGTCGAAGCGCTCGACCGCGGCTCCGACGTCGCGCTCGGCTCCCGCTACGTCGCCGACGGGGCGCCGCCGAGCTCCGCCGCCAAGCGCATCGCCACGAGGCTGTTCGCGGCGATTGCTTCGCGGTGGACCGGAATGCGGATCACCGATCCGACGAGCGGTTTCCAAGGACTTTCCCGGCGCGCGCTTGAGTGCGTCGTCAACGACGGCTTCCCCGAGGACTATCCGGACACCGACGTACTTGTGGAACATCACCGCGCCGGATTGAAGTTGACGGAGGTTCCGGTTCGCATGCACGCCCGCGCCGGCGGCCTGTCGATGCATCGCGGCGCCCGGATCGCCTACTACGGCTACAAGATGCTGCTGACACTGATGCTGCTGCCCGTTCGCCGACCAACGCCCCTGCGGGCGCGTGACACCGTGGCGAGGTGCTCGTGATCGCCAGCGTCCTGGACACCGTTGGCGATATCACGCCGCTGCTCGACCGCCAGCGTTATGTCGCCCTGACTGTCGCCGCGACCATCGTCGTCGTCGTGTGCGAACTGGTCCGGCGCCGCAAACTGCGCGAGGAGTACTCGTGGGTCTGGGTCGCGACCGCGGTGGTCGTCGCCGCGCTAGCGCTGGAGGGCGACGTGCTCACATACCTCAGCGCCTTCGTCGGCTCGTCGAGTCCGGTGTGGACCCTGTTCTTCGGCACAATGCTGTTCGTGCTGGCATTGACGCTGCAGTTCTCGGTCCGCCTCAGCCGCCTGACGCACCGCCATCGCACCCTCGGCCAGCGGCTAGCGCTACTCGAGGCGGAACTCCAGCGCCTGCGCGAACGCGAAGAGGCCCAACGCTCTGCCGACCGCCGCGCCGCCAACCGCGCCGCCCCGGACCGCGAGCACGACGTCGTCGCTTGAGCCACGGTCGCGTCGACGACGCAACCGCGCTCGCCCGGATCGTCGCTGCCGAGTTCCGCCGCCGCCTGCTCGACGAGACGTTGCCGCGGCTGCGCGCCTGCGTCGCGCGCCTCGGCGACGACGGCGTGTGGCGACGCCCCGGTCCGACCTGCAACTCGGTCGGCAACCTGCTGCTGCACCTGCGCGGCAACACGACGCAGTGGATCCTGGCGACTTTCGCCGGCGAGCCCGATCGACGCGACCGGCCAGCGGAGTTCGCCGACCGCGCCGGCGCCAGCGGCGACCACCTGCTCGCCGCACTGGCGGACTGCTGGACGCGCGCGTGCGCCGCGGTCGATGGGCTGACCGTCGCCGAATTGCTGCGGGAGCGCACGATCCAGGGCCGCTACCGCGAGACGGGCCTGACCGCAGTCCTGCACGTGCTCGAGCACTGCTCCGGCCACGCCGGCCAGATCTACGCCTGGACCAAGCAGGCGACCGGCGAAGACCTCCGCTTCTACGACCTCTGAACCGCCGGCCGCGCGCCGCGCGCGAGCCAGTGCCGCGCCGCCGAGCGCAGCACGTCGAGCTTCACCGGCTTGGTGAGGAAGTCGTCCATGCCGGCCTTGAGGCACATTTCGCGGTCCTCCGGCAGGGCGTTGGCGGTGAGCGCGAGGATCGGCACGCGCCGGTGACGGCCGCCGAGCGCACGGATCGCCGCCGTCGCCTGGTAGCCGTCGAGCTCCGGCATCTGGCAGTCCATGAGGATCAGCGTGAACTCCTGCTGTTGCGCGAGCTGCACCGCCTCCTTGCCGTCGACTGCGAACGTCGGTTGGCAGCCGATGCGGCGCAACATGCCGGCGAGCACTCGGCGATTGATCTCGTTGTCCTCGGCGACGAGCACCGGCGCGTCGGGCGCCTGGTCGACAACTTCCGCCGCGGCCAATGTCACCGGCGCGGCGACCGGAGCGACACGGCGCAGGCTCGCCATCTCGCGCACGACCTCGAGCACGCGGTTCGCCGTCAGCGGCTTGCTGAGCCATCGGAACACGTCGACCTCGGCGAGCTCGGGCAGCGCCGGGCGCGTGCCGAGCGAACTGGTCAGCGAGATCGCGAGCGGCGGGATCGACGGGTCGTTGCGGATCGCGCGGGCGAGGGCCATGCCGTCGACGCCAGGCATCGCCATGTCGAGGATCGCCATGGTGAACGGCCGGCCGATGCGCGCCGCGTGGCGCAGCATCTCGAGCCCGCTGATCGCGTTGCTGGCCACGTCGATGCCGATCTGCGTCGGCAACAGCTGCATGACGAGCAGTTCGCGGCTGGTCTCGTTGTGGTCGACGACCAGCACGGAGTGGCGCGACAGATCCACCTCCTCGCTGCGCGTGCGCGCCTTCGCCTCGTCACCGCGCGGCAGGCGCAGCGTGAACGAGAAGGTCGAGCCCGCGCCGACGACGCTGTCGACGTCGATTGCGCCGCCCATCATCTCGACAAGGCGACGACAGATCGCGAGGCCGAGGCCCGTGCCGCCGAAGCGCCGCGTCGTCGACACATCGGCCTGCGCAAACGGCGCGAACAGCCGGTCCAGCGAATCGACGGCGATGCCGACGCCGGTGTCCTTCACCTGGAAGCGGATCGACTGCTCGGTCAACCCGTCCTCGACCAGATCGACGCTCGCGACCACCTCGCCCTCGAGGGTGAACTTGACGGCGTTGCTCAAGAAGTTGAGCAGGACCTGGCGGATGCGCGCCGAGTCACCGCGATGGCAGCGACCGATGCGCGGATCGACGAAGGTGATCAACTCGACGCCCTTCTGGTCGGCGTTGCCGTGCATCAAGCCCGCGCAGTCGTCGAGCAGTTGCCAGACGTCGAAGTCGACCGTCTCCAGTTCGATCTTGCCCGCTTCCATCTTGGAGTAGTCGAGCACGTCGTTGAGCACCGCGAGCAGCGCCTCGGCGGAGGCCTGCACCGTGGCCGCCATCTGCTGCTGTTCCGGGTCGAGCCGCGAGCGGCACAGCAGTTCGGCCATGCCGAGGATGCCGTTCATCGGCGTGCGGATTTCGTGGCTCATGCTGGCGAGGAACTGCGCCGTGCGCGTCGCCTCATGTAGCGCATCGACGCGCTGTTGCTCGAGCGTGGCAATGCGCTGCGCGAGCGTCGCGCGCATTGACCGGGCCGCGGCGAGCAAGCCGACGACGACGACGACCGCCGGCGCCAGTGTCCACGCCGACCAGCCCAGCGCCGCGATGCCGGTCACGCTCGCGAGCAGTCCGGCGACAACGACGCCGAGCCCGACGAAGGCGCAGCGACGCATGACGCGGCAGGCATCCGCCTGCCGGGGCACGGCTTCCGGCTCGATGTCGCAGGGCATCCCACCCTCCATCGAACGCCGGCGCGCCGCGTCCTTAGCCCGAGCCCGCCCGGGGCCGCCGCAGGACCGCGGCGAAGAAGCCGTCGCAACCGTGGCGGTCGGGTCGCAGCGACAGGAACACGCCGGTGGCATCGGCGATCGGGGCCGCGACGGCGGCGCCGAGAATCTCGGCGAAGCGCACGACCTCGAGGCCTGGCCGCCGGCGCAACAGCGCCGCCACCCGCGCCTCGTTCTCCTCGGCGAGCAGCGAGCACGTGGCGTAGACGAGCCGCGCGCCGGGGCGCAGCGTCGCGGCGGCGCGTTCGAGCAGGCCTTCCTGCGCGCGCGCCATCTGCGCCAGCGACGCCTCGTCGACGCCCCATCGCGCCTCCGGCCGCCGCCGCCACGAACCAGTGCCGCTGCACGGCGCGTCGACCAGGATACGGTCGGCGCGCGCGGCGAAGGCCGCGACGTCGGCGGTCCAGACGCTCTCTTCGACGCGATGCACCGCGAGGTTCGTCGCGCTGGCCCGGCGCGCCCGCCGCCGCAGCGCGTCGAGCCGGCCATCGTGCACGTCCGCAGCGGCGACGACGCCGCGGTTGCCGAGCGCGGCGGCCAGCGCAAGCGTCTTGCCACCGTTGCCGGCGCACGCGTCGAGGACCTTGCCGCCAGGCGGCGGCGCGACGGCGGCGCACGCCAGTTGGCTCGCCTCGTCCTGCTGTTCGAACGCGCCGCGCGCGAACGCCGCGGTGGCGAACAGGTCGGCGTCGCCGTCGACGTGCAGCGCCGTGGCGGCGAAGCGCGCCGGGCGCGTCGGCACGCCCTCGGTCGCCAGTTCGCGCGCGAGTTCCTCACGGTCGCGAACCTTCAGTAAGTTGGCGCGCAGCGTGCGCGGCGCTGGCGCCGACAAGGCCGCCGCGATCGCATCGGCCTCGTCGCCATGCTGCGCCAACAAGCGCGCCGCGAACCAGTCGGGCACCGAATGGCGCCGACCGAAGCGTACGACCGGGTCGGGCGTGGCCGCGATCGCCTCGTCGGCGCGCAGCAGGCGCGCGAAGTCGACCACGCCGTCGCCGGCGCCGAACTGCCGCAACGCGCCGTCGGGCAGCAGTTCGTCGCGCGCGACCGCAGCCGCGAGCACGAGCGCGTGCGCGCGGCGGCGCGGCATCAGGTCGCCGAGGCCGCGCCCGCCGGCGAGCGCAAACTCGAGCCGGCGCATGCCAGCGAGCGCGGCGGCGGCGGCGCGGGCGACGGCGGCGAGATCGGCAGGCCGCGCGTCGCGCAGCGCCGGCATCGTCGCCATGGCGTCGCGCGGCGAGCTGCGATCGACGAACCACGCCGCCACGGCGTCGGCGGCCCAACCGGCGATCTGCGGGTTCATCGGGTCACTTGTGGTAGGCGCGACCCTGCAGCAGCGTCGCCGCGCGGTAGAGCTGCTCGACGACGAACACGCGCACCAGGCCGTGCGGCAGCGTCATCGCCGACAGCGCGACGCGCAGGTCGGCCTTGGCGCGCAGGTCCGGGTCGAGGCCGTCGGCGCCGCCGACCAGCAGCGCAACGTCGCGGCCCGACTGCTGCCACTTGGCGAGCCGCGCGGCGAGCTGCTGCGACGAGCACGCCTCGCCGCGTTCGTCGAGCGCGACGAGCCACGCGCCCTTCGGCGCGGCGGCGAGCAAGCGCGCGGCTTCGGCGGCCTGCACCTTGGCCGTCGTCGCGCCGCTGGTGCGCGGCTCGGGCTTCACCTCGACGAGCTGGAAGCCCCATTCGCGCGGCAGCCGCTTCTCGTACTCGGCGCAGCCTTCCTGCACCCAGGATGGCTGCTTGTGCGACACGGTGAGCAGGCGGACCTTCATCGGCGAACGCTCACCAGATCAGCTCGAAGCGCTCCGCCACACGCCACTCTTGCTCGCAAAAGCAGCGGCAGACGCGCGCCTGCCGGCGGAAGAAACCGGCCTTGCCGAGGATGCGTCCGGGCTGGCGCGTGACGATGCGCCGCGGGCGGACCAGCAGGCAGCAGAGGATCGCGCGCCACAGCCAACCCCTCGACACGACGTGCGCTTCGTCGCCGCGCGCTGCCTTGTTCGCGGCGGCGCGGGTGAGGTCGAGCGCGGTCGGGGCGGGCGCGGAGGTGGGCGGCGAGGAGGTCAAGCGGGCGCGAAGTCGGGGCGCGGCACGTTAGCCGCGCCGCCCGTCCGGCCGCAACGCGGCGCGCGATTCAGTCCCCGGCGCGCGCGGACGCCGCCGTCGCGGCGAGGAACACGCCAACCAGCAGCAACACGCCGCCGACGGGCACGAGCACGATCGCGAGGCCGGGATCAGCGCCGAGCGCGAAGACGCCGGCGGCCAAGAACCCGAGCGGCATCAGCACGCCAGCCCAACGCAGGCACGAAGCGGCGCGCCCGAGCCTCGGCGCGCCGGCCGGCATCGTCGCGGCGAACGCCAACTGCACGAGCGCGAGCAGCGTGCCGTGCACGTGCGCCAGGGTCAGCAGCAGCCGGCGGCCGTCGTTGCCGACGTCGAGGTACCAGCCGACCTTGAACGAATGCAGCGCCTCGAGCAGCAGTCCCAGCGTCAGCCAGACGAGCAGCGACCACCAGCCGAAGCGCTTGGCGGCGTCACGCGGGTCGGCGGCGGGCGGCGTCGAGGTCACGCGCGCAGCCTACCGCGCGAGCCGCCCGCGCTACACTGCGCGCGCGCATGGATCCGTTCCTCCACCTCGTCGAACGCAAGCTCGACGAGGCCGAGCGCGCCAGCGTGTTCCGCGGCCTGGCGGGCGCCGGCAAGCCGCTCGTGCTCAAGGACCTCGATGGCGTGCCGCCGGAGCTGCGCGCCGGCTACCTGATGTTGTAGGCCAACGGCTTCGTGCCGCCGGAACTCGAGGCGCGCAAGGAATGGCTGCGCCTGCAGGACCTGCTGGCCGCCTGCCACGATCCGGACGCGCGTCGGCCGGCATGGAGCCGGGCCTCGGCGGCCTCGGCGCCGCCGGCGGTCCGCTGATGGCGCCGCTGGCGACGCCGATCGGCGACCTGCGGCTGGACCCGGCGTCGGCCTACGTCTTCGTCGGCGGCGTCGTCGACGCCAGCCGCCGCATCGACGCGGCGATCGCCGTGCCCAACGATCCGTCGCTCGTCGGCGCGATCGTCGCGCTGCAGGCCTTCGGTCCGTCGCGCACCGTTTCGCTGCAACTCGGCAGCGCGATCGCGCTCGGCGTCACGCCCTGACGCCGCGGCCGCCAAGACGCCACGCCGCTTCGGCCAGCGCCGTCGCTAGCGCCGCGCTCACGGCAAGCGCCGCGAACAGCACAGCCGCCCCGCCGGCGTCGAGCGCGCGCCCCATCGCGGCGCCGGCGAGCACCGCGCCTACCGAACCGGCGCCGTCGACGAGGCCGAGCCGACGTGCGCCACCGGTCGGCGCGAGCCGCAGCGGCAGCACGCCGCTCGCCAGCGACATCGGCATCGCCAACGCTGCGCTGGCGAACGCCAGCCCCGCAAGCAGCCAAGACAACGGCGCGTGGTCGGCGCGCGCCAGCCACGCCAGAGCGGCGGCAGCAGCAGCGGCCGGCGGCACCGTCGCCCACCACACGCAGCGGCCGCCGCGGTCGGCCAACCAACCGGCGGCGAACGCGCCGGCGGCGCTGGCGAACGGCAGCCACGCGCTCGCGCGCACGCCGACGGCCGCGTCGACGCTGGCGGCGGCGACGCACAGCGTCGGCGCCCACAGCGCCAGCGATTCACGCACGACGGCGATCGCGGCGTTCATCGCCGCCAAGATGGCGACTACCCCACGCAGCGATCCGCCGCCGACAGCCACGGCCGCGCCCGG
>Ga0194132_10010598_pt1 | contig 12198 bp, 11 predicted proteins | sample TA2KigOf80mmetaG_FD_148612 | JGI IMG/M metagenome (GOLD analysis project Ga0194132, IMG submission 148612) | Freshwater microbial communities from Lake Tanganyika, Tanzania - TA2015054 Kigoma Offshore 80m | ecosystem: Environmental > Aquatic > Freshwater > Lake | place: Tanzania: Lake... | reverse complement strand
CCTCGCCTTCGTGCGCCAACACATGCTGGCCCGCGCGCCGGAGCCGCACGGCCCCTACGGCCTCGAAGCCGAAACCGATCCGCCCATCCCCGGCCTCATCGAAGCCGCCACGCGCCTCGAAGGCGCGCTCGCCCGGCTGGGTGCCCCCCTTCTCGCGCTGGCGCGCCGGCTCGAGGCGCGGCTCGAGGCCGAGGCCGGCGAATTGGATACGCCGACGCGGCTTCGCATCGAGGCGATCGCGCGCGGGCTCGACCGGCGCGGGCGCGCCGAACTGGCGGCGTGGCAGGCCATGCTGGCCGGCCTGGCGCGGCCCACGGATCCGGATGCGAGCGACGACGATGGCGATGCGCCGGCCAACCCCTTCGTCGATTGGTTCGGCCTTGATCGCAGCGAGGGCCGCGACGTGGACGTGGGCATGTCCCGGCACTGGATCGACCCCACCGTTCCCTTCGTGCGCCACGTCGCCTCCAAGGCGCACGGCCTTATCGTGACCTCGGCCACGCTGCGCGACCGGACCGGAGAAGAAGAAACCGATTGGGCCTCGGCCGAAGCGCTCTCCGGCGCGCGCCACTTGCAGGCGCCCGCCATCCGCGCGGCGGTGCCCTCGCCCTTCGACTATGCCACCCAGACGCGCGTCTTCGTCGTGACGGACGTGCGCAAGACGGCAAGCGATCAAGTGGCGGCCGCCTACCGCGAGTTGTTCCTCGCGGCGCGCGGCGGTGCGCTCGGCCTCTTCACCGCCATCGCGCGCCTGCGCGACGTTCATGGGCGGATCGCGGGCGCGCTCGAGACGGCGGGCCTGCCGCTCTACGCCCAGCACGTGGACGCGTGGAACACGACGACGCTCGTGGACATCTTCCGCGCCGAGCAGGACGCGTGCCTTCTCGGCACCGACGCGGTGCGCGACGGGGTGGACGTGCCGGGACGCGCGCTTCGCCTCATCGTGTGCGACCGCGTGCCTTGGCCGCGCCCGGACATCCTGCATCGCGCGCGCAAGGCCGCGTTCCTGGGCCGCGCCTATGACGACCAGATCGCGCGCATGCGCCTGAAGCAAGCCTTCGGGCGCCTGGTGCGCCGCGCGGACGATCGCGGCGTCTTCGTCATGCTCGACCCCGCCATGCCCTCGCGCCTGGCGGGCGCTTTCCCCGAGGGCGTCATGGTGAGCCGCCTCGGCCTCAAGGATGCGATCGCCGCAGTCCGCCTCTTCCTCGATCCCTCGCTTGCTTAGCCTTTGCCGCGCTCGCCATACTCTCGCACCCAACATCCGAGGAAACGCCCATGACGACCGCGCACGATGCGCTCATCTACACCATGGTTCTGGTCTCGGGCTCCGACCGCGAGATGACGGATGCGGAGCTGAAGCGCATCGGCGACCTGACCGCGCATCTGCCCGCCTTCCGCCGCTTCGACCGCAAGCGGCTCGTCGCGAGCGCGCGCAAATGCGCGGTCCTGCTCCAACGCGAGGACGGCATGGCGGCGGTCCTTCGCGCCGTGCGCGCCGGCACGCCCAAGCGCCTGGCCGAAACGGCCTATGCCTTGGCGTGGGAAATCGCGCTTGTCGACGGCCGGCGCCTGCGCCAGGAGAAGCGGATGATCGAACTCATCCGCGACGCGCTGCGCCTGGACGGCCTTGTGGCGGCGGCCATCGAGCGCGGCGTCCGCGCGCGCTTCGCCGCGTGAGCGAGACGACCGCCCCGCGCGGGTCACGCGCGGTCCGCCTCTGGCTCCACCTCTCTGCCGCCATGGTGTTCGCCATGGTGCTTCTGGGCGGAGCCACGCGATTGACCGATTCCGGCCTCTCCATCGTCGAATGGCAGCCCCTGCTCGGGGCCATTCCGCCCCTCGACCAGGCGGACTGGGAGGCCGCGTTCGAGCGCTACCGCGCCTTCCCCGAATACCAGAAGGTCAATCGCGGCATGTCGCTCGACCAGTTCAAGGCGATCTATTGGATGGAGTACCTCCATCGCCTGTGGGGCCGCCTCATCGGCCTCGTTTTTCTGATCCCCTTCCTCGCCTTCTGGTTTGCCGGCCGAATCGATGGTGCGCTCGCGCGGCGTCTGCTCGCCATCTTCGTGGCCGGTGGCCTTCAAGGCGCGCTGGGCTGGTACATGGTGCGGAGCGGCCTCGTGGACCGGCCGGACGTGAGCCCGTACCGGCTCGCGGCACATTTGGGTTTGGCGGTCCTCATCTATGGCGCGATTCTTTGGACCGCGTGGGGATTGGCCGCGCCGCGCGGGCCTGCGCGCACGCGGGGGACCATCGCCTTCGCGGCGCTCGTCTTCGTGACGATGATCGCGGGTGCCTTCGTGGCCGGCCTCGATGCGGGCCTCGTCTACAACACCTTCCCGCTCATGGACGGGCGGCTGTTCCCGGCGGGTTACTGGGAACTCTCCCCCTTCTGGCGCAATGGCTTCGAGAACATCACCGCGGTCCAGTTCAACCACCGCTGGATCGCGATCGCGACGCTCACCGCGGCGATCTGGATGGGGTGGCGCCTGCGCGATGGCCCGCCCGCCCCGCGGCGCGCGGGGCGGCTCATCGCGCTCGCGGCGCTCGTGCAGGTGGCGCTCGGCATCGCGACGCTTCTTTACGCCGTGCCCTTGGCCTTGGGCGTCCTGCACCAGGCCGGCGCCTTGGTGCTGTTCACGGCCGCGCTGTGGGCCGCGCACGTGGCGCGGGCGACGCCCGCGCGCTAGCTGCCGATGGGGCCGCCGTCGCGCTTGGTGATGGCGATGACCGAGGGCCGCGTCGGCATGTCGGGCTTGAAGTCCGGCCAACGCGTCGTGGGATTCTCGTAGTCGAGCGGCCCCACGCCGTCCGCCGCCGGGTGTTGCACGGCCACGAACAAGGTCTTTCCGTCCGGCGTGAAGCACGGCCCGCAGCATTCGGCGCCCAAGGGCATGCGCGCGAAGAACTTGGTGAGCGCCCGTTCCGCGCCCGCCACCTCGCACGCCCAGACGCCGTCGGCGTTGTTCGTGCGCTTCCAATTCTCGCCCTGGTCCGTGGCGATCCAGAGCCGCCCCTGCGGATCGAAGGCGCAGTTGTCGGGTGAGCCGAACCAGCCATTCGCCGAGACACGCGGGTGGTATTTCGCCCCCACCTCGGGCACGCGCGGATCGCCCGCCAGGATGAAGAGGTCCCAGCGCATGGCGGGCGCGGCGTGGTCCGGGCCCTTGGGCGAAGCCGGCGCCATCAGCTCGATGATGTGGCCGAAATGGTTCACGGGACGCGGATTGGCCGCGTCGGGCCGCCAGGCCGGATTCTCGTTCTCCGACCGTCGGCCCGAGTTGTTCGTGAAGATGGCATAGACGCGGCCATTCATCGGGTTGACGTCCACGTCCTCCGGGCGGTCCATGGGCGTGGCGCCCAGAAGGTCCGCGGCGCGGCGCGTGTCGATCAGCACGTCCGCCTCGCTGGCGAAGCCGTTGGTCGGGGTGAGCGGCCCCTGGCCCCAGCGGAGCGGCAGCCATTGCAGGACGCCGCCCTCCTCGAAGCGCGCCACGTCGAGCGTGCCCGAATCCAGGAGATCGCGGTTCGCCGCGCGGTTTTTGGGATCGTAGGGTTTGGCAGAGATGAACCGATAGAGGTACTCGAAGCGCTCGTCGTCGCCCATGTAGACGACGACGCGGCCGTCCGGCGCCAAGGCGACGCCGCCGCCCTCGTGCTTGAAGCGGCCCATGGCGGTGCGCTTCACGGCAGGCGCGTTGGGATCGTAGGGATCGAACTCCACCATCCAGCCGAAACGGTTGGGCTCGTTCGGTTCCTTGGACAGGTCGAAGCGCGCGTGATGATTGGCCCAGGCGTAGCGCTGCTTGCCGCGGAAGCCGTAAGCCTGGAGCCGCTTCTGGTCCTCGGTGTTCGGCGCCTTGCCGTGGAAGTAGAGGTCGAAGTTCTCCTCGGCCGTGAGCACCGTGCCCCACGGCGTCACCCCGCCGGCGCAGTTGTTGAGCGTGCCCAAGACGCGCCGCCCGCTGGGATCGGCCGAGGTCTGGAGCCGCGCGTGGCCCGCCACCGGGCCCGAGACCGCGCATTCCGTCGTCATGGTGATGCGGCGCGCGAATTTGCTGCCGTGGACGACGCGCCACGCGCCCTTGGTCTTGCGAATTTCGACGACCGAGGCGCCGTGCGCCTCGATCTCCACCTCGGTTTGCGCCTTGGTCATGCGCGCCTGGTAGTCCCATTCCCCGCCCTGCAAGCCGGGGAACATGAGTTGGGCCACGGTGTACTCGTGGTTGACCGCGAGCAGACCGTGCTCCGAGTTCGCCGAGCCGAGCGGGAGCGGCAGATAGGCGACGAAATCGCAGTTGTAGCCGAACTGCTTGGCCTGCCCCTCGGCGCTGAGCGCGCGCGGCGCGAAGGCGGGCGCGTCCTTCGCCACCGGATCGCCCCAGCGGATGAGCGTGTCCCAGCGATAGCCCTCGGGCACGTGCACCGTCCCGTCCGCGCCGTGTGCGATCTCCTTGAAGGCGAGACCGTCCGCGCGGCCCGCCAGCGCGGGGCCGCCGCCCAAGCCAGCCAGCGCCGCGCCGCTGGCCACACCCGCGAGAATCTCGCGGCGGCTCAACCGGGCGGCAAGAATGCTCGCCATCGTCGGCTTCGCGGTGCGGGGCGTGTCGTTCGCGTCGTGGCTCATGGCTTCGAATCCCACCGAAATTCGGGAAGGGCTGCCAGTCTAGAGAGGTGCGATGACAGGCGCATGACTAGCCGAGACGCGCCGCGGCGATGGCGTGGACCCGCCCGCGCGCGAGCGCCAAGACCTTGAAATCCGGGCCCAACAGCGTCGCGAGCGCCGGATCGCGCACATCGAGCCCGCCCGCATAGGCGCCGTAGGCGGGCAGCACCACGCGGCGGCCATCGAACGCGAAACACCGCGCCGAGGCGGCACGGCCCGCGCCGCGCAGCGTGCATTTGGGATGGAAATGGCCGCTCACCTCGCCCGCGGGCAGGCGATCGGTTGCCGCCTCGTGCCGGAAGACGAGCGGACCCACGCGCAGTTCGCGCGCCACCGCCCCGCCCGCGCCATTCGGATGGGGATCGTGATTGCCCGCGATCCACGTCCAGTCCGTGCATGCGACCAGTGCGGCGAGGCGTGCGCGCTCGGCCGAGCCCAGGCGCGCTTGCGCCCGCGCATCGTGGAAGGAATCGCCCAAGGCCACGACGCGAGCCGGCGCCTTCGCCGCGAGAAGTGCCTCGAGCCGGTCGAGCGTCGCCGCCGTGTCGTAAGGCGGCAGGAACGTCTTCTGCTCCGCGAAGGACGAGCCCTTTTCCAAATGGAGGTCCGCCACGGCGAGCAGACGCTCCGCCGGCCACCACAGGGCGCCGTCGGGCAGTGCCACAAGACGCGCGCCGGCCAACGAAAAGGGCAGCGCGCCGCTCACAGCAAAGCCCCCTGGCCGGCGCCGTCCATGGCCTCGGCGGCCAGGTCTTCCGCCGCGGCCTCGAACAGCTCGTCGATGGCGGCGCCGTGCACGCTCTCGCGCCCGATTTCGAGGAGAACCGGCACGGCCAAAGGCGAGATGCGGTCGAGCGCGCGATGCACGATGCGCCCTTGCACGCGCGCGAGGAAGTCCGCCAGGCGGCGCACATCCGTGAGTCCCCGCGCCGCGTCCTGGCGCGTGGCGCGCAGCAGGACGTGGTCGGGTTCGTGCTTGCGCAGAACGTCGTAGATGAGGTCCGAGCCGAACGTGACCTGGCGCCGGGTCTTCTCCTTGCCCGGATGGCGCCGCTCGATGAGGCCGGCGATGACCGCCACGTTGCGGAAGGTGCGCCGCAGAAGGCTCGATTCCGCCAGCCATGCCTCAAGGTCGTCTCCCAGCATGTCCTCCTCGAAGAGCGCGGCCACGTCGCGCGCCGGGCGCGTGCCCCAAATGCCCAGCACATAGTCCGTGGCGACGAAGCCCGTGGGGCGCAGCCCCGCGCGCTCCATGCGCCGGGTCAGCAACATGCCGAGCGTCTGGTGCGCGTTGCGCCCCTCGAAGCAATACGCCACGAGGAAATGCTTGGCGCCGCGCGGGAAGGTTTCGACCAGAAGGCCGTCCTTGGGCGGCATGACGGAGCGCCAGCGCTGGATGCGCAGCCACTCCGCCACCTCGGGCGACAGGCGCCGCCACGCCGACGGCTCGGCCAGAAGGCCGCGCACGCGGCGCGCCAATTCGGTGGTGAGCGGCAGGCGCCCGCCCATATAGGCGGGCACGCGCGGCTCCTCGGCGCGGCCCGCGCGGCAGATGGCGTCCGTCTCGTGCATCTCCTCGTAAATGAGGGTGCGCCCGGCGAAGACGAAGCTGTCGCCCGGCACCAGGCCCTGGATGAAATGCTCCTCCACCTCGCCCAGCACGCGCCCGCGTCCCAGGCGCACCTTGATCATGGGCGCGTCCACGATGACGCCCAGATTCATGCGGTAGCGCCGCGCGTCCGCCGGCGCCGCCAGCGCGTAGGCGCCGTCCTCGCCCCGGACGAGGCGCTTGAAACGGTCATAGGCGCGGAGCGCGTAGCCGCCCGTGGCGACGAAGGACAGCACGTCGTCGAAATCCGCGCGCGCGAGCTTCGCATAGGGCGCCGCCCGCCGCACCTCGGCGAAGAATTCGTCGGCCCGGAACGGCCGCGCGCAGGCTCGGCCCCACAGGTGTTGCGCCAGCACGTCGAGTCCGCCCGGATGGTTGCCCGCGCCGTCCAACTCGCCGGCCGCGACGGCGTCCATGGCGGCGCGGCATTCCAGGAACTCGAAGCGGTTGCCGGGCACGAGGAGGGCGCGGCTCGGCTCGTCGAAGCGGTGATTGGAGCGGCCGATGCGCTGGACGAGGCGCGAGGCGCCCTTGGGCGCCCCGACCTGGATCACCAGATCGACGGCCCCCCAGTCGATTCCCAGATCGAGGGAGGAGGTGGCGACGACCGCGCGCAGCGCCCCTTTGGCCATCGCCGCCTCCACCTTGCGGCGTTGCTCGACGGCGAGCGAGCCGTGGTGGACCGCGATCGGGAGATTGTCCTCGTTGATGCGCCACAGCTCTTGGAAGACCAATTCCGCCTGCGGCCGCGTGTTGACGAAGACGAGCGCGGTGCGCGCGCCGCGGATGGCGTCGTAGATCTCGGGCATGGCGTAGAGCGCCATGTGCCCCGCCCACGGCACGCGCGCGTTCGCCTTGAGGATGGCGATTTCGGCCTTCCGCGTGCCGCCCGCCTTGAGCACGACGGCATTCCCGCCCCGGCCGTCGAAGGACAGCCAGCGTTGCAGCGCCGCCTCGTCCGCAACCGTGGCGGAAAGCCCGATGCGCCCCGCCATGGGCGCCAACGCGGCCAGGCGCGCGAGGCCCAGCGCCAGAAGGTCGCCGCGCTTCGTTCCGGCGAGGGCGTGAACTTCGTCCACCACGACGCGCGCGAGTCCCGCGAAGAGCGACGCCGAATCCTCGTACGACAGGAGAAGCGCCAGGGATTCGGGCGTGGTGAGGAGGATGTGCGGCGGATCGCGCCGCTGGCGGGCGCGCCGCGCGGCGGGCGTGTCGCCCGTGCGCGCCTCGATGCGGACGGGCAGGCCCATCTCCTCGACGGGGCGTTCGAGATTGCGCCGGATGTCGACGGCGAGCGCCTTGAGCGGCGAGACATAGAGCGTGTGGAGCCCCCGATGCGCGCCGTCCGCGAGTTCGACGAGGCTCGGCAGGAATCCGGCCAGCGTCTTGCCCCCGCCCGTGGGGGCGACCAGAAGCAGGGCCTTCGCCCGCGACGCGAGAATCTCGATCTGGTGCGGATGCGGCGCCCAGCCCCGCGCGCCGAACCATTGGGCGAAGCGCGGCGGGAGGACGGCCGCAACACCCATCGTTAGAACCGGTGCGTGGCGAAGGCCCGCGCGATGCGCGCCGCGGTGCGCGCGTTGTTTTCGAGCAAGGCGAGATTGGCCTTGAGCGAGGCCCCGCCGGTCGCCTCGGCGATTCGCGCGAGGAGGAAGGGCGTCACGTCCTTGCCGCGCACGCCCTGGGCCGCGGCGTCCGCCAGCGCGCGCCGCACATGGCCGTCGAGCGTGCCCGCGTCGATGGCCACCGAGGCGGGGCACGGATTGGCGAAGATCACGGCGCCGTCGAGGCCCAGACGGCGCTGGGCCAAGAGCACCAGGGCCGCGTCCTCGGGCAGGTCCACGCGCTGGGTAAGGGCCAAGCCGCTGGTGCGCGCGTAGAAGGCGGGAAACTCGCTCGTGCCGAAACCGATGACGGGCACGCCGCGCGTCTCCAGCACCTCAAGCGTGGCGGGAAGATCGAGGATCGACTTGGCACCCGAGCACACCACGGCCGCGTTCGCGCGCGGCAATTCCTCCAAGTCCGCCGACACGTCGAGCGTGTCCTGCCAGCCGCGATGGACGCCGCCGATTCCGCCGGTCGCGAACACGTCGATGCCCGCGAGGCGCGCGGCGACCAGCGTGCCGGCGACCGTGCTGGCGCCGTCTCGTCCCGTACCGATGAGAAAAGCGAGATCGCGCCGGCTGGCCTTCTCGGCCGCGCCCGAGGTGGCCAGCCGCGCGAGGCCGGCCGCGTCCACGCCCACGCGGAGCTTGCCGTCCAGGATGGCAATGGTCGCCGGCACCGCGCCTTCGGCGCGCACCGCCGCCTCGCACGCGCGCGCGGCCTCGATGTTGTGGGGCGCGGGCAGGCCCGCCGCGATGACGGAGGATTCGAGCGCCACGACCGGATGGCCCGCGCGGATCGCCTCGCGCACCTCGGGCGCGATGTCGAGGTAGTCGCGGCGTGGGTCTTCGCGCGACGCCCGCACGGCCGGTCAGGCGATGGCGGCGGTGCCCAGCAGGGCCTCGCGGAAGCGATCCTTGAGATAGGCGCCGTCGCGCGGGGGCATGACGAGCGGCTTCTTCTCCGCGTCGACCTTGAGGACCGCGAGCACAGGGCCGGGGGCCGTGCGCAGCATCGTGACCGCCTTGGCGAGGCCCGCCTCGTCGCGCGCCACCATGGCGTCGCGGAAGCCAACGGCGGCCGCCACCTTGTCGAGATTCACGCCCGCGCCCGTGTGCGTGGGCTGGCGCCCGGTCTCGGCGAACAACTCATTGTCGATGACGGCGATGGCGAGATTCTCGGGCTTCTGCACGGCGATGGTGGCGAGCGAGCCCAGGCCCATGAGCAGCTCGCCGTCGCCCGTGACGACGACGACGCGGCGCCCGGGCTGCGCCAGTGCGATGCCCAACCCCGTCATGGCCGCGGCGCCCATCGCCCCCCACAGATAGAACGTGTTGGGCGAATCGCCGGCCGCCGCCACGTCCCAGCACGTGCCGCCCAGGCCCGTGACGACCAAGGTGTCGGCCCGGTTGGCGAGGATCGCGCGCACCGCGGCGCGCCGTTCGAGCGTGGCCATGGTTCAGTCCTTGAATGCCTTGGCGCCGAGGACGCGCTGGGAAATCGTCACCGCGCATTGCTGGAACGAATTGAAGGCGAGCTTGGCCGCGGCCTCGACCGCGTCCTTGACCGCGCCCGGCTCGCGCACGTCGTGCACCGCGATGCCCAAGGCCTCCAGCGCCGGGCGCGTGCCGAGCCCCATGGGAACCTGCCACGGATTGAACTCGCCCCACTCGCCGCGCATCGTGACGATGGCCAGGAAGGGAATGCGGCAATGCTTCACGAGCGACAGCATGTTGATGGTGTTGCCCGTGCCGGAGGATTGCATGAGGAGGCAACCCCGCTGGCCGCCCAAATAGGCGCCGGTCAGAAGCGCGACCCCCTCTTCCTCGGTGGTGAGGGTCACGGTGCGGATGGCCGGGTCCGCTTCGCACATGCGAATAAGCGCGGCATGGCCGGCATCCGGCACGTGCGCCACCTGGCGTACCTCGTAGGCCTTGAGAACCTCGAAGATCTGGCGCGGCCAGTCCATGGCGGCGGCGGAATCGGGCACGGCGCACCTCATTTTCGGCCTTGGCGCTCCGATGGCTTAGCCGATCCGGGCCCCGGGCGCCAGTTTTGCTTGCCCCGCGCGGGGCGCCAATGCTATTTCGCAGGGCCTTGGGGGATCGCCCGTCATGACACTCGTGCTTTCGGTCGGCGGCGCGCGCGTCGAAATCGGCCTCGACATCGCGCGGACGCCGCGCACGGTTCGGGCCCTCGTCTCCGCCCTGCCCCGGCGCATCGATCTGCATTGCGCCAAGATCGCGGGCGACCAGGTGCTGTGGCCGGCCCCCTTCGTTCTGCCGCTTGAGGCGGCGCGCGACATCCAGGGCTCCCCGCCCGGCGCCTTCATCTATTACCCAAAGCGGCAGTTCCTCGAGATCATGTTCGGGCCGCTTCAGGACGAGACGGCGAGCGTAACCGTCCTCGGCCAGGTGACGAAGGGCTTGGCGGATCTCAAGCGCATCGGCCGACGCGTGCAAACCGACCAGGGCTGGCGCCCCACATGGGCCGATCTTTCGGCCAAGCCGGGCCCATGGCAGGCCGAACTTGAGAAGCACTACGCCACCACCTCCCACCTGTCGGGCGAGGTCGATCCGGTGGCCGATGAGCGCGCGAGCCGGGCGCTTCAAGCCGCGCGCGCGCAACGCCGCGCGGCATGGTCGGGCCTGCCCAAGGAGTTCGAGCGGCTGCGCGCGCGCCAGGGCGTGATGCTGCCCTTGGGCCCCTTGGTGTTCGCGGAATCCGAGCTGCGCAAGTTGCACGAGAATCTTTGGGTGCTGCGCGAGGACGGCGGCGAAGGCCGCGGACGCGTGGCGTCCTTGCTCGCGCGCGGCGCGGCGGCGCAACTCGACGGCCTGTTGGGCCTGCACGAGACGGCGCGCACGCTCGGCATTCTGGCGGAAGCGCTGCGCAGCGACGCACCGGACGCCCCGGCGGTGTTGGACGAGGCGATCCTGGCCGTGGGCCGCCTGTCCCACTGGCTCGACCTCTTCTTCCCCTGGACGAAACTGAACGCGGTCGCCGCCAAGGCCGCGCGCGGCCGGTTCAGCGTGCCGGCGCCCCGCGGCGGCACGACTCGCAAAGCCCCTGCGCCTCGATCACGTGGCCGGACAGGGAAAACCCGGCGCGCGTCGCGCCGTCGCTGACCGCGCGCGCGATTCCTTCGTCTTCGAGTTCCGTCACCGTCTCGCACCGCTCGCAGATCAGGAACTGCGCGGCGTGCGCCTTGGCGGGATGCGTGCAGCCGATGAAAGCATTGCGCGAGGCAAGGCGATGGACGAGTCCCTGCTCCATGAGAAAATCGAGCGCTCGGTAGACCGCGATGGGCGCCATGCGCCGGCCGCTCTTGTTGAGGCGGTCGAGAATCTCGTAAGCCCCGGCGGGACGGTGGCTCTCCCACACAAGCTCCAGCACCCGGCGACGAATGGGCGTGAGGCGCGCGCCCTGGCCGCGGCAGATGTCCTCCGCCAGCGAGAGCGCGTCGGCCACGCAGAGGGTGTGATCGTGCCCGGCAGGGCGGGCCGGCACATGGCGATGGGAAGACGTCCGAGCCATTGTGTGTCGAGCTTAACACCGCCCGCAGATCGACACACCCGCCCATCGCCCCGGCGCGCCACAGTTCCTGTATAATGAGCCATGCGCCGCGACGATCCGCCGAGACTGCGCCATCGTGCCCGCCGGGCATTGGCCGCGTTGGCCGCCGCCCTGGTCCTTTCGGTTGCGGCGGCGCCCGCGCAGGCGCACCCGCATGTCTGGATCGACGCCGCCGCGACCTTCGTGTTCGCCGACAAGAAGGTGGTGGGCGTTCGCGTGGCGTGGGCGTTCGACGAGCTGTTCAGCGATTTTCTGCGCCGCCAGTTCGACCCGAAGAAGACCGGGACGTTCGACGCCGACGCCCTGCCCAGAATGAAGGCCGACCTGGCGGGCCTCAAGGAGTTCAACTACTTCACGCACATCCGCGTGGGCGGCAAGGTCCACAAGGTGAGCGATGTCGCGGAATTCCGCCCGGCCATTCGCGACAAGCACGTGATCTACAGCTTCCTCGTGCCTCTCCCCGCACCCGTCGATCCGCTCGCGACGCCCGTCAGCGTCTCGCTCTACGACGACTCCTTCTATGTGGACGTGGCGCTCGAGAAGGGCGATCCCGTTCGCATGGAGGGCGCGCGCGGCGCGTGCCAATTCAACGTCATCGATGACCGCGAGAACCCCATTTATTATGGCCTGGTCTTTCCGAAGCGCGTCGATCTCAAGTGCCGCTAGGGCGGGCGCGATCGCGCCCGCGCTGTGGCTTGCCGGCGCCGCGGCCGCCATGGCCGGGCCGCTGTCGGGA
>Ga0194132_10010597_pt1 | contig 12198 bp, 9 predicted proteins | sample TA2KigOf80mmetaG_FD_148612 | JGI IMG/M metagenome (GOLD analysis project Ga0194132, IMG submission 148612) | Freshwater microbial communities from Lake Tanganyika, Tanzania - TA2015054 Kigoma Offshore 80m | ecosystem: Environmental > Aquatic > Freshwater > Lake | place: Tanzania: Lake Tanganyika... | reverse complement strand
TCTTCGCGGTGCCGAGGTCCTTGAGGGTGACGCTCTCGAGCTTGATGCCGAGGTCCTCCGAGATCATCGTTCCGTTGGTCAGGATCGCGATGTCCTCGAGCATCGCCTTGCGGCGATCACCGAAGCCGGGCGCCTTGACCGCCGCGACCTTGAGCCCGCCGCGGAGCTTGTTGACGACGAGCGTGGCGAGCGCCTCGCCCTCGACGTCCTCGGCGATGATCAGGAGCGGCCGGCTCGTCTGCACCACCGCCTCGAGGAGCGGCAGCATCGACTGGAGACCGGAGAGCTTCTTCTCGAACAGGAGAATGTACGGATTCTCGAGATCCGTCGTCATCTTCTCGGCATTGGTGACGAAGTAGGGCGAGATGTAGCCGCGGTCGAACTGCATGCCCTCGACGATGTCGAGCTCGGTCTCGAGCGACTTCGCCTCCTCGACCGTGATCACGCCTTCCTTGCCGACCTTCTGCATCGCGCGCGCGATCATGTCGCCGATCTCGCGCTCGCCGTTGGCCGAGATGGTCCCGACCTGGGCGATCTCCTGCTCGCTCTTGATGTTCTTCGAGCGGCCCTTGAGGTCGGCGACGATCGCCTCGACCGCGAGATCGACGCCGCGCTTGAGGTCCATCGGGTTCATGCCGGCGGCGACCGCCTTGATGCCCTCGCGCACGATCGCCTGGGCGAGGAGGGTCGCGGTCGTGGTGCCGTCACCGGCGGCATCGTTGGTCTTGGACGCGACCTCGCGGATGAGCTGGGCGCCCATGTTCTCGAGCTTGTCGCCGAGCTCGATGTCGCGGGCAACCGTCACACCGTCCTTGGTGATGCGCGGTGCGCCGAACGACTTGTCGAGAATGACGTTGCGGCCCTTGGGGCCGAGGGTGACCTTGACCGCGTCGGCCAGGACGTCGACGCCCTTGAGCAGACGGTTGCGGGCATCGGTCGAAAATCTGACGTCTTTTGCAGCCATGTTCGATTACTCCAGAATTCCCATGAGATCGGACTCCTTGCAGATCAGGTAGTCCTTCCCGGCCATCTTCACCTCGGTGCCCGACCACTTGCCGTAGAGCACCTTGTCGCCTGTCTTGACGTCCATCTTGATGATGCGACCGTCGTCGCCCCGCGCGCCCGGCCCGACGGCGACGACCTTGCCCTGCATGGGCTTCTCCTTGGCCGTGTCGGGAATGATGATCCCGCCCTTGGTCTTCTCTTCGGTGTCGAGCGGCTCGATCACGACGCGATCGTGCAACGGTCTGATTTTCATGAATTGTCTCCGGTGATCACGAGGGCGCCCACCGTTGAGCGGGGGCCTTGCTAGCACTCTTGCTTGGTGAGTGCCAACTATCTATCAGCCTGAGCGCGGACTGTCAAGCGCGCGGGCTTAGGCCGTTGCGGAGCCGGGCGCCGGCGCCCTGCGCGATCCGGGCCTCGAGGCGGCCGAGGTCGGCCGGGTCGATGGCGACCTGGAGAAGCGTGGTGCCGTCCTGGTCGGTTCGCTTGATGACCGAGCCGACGCGGTAGAGCCAGGCGAGCGTCGCCCCGTCCCCGGGCTCGATCTCGATCTCGACCACATGCTGGGTCGCGATCCGTTGCCGCTCGATCAGGCCAAGGAGGTCGGTGCATCCCTCGCCCGTCACCGCCGAGAGCGCGATCGTGCGCTCCTGGCGCTCGGCGATGTTGCGGACCACGGCGAGCGCCTCGGTGTCGAGGAGGTCGGTCTTGTTGAGGACCTCGACGATGCGCGGGTCGTCCTCGCCGATGCCGAGGTCGGCGAGGACCGCGAGCACGTCGTCCTTCTGCGCCTCGCTATCGGGATGGGCGATGTCGCGCACGTGCACGATGACGTCCGCCTCGAGGACCTCCTCGAGCGTGGCGCGGAATGCGGCGACGAGATCGGTCGGGAGGTCGGAGACGAAGCCGACGGTGTCGGACAGGATGACCTTCGGCCCCGACGGCAGGCTGACGCTCCGCATCGTCGGGTCGAGGGTCGCGAACAGGAGATCGGCGGCGAGCACCTCGGCGCGGGTGAGCCGGTTGAACAGCGTCGATTTGCCGGCATTCGTGTAGCCGACGAGCGCGATCACCGGATAGGGCACGCGCTGGCGGGCCTCGCGATGGAGGCCACGGGTCCGGCGCACCGACTCGAGCTCGATCTTGAGCTTGGCGATGCGCTCGCCGATCTGGCGACGGTCGGCCTCGATCTGGGTCTCACCCGGCCCGCCGAGGAAGCCGAAGCCGCCACGCTGGCGCTCGAGATGGGTCCAGGTGCGGACCAGCCGGCTCCGCTGATAGGTGAGATGGGCGAGCTCGACCTGCAGCGCGCCCTCCCGCGTCCGCGCGCGGGCGCCGAAGATCTCGAGGATGAGCCCGGTGCGGTCGATGACCTTGCACTTCCACGTCCGCTCGAGATTGCGCTGTTGCACCGGCGAGAGCGCGGCATCGACCGTGACGAGCGCGATCTCCTCGTCGTAGATGCGCGCGGTCAGCGCCTCGACGGCGCCCGAGCCGAGAAGGGTCGCCGGACGAGGCCGCGCGATCAGCACCACGACGCCGTCGATGATGTCGAGATTGATGGCGCCGGCGAGCCCCATCGCCTCGCCGAGACGCGCGTTGGCGGTCCGTCCATTGTGACGGTCGGACTTGAGCACGGGGTGGACGACCAGCGCCCGCTGGCGCGCGCCGTTGAGCGCGTCCGGCATGTGCTCGCGGCTCACGTCAGCCTTCGCCGCCCTCTTTCTCGTCATAGAGCGCGATCGGTCCGACCGGCATGATCGTCGAGATCGCGTGCTTGTAGACGAGCTGCGAATGCCCGTCGCGGCGGAGCAGGATGCAGAAATTGTCGAACCACGGGATCATGCCCTGGAGCTTGACGCCGTTGACCAGGAACACCGTGACCGGCGTCTTGTTCTTGCGAAGATGGTTCAGGAAGGTCTCCTGAAGGTTCTGGCTCTTTTCGGCCGGAACGCTCTTCGACTTTTCGGATGCCGCTGCGAGCTTCGCCTCGGCGCTTTCCTTCTTGGTCGCCATTGTTCTTATCCCTCATGTCCTTGTCGGCTTCCCGCACTGGTCGGGAACGACGTGGCGGCGCTATTCCGCTGATATGGGTTACCAGCGGCCCGAGACAAGAGCGGCGAGTTCTTTACATGTTCTTGTGTGGAACATGGGCTCGTGGCCGGCGAATTCTCCCGGCGCGGGCGGCTCGGCGCGCATAAGGACCGCGATACAGCCGGCATTGTACGCCGCCTGGAGATCGATCTCCGTGTCGCCGACGAACCAGACCCCCTCGCCGGCCGCAACCGGTCCGCCGGCGAGCGCCGCGGCGATCGCCGCCGGGTCCGGCTTGTCGCGGGCGGCATCGTTGGCGCCGACCAGTCGGTGGAAGTACCGGGCCCAGCCCAGATGGCGCGCCTCGCGGCGAAGATGCTCGCCGGTCTTATTGCTGACGACACCCAGCCACAGGCCGCGTGCGGCGAGCGTCGCGAGGAGCGGTTCGGCGCCGGGAAGGACCGCGAGCGCATCGAGATGGATCGACTGGAACCTCGCGTGGAAGACCGCCCTCGCCTCCTCCCAGCGGTCGCCGAAGAGCTCGGGGAAGGCCTCGCGCGCGGACCGGCGCACGCGTCGGCGTGTCTCGTCATAGGTCCAGACCGGCTTTCCCATCGCGACGAGCGTGTGGTTGACCGCGTCATGGATCACCGGCCAGGTGTCGACGAGCGTGTTGTCCCAGTCGAACAGGATCGCGCGCGGGCGACTGCCGATGGCGATCGTCATCGTGCGGCCGCCGCACGCCCGAGATGAGCGAGATAGGCATCGCGGAGCCTGAGCGTGACCGGGCCGGCCCGGCCGGTGCCGATCGCGCTTCCGTCGATCGCGACCACCGGGACGACGAAGGAGGTGCTCGAGGTCAGGAACGCCTCCGTCGCGCCCATCGCCTCGGCGAGGCGGAACGGGCGCTCGATGACGACGATCGAGGCCTCGTTGGCGAGCCGGAAGAGCGTCCTCCGGACGATGCCGTCGAGGATCGCGGTGTCGGCGGGATGGGTCACGACGCGACCGTCGCGGTCGACGATCCAGGCATTGGTCGAGGAACCCTCGGTCACGACGCCCGCATCGTCGACGAGCCAAGCCTCATGAGCCCCCGCTTCGCGCGCGGCCTCTTTCGCGAGCACGTTCGGCAACAGGGAGATCGACTTGATGTCGGGACGCCGCCAGCGCTGGTCCGCGACGGTGACGACCGCGACGCCCGAACGGACGGCGGTCTCGTCGGGTGCGGGATGCGTGCGTGCCGTGACGACGAGGGCCGGACGCGACGCGATGCGCGGGAAGGCGTGATCGCGGCGGGCGACGCCACGGGTGATCTGGATATAGACGATGCCGCGGCCGATCCGGTTCCGCGCGATCACGCTCGCGACGATCGCCTCGAGCGCCCGGTCGGAGGTGGGCATCGCGATGCGGAGGGACGCGCACGAGCGGTGGAGCCGTGCCAGATGCGCTGGCGCATCGACGAGCCGCCCGTCGACGACGAAAATCACCTCGTAGACGCCGTCGGCGAACTGGTAGCCGCGGTCCTCGACATGCACCGCGGCGTCGCGATGAGGCAGATAGCGCCCGTTGACATAGGCGATGCGGGGCATGGCGCGCGGCGCTCAGAAGAATTCCAGGCGAACCGCGAACATCTTCTCGACCTCTTTCACCGCTTCGGCCGTCGTGAACAGAACGATGCGGTCGGCAGACCGGATGACCGTGTCGGCGCGCGCGATGTGGACGACGTTGTCGCGCACGATGGCACCGAACAGGATTCCTTCGGCGATATGGGCGTCGCGGATCGACTTGCCCACCAGCCGCGAGGTCTCGAGCACCTCCGCCTCGAGGACCTCGCCGACGCCCTCGATCGAGTGGATCGCGCGGATGCGGCCGCGGCGGATGTGCTGGAGGATGGTCGAGACCGTGATCGCGCGCGGGCTGACGACCACGTCGACGCCAAGGGTGGAGACGAGCGGCGGATAGACGGTGGAGTTGACGAGCGCGATCGCGCGCTTGGCCCCGTTCCGCTTCGCCAGCAGCGAGGACAGGATGTTGGTCTCGTCGTCGTTGGTCACGGTGACGATCGTCTCGGTCGCGACGATATTGGCCTCGGCCAGGATCTCGGGATCGAGGACGCTCCCGTGGATCACCGGCGTGCGCGCGATCATCGGCGCGATCACGTGCGCACGCTCGCGGTTGAACTCGATGATCTTGGCGCCGACGGCGGGGTGGTCCTTCTCGATGAGCTGGGCGAGGAAGAGGCCGATATGGCCACCGCCGGCGATGATCATGCGCCGGGCGACCGTCTCCTCGTGGCCGAAGATGGTCATCGCGCGCGGCACCTGCGCAGCGTCGGCGACGAAGAAGACCTCGTCGCCCGCGAACATCTGGTCTTCGGCCGTCGGCACGAACGCGCGCCCGTCGCGCCAGATGGCGACGACGACGATGTTGAGGTCGGGAAAGATGCCGGTGAGCTGGCGGAGCGGCGTGTTGATAACCGGGCAATCCGGGTTGCAGCGGACGCCGATCACCTGCACCCGCCCGCCGGCGAGCGGTATCGAATCGATCGCGCCCGGCACCTGGAAGCGGCGCGCGATGGCGCGCGCGACCTCGATCTCGGGCGAGATGATGGCGTCGATCGGCATGTGGTTGCGGCTGAACAGATCCGCCCAGATCGGTTGCAGATAGCTCTGCGCACGGACGCGCGCGATCTTGGTCGGCACGTTGAACAGCGAATGCGCGACCTGGCAGGCCACCATGTTGATCTCGTCGGCGAAGGTGACCGCGATGATCATGTCGGCGTCCGCGGCGCCGGCGCGCTCGAGGACGTCGGGATGAGCACCGTTGCCGACCAAGGCCTGGACGTCGATCGTGTCCGAGACGCGGCGGACGAGATCGGGCAACGGGTCGATGACGGTGACGTCGATGCTCTCGGCGGCGAGGGTGCGCGCGATGTTGAAGCCGACCTGGCCGGCGCCGCAGACGATGACCTTCATGGGGGTGTCCCGACTATGGCGGCCGTCAATCGCCGCCGATGACGCCGAGGGCCTTGAGCTTTCGGTGCAGCGCCGAACGCTCCATGCCGACGAAGGACGCCGTGCGCGAGATATTGCCGCCGAAGCGCGTCACCTGGGCCATCAGGTACTCGCGCTCGAACACCTCGCGCGCGTCGCGGAGCGGCATCGCCATGATCTCGTCGCCCTTGTGGAGGTGGAGCGTCGCCGGGGTCGTCGCGGTGATCTCCGGCGGCAGGCCGTCGACGCGCACGGCCTCGCCGTGCGGGCCCGGCGCCATGATCAGGATCCACTCGACGACGTTGCGGAGCTGGCGCACGTTGCCGGGCCAGTCATAGGCCTGGAGCGCCGCCATCGCGTCCTCGGCGATCGGGCGCTGCGGCAGGCCGTGGGTCTCGGTCGCGCGCGCCATGAAGTGGTGCACGAGCACCGGGATGTCCTGGCGCCGGGTCTTGAGCGGCGGCACCGAGATCGGGACGACGTTGAGCCGGTAGTAGAGGTCCTCGCGGAACCGTCCGCCGCCCATCTCGGTCTTGATGTCGCGATTGGTCGAGGCGAGGACGCGCACGTCGACCGAGACCGGGGTCGTGCCGCCGACGCGCTCGAATGTCTGCTCCTGGAGGACGCGGACGATCTTGCCCTGGGTCTCGGTCGGCATGTCGCACACCTCGTCGAGGAGGAGCGTGCCGCCGTGGCATTGCTCGAACGTGCCGAGGATGTGGCCATTGCCGTTGCTGTCGGCCTCGTGCTCGGTGCCGAACAGCTCGATCTCCATGCGCTCAGGGGCCATGGTGGCGCAGTTGACGACCAGGAAATTGCCGCCCCGCCGCCGCGATTGGTCGTGGATGAGGCGGGCGACGATCTCCTTGCCGCTGCCGGGCGGACCGGAGATGAAGACCCGGCTCTCGGTGCCGGCGACGCGCTCGATCGCGGCGCGGAGCTGGTTGACGGGGGGCGAGGCCCCGATCAGCTCGGGCTGGCCGCCGCTGCGCCGGCGAAGCTCCTCGTTCTCACGCCGGAGCCGCGTCGCGTCGAGCGCGCGCTGGACCATGTGGATCAGCCGCTCAGCCTGGAACGGCTTCTCGATGAAGTCATAGGCCCCGAGCTTGATCGCGCGGACCGCCGTCTCGATCGTCCCGTGGCCGCTGATCATGATCACCGGCACGCCCGGCTGGTCGCGTATGATGCGCTCCAGGATCTCGAGCCCGTCGAGCTTGCTCCCCTGAAGCCAGATGTCGAGGATCACGAGATTGGGACGCCGCGTCTCGATGGCGCGGAGCGCGCTGTCGCTGTCGCCGGCGCGGCGGCAGGAATAGCCTTCGTCCTCGAGAATGTCGGCGATGAGACGCGTGATGTCGGCTTCGTCGTCGACGACCAGGATGTCGAGTGCCATCTACGCCTTTTCCATGACGACGACCGAAGCCCGATGTGCGGTGTCCTCGCCCGACGCAGCACCGGCCGGAAATGCGAGCTGCGCCAGCGCACCGCCGCCTTCGCGATCGCGGAGCCGGAGCGAGCCGCCGTGGTCTTCCATGATCTTCTTCACGATGGCAAGCCCGAGACCGGTGCCCTTCTGACGCGTCGTCACATAGGGCTCGGTCAGTCGTTCGCGATGCTCGGCCGGCCAGCCCGGCCCGTTGTCCGCGATATCGAGCACGATCTCGTCCTTGCCCTGCTCGAGACGGAGCCAGATCGTCGCGGGCTCCGCCGCGTCCGCGGCGCGCGCGGCCATCGCCTCGGCCGCGTTCTTGAGGAGGTTGCTCAGCGTCTGGCCGATCTGGCGGCGATCACAGACGAGCTCGACCGCTGTCGGGGGCAGCGTCGCCTCGTAGTGGATCTCGGGGTGGGCGTTCCGCTGCAGGAACATCTCGCGCCGGCAGATGTCGACGAGGTCGTGCCGACCCATCACCGGCGCCGGCATGCGGGCGAAGGAGGAGAACTCGTCGACCATGCGGCCGATATCGCCGACCTGGCGGATGATGGTCTCGGTGCAGGTCTCGAAGGTTTCCGGATCGGAGGTGATCTCGCGCCGGTATTTGCGCCGGAGACGCTCGGCTGAGAGCTGGATCGGCGTCAGCGGGTTCTTGATCTCGTGCGCGATGCGGCGCGCGACATCGGCCCAGGCGGCGGTCCGCTGCGCCGACAGGAGATCGGAGACGTCGTCGAAGGTGACGACGTAGCCGGCCGCCTGGTCGGTCGCGATGCGGACGAGTAGGGTTCGCGGCTCGGCGCCGCGCCCGACCGAGACCTGGCCCTCGACGAGGCGGTCGGGTCGCGCCGCGGCGCGGGTGAGGAGACCGGCCATCTCGGGCACGATGTCGGCGAGGCGGTCGCCATGGCGGGAATCGAGGTCGACACCGAGGAGGCTCGAGGCCGAGCGGTTCGGCAGGTTGATGCGGCCCTCGCCGTCGAGGCCGATCACGCCCGCCGATACGCCGGCGAGCACCGTTTCCATGAAGTGGCGGCGGGCGTCGATCTGGCGGTTAGCCTCGACGAGCTCCTTGCGCTGCGCGTCGATCTGGCCGGTCATGCGGTTGAAGCTGCGGCTCAGGAGACCGATCTCGTCGCGTTCGTCACCCTCCTCGACGCGGGTTCCGAGATCGCCCGATCGCACCCGCTCGGCGGCGGCGACGAGCGCGCTGATGGGGCGCGCGAGCTGTGTCGCGAAGGTGAGGCCCAACCAGATCGCGGCGAGCAGGAGGAGAAGCGCCACCAGCGCGAAGAGCATGGCGAAGGTTATCTCGAGGCTCGACCGCCGCCCTTCGAGCGATTCGTACTGGCTCACCGCCCCGCGCGTGCGGTCGATGTGGGCGAGCACACCCGGCTCGACATAGCGGCTCACGAAGAGATAGGCATCGGCGAGGCTGTCGAGCCGAATCAACGCGCGTACCCGGTCGTCCTCGCCCTGGGTCAGGACCACGAGTTCGCCGCCGCGGGCGAGCTCGAACGCCCAGGGTGGCACCGGGCTCCGGTCGAGGACGAAGCTCTGGTTCCAGCCGGCGAGCGGGCTCCCCGCCGCATCGAGGATTAAGGCCTCGGTGAGCGAGCGGATGACGCCCTGCGTCTGCAGAAGCCGCCTGAAGCGCTGCCGGTTCTCCTCGAGCAGCGGCAGCTCGCGCGACAGATCGCGCGCCATGGCGATGATGTCGCCCTGGATCGCCCGCTGGTGCTCGCTCGCATAGGCCTCGGCGACCGCGAGCGATTCCTGGAGCGCCGAGCGCACCTTGTCGCTGAACCATTGCTGCATGCCGAGGCTGAAGAAGACCGCGGAAAAGATCGCGACGATGATCGCGGGCGCCACCGCGACGAGGCTGAACAGGACCACGAGCCGGGTATGGAGCCGGGAGCCGGCCGAGCCACGCCGGCGCGCGATCCACACGCCGACCAGCCGGCGCGCCACGACCGCGCCGAGGATGAGGAACAGGACCAGGTTCAAATTGAGGAGGACGAGGATCGTGCGCGGATCGGAGGCGAGCCCGAACCAGCCGGCGAGCGCCGCATAGGTCGCGACGGCCGATAGAAGCGACGCGATCGCGAGCCCGATCGCGAACCCGCGGCCCCATCCGGATTGGGCGGCCCAGGTGCCGATCTGCTCGAACCGTGCTCGGGTCGCGGTGGTCGTATTGGTGCTCATGCCGGTCCGACGGTCAATCGCGAGTGCGCCCGGGGTATTCGGTTCCGGGCCGCCCTCGGGCGGTGCGCCGCTACTTTACTCCCCTTCCCGCCTCGATTTCGAGATCGCGAATCTTCTTGCGGAGCGTATTGCGGTTGATGCCAAGAAGCTCCGCCGCGCGCAGCTGGTTGCCACGCGTCGCGTTGAGCGCGAGCGAGATGAGCGGCCGCTCGATCTCGCGCAGCACGCGATCGTAGAGCCCGGCGGCCGGGAGGCCACCTTTGTGCGCGGCGAAGAACTGGCTGAGATGGCGCTCGACCGCCGGTCCCAGGCCCTCGGCGTGTGGCGCCGCCGGCTCGACCGGGCTCACGTCGGTGAGATCGGCCTCGATCACCTCGGCGCCGATCACCTCGTCCGGGTAGAGGGCGGCGAGGCGGCGAATCAGGTTCTCGAGCTCGCGCACATTGCCCGGCCAGGCATGCCGCTTGAGCCGTTGCATCGCCGCCTTGTCGATCGCCTTCACGGCGGCGCCGTCCTTGCGCGCCTGGGCGAGGAAATGGCGGACGAGCTCGGGGATGTCCTCGGTCCGCTCGCGCAAGGGCGGCAAGCGGATGGGGACGACATTGAGGCGGTAGAAGAGGTCCTCGCGGAACTGTCCGCGCTGCACGAGGAGGCGGAGATCGCGGTGGGTCGCGGCGATGATGCGGACATCGGAGCGGATCGCGGTGCGGCCGCCGACGGTCGTGTACTCGCCCTCCTGGAGGACGCGGAGAAGCCGCGTCTGGGCATCGAGCGGCATGTCACCGATCTCGTCGAGAAAGAGGGTGCCGCGCTGCGCCTGCTCGAAACGGCCGACGCCGCGCCCAGTCGCACCGGTGAACGCGCCCTTCTCGTGGCCGAACAGCTCCGCCTCGATCAGCTCGCGCGGGATCGCCGCCATGTTGATCGCGACGAACGGACCATTGCGCCGCTTGCCGTATTCGTGGAGGGCGCGGGCGACGAGCTCCTTGCCGGTGCCGGACGCGCCATAGATCATCACCGTGAGGTCACTCATCATCAGCCGCGCGAGCACGCGGTAGATCTCCTGCATCACCGGCGAGCGGCCGATCAGCGGCAGGCGCTCCTCGGTGCGCGGGTCCTGCTCGGGCGCCCCGCCGGCGTCGGGTGCCAACGCGCGCTGCACGACGTTGACGAGCTCGTTGAGATCGAACGGCTTCGGCAGATACTCGAAGGCGCCCCGCTCCGTCGCGCGCACCGCCGTCATCAGCGTGTTCTGCGCGCTCATGACGATGATCTTGAGCTCGGGCCGGATCTTCCGGATGCGGGGCACGAGGTCGAGGCCGTTCTCGTCGGGCATCAAAACATCGGTGATGATGAGCTGGCCGTCGCCGTTGATCGCCCATTGCCAGAGGGTCGCTGCGTTGCTCGTGGTGCGGACCTCGTAGCCGAGCCGGCCGAGCGCCTGGCTGAGGACGGTCCGGATCGCGCGGTCGTCGTCGGCGACGAGGATGGTGGCTGCCTTGGTCAAATTGCCCCCCTTGCGCGCGTCGCCTCGCCCGGCGGCAGGACCGGAAGATGGACACGGAACGCGGTGCGGCCCGGCTCGCTCTCGAACTCGATGATGCCGCCATGGTCGGCGACGATCTTGGCGACGAGCGCGAGGCCGAGGCCGCTGCCCTCCGATTTCGATGTCACGAAGGGGTCGAAGACGTTGGGTGCGAGCGCGTCCGGGATGCCGGGCCCGTTGTCCTGCACCGAGACGACGAGCGGCAGATCGACCCGCCCGCCCGAACCCGGCATGGCGATGCGAAAGCCCTGGTGATAGCCGGTCGCGAGCACGATCTCGCCGTCCGATTTCGGCGCCGCCTCGGCGGCGTTCTTGACCAGATTGAGGAACGCCTGGGTCAGGAAATCGCGGTTGCCGAGGACCGGCGGCAGCGACGGATCATAGGCCTCGACGATACGGATACCGCGGGCGAAGCCGGCCGCGGCGCTGCGGCGGACGCGCTCGAGGACCTCGTGGATGTTGATCGGCGTGCGCTCGAAGTGACCATCCTCGGCGAACTGGCCGACGCGGTCGACCATGCCGACGATGCGGTCGGTCTCCTCGCAGATGAGCTGGGTCAGCTCGCGGTCGGAATCGCTCGCGGTCTGGTGCAGGAGCTGCGCCGCACCCTTGATGCCGGCGAGCGGGTTGCGGACCTCGTGGGCGAGCATGGCGGCGAGCCCGGTCACCGAACGCGCGGCATTGCGGTGAACGAGCTGGCGATCGATGCGGCGCGCGATGGTCTGGTGACGGAGCGACAGGACGACCCAGCCGTCGCGCTCGCCGACCGGCGCGGCCTCGACCGCGACGGTGTGGGTGCGCTGGCGCGGCAGCGAGAGCGCGAGGTCGTACTCGGCGACGCTGGCCCCCTGGTTGCGCACCTGCCCGACCAGCGACAAGAGCGGCGTGTCGGCGGCGACGAGATCGGCGAGATTCTGGCCGATCAGGAACCCCGCGCCGTGCTCGAACAGATGCTCGCCCGCAGCGTTGACCGAGGCGATCCGGTT
>Ga0194132_10010595_pt1 | contig 12199 bp, 14 predicted proteins | sample TA2KigOf80mmetaG_FD_148612 | JGI IMG/M metagenome (GOLD analysis project Ga0194132, IMG submission 148612) | Freshwater microbial communities from Lake Tanganyika, Tanzania - TA2015054 Kigoma Offshore 80m | ecosystem: Environmental > Aquatic > Freshwater > Lake | place: Tanzania: Lake... | reverse complement strand
GTCGCCCGCGTTCATCCAGCTCTTCGACCAGACTTCGATACTTAGACCGAAGCCAGCACACAATGGTCTCGTCTCTCATCCCTGCTCTTGTGCAGAGGCTCTCCACTCCGGTCAATCACTATTGCGGTAAGTTGTTTCCTGCCACCGCCTTAGTATACTTTAGGTGGTCACCGGAGAGACCGTAGCGTGCGCCGTGCGCACGGGAATCAACGCTGGCAAGCGCATCGTGCGCACAGCACCCCCTACCCCAACTGTACGAATGTTCCTTGGTCCGAGTCCGCGTGATCGGTAGGACGGGTTCCACCTGTCGCCGGAGGATAAGTCACTTGGAGTTAGTTACTCGACTCACCTGACAGCAGGTGCATGGATTCCTTTTCCGCAGTAAAAAACGCCAGCCGCAACGATGAAGTGGAACGCACAAGAGGGGCAGTGCTGTCGCTGTTATTTTCCAGGTCAATCACAAACCGTTACTTGCGCCAAAAGTCTTCGCTTTCACAAGGGTCCTTTTCTCTGGTCAAAATTGAGCCTTGCCACTTTCGATGATTCGCGCGATAACGCACATATGCCACATGATCTTGTTGCCCTCTTCCTCCTCACTGGCTCCCTCAACGTCGTCACCATTGCGACAGTCATGTATTGCGGATTTCCTCGATCAGAGACCCGTTTCACGTTGGTCGTGACGTTGCTCCTGACATATGCTTTGCTCACCCTGGCGCCGTTAGTCTTTCTTCCCTTGCGATGACGTTGGGAATACCCCGTCGTAAGTCGAAAAGCTCAAATGAAACGAGCCTGGGGATACCAGGCTCGTTCGTGCCAAACGAATGCGACAGTGGGGATGCAACGTTATCTGCGGTGTAGGCTCTGCGGGCCAACAGATAATTTCAGTCGATCGAGGACATCCATGCCAAGCAAGACAAGTCCAGGTTGAGGGCCAACTAACACGCGCAAGTCGGTTATTTCCTCATCTCCTAACCGCAGGGTCGGCAGACGACCAATCCAACTCTTAGTGACACCGTTTACTCCTCGCAGAGTTGCTTCTTCGACATGTTCGAGTTCGAGTTCTTTCGCAGTCTCTTGGTCCACAAGAGAAATTTGCGCACCAGTATCGACCAGCATCAACACATCACGGGTTCCGCAGCCCCCATCAAGCTGTGCGCGAACAAACTTTTGCGATGGACGGTCAGCAAAGGTGACAAGCGGGATCTCGTCGCTCCCTTTGCCCTTTTGCATGGATGAGCGAGGCTGCGTAGCCAGCGTCTTAGCTCGACCAAAATCCTGAGGCGAGCTAACGGAATCAGAAAAGTGCGTCACCCCATTCTTATCGGTCCAGGTGTAGATCTTTCCCTGTGTCCACGCAGGACTGGCCGCAAGGACCACAAACGTAGCTGTGAGAACGAGTTGGTTCCAGCGGAAAACGAAACGGGCAGGAAAATTCACTATCTGTCGCATGCGTCCGGACATAATCTCCTCGATATCCCCACCGTATAGCCTCTCTGTCCTCCATCAATCGGCAAGCTGGCCCATCACTTAAACTGCAGGACAGGAACACGGGAGCAGAGGAGCATGCGCTGCCCGCCCTCGCTAACAGATTGATTCCCCCCTACTTTGTATCGTACGAGCTTGCCTTAAGGCAAATCCGCCCCCCTCCTACGCCAGAACCCAAGGGGGGTTGCTTTTTTGTCCGGCTCAACCTGTGAGGCGTCGAGCCGCACGCTTGCTCGCGGTCCCCTTGTGTTTGCACCGAAAGGCCGGTAAGGCCGGGAAACACTCGTTGGAGGAAGGAGGCCTTTGTCTATGGCTGGTTGCCTGACAGGTATCCGCGTGCTCGATTTTTCGATTGTCGTGCAAGGTCCGCAGTGTGCCGTCATGTTGGCCGACCTCGGCGCTGATGTGATCAAGGTTGAACAACGTAGGTCTGGTGATATTGCCCGCGGTATTCCTATCTCTACCAGTGATCGACGCAGTGGGTACTTTTATGCCCTCAATCGCGGCAAGCGCAGCGTGACCCTCGACATCACTCGCCCACAAGGACTCGCGATCGCCCACAAACTGCTCGAAAAAGCGGATGTCATGATGAGTTCATTTCGCCCAGGCGTCCTCGACCGCCTCGGCCTAGGATACGAAGCGTGTGTTGCGATCAATCCACGCCTGATTTATGCAACCGCCTCCGCACTCGGCCCCAAAGGTCCAGATGCGGAACGTCCTGGAGTCGACCTCGTGGCACAAGCGATGGGAGGGCTCATCTCAACAATCGGCCAAGACAATGAGTTTCCTTCACCAGTTGGCGCAGTCATTGGTGATAGTGCAGGAGGGCAGAATCTCTGTATTGGTATTCTTGCTGCACTCTTTGCTCGTACACACACTGGTCGTGGACAGCGAGTCGACGCTTCACTCATTGGCGGGCAGATCTGGGCTCAAGCAGGAGAATTGTCATATCAGCTCCTTGGTGGTGTCACTCCAGGTCGGGCCAATCGTGGCCATGCGGCGCTCCCCATTCTTTATCGCGTGTTTCGCACTGCCGACGGCTATATGGTTATCGCTGGAGTGAATGACAACGAATGGCCGGCGTTCGTACGCGCCATTGAACGTCCAGAGCTTGAGCACGATCCGCGTTTCGCAAATCTCCAGTTACGCGCGGTCAACATGGCTGCGCTTCTAGCCGTTCTCGATCCACTATTCGCGACCCGTAGGACTGCCGAGTGGTGCAAACGCATGAAGGCGGCTGACCAACGTTTTGGTCCGGTCAACAGCTATGCCGACGTTGCGAACTATGACCAGCTCTACGCCAATGGCTATCTCCGTATCGTCAATCACCCGGAATGGGGGCCAACGAAATCGATTGGCAACCCAATCTCTCTGAGTGAGACACCAGCCGCGCCCGGCGATTGGGCACCAGAATTGGGGCAACACACAGAGGAAGTACTCGTTGATGCTGGGTATACGTGGGACCAGATCGAGCAACTCAGAACACAGGAAATCATCTAAAAAGGCTTTAGGCTTTAGGGAAAACTCTTCCGTAGTTGTTTGTGATGCTACGCCATGCGCTGGGACGAATGTCCCCCTTGGAGCCTGAAGCCTTTAACCTATAGCCTGGGTTGTTAAAAACTCCTGCACGACCTTCACCAATCCGTCAGGGTTATCGAGCATCACATGATGATAAGAGTTCTTCACCTCGGTCCAGCGGGCATGGGGAAGACCACCCACGAGTCGTTCGACCTTCCGGTCCGATAGTACCGGTGTATTCTCCGCTCGCACAACGAGTGTGGGACACGTAATCTGTCCCAGTAGCGGTAGCCCATCGACTGGTTCACGGAACAACGTGTTACGGTCAAGCTTCGACACCCATTTCCCATCTGACCGTTCTTTGAAAGCGAAGGACGCGATGTAATGTAGCCGTTCCGTCGACATCACGGACTCGGCCGGTAATACGCGAAAACGGCTCACTGCCATTGCAAATGAATCAAACTCTTTTGCTGGCTTCTCACCTAACTTGCGGAGAAACTCGACCGCAGCCTCGGGGTAGGTCGCATCAGTATCGACTAAAATCAGCGCACGCAAATCCTGCGCATACTGCGTGGCAAAAATGACCGAGTTGTGCCCACCCATCGAGTGCCCCATCAGCACGGGCTTCTGCAACCCCAGTGCAAGCATAAACTCGCGCAAATCACTCACATAGTGACGAGTCGCGTACGCCGGTGGCCGCGTGTGGTCGCTATCACCATGCCCACGTTGATCGGGAGCATACACATGAAAATCCGTTGCGAGGTCAGGAGCAACAAAGTCCCACCAATGGGCATAGGCTGAACCACCATGCAGAAGCACGAGCGGAGGCTTTCCTTCAGTTCCCCAATCTAGATAATGCAGCCGTAAACCGTTCACCGTGACAAATTTATCTTGATAGCCAGGCACTCGTCGGTCTCCTTTCAACGCACGAACACATCGCGATACCACCACAACAACCCAATCGCCAAGAGCTCGAGCGGAAAACTGATCGCTAAAAAGATCCACTCACTTGTGCGGATCACGTCCGGATATGGGTTTCCCGTGAGGTACCCGAGTGGGTAGAACACCATATACGTCCACTCAGACACTGGCACGTACACCAAATACGCAAATGCCATATACCACCCCCACCGACGCATCCCAATGAGCCCAATCATCGCACCAGCATACAGAAGCAAGTGGGGAAATGCAGCTTTCCAGGCATCCTCCCCTACGAAGCGATAGCCAAACCACACTCGACTGAGACTTGTGTAACGTACAGAGAGAAAACCCCAAGTGAGGTCACCACGCTCCCCTGGGCTGAGCAGAACATTGATGTCTTTCACTGTTCCGAGAAAGCCAATAAACGCGAGTACTCCGGCCACGACTCCAGCGCGAAACAGACGAATATCACTAGGCTGCGGCGATACCGCAGTATCTGTAGTGTCTGAGGTTCCAGTACGGTCGGTACCTTCATGCATCGTGCAACTCCTTTTCTGTCATCGCACCCATAAATCCCAGTACCGCCATAAAAGTCCCACAACCAAGAATTTTGCTCGCGTTTCCCATACTTTGCCAATGACTGAGCGCTGCTTACCTGATTGACATCGCCAGTGCAAGCCGTTAGGGGCAACCTACCAATCAGCAGGAGGGGAGTATGGACTTTGGCGTATGTGTGTTGGCCAAGCCCGGTCGCTGTGCGCAAGATGCGAAACTCGCGGAAGAGTGTGGCTTCTCACAGGTGTGGGTAAGCGATACACAAATGATGGCTGGTGACCCCTACCTGTGTCTCGGCCTCATTGCTCACCAGACGAAACGGATCAAACTCGGGACCGGGGTGTCAGTCGTAGGCACTCGCATACCACCGGTCACGGCAAATTCCATAGCCACACTGAATGAGCTTGCCCCTGGTCGTGTCATTCTCGGCATTGGTACCGGCAATAGCGCGTGGCGGGCGATGGGTATGGCTCCACGGCCACTGAAAGACTTTCGTGAAGAGATTCGTGTCATTCGGAGTTTGTTACATGGAGCGGAGGTCGACTTCCAGCACGGCACGGACCGCCGTGCCGTGAAGTTCTTCCATCAGGGACAGGGCTTCATGAATACACGCGATGCCGTTGCTATTCATGTTGCCGCCAATGCTCCGCAGGCAATGCACCTTGCCGGAGAAATCGGCGACGGATTCATTACGTCACGGACAAATTCACTTGAAGGTTGGCAGCAGACCTGGGCGCAGGTCCGACAGGGCGCAGAGCAAGCAGGCAGGAATCCCAACTCGCTGTATACGACGCTGCTCACCACCTCCTGCTTGCTACGAGCTGGGGAAGGCTACGATTCACCAAGAGTGAAAATGGCTGCGGGACCATGGGCCATGTTGGCGATGCACGCACTGTATGAGCGAGTACAAAATCCAACTGCAGCCCCAGATGCGATTCGGCCAATCTTCTCGCACTATCAAACATTCATCGATGAGCAGAAACGTCGCCTCGGTGATCGCTATTACCTGACACTCCACGACGGGCACGGTTTATATCTCCAGCCTGAAGAGGAACGCTTTGTCACTCCCGACGTCGTGCGAGCCACGACCATGACTGCCATGCCTGAAGAGCTGTTAGAACGACTTCATGCTTTAGAGCGTGCTGGAGTGAAACAGGTCGCCTTTCTCCCGGCGACCGATACATTCGGTGAGTTTGTGCGCGAGTTCAGCGAGAAGGTAATCGCGAGATTCTAAGCCGGCCCGGCACGACGTTGGACATCGCCCCTCTGATGATTAGAATTCTCCACTCGTCGCCTCAGGAAGAGGCATCGGCGTCAGCTCCGGAACGCTTTTATCAGGAGACGACATCGCTGCCGCCGCAGCAGCCTGAGCTTTCCGCTTGGCACGCCACTCCTGTAATCGTTGCCGTGCATTTTCCTTCTCACTCTCGGTAATGTCTCCGCAGGGATTACCGTCGAGGTCGTAGCGTGCTCCGCCGCGCGCTACCGCCCGGAGATACGCTCCCAAGCGCGGATAACGCCATTGAGCAATTGCTCGACGAATCTGCTCAGGTGAACGATCTGGAAACTGCTTCTCCAAAAGCTCATGAATACCGACGGTTAAGGGGCGTATCGCCTCAGGGTGCGCTGGGAACACGATGGGCCACCGCTCCATAATTACCCGATACAACGCCGGTGGAGGCGGTGGCGGTGGCGCTTTTTTCACTACTTTCCGCCCTCCACGACGAGGAGGCGCGACAGCTTGCCCTCGCGGAACTGCCGTTACTGGTGGAATCGGCTTTCCTTTGCGCCGGATCACGACAACTCCACTCTCTGGACCTGAACGAGCGCTTATCGGCGTAGTCGGAGGGAGCTGTCCGTGAGACGGGGTTCCTTCCGCCATCCGCGGGTTATCAGCAGTCTTGCTTGCCGCAGGTCGGCGAATAATTTTAGAAGGATCAAGACGCGTCGGTCTCATAGTTCATTTCCTTTAATGCATCGATTGCGGAGCCGCATTCCTTTCCTCACCCTGGCGAGCAGACTCCCGCAAGATTCCGGCACCCGTTCTGCCAACTCCCTACCTTATGGCTAACATACAAATGGATGCCAGCAGGTCCACCTTGCCCCTGTCGCATAAGAATAAAACATTATTGCCTAAATACAACTCTACCTACGAGACTTAACTTTATGGAACTAAAAATTTCTGTCCTTGCTCCGATACTCACAACAAGAGAAGAGTACGCTATTGAGACAGCGAGAAGTGACGGAGGCATCATGAAAACCCTACTTCTTGCAGATGATGAAGCAAATCTGCGGATGTTGGCACGTATCACCTTGGATGATCCTGATTATCGTATCATTGAAGCTGCTGACGGAACAACCGCACTGTCCCTCGCTCGCGCCGAACATCCTGATCTCTTGGTCCTCGATTGGATGATGCCTGGCCTCACGGGGATAGAAGTTGCGCTGCTGCTGCGGCAGGACCCAAGCACGTCCGACATTCCTATCATCATGCTCACCGCAAAAGGTCAGTCAGCAGATAAGGAACAAGGGCAGAGCTGGGGAGCATACGCCTACCTCGTCAAGCCTTTTAGCCCTTTGGAATTACTAGAAAAAGTAGAAGCTGCGCTCCAATAAATAAACGACTGCTGGTCGTGTCTCCACACTGGGAGACATGACACCGGGCAAAATTGGGGGTCAAAGTGCCCAAAAGGTGGGAATGGTTGCTTGAATACGCCTTTGCCACTTGCGTGTTCGTGTCACTTCGCAGCATACTAGTAGAGAAGCCCAACATAGATTTTCCTGGGGGGGGCATGAAAACTATTCTCCTTGCGGATGACGAAGCAAACCTGCGGATGCTCGCTCGCATTACGCTTGATGACCCTATGTATCGTATTCTTGAGGCCGAGGATGGGCTTGCGGCCCTGAAATTGGCACGCAATGAACGACCTGACCTGCTCGTGCTTGATTGGATGATGCCTGGACTCTCAGGCATAGAAGTCGCCCGCCTTCTCCACCAAGACCCAGAAACCGCTCATATTCCGGTCATCATGCTGACGGCGAGAGGACAAGAAGCCGACCGTGCACAAGGACGGGATATTGGCGTACACGCGCATCTCGTCAAACCCTTTAGTCCTCTGGACCTGCTGCAGAAAATCCAGGACGTGTGGAAAACTCAGCATGAGTTCCTAGGACAGTTACCCACGTCTCCATCCGCAACCGATCTTTTAGAGCCAACCGTCGAGATTCAGCAACAACTGAACATGTCGAGTTCTCAACTCGCATTATATGTCCGTGATCTGCGCCAGAGCGCTGCTGCAGCCTACAGCAAGGCACAAGAACTCTCTGAGAAAGCCGAGGAACTCTCTGAGGCAAACTCTCGCTTACAGATTCTCGATCGGCTAAAGATCGATTTTCTCGCATTTATCTCACATGAGCTGCGAACACCGCTCAATACGATCAGTGCAGTCGATATTCTCGATCCACAAGCTGACCCGAAAGACCAACGTGAAGTGATTGCTATCATTCGTCGCGGCTACGAACGGTTACATCAGTTTATTGAAAAGGGTCTTGAGTATTTCAATTGGCTCGCGGCAAGTCGAGCGGATCTTACCGTTTCCACTGACCTTGCTCGCGCCGTGACGTATGTTATTCGCCAGCTCCCAGCGTTCGACGCTTCCCAAGGTGAGTTTTCTGTTGCTGGCCTCGACACGTCCTGTCACGTTCGGGGAGCCATAACCCACTGGATCAGTATCATACAGACATTGCTTGATAACGCGATCAAATTTTCTCACTCCCCTCAGCATATTCAGGTGCACTTACAATCGTTCAATGGACAGGCGGTGCTTACCGTCACAGATCAAGGACAAGGATTTCCTCCTGAACTCGCCCGTGAAGTGTTTCGTCCGTTCACGATTGCGAATACGCGAAATCATTCTCGTGGTTCTGGTTTGAGCCTTTCCCTTGCCAGTGTCATAACCGAAGCGTACGGAGGAACGATTCAGGCAACAAGCCCTGGCCCTGGCAAAGGGGCCACGTTTACTGTCAGCGTTCCACTCCTCTCGTCGTAACCGGTTAATGACACCACAGAAAGACTGGCTGTCCTCCTGATAGCAGGAATTTTTATGGATCTCGCTCACGAACAGTATGTCGCTCAATTACAGTTGCAACTCCGCGAAGCGCAAGCGCAATTAACTTTATACGCAAAAGACCTGCGCCGTGTTTGGGTCCGCGAGCGGGAACACGCGCGGGCTTTGCACGCTGCCACATTGCAACTGCAAGCGTTTGCCAAAGATTTGCGAACTTCGTACGAAGCAGAAAAACGCAAGAGTCACGAATTAGAACAAGCGCATTATGAAAGTTTACTGCGCCTCACCCGCGCGATGCGCTATAGGATGATGAAAGCGCTGCGCATATTGAACGCCTCAGCCATTACACCAAAATCATAGCACAGCACTTGGGACTGCCTGCACCCGAAGCTGACCTGATAGCGGCAGCAGCCCCCATGCATGATGTGGGGAAAATCGGTGTCCCTGACGTCATTCTGCTGAAAATGGGACCGCTTGATGATGACGAATGGAAAGTCATGCGCAATCATGCGGCACTTGGCGCCAGCCTTCTTAAAGGTGCGCCCTCTCCGCTCTTAGAACTCGCAGGCCAAATTGCCTTAACCCACCATGAGCGATGGAACGGCTCTGGCTATCCGCAAGGGCTGTGCGGCGAAGACATTCCTCTAGCTGGGCGGATTGTGATGTTAGCCGACCAGTATGACGCCCTGCGCAGCAGACGGCCCTACAAAGCGGCATTCACACATGAACAGACCTGCGACATCATCTTGCAGGGTGATGGCCGGACCATGCCAGAGCACTTTGATCCGCAACTCTTGGCGGTCTTCCGCGAAGTCCATTCGAAATTGCAGACGATTTACGGCCAGTTGAGCGACTAACGAAACATCGCTAGGGCTTATCGAGCACCCTCACACGGAATGAGACTTTTCCCTGTAACGTTGCTCCTGATGTTTCCTGTCCTGGGACAAGGTCATCGACACGGGCTTTCAGAACTGCCAGGTCGCTTTGCGTTAACCCATTGCGAGAAAGTTCTGCGATCACCCGTTCTGCGCGAGTCAGCCCAAGGACTTGGTCTCCTAACGGCGCACCATTTGCGTCGGCATGTCCAATCACGTCAATCTTTACCGGCTGCCCCACAAACTGTGCCGCAGCGAGCAGAATGCGTATCGTCCCAGCAATCTCTTTCAACGTAGACTCCTGGCTGGACATCAGATCAAGCGTATCGACAAGAAACTGTACAGTCTGCCGCTCCAGTCGCTCTCTTGCCATAGCCAGCTCTGCGCGTTGAGCCTCTTGTGCATTACTCGGAGTAACATTTTTTGCTGTTCCTGTTCCTCTAGGCGACACTTCTCGAGGTGCAGCGTCGCTGCTTCCCGCTTCTTTGACCGTCTCAATAAAATTCGTGACGCCAGGAATAGCACGTGCCAAACGTCGTGCATCATCGACCCATTGACGAGAAGCAGTTCCCGCAGCGGTCAGAATGCCATTGTCATATTGCAATGAGATGCTCTCAGGCGGTACAAGTATCGCTTTCGCACGTAGAAGAACAAACTGCGGATGCAACGTTTGATACGGTTCCCATCGACTCACAACCTTTCCTGGGTCGATCCCTGCTTGTTGGAGCAAGAGCTCAGGATTCGCAGCTAATGGATCACGAAGTCCGGTCACAAACCACTTCCCGCGATGCTTTTCGCTCGTAAGAACAACCACCCCAGGTTCAGCGTTCAGCCGCTCCAGGTACGCAGACCAGTCCCAGCGGTCCTGCAGGATCAGATACCCCCACCATCCAAGAGCAGCACCAACCCCAAGAAGCACCAACCGCGATACCCACGGATGACTGCGTCGGCTTCGTTTGGGTTGCGTATCCGTCTGCACCTGAAGACACTCTTCTAAGTGTGGCCGACACGCAACGAATGGTGTCGTGTCGCCACGAAAGCCATCGAGCTCTCGAGCACACTCCAAGTGAATTGTCTCCAGCGCGTCAAGGAAAAAACGCCGGATGCGGCGCGGAGGAGTGCCGCGAATTACCGCAGCTAAATACGCCTCTCGCCCCTGCTCAACATCAACTGTGAGTTCGCCGATTTGAAAACTCTCAAGCGTATCATCTTTCGTCGTACTCACCGGGTCCTGGATAAAGCTCTTGATGGCCGCCAACATGCTTGTCACCATGTCGGCATCTTGCATCCCCTCTGTTGTCATTCCAACATACTGAAGGAGTTGCCCGGTTTTTTTATGTACCAGGAATACTTGTTCCACACGATACAATAGTGTGTGGTTGAGGGCGATTTCGGCAAACGGTCGTCCAGTACGCCATGATTCAAAACGCCAGCGAAGGCTTCTGAACGATATCCAGCGTTTGATTGTCTGGCTGATCTGTTGCAGCCAATGGCCCAAAGCAGCCCCTAGCGCTTGACGAACAGCGGGGCCGAGTAGCGGGGTAATCGCATCAGTAAGGGGTTGCGGGTTCCTTTTCACCGAGGCAGAAATTGCAGCTTCGATCGTAGGAGTAAGGACACTGGTCAATTGCTTGTCTCGCAACCGCGCACGGGCAAGAATCGCTTCAGGAAGAACCTGGCTCACCTCTTCGGCACGAATCCGTCCTTTATCGATTCGCTCACGAAGTTCTGCGACTTGAGCAATCTCAGCCCCGAGTAAGAGCGTACGTAACTCAGAAAGCTCATTCTCCTGGGTAGGAAGTGAAGCAGGAGAAGGCCGGGATACCTCAAGCGCAGGATTCACGGAAAATACAGATGGAACTTCCCCATTCGGTTGTTTCACGGTCTCTCCTCACAGACACAGAGCCTAGTCGCAGTGTCCGCGCGCACCCTGCCTATCACCAGCGACTTACTCGCTGTCTGGGCGGCGGACCTCGTTGTTGATACGCGCCGCAACTTCATTGAACAGCGCAGCAAGAGAAACCCGATCACTCCTGTATGATTGCAAGTCCTTCACTGCTTGTTCTACTAATGCCGTCAGTTCGTTGTGCTTCAAACGAATGTCTTCACTGAGCGCTTTCGCTCGATCGTCGAATTGAAGCTGTAATTCTCTGAGGTTTTTCGTCCCTTGTTCTTCGAGCTGGCTGAGCTTTTGCCAAGAGAAATCACTCAACGCTTTCAATTCCAACGAGAGAGTCTTCACAGCTCCGCCCCGCTCACTCGACTCTGTAAGAAAACGATCATTGAGAGCTTCGACCTCTTTCTTGACGGAAGTTTCGAGTGAAGCCAACCCTCTGTTTAAATCATCGCGAAGATCAGCAGACAGCTTTGTCAGACGATCTTCCAAGCGCAAAAAACGGCTTTCCACGGCTTGCATGTGTGCCCCGAAAAGAATCTCACGAATCTTCTCAAGACTGCCACTCTCATTTTGGGCATTGATTGTCTCCGGTTGACGATCAAGAGATTCCCCTACAGCACCATTGTGTTCTTCCAATGGGAGGGTTGTGTTTTCGGCCGTTGCGATACTCAGGTGATTTTGAGAAAAGAAGATACCCAAAGCCGAGCGAGTGAGGTACGATAGCGGAGAGACAGATAACGTAGGGAGAGGTGGGGGGGCTAGGGTGTTCAGGAAAGATTTCACCAGTCCAAGTGCTCAACAAATTAGTGGGCAACAGATTGCCGATTTGCGCTTAGCCGCAGCGCAGATGCGCGGTGCCAAGCGCCGTGCCTTTCAGGCCG